>CXWL01002767.1_pt1 | contig 16122 bp, 14 predicted proteins | sample 590931 | NCBI WGS metagenome assembly CXWL01 (sample SAMEA3498368, study PRJEB10139) | groundwater metagenome | biome: water well; material: biofilm material | place: Germany | collected 2015-04-27 | reverse complement strand
ACCTTGCGTCAGACAGGCGAATGGGTCGATCTGATCGATGCCGACCCACTGGGTTTGGACGCAACCGCGGTCTACGCCAGATTGGAAGGCCAGCAATGGGGCTTCATCGTTGGAACGGTGTCGCTCCCGACCTTGGAGCAAGACGCTGCATTCCTCGCGGAACTTCGACGTCGACACCCGGCGGCGCGAATAGCCGGAAAGACTCTGGTGCGGGACCATGCGGTGTTGAAGGCGCTCCTAGGGAAAAGCGCCGCCGATCTGGTGATCCATGGCGAAGCAGACCTCACGATCACCGATATTGCCTACGGTCGAAGCAGAGCCGGCACGGCCTGGCTCGAAGCCGGTGCACAGGATACTGGACCATCGTTCCGATTCGATGAAGGATCGCCGGTTGAAGATCTCAATCAGCTGCCCATTCCTGCCCGTGAGCTTCTTCCCAACGAGCGCTATATCTATCCCTTGCTCGGCACTCCCGTCGCGACATTGCAAACCAGCCGTGGCTGTCCCTATCCCTGCGGGTACTATTGTCCGTATCCGTTGGTTGAGGGGGTCAAATGGCGATCACAGACTCCTGAGCGAATCTTTGCCGAGTTGAAAGAGGTCGTCGAACGGCAGGGCATCACCAAGGTTTATTTCCGCGATGCGACCTTCACGCTCAACCAGGAACGGGTTGCCAGGCTCTGCGATTTGATTATTGCCGCCGGTTGGCCGATCGAATGGGTCTGCGAAACGCGAGTCGATTGTCTCAGCGATATATTGCTGGAGAAGATGCGCGCCGCCGGCTGCGTCGGTCTGCTCGTCGGAGTGGAAACGGGCGACGAACAGGTCATGCATCTGCGAGAAGGGAAAAAGGGGCTGACCATCCCGATGCTGGAGCATCTGCGAGAAAAGACCTTCCAGCTTGGTATTCGTCTTCACTTCCTCCTCATCGTCGGCCTCCCGCAAGAGACCCGTGAATCCCTTGTCGCCACCTACGACCTGATTCAGCGGTACAAGCCGGACACGATCGGCGTCACGATCATTACGCCCNNTGGCGGCCACCAGATTCCCATGCATACGCCCAACCTCACCAGGGCGGATATGGAGGCAGGCAAACAGTTCCTGGAAGAAGGCTTCGCGCTACTACAGAGGCGGCAAGTCGGAGGCCATTCCCAGCCCTTGGAGGCCATGGCGCAGCAACATTATGAACGGCTGTTGCGGTGGGCCTATCGCCTAGATGGACCAGTTGCGCAACTGCGAAATCTGCTCGCGCTGGCGCCGTCGGCACCACCGCTGCCTCAGCCAATCAAACAGCAGCCATCTGTGGCCTACGCTCCAATGAGGACTCCTTCACCCGCGCGGTTCGCCTTGTCGGTCGTCATCCCGACCTATAACCGGCGTGCCATCTTACGGAAGACACTGCTCGCCTTGATGTCCCAGACCTTGGCGCCTGAGAAGTTTGAAGTGATTGTCGTGGATGACGGATCTGCAGACGACACAGTCTCGATGGTCGGGCAGTTCAACCCCTCATTCGGCCTCCGCGTCCTCGCGGCGAAACATGCCGGTGCCAATGCGGCCCGCAATCTCGGGATTCAAGCGGCTCAAGGAAACGTAATCCTCATCACCGGCGACGATATGATCCCGGAGCCGTCGTTTCTTGAGGCCCATGCCACGTTCCACGAACGTCACCCAAGCGAACTGGATGCCATGTTGGGCTTCATCGATTGGTCGCCTGAAATCACCGTCACGCCGTTCATGAAGTTCATTGTCTCGCCGGAAGGGGGCCAGCAGTTCTCGTTTCATGAAGTGCGGGAAGGAAAGGCCGACTTTCGGCTCTTCTATACCAGCAACCTGTCAATCAAGCGGGATCTGTTGCTCAAACAGCCGGTTCTCTTCGACCAAGACTTTACCTATCCCGCCTATGACGACGTGGAGTTGGGATATCGCTTGAGCGCGCAAGGTCTACAGCTGCATTACAACGCCATGGCAGTGACCTCTCACTATCATGAGATCTCCCTGGCTGGATTCGTCCAGCGGCAGCGCAAGGCCGGGCACATGGCCGTCGTGCTGGCGCGTAAACATCCTGAGTTGGGCCGTACCCATCTCCATATCGATAATGCGCTCAAAGTCCGCGACACTCTTGGTGAAGATCGGATCACGCGACTGCTTCAGGTAGCACGAGAGCTGGAAAAGCCTGATCTTCGGCAATTGGCGCTGATCCGATCCGGCGCAGAACGGTTCGACCGAACCTATCTCAAGCATGTGCTGCATCCCATCTATCAGACACTTTTACAATCCGCCTATGCCTGGGGCGTCTGCGAAGCCGTCGACCAGGGTGTAGGGTCCATCCCGTCTGCCACAGCAAGCAGGCCGTCGCGTTTTCGTTTCAAGGCGTCGATCATCATTCCCGTATTCAACAAATTCGATTTGACCAGCCAATGCCTCACCACGTTGGCGGCAGTTACCACGATGCCGGAATATGAGGTCATCGTGGTGGACAATGCTTCAACTGATGGCACAGCAGAGTTTCTTGCTTCGCTGGGAGGAGACGTCCAGGTCATCCGGAATCCGGAGAACTACGGTTTTGCCGTCGCCTGTAACCAGGGAGCCAAAGCTGCGAGCGGAGAGTTCCTCCTGTTCCTGAACAACGACACCATACCGACTGAGGGTTGGTTGAATGCCCTGGTGGATGAGGTCGAGCGTCACCCCGACGTCGCGGTGGTCGGCAGCAAGTTGTTGTATGAAGACGGCACCATTCAGCATGCGGGCGTGGCATTCTCACGAATTGTGTTCACGCCCTATCATATCTATCAGAAGTTTCCGGCTGACGCGCCTATGGTCAATCGGCGGCGCGAGTTTCAATGTGTCACCGCAGCCTGCATGCTGGTGCGGCGAGAGGTGTTCGAGCAGGTCGGCCGATTCGACGAAGGTTTTAAGAATGGATTCGAAGATGTCGATCTGTGTTTGAAAATCCGTGAGCGAGGGTGGCGCATCGTGTATCGCCCGGACAGTGTCGTCTACCATTTGGAAAGCCAAACGCCGGGACGAAAAATACACGATACAGACAATGGGCGGCGGCTGCGTGAGAAATGGGCGCACAAGTGGTGGATTCCGGACGAAGACTTGCTGTACCTGTCGGATGGGCTCGCCTGCCATGTCCGTACAGAGCAGGGTATGCTCTGCAATCAGCTTGAGCCACTGGCGTCGGTAGCCGATCGGACGGCGTGGCAGCTTGTGGCTGATACTCAGTCTGCCGCGCAGAGCCAAGACTTTGCGCGGGTCAAGACGACATTGAATAATGCCGATCAGTGGCCGAACGATGTGTGGGTGCTTCGATGGGCAGCATGGGTGTGCAGATGGATCAATGCGCCGGCCCTGGCGCTTTCGTTTTGGAACCGCGTGCTGGCGATCGAACCAGACGAGGATGGCTACCACGAGTTGGCGAAGGATGCCCTTGAACAAGGCAAGCTTGAGGAGGCGGAATGCCGTCTTGCCGAGTTACGGAATCATAACCCGAAGCACGGAGGCGGGTGGCTGTTATCCGGTATTCTGGCGATGCAACGCCAGCGGTTTTCCGAGGCCAAGACCTCGTTCGAGCGGGCAGCCACCTATGGCGCGGATTCCCGCAAGGCGAAATTAGGACTCGGCATGGCAGCAATGGGGCTGGCCGACTCAGCCGGCGCCTGGGAACTGTTTCTCGTTGTGGCGACCGAACATCCTGACGATGCGGAAACGCTCCACTGGCTGCTGCGAGCCGGTACGGTGCTTCAACGGTGGGAGCAGCTGGAACCGGTGCTCAGCCAGTACGTCTCCAGAAATCCCGGCGACCTCAGTCTTCGGTTTGCGCTGGCAGGCGTGTTCCTCCGACTCAATCGCAGGGCGGATGCCCGTCGTGAACATGATTCGATCAGTCTGCTGGACCAGGCCTTTGACGGTCTCAGTGAATTGGCGAGCGCCATCGATGAGAGCGAACCGATGCTGACCGAGCATCATGCAGCATGATGAAGGAGCCACAGAACGCAGGCTGCTGATCCAACTCGCCAGACTGGGCGATCTGGTCCAGAGCTTGCCTGCCTTCGCCTCGCTTACAGCTCGCGATCCGCACAGGCCTCTCGATCTGCTCTGTCCTGCCCCGCTTGCGGACATCGCCCGGCTCTTTCCGGACGTGGGGCGTGTCTTACAGTGGAATGGGGAACAATGGCACGCATGGGCCGAGTCCTTCGCAGAAGAGTTTGCGCGATCGAGGTTGTGCGAAGTCGAGCAGTACCTCACCGAGTTGACGACCGAGCCCTATAAGATGGCCTACGTGCTGAACCATCACCCACGGGCAACTCTGGCAGGCACTCTGTTGGCCATAGAGGTTCAAGGCCCCAACCTGCGCGGGCCGTTGAACGAAGAGCTGTCGCCCTGGGCGTCGTATCTGCGCCACATCGCACAGACGCGGGGCTCCAATCGCATTCATCTCTCCGATACCTTCTGTGGATTGTGCGGAGTGACCCCTCCATCGGTTCCGCCCCACTTGCGACTTCCCTCGATCGATCTTCCTGGCGATCTGGCTGCGGTCGGTATCTCGGCAGGGCAATGGATCGCGGTAGTCGTAGGGGCAGGCGATGCGGATCGATCGATTCCCCAATCGGTCTGGATAGAATGGATCTCAACGCTGCTCGCTCACGATTCACCCTGCGCGGTCGTCCTGGTCGGGACCGAACGCGATCAGACTTCCGCCCTGGCGATTCAGGATGGGCTCTCGCCCATGATTGCAGGACGCCTTTGGGATGCCACCGGCCGCACGACCCTACCGCAACTCGCTACGATTTTGAAACGATGTCATTGGGCCGTTGGCGCCGACACTGGTCCGCTGCATCTGGCAGCGGCTGTCGGAACCAGTGCGATGGGGTTTTATTTCTCACGCGCGCGCGTGCATGAAACCGGACCCTATGGACAGGGCCACTGGGTGTGGCAAGCGGATTGCGCCCAGCCGGAGGCCTGGCCAATTCAAGCCAGCGTGAAGGTGATTCGAGAGTCCGCGACAGCGCTGGAACAAGAACCAGTCGAAGGGTGGTCCTTGTGGCAGTCTCACCATGACGAATGGGGCGCTATCTTCCGGCCAGTGGGCGACAGAGACCCACAAGAAGATCAGCGAGCCGCTGTGTGGCATCAATTAACAGAACAGCATTTATCGCTGCAAGGTATGCAATGAACTCTTTCGAAATCAATGTCAGCCGACTGGCACAGCGTGACCCAGCTCTGGCAGCGGCTATTCGCCAGAGTGAGGGAGGCACGCTGGAGATCGTGCCGGCACGCACCGGTATGATGTCGGCGCGCGCGAATGGACGTTGGATTCACAGCGCCTACGACCCCATAAAAGAAGCGCAGGCCTGGGCCGAGAGCCAGACCCATCAGGAGGGAGAGACGATCGTCGTCATCGGCGTCGGCTTGCTCTACCACATCGAGGCGTTGTGCGCACGGCTGCCTCGGACCGCGCCGATCGTCCTTGTCGTTCCCGATCTGAGCGTATTAGCCGATGCGGCAGCGGTTCGTACTTGGGGTGGTTGGATTGATCGGGTCTCCTGGGCTTGGGGCGCCACATCGGCGATCTCTGACCAGATCGCCGATGCCGGCCATCCACTACGACTCGTCACCTATGCCCCGGCTGCTGCATTACATGCGGACGACCATCGTGCCATTGAAACGGCCTTGCAGCGGAGGGTCGCGGCCCAGGCCGGCGGACAGTTGCGCATTGCCGTCGTGGGGCCGATCTATGGAGGCTCGCTGCCCATTACTCGGTATGTGGTCAGCGCGCTTGAATCGCTCGGACATGACGTACGCTGGCTCGATCATAGCGTCCATGCCACGAGTTATCAGCAACTGGAATTGCTCAAGAACTCGCAACATCGGTTGGCCTTGCAGAGTAAATATGCGGAGATGCTGAGCCGGGTCACGATGGCCCAGTTGGCAGAAGATCCGCCAGATCTGGTGCTGTCGCTTGCACAGGCGCCATTAATTCTTCCGGCGTTGGAGCATCTCCGGCGCAAAAAATTTCTGACGGCGATGTGGTTCGTCGAAAACTACCGGCATCTGACCTATTGGCAACAGTTGGCGGCGGGCTACGATTTTTGGTTCGTGATTCAGCAGGAACCTTGCATTGCAGCGCTCAAACGGGCCGGGGCGAAGGACGTGCGCTACCTGCCCATGGCGGCCGATCCCTCCCTGCACCGGCCCTTGGAATTGACCAAGGAAGAACGAGAAGAGTACGGATCGGATGTCTCGTTCGTCGGCGCAGGCTATGCCAACCGCCGTGAGATCTTTCCCAGACTCGTCGGGCAAGGCTGGAGATTCAAGCTCTGGGGCAACGAATGGGATGGTGCGACCGACTTGACCTCCGTGCTTCAACGCAACGGCGCTCGGGTCGATACCGACACCTGCCTGAAAGTATTTAACGCGAGTGCCGTAAACCTCAACCTGCATTCTTGGGCCGGGACCGGACTCGATCCTGACGGGGATTTTGTAAATCCACGTACCTTCGAACTGGCCGCGTGCGGAGCCTTTCAGCTTGCTGACCGTCGGTCGCTGATGCCGGATCTCTTCGCCGAGAATGAAATCGCTACCCTGTCGTCGCCAGAGGCGCTCCCAGCCGAAATCACCCGCTGGCTTCACGAACCAGCGCAGCGCGTCGCCATGGCAGCGCAAGCCCGTCAGCGCGTGCTGGCCGAACATACTTATCAACACCGTATGCGCGACCTGCTGTCCCGGATCGGCGTCGCCAGCCCGGATCGTATCGGGTCAATTTTACGGGGAGACCGTCAGGCAGAAACGCTGGCCATAGCCGCAGCCGATCCTTTTCCATCTGTCGCGTCGGTCTTACGAACGTTTCCCTCCACTCAACGAGTGGAGCTGAAGCAGCTTGCAGCGCAGATCCGGTCACGCGGTCCTATGGGAACCCTGTCACGGGAAGATCTGATGCTGCTCATGTTGGATGAGTACCGGTCCGAGACGAAAGATTTGGTGTAGCTGCCCAGGTAGATAGGCTGAAGGGTTTTAGGCTGAAGGCCGAAGGTCAGAGTTCCGAGCACTTCAGCCTGAACCCCTTCAGCCTATCTACCTGAGCCGCGACGACTTGATATGACAAAACAAGTGCTCATCATCAACGTGACTCGCATGGGGGATCTGATTCAGACCGGTCCCTTGCTGTCCCGATTGCGCGAGGAATGGCCCGATGTTGCGATCGATCTGCTTGTCGATCGAAGTTTTGCGTCGGTGGCCTCTCTTCTTACCGGACTCCGGCAGGTCATCTGTTGCGACTTCACTCGATTACTCGATGACTGCCGTACGCAATCCAAGAGCCTTGTGACCCTCATGAGCGAGATGACCGCTTGGGCTGCGCCGCTACGAGCGACGGGATACGATCGCATCGTCAATCTCACTTTCAATCGCCAGACCGGTTTACTCGCGTCGTACATCGGCTCGCCGGATTTACGGGGGATTACGGCAGGGCCGGACGGTAGCCCCATCGTGCAGAATCCCTGGCTGTCCTACTTCACGGATCTGCATCGGCATCGACGTTTCAACCGGTTCAATTTGGTGGATCTCTATGCCATGGGCGGGAGCGGTCCCGGCTCCTTCTCGCCGCTGTCTGTCACAGTGCCGGCCGATGGTGGAGCCTGGGCAGAAGGGTTTCTTCGGTCTCCTGACCGGACCATCCATCATTGGATCGCCGTACAGGTCGGAGCCAGCGATGTCATGAAAGCCTGGAGGCCGGAGTATTTTGGCCGGACGATGGCACGGTTGAGCCGTCACCCTGGTGTAGGGTTTGTCTTGATTGGCACGGTCGCCGAGGCGGATGCCATCGAACTGGCCAAGCAGACCTACCGGGCCGACGGGGGAACCGCACCAATTCTCGATGCAAGCGGCCAGACGACGCTCAATCAACTTGTCGGCCTGCTCTCGCGCTGTCAACTGCTCCTCACCAACGACACGGGACCGATGCACCTTGCAGTTGGTGTTGGAACTTCGGTCATCGATCTGTCGGTCGGCCATGTCGATCACAATGAAACGGGGCCCTATGGGCCAGGCCATTGGGTGATTCAGCCGGATCTCGCCTGCTCGCCCTGCGGCTTCGACCAGATCTGTGCCCACCATGCCTGTAAAGATCGATTGGTCCCCGAAGAGATTGCGAACCTCTGTCTCCATGCCATTGGACTTGCTCCGTTTCCCTTATGGAGCGCAGGAGTACGTGTCTATCAATCCGGCGCAGATGCCGATGGACTCGGCTCCTTCATCTTGCGCGCGGGACATGTCGATGCAAGCGCCGCATGGTATGCCGACTTTTGGAGGAGATTCTGGTACGAAGATTTCACCGGCATGCCCAGTCAATTAGCTCCGGTCTCTGAGCCGGCGCCGGACCGAGACCAGTCGTTGGTTTGGATGAAAGAAGCGGTTCAGCCTCTGCTTCAGTTGGAACAGCGCGCCCGGCATATCGCAGCGCTCACGAGGCGTCACCCGCTGCCGGTCTCAGTTCTACAACGGGAGCAGGCGCTGCTCCGCCAAGAGCGAGAGCAGCTTTTGCCTCGGATGATAGCCCATTCGGTCTCTGGCCCTGCTACCGTTGCCATGATCCGAGACATTCATAACGACGATGTCGTCGGGCTGACGATGCTGGCCGATCGGCACGTGCAAGCCTATCGACGTTGGCAGCAGCGTATCGCCAGAGCCGGATCGTTGTTGTCAACCGCATCGGCACAGATCGAGACACAACGGCGCCCATTGCCGATGATATCAAGCGCCGCCACAGGATAGGCGCGCGAGACAGGCGGGAAAGGCGAGACTGGCGGGACGGGGTAAAGGGGTAAAGGAGTAATGGGGGTAAGGTAACGAGACGGGCGGGGGAGGGTTCGAAGTTCGAGGTTTTCAGAATATAGAACTCAGAACTTCGAACTAGGAACTACGCGTCATTTCTTTCACAAGGAGTTAAGCCATGCGTATCACACTCGATCAGGATCAGTGGGAGGTGAGTGACGATCAGCCGGTCAGTGACGCTCTAACGCAGATCAGCGATCGCGCCCACGTGCGACATCGGCTGGTCACTTCACTGAAGCTCGGGGGGAGTCCGATCACAGATCGCGATCTTCAGCCCATGCTGTTAAGTAAGCTTCTCAAAGAAGTCGGACCGATCGACGCCTGCTCACAGAATATTCCGGAGATTATGACGAGCGCTGCGCCGACCATCACCAAGTTTGCCTCGACGTTGAAAGCCGAGGCCCAGGGATTCCTTACGCCGCTGCGTATGAACGGCATCATTCCTTCAGGATTGGACCGATGGTTCGGACAGTTGGCCGATTATGTGGAACTTCTTCAGGCCGCCGGGCCTGGCAGGCCAGCCGGCGGTGATCTGCAAGCCCTCTCTTCCTGGATTCAGGAACTCTTGGATGCCCGGTCTATTGAAGACCCGGTTCGCATGGCGGATATCCTTGAGTTTGAAGTTATCCCGCATTTGGCATCGAGCCCGCATTAATCATGAACGCTTCTTCTGTCGAATGTGAAATGTTGAATTTTGAATGAGGAATGTACGGAAATTATCAGATGCTTTCGCACAGCCAGTTGCTGTCGATTCCGTCAATTCAACATTCATCATTTGTCATTCATCATTTCCTAAGCCTCCTTGTCGAATACTGCCGGTTGTCGGCCACTTTGACCTCTCTCTGTTCTGCCCATCAGACAGGCTCAAGTGTGGAGCGGCTGGGGCCGATAAGGGATACACGACCAGGGAACCTTGCCGGTATGCATGCTATCGGCGGGGTCTCAGGTCAAAACAATCCTGGCACGGATGCCGGGAAATGCGAGTGGTTGATTTGTTCGGTATTCAAGGAGGAATAGGTCCATGTCTTTAATCGTCAACAACAACCCGGCTTCGATCGCGGCTCAGCGCAATTTGACCGTCAACACGAACCAGTTGCAACGGTCGGTTGAAAGGCTGTCTTCAGGACTTCGGATCACTCGCGCATCGGACGATGCCGCTGGACTCGGCGTGTCCGAAACCTTGCGCGCGCACATTCGCAGCATCAATCAAGCGACGCGTAATGCGAATGATGGTATCAGCTTGACGCAGATCGCCGACGGCGCCGCGGCCGTAATCGGGAACCTACTCTCCCGTCTCCGTGAGCTGTCCTCGCAGTCCTCCAGCGGTACAATCGGCGCCACGGAGCGGTCTTACTTGGACCAGGAGTTTGTGACACTCCGGTCTGAAATCGACCGGATCGCCACGGTGACCGAGTTCAACGGCCAGGCGCTGTTGAGCGGGGCCACCAATTCATTCGAAGTCTTCATCGGCTTCAAGAGCGGTTCGGGCAATTCGCTCACAGCCGCTCTGAACGATTTGGACATCACGACCATCGGCTTGTCGACCGTGAACATCTCGACGTCGGCGAATGCCCAGAGTGCATTGAGCAATATCGACAGCGCAATCAGTTCGATTGCCACCGCCCGAGCGGAATACGGCTCAATTCAAAACCGCTTCGAGGCAGCTATCGCGAATCTTCAAGTCACGGGTGAGAACTTCACGGCGGCCGAATCTCGGATTCGGGATGCGGATATTGCCTATGAGACGTCGCAATTCACGAAGAATCAAGTCCTCGTGCAGTCGGGCATTGCGGTGTTGGCGCAAGCCAACGCGCTTCCGCAACAGGCACTCGCGTTGCTGCGGTAGACCCGCACATCGTTCCGCTAGCGTTGTCGCCCAGCCGCCGCATCGGTGGCTGGGCATCCGGCGGAGGATGAGGGAGCTGCGTCTCCAAGGAGGCCTCTATGATTCAGAATATTCGATCACTGCAAGACCAGCATTTTTCTCAACGCCAATTCGAGGGAACAGTGAAACCGTCCGGAGGCGGAGAGAACAGAGTGGATGCCGACCTCAAGACTTCTACTCCGGCAGCGACTCCGACAAGGGAGCAGGTGGAGCAGGCGGCCGTTCGCGTTACGGAAGCGCTTCGCGGAACGTCGTCCCGTCTGGAGATCGACATCGACCCTGACCTGCACCAGGCAATCGTCAAAATTCTCAACGGGGAATCTGGAGAAATCATTCGCCAGATTCCCTCGAAGGAACTTGTGGAGCTGGCCAAGTATCTCGATGAACCCAAAGGGTTATTGGTTTCAGAACGGGCATAACAGAGGAATGCTGGAGCTATGGCATCGATTTCATTCGGGGGATTAGGCAATGGACTTGATTTTGGGCAAGTGGTAGATCAACTGGTCAAGGTCCAACGTCTTCCCATCGATCAACTCAATCAGAAGAAAACAACAGCCCAGTCTAAATTGACAGACTATGCGTTGCTTGGAGGCAAACTTCTGGCCTTGCAAACGGCTGGCGATGCCCTACGATTGCCGACCGCCTTCGATCGATCGAGCACGACCGTATCAGATCAGAGCGCTTTGACCGCCTCAGCATCATCGACAGCGACGCCAGGATCCTATCTCGTCCGGGTGACGCAATTGGCGCAGTCGCATCAGATTACCAACAAAGCAGCGACAGCCGTCGCAAGCGTGACCACCGATATCGTCAGTGGCGCGTCGGCCGCGTTTACTTTTCGCGTAGGAACGGGAACCGACAAGACCGTGACACTGAGCGGTGACGCCACGCTCGAAAACTTGCAGGCCGGCATCAACGACTTGGGTGCCGGCGTGACCGCGTCGATCGTGAATGCAGGCAGCGAGGCCACGCCGGCCTATCGCCTGATTCTCACGGCCACTGCGTCAGGGGCGAGCAATGGGGTGACGATCGTGGCCGATGGAACGACATTGGATTTTGCCAACGGCGGAGGTTCAGGAGGCGTCGATACTCTGCAGGCTGCGCAGGACGCCATCGCCATCGTCGGTGACCCGACGTTGAACCCCGTCACCGTGCAGCGTAGCAGCAATGCCATCACAGACGCGATTCCAGGCGTGACGCTCGCGCTTCTGAAGACAACCGGGTCCGGCACCGTTTCCGTCAACGTCACGCATGACAACGGTTCGGTGAAAGAGAACATCAAAAAATTCGCCGCTGCCTATAACGACATCGTCAAGTTTGTGAACGAACGTACCACCTACGACGTCGCCACGAAAAAGGGCGCACTATTCTTCAACGAATCGACGGCGAAAGGGTTTCTGTCACAACTTAGGCAGGCCCTCTCCGCTCCTGTCAGCGGTCTGACCAGCTATTCGTCGGTGGGGGAAATTGGGTTCAAGACGGAACGGGACGGCGCGATTACAGTGGATGACGCCAAGCTGGACAGCGCACTCAACACGCAATACAGCGCAGTCAAATCGCTGTTTGCCAGTCAGGCAGGAGTAGCCGCAGTCGCTCAGCGAATCAATGCGGCCATCGACGCGATCGATGACATCGGGACAGGCTCGCTCGCGATCAGAAAAAACGCATTGACCAAACAGCTCAGCGACCTGACGGCCGAAATCGGCAGGAAAGAAGACTCCCTCTCAGCCTATGAGTCGTCGCTCAAAAGACAGTATGGAGCGCTCGACGGCCTTCTGAGCCGGCTGAAGGGCCAGACCACATTCTTACAAGCACAGGGATCACGATGATGAATGCCTTTCCCAACACAGCTGCTGCCTCACGGTACCGCCAAACTGAGGTGCTGACCACATCAGGCGTTCAGCTCATTGTCCTGTTGTACGATTCCGCCATTCAAGCGGTCGAGCTCGCGAGTGATGGGATCGCTCGGCGGCATCAGCCGGACAAGGCTCGATTTCTGGGACGGGCCGTCGGGATTGTCGGTGAATTGTCCAGTGTCCTCGATTTCGAACGGGGCGGTGAGATCGCCAAGTCGCTCTACCGCCTCTATGATTATATGCTCTCGGAGTTCACGCAGGCCAACCTGTACAACGATGCCAGCCGTCTCAACGGCCCGCTGCGATGCCTGAAAGAAATGCGCGGGGCCTGGCACACGCTGGCTCAGCAGCAGGCCCAGCCGGCATTGGGAATGACGAATGCTAAATGTTGAATGGTCCTGGGCGAATGGGAAATGGTTCATGGTGAATGGTCAATGGTGAGTTGAAGGAGTCGGCAGTCACTGGATCTGAGAAAGGATCGAATGAATTCCGAACATTCACCATTCACCATGGACCATTTACCATGTAGCAGTTTGCCTGCTTGGGAGGAGAACTTGCGCGCTTTGACGGCGCAGGCCGGTCGGGCTGCGGAACTTGGACAGTGGGATCAGGTTGAGGACTGTTACCGGCTGAGAGACGAACGTCTCCACGACCACCCGATGCCTCCGTTTCTCGCAATAGATTTGACTGTGGTCGACCGGGAGGTCGCAGCCAGAATTATGGACGCTCGTTTAGCCGTCCAATCGCAGCTGAACGAGGCAGCGAAGATTCGCCAGAAATTGCAAGGCATACGGTCCTGGCAAGGGTTGAGCGAGACAGAGCGCCCTCGCATGGACCAATTGGCATGACGCTCCTTCGCCGCGTCAGTTTGTCCGGTTCATCTGGTTNNATCTGGTTAGTTTCGTTCAACCAAATTAACTGAATAAATTAAACAAACCAAGCAAACGGTCTTCTAAACAATGAGTACAACCATGCTGCCGCCATCGACTAAAACTTCCAAAAGTTTGTCAGACGAGCGGCGGGAATGGATTCGAATCGACGATCGGGTGCTCCTCGAGTACCGGCTGCTGACCGACCCAGCGGAGGGGCTCACGCCAGGCATTCCACCGGTAAGCGACGAGGCGATCTCGGAAGCCATAACCAAGCCGACAGCCGACTTATTGCTCCGCAGCGGAGAACAGCTGGCGGAATCGCCTCTGCTCCCCTGGATCATGAAAGTGGATTGGCTGTTGGAAACTCTCGTGAAGCAGATTGCAAAAATGCAGCCGGAAGGTGTCGCGATGGCGCAAGTCGCCGATGTGACGTTGAGCGGGGGTGGCATCGGGTTTCTCTCGCCGCGTCACTTTGCCGTCGACGACCAGTTGAAGCTAAAGATAATTCTGCCACCCTTCATACCGATTCACACGACAGCCCGTGTCATTCGATCAACCCAGGTGAAAGACAGTATCAATTACGACATTGCGACGGAATTTGTCGATCTCAGCCCGGACGATCAGGATCATCTGATTCGTCACATCATTCAGACACAGGCAGAACGATTGCGCGGCCGCCGCCGGGGAAGCCAGGGGTAGGGGATAGGGGGTACAGGGNNACTTCATAGCAACCATTCGAGCATTTTCTTGCCAGTTGATGATTTTCCTTACTCATAGGCTGAAGGGGTTCAGGCTGAAGTGTTCGGAACTCCGACCTTCGGCCTTCAGCCTAAAAGCCTTCAGCCTGTGCCCGCAGCCTTCAGTCTAAACCCCTTCAGCCTGTATCCCTCATCTCACCCTTCCCGCTTGCGCCGACTTAAGTTTTCTCTCAGCAGCGCCGATATCCTATTCACTATGAACAACACGGTTTCTGCATTAACGACATTGCAACCAAACAGTGCGCCATCTACCGACGGCGAAATTTTGACGGTCTTGGAGGTGGCCCATTTCCTTCGGGTGCCCAAGTCCACCGTGTACAAGCTCGCCCGGGTCGGAGAATTGCCGGCGTCGAAGATCGGGAAGCATTGGCGTTTTCTCCGTCGCGACATTCATGAATGGATGCACAGTCGTTCCCATCAGGGCTGACGACACAATCTCTCTGTGAGATGGTCATCTGTTTGGAATGACACGATGAGGCGCGCCTTCGATGCGTGAAGGGTCGTTCGTTCAAAGAAAAGAGTATATGGCGTATAGCCAATAGCTTATGGCCCGGAATGAAGAGTGGCCGTCTTTGCCATCAGCTATACGCTATTAGCCATACGCTCTTAGAAAGCAAATCATAAGGAGGCTCAGACCATGCCTGCCGATCCGAACATGAAGATCCTCGTCGTGGACGACATGTCGACCATGCGAAGAATCGTCAAGAACATCATGAAGCAGCTTGGGTTTGCGAATGTCGAAGAGGCCGAAAATGGCCAGGACGCGCTCGACAAACTCAGGGCGGATTCATTTGGATTCGTCATCTCCGATTGGAACATGCCAGTCATGACCGGCATCGACCTGCTGCGGGCCATTCGTGCCGACGACAAGTTGAAAGGTATTCCTGTTTTGATGGTGACGGCGGAGGCGCAAAAGGAAAATCTTGTCGAAGCAATCAAAGCAGGTGTGAGTAATTACATCGTGAAGCCGTTTAGCGCTGAAATATTACAGGAAAAAATGAACAAGATTTTCAAATAGCGGCACTGTAGGCGTGAAACGTAAAACGTAAAAAGTGAGAGGTTTCGGATGAAGAGCATTCGGCATTCTCACATTTTACGTTTCACGTCTCACGTTTCACGATTCTTGATATAGGGAGATACCCGTGCTGAATGGCAGTCCCAAACTATATGACGAACTCGGTGAGTTGGCCCGCTATCTCGAAACGGCCATGCGGCAGATGGCTGAGGTCGGAGCTCCGATAGTGGCCGGCAGCGCCCAGCTGCCTCAAGCGACAGCCCATCTGCTCGATCTGAACAAAATGACGGAAGCGGGCACAATGGAAGTGATGCGCTTGACAGAGATCATTCAGGATAATCACGCCCGTGTCGCCAAGGAACTGGCCACGGTGGTTTCGACATTGGAAGTAGTCGATTGTAAGACTCTCGCAGCGCGATTGGGGAAGACTGCTAGTGAGTTGGCGCAAGACGACAAACATTTGATGGACATTATGACGGCCCTGTCATTCCAGGATCTTGTCGCGCAACGGGTGAAGAAGCTTGTCACCATCGTCGAGGACGTCCAGTGCAAGCTCGTGGAGCTGGTGGTCATATTCGGCCTGAAACAGGAGGGCGCCACGCCCGAGAATCAGGGGAAGGCCGGTGAAATGCTTAAGCAACTGGAAGCGTCCAAGTCCACGGCGATCAAACAGGATCTGGTGGACGAATTGCTATCAGAATTCGGATTCAAATAACTCTCTGGTCTATCTGGTTTGTTTAGTTTATTTGGTTTGTTTGGTTGAATGAAACTAACCGGATGAATCAAATCAACCAAATAAACAAGACAAACCAAACAAACTAAATATACGGGACGTAGACCAAATTGGATATCGCAACAATCGTCGGAATTGTTCTCGCTCTCGGGTCGATCATTGGCGGGC
>CXWL01106538.1_pt1 | contig 16125 bp, 14 predicted proteins | sample 590931 | NCBI WGS metagenome assembly CXWL01 (sample SAMEA3498368, study PRJEB10139) | groundwater metagenome | biome: water well; material: biofilm material | place: Germany | collected 2015-04-27 | reverse complement strand
CCGTCCCGCCTCGCCCTGCTCGCCGCGCTCGCCATGCTGTCTGGCTGCGCATCGCTGGGCCACGCGCCAGAACTGTCGTCGTTCGTGGTGCTCGGTGACGACGGCGCCGCCGTCGCGCGGGTGGTGACGACTGGCGCCGCCTGCCCATCGATCCGGCTNNGCAGCGGCGCACCGTGTCGGCGCCGGCCGATTCGAAGCCGAGCGCTTTCCCGGTGCTCACCTGCGAGGCGCCGATCGCGCGCGGCACGGCGCAGGCCTCGATTGCTGGCGAACCGCTGGCGCTGCCGCGCGCGCAACTCGAGCGCATCGTCGTCATCGGCGACACCGGCTGCCGCCTCAAGGACAAGCAATTCCAGGATTGCAACCTGCCAGAGGCTTATCCGTTCGCCCGCATCGCGGCGCTGGCCGCCGCATGGAAGCCGGACCTGGTGGTGCACGTGGGCGATTACCACTACCGCGAAAACCCCTGCCCGGCCGGCAGGCCCGGCTGCGCCGGCAGCCCTTGGGGCTACGGCTGGGACACCTGGGACGCCGATTTCTTCACGCCCGGGCGCGCCCTGCTGCGGGCGGCGCCGTGGGTCATGGCGCGCGGCAACCACGAATCGTGCCCGCGCGGCGGCCAGGGATACTGGCGCTTCCTCGACCCGCGCCCGCTGCTGGCGGCGCGCGACTGCAACGACGCGGCCAACGACGCCGTCGGCGACTACAGCGACCCGTACGCGGTGCCGCTCGGCGGCGGCGCGCAGCTGATCGTGATCGACACCTCGAACACCACTTACAAAGGTTTTACCGCGCAGGATCCGCGCATGGCCAAGTTCGCCGACACATGGCGCAAGATGGACGCGCTGACGCACCAGGCGCCGTACAGCATCCTGGTCGACCACCACCCGATCCTCGGCTTCGGCGCCACCCGCGACAAGGCCGGGGTGGTGTCGCTGTTCAACGGCGACAAGGGCTTGCAGGACGCGTTCGGCGCGCTCGATCCGGGCCTGATCCCGAAAGGCGTCAAGGCCGTGCTCTCGGGCCACGTGCACCTGTGGGAACAGGTCAGTTTTTCGAGCGCGCATCCAACCCAGTTCATCAGCGGTTTTTCCGGCACCTCGGAAGACACGGCGCCGCTGCCGGCGACCTTGCCGGCGGGCGCCAGCCCGGCGCCCGGCGCCGTGGTGCGCAACATGAGCTCATGGGTCGACGGCTTCGGCTACATGACGATGGAACGCACCGGCAACGAGCAGTGGAACGTGAAGGTGTGGGATACCAGCGGCGCGGTGCGCAATACCTGCACCATCACCGGCAGCAAATCCGAGTGCGCGCTGGCCCAGGTGCATTAAGCCGACGGCACCGAGATGCAACGATGCCGCAGTTTGCTTCGACAGTTCTAATGATGTAGAATTGTCGAATAGACTTTTATCGGAGTTCAACAATGGAAACCAAGGCAGCCATCAGCGCCCTCGCCGCACTGGCCCAGGATTCGCGCCTGGCGGCATTCCGCCTGCTGGTGCAGGCGGGACCGGCCGGCGTGGCCGCGAGCAAGATCGCCGAGCAGCTCGGCCTGCCCGCCTCGTCGCTGTCGTTCCACCTCAAGGAGCTGACCCACGCCGGCCTGATCGTGCCTCGCCCGGACGGCCGCTTCGTCATCTATTCGGCCGATTTCACGACCATGAACGCCCTCGTCGCATTCCTTACCGAAAACTGCTGCGGCGGAAATCCCTGCACGCCGGCGCAGGTGTGCGCCGCGGACTGCGAACCACACTAAGCAACCAGGACCCACCTCCATGAATGTACTGTTCCTCTGCACCGGCAACTCCTGCCGCTCGATCCTCGGCGAGGCCACTTTCAACCACCTCGCCCCTGCGGGATGGCGCGCCATGAGCGCCGGCAGCCAGCCGGCCGGCTACGTCCATCCGCGCTCGCTCGCCCTGCTGGCGCGCGAAGGCATTGCGACCGAAGGCTATTCGAGCAAGTCCTGGGACAAGCTGCCGGCCACGCCGGACATCGTGATTACCGTGTGCGCGAGCGCCGCCGGCGAGACCTGCCCGGCCTACCTGGGGCCGGTCCTGCGCAGCCACTGGGGGGTCGACGATCCGGCGCACGCAACCGGCACGGACGAAGAGATAGAGGCCGCGTTCGTGCAGGCCTACCGCATCCTGCGCACCCGTATCGAAGCCTTCCTCGCGCTGCCGCTGGAAGAACTCAAGCGCGACCGCGCCCGCCTCAAGGCCGAACTCGACCGCGTCGGCGCCCTGCTGCCATGAGCCTCGCACGACGCATCGTTGCCGAAGGCCTCGGCAGCGCTTTCCTGCTCGCGGTGGTGGTCGGATCGGGCATCATGGCCGAGCGCCTTGCCGGCGGCAACGTCGCGCTTGCGCTGCTGGCCAACGCGATCGCGACCGGCGCCGGCCTGGTCGCACTGATCCTGATGTTCGGCACCATCTCGGGCGCGCATTTCAATCCGGTCGTCACCCTTTCCGAAGCGTGGCAGAAGAACATGCCCGCATCGGAAGCGTTGCCGTATATCGTGGCCCAGGTGCTTGGCGCATTTGCCGGCGTGGCGGCAGCCCACCTGATGTTCGGCGAGCCGCTGTTCTTCGCGTCGGCGCACGAGCGGACCGGCGCTGCCCAATGGTGGAGCGAATTTGTCGCCACCTTCGGCCTGGTCGCCGTCATCATCGGCTGTTCGCGCAGCCGTCCCGCCGTCACGCCATTCGCCGTCGCCGCGTACATTACCGCCGCCTACTGGTTCACATCGTCGACCTCGTTCGCCAACCCGGCCGTGACGCTGGCGCGCAGCGCCAGCGACACCTTCGCCGGCATCCGCCCGGTCGATGCTCCCGGGTTCATCCTTGCGCAACTGGCGGGCGGCGCCGCCGCGACGCTGCTGTTCTGCTGGCTGTACCCGGCGCCCCCGCGCGGCGCAACCGTCGCCGGCACCGTCGCACCGGGCGATTTCGCCACCCTACAGGACACATCTCATGATTGAACAATTGGCCGACCTGCCCAACATTCAAGCGGCGCAGTTCGATCTGCCGACGCTTGAAAAGCTGGCGCCGGTCGGCGACCTCGACCATCCTCCGCGCATCCTGCTGTTGTACGGCTCCTTGCGCGAGCGTTCGTTCAGCCGCTTCCTCACCTGCGAGGCGGCGCGCATCCTTAAGCAGTTCGGCGCCGAGGTCAGGATTTTCGACCCGGCCGAACTGCCGATGGCCGGCAGCGTGCCCGAGACCCACCCGAAAGTGGTGGAACTGCGCGCACTGTCGCTATGGTCGGAAGGCCAGGTCTGGTGCAGCCCCGAGCGCCATGGCGCGATCACTGCCGTCATGAAGAACCAGATCGACTGGATTCCGCTGGAACAGGGCGCCTTGCGGCCGAGCCAGGGCCGCACCCTGGCCGTAATGCAGGTGTGCGGCGGCTCGCAATCGTTCAACGTGGTCAATACCTTGCGCCTGCTGGGGCGCTGGATGCGCATGTTCACCATCCCCAACCAGTCGTCGGTGCCGATGGCGTATCGCGAGTTCGACGAGGACGGCCGCATGCAGCCTTCGGCTTACTACGACCGGGTGGTGGACGTAATGGAGGAGCTGTTCAAGTTCACCTTGCTGATGCGGGGCCGGACCGATTACCTGACCGACCGCTACAGCGAGCGCAAGGAGCGGCAGATGAAGGCGATCTCCGGGCTGGTGCAGAAAATCTGAGGGCAGGTTTTCTACGCATTTTCCTTGGCCAGGTTGATCGTGTAGCGCGGAATCTCCACCACCAGCCCGGTCTGCGCGATCCGCGCCTGGCACGACAGGCGCGAATGCGGCTGCAGCCCCCACGCGCGGTCGAGCATGTCCTCCTCGTTGTCGTCGATCTCGTTGAGCGAGTCGAACCCCGCCGCCACGATCACGTGGCAGGTGGTGCAGGCGCCGACCTTGCCGCAGGCGTGTTCGATCTCGACGCCATGCTCGAGCAGCGCGTCGCAGATCGTGGTCCCCGGCGCCGCTTCGAACGTCGCTCCCTGCGGCGCGTAGTCAGGGTTCGGCAGGACATTTATCTTGGTCATCGTGCGCTCGCTCCTTGTCTGCCCCCATCATACCAACGGCGCGCAGTTCGCGCCGCCGCAACAGCAAATACACGGCCGGCACCACGAACAGCGACAGCAGCGGCGCCGTGATCATCCCGCCCACCATCGGCGCGGCGATCCGCTGCATCACTTCCGAGCCGGTGCCCGAACCGATCATGATCGGCACCAGGCCGGCAATGATCACCGCCACCGTCATCGCCTTCGGCCGCACGCGCAGCACCGCGCCGTCGGTGATCGCCTCCAGCAGGTCGGCTTCGCCGCGCATGCCCGCCGCGACGCGCGCCTCCCAGGCGTTTTTCAGGTACAGCAGCATGATCACCCCGAACTCGGCCGACACTCCCGCCAGCGCGATGAAGCCGACCCCGCTGGCGACCGACAGGTTGTGATCCAGCAGCCAGAGCAGCCAGATGCCGCCGGCCAGCGCGAACGGCAGCGTCGCCATGATCAGGGCCGCCTCGTCGGCGCGCCGGAAGGTCAGGTACAGCAGCACGAAGATGATCGCCAGGGTCGCCGGCACCACCACCTTCAGTTTGCCCGCGGCGCGCTCGAGATACTCGAACTGGCCCGACCACGACACCGAGTATCCGGCCGGCAGCTTCACTTCCCTGGCCACCACGCGCTGCATCTCGCGCACCGCCGAGCCGAGGTCGCGCCCGCGGATATCGACATACACCCAGCCGGACAGCCTGGCGTTCTCGCTCCTGAGCATCGGCGGACCGTCGTTGACGGCGATCGCCGCGACGTCGCCGAGCCTGATCTGCGCGCCGCGTTCGGTCAGCACCGGCAACTGGCGCAGCTTCTCGACCGAATCGCGCAGCTCGCGCGGGTAGCGCACGTTGATCGGGAAGCGCTGCCGGCCCTCGACCGTTTCGCCGATGTTGTCGCCGCCGATGGCCGCCGCCACGATGCTTTGCACTTCGCCCATGTTCATGCCGTAGCGCGACGCGGCGTCGCGGTCGATCTTGATATCGATATAGCGCCCGCCGTTGAGCCGCTCGGCAAGCGCCGACGACACTCCGGCGACCTGCCGAACCGCGCGCTCGACCTGGCCGGTGATCCGGTCGATCTCCTGCAAACTCGAACCGGACACTTTCACGCCGACCGGACTCTTGATGCCGGTCGCCAGCATGTCGATCCTGCTGCGGATCGGCGGCACCCAGACGTTCGACAGGCCAGGCACCCGCACCGCCCGGTCGAGCTCCTCGACCAGCTTCTCCGGCGTCATCCCGGCGCGCCACTGGTCGCGCGGCTTGAACTGGATGGTGGTCTCGAACATTTCGAGCGGCGCCGGATCGGTCGCCGTCTCGGCCCGCCCGGCCTTGCCGAACACGCTCGCCACTTCCGGCACCGTCTTGATCAGGCGGCCGGTCTGCTGCAGCAGCTCCGACGCTTTTCCGGAACTGATGCCCGGCAGCGCCGACGGCATGTACAGCAGGTCGCCTTCGTCCAGCGGCGGCAGGAACTCGGCGCCGAGGCGCGACAGCGGCCAGACGGCGGCAACCGCGACCAGCGCCGCGATCGCCAGCGTCGCCTTCGGAGAGCGCAGCACCCGGGCCAGCAGCGGCCGGTAGCCGGCAATCAGCACGCGGCTGATCGGGTTGTCGCGTTCGGCCGGAATTCGCCCGCGGATCAGGTAGCCCATCAGCACCGGGACCAGCGTGACCGACAGGCCCGCGGCCGCCGCCATCGCGTAGGTCTTGGTGAAGGCGAGCGGCGCGAACATGCGCCCTTCCTGCGCTTCCAGCGTGAACACCGGGATAAACGACAGCACGATGATCAGCAGCGAGAAGAACAGCGCCGGCCCGACCTCGGCCGCGGCGTCGGCGATCACGCGCCAGTGCGCGTCGCCGCGCAGTTCCTGGCCGGGATGCGCATGGTTCCAGGCTTCGATGTGCTTGTGGGCGTTCTCGATCATGACCACCGCCGCGTCGACCATCGCGCCGATCGCGATCGCGATCCCGCCCAGCGACATGATGTTCGCGTTCACGCCCTGGTAATGCATCACGATGCCGGCCGCCAGGATCCCCAGCGGCAGCGAGACGATCGCCACCAGCGCCGAGCGCAGGTGGAACAGGAATACCGCGCAGACCAGCGCGACGACGATCAGCTCCTCGATCAGTTTTTGCTCGAGGTTGCCGATCGCGCGCTTGATCAGTTGCGAGCGGTCGTAGGTGGGAACGATCTGCACGCCGGGCGGCAGGCCCGGTTTCAGCGCTTCCAGCTTGGCCTTCACCGCCGCGATGGTCTCCAGCGCGTTTTTTCCCGACCGCATGACGATCACGCCGCCGGCGACTTCGCCTTCGCCGTCGAGCTCCGCGATCCCGCGCCGCATCTCGGGGCCGGCCTGGATGCGCGCCACGTCGCCCAGCCGCACCGGCACGCCGGCCTCGGACGTGGTCAGCGGGATCTTGCGGAAGTCGTCCAGCGACTGCAGGTAGCCCGATGCGCGCACCATGTATTCGGCCTCGCCCAGTTCCAGCACCGAGCCGCCGGCCTCCTGGTTGGCCTGGCCGACCGCCGCGATCACCTTCGCGTGCGTGACGCCGTAGGCGCGCAGCTTGTCCGGATCGAGCACGATCTGGTACTGGCGCACCATGCCGCCGATGCTGGCCACTTCCGCCACGTTCGCCACCGTCTTCAGTTCGTACTTGAGGAACCAGTCCTGCAAGGCGCGCAGCTGCGACAGGTCCATCTTGCCGGTCCGGTCGACCAGCGCATATTCGTAGACCCAGCCGACCCCGGTGGCGTCGGGGCCCAGCGCGGTCTTGGCCTGCGCCGGCAGGCGCGCCTGCACCTGGTTCAGGTATTCGAGCACGCGCGAACGGGCCCAGTACGGATCGGTGCCGTCCTCGAACAGGATGTACACGAACGAATCGCCGAAGAACGAGTAGCCGCGCACCGTCTTCGCGCCCGGCACCGACAGCATGGTGGTGGTCAAAGGGTAGGTCACCTGGTTCTCGACGATCTGCGGCGCCTGGCCCGGATACGCGGTGCGGATGATGACCTGGACGTCGGACAGGTCGGGAATCGCGTCGAGCGGCGTCTGCGACCACGACCAGGCGCCCCACGCGGTCAGCATGACGGTGGCCATCAGCACCAGGAAGCGGTTGCCGATCGACCAGCGGATGATCGCGGCGATCATTGCCCCGCTCCCATGCGCGTGGCCGTGCCGCGCATGCTGGCCTCGGAATCGAGCAGGAACTGGCCCGACACCACCACCTTCTGGCCCGCCGCCAGGCCCTTGCGGATCTCGGTCATGCCGTTCGCATCGAGGCCGGTTTCGACGTCGACCGCCGCGAACTTGCCGTCGCCGAGCGCCACCATGACGACGCTGCGCGCGCCGGTCTGGATCACCGCCTCGGACGGCACCAGCAGCGCCTGCGAACGTGCGCTTGGCGTCAGGCGGATCGCCGCGAACATCCCGGGTATCAGCTTGCCCTCGGGGTTGGCCAGCTCGATGCGCGCCTTCAGGGTGCGGGTGGCGGCATTCACCTCGGGCAGGAGCGCGCCGACCTTGCCCTTGAAGGACTGCCCCGGAAACGCCGCGGTGCTGGCCTCGACCGCGCTGCCCGGCCGCACCTGGGCGGCCGCGCTTTCCGGCACCTCGGCGTTGACCCACACCGGGTTCAGGCCGTTGATGCGGAACAGCGGCGCGCCGGCGGCGACCGTCATCCCTTCACGCACATTCAATTCGGTGACGACGCCGGAAACCGGCGCATTGACCGTCATCCGCAAGTCCGCCTTGCCGCTTTTTTCCACCTGGCGTACCTGGTCGTCCGACATCCCCGCCAGTCGCATGCGCTGGCGCGCCGCCTCCAGCAGCGCCGCCGTGCCGGCGCCGTCCATGCGCCTGATCGACAGGTATTCCTCCTGCGCCGCGACCCAGTCCGGGGCCAGCAGCTGCAGCAGCGGCTGCCCCTTGCGCACCGGGTCCAGCGGCGCCCGCACGAACAGGCGCTCGACGAAACCGCCGCTGCGCGCCTGGACCAGCGCGACCGAACGTTCGTCGAACGCGATCGCGCCGACCACCTGCAGCGCCGCGCCAAGGGTGCCGGCGGTCACTTCGGCGGTGCGGATGCCCAGGTTCTGCTGTACCCGCGCGCTGACGCTGACGGCGCCCGGGTCGGCGCCCGCCTCGGCATACACCGGTTCGAGCTCCATGTCCATGTACGGCGACTTGCCCGGTTTGTCGAAGCGCTGGCCCGGCATCATCGGGTCGTGCCAGTACAGCACTTTCTTCTCGGCCGGCGCGGCGGCCGGCGCCGGGTGGTTTGCCATGCCGCGGTTCAGGCCAAGGCGATACATGCCGAAGCCGGCGGCCAGCGCGAATACAGCGGCGCCCAGTGCGATGAGTGTGATGCGGCGCTTCATGGGGAATCCTTGGTGTTGGTGGAGGAATGGCCGTCGGCGGACGCCATGAAATTGAGCTGGGCCCAGAGTCTGGCGCTGTCGGCTTCGATTTGCAGCGCCTGCAGCTTGACGTCGAGTTCGTTGCGGCGCGCGGCCAGCACCTCGGACAGTGCCGACTTGCCGCCGCGGTAGGCCGCCAGCATGGCGCTGGTGCGCTCGGTCGCGAGCGGAACCAGTTCGCCGCGGTAGCGCGCCGCCCGCTCGCGGCCGGTCTGCCATTCGCCCAGCATGGCCGAGGTTTCGGCGACATGGGCGCGCAACGCGTCGTCGCGCTCGCCCCTGGCCTGCTCGGCCAGCGCCAGCCGCGCCGCCAGTTCGCGGTCCTGCCGCTTGGCCCGGTCCCACTGCAGAGGGACCGACAGGCCCACCGACAGCATGTTGGAATAGGCCGGACCGCGCTGCTGGAAGGTCACTTCGACGCTCCAGTCGGACCGCCTGTTCGCCTGCGCCAGCCTGGCTTCCGAGCGGGCCACGTCCTCCGCCCGGTCGAACACGGCGATCTGCGGATGGTGGGCGAGCTGGCTGCCCAGGGTCGCGGCATCGAGCCCGACCCGTGCAAGGTCGGGCAAGCCCGCCAGCGCGGTTTCGGCGCGCGGGCCGACCCAGCGCGCCAGCGCGATTTGCGCGCTCAGCACCCGCCGACCCGCCGCGCTGGCGCGGTCGCGCACCATGGCCTGCGCGGCGCGCGCCCCGGACAGGTCGGCCTGGCTGCCGCGCCCTCCCTTGTACGCACCCTCGGCCGCTTTCAGTTCCAGTTCGGCCTCGGCGCCCTGTTCCCTGACCACTTGCGCCATCGCGCCGGCGAAATGCAGGTCGAGCCACGCCAGCGCGGTATCGCGCTCGATGGCGGCGGCCAGCAGCGCCTTTTCGGCGCCGGCCTTGTCGGCCGCGCGCTCGAACCTGCCGGCGCGCAGTTGCCGCTTGGCGGCGCCGGGCAATTCCTGCATCACCCCGATCCGGCGCATGGTCATGAAGTCGCTGGACAGGCTGAAGCGGTCGGGTCCGCTCAGCGGCAGGTTGTCGATGCCGGCGCGCAGCACCGGATCGGGCAGCTGCGCGGCGGCAACGGCCATCTCGCGCGACGCGGATATCGCGCCATCCTGGGCCGCCAGCCGGCGCGACTGGCCGAGCGCAAGCTGCCTGGCTTCGGCCAGGGTCAGTCCGGCCGGGTCGGCCAGCGCGGGGGGCGCTGCAAGCAGCAACAGGACAGCAAGAATGGGCGCGCAAGGGCGCAGAAACAATCGTGACAACATAAAACCTCCAGACGGCAATAGGCGACATCGGCCGCGCGCGGCGCGGCGACGAAGGAACGAAGCGGTCTGGAAGTCAGATGCGCAAGCAGCAGTGCAGGATCGCAATAGGCGGGGCGGGACCGGCGTCCGGGACGGACCAAGGCGCACTGCCCATGCCGCGCGGCAGCAACCGGCCGACCGCGGCTACCTCGACCAGGACAGCGGCCGCGATGAACGGCTGGACCTCCGGGTTGGCGGCCTTGTCCAGCGATTGCTCGCTCGACTCGGCGTGCGCNNCCATCGGGCACGCGTAGGCGGCCACCGCCAGCTGCATGAACAGCAGGCTGACCAGTGCCAGCAAGGCGGCAACGAGACGCTGGGAACGGGGCAGTTTCATAGGATCATAGTATATCGAAGAACGCCTGGCTACTCGCCGTCGGCGCCGGGCCGCCATCTGCGCAGCAGCAAGGCATTGCTCACCACGCTGACCGAGCTGAACGCCATCGCCGCGCCGGCCAGCACCGGGTTGAGCATCCCGAACGCGGCCAGCGGAATGCCGACCACGTTGTAGATGAACGCCCAGCCGAGGTTCTGGCGGATCTTGCGGTAGGTGCGGTTCGAGATCGAGAGCGCATCGGCCACCAGCGCCGGATCGCCGCGCATCAGCGTGATGCCGGCGGTGTGCATCGCCACGTCGGTCCCGCTCGCCATCGCGATGCCGATGTCGGCCGCCGCCAGCGCCGGCGCGTCGTTGATGCCGTCGCCGACCATCGCCACGGTGCGTCCTTCGCGCATCAGGCCGGCCACGACCTTGCTCTTGTCTTCGGGCAGCACTTCCGAGCGGAACTGCGCGATGCCGACGGCGGCGGCGACCGCGCTGGCGCTGCCCGCGTTGTCGCCGGTGAGCATGATGCACGTGATGCCCAGCCGTTCCAGCCGCGCGACCGCGGCGCGCGCCGACGGCTTGATGGCGTCGCCGAACGCCAGCAAGCCGGCCAGCCTGGGCTCGCCTTCCGCGCCGACCGCCAGCCACGACACTGTCCGGCCCATGCGTTCATGCGCCTGCGCGCTTTCCTGCACGCTGTCGATCGGCACGCCCAGTTCCTGCATCAGGCGCCGGTTGCCCAGGTACACCGTGACGGCGCCCACCGCCGCCTTCACGCCGCGTCCCGGTAGCGCCTGCGCCGCTTGCGCCGCCGGCAATGCCAGCTGCCGCGCGCGCGCCGCCTCCGCCACCGCGCGGGCCAGCGGATGGTCGCTGTACTGCTGCACCGCCCAGGCCTGTTGCAGCGCGTCGGACTCCGATTGCGCCACGCCCTCGACCGCGGCCAGCACCGGCTTGCCTTCGGTCAGCGTGCCGGTCTTGTCGAACACCACCAGGTCGACCGCGTGCGCGGTTTCCAGCGCCTCGGCGTCCTTGATCAGGATGCCGTGCCGGGCTGCCACGCCGGTGCCGGCCATGATCGAGGTGGGCGTCGCCAGACCCAGCGCGCACGGGCACGCGATCACCTGCACCGCCACCGCGTTGAGCAGCGCCTGCTGCCAGTCGCCGGTCAGCAGGCCCCAGCCCAGCAAGGTGACGAGCGAAATGAGCAGCACCGCCGGCACGAATACCGCGCTGACCTGGTCGACCAGGCGCTGGATCGGCGCCTTCACCGCCTGCGCGTCCTCGACCAGCTTGATGATTCGCGACAGCATGGTCGCCGCGCCCACCGCCGTCGCTTCGATCACCAGCAGGCCGTCGGCGTTGATCGCCCCGCCGGTGACCGTGCTGCCGGCGTGCTTCGCCACCGGCATGCTCTCGCCGGTCAGCAGCGACTCATCGAGTTCGCTGGCGCCTTCGATGACGACGCCGTCCACCGGCACCCGGCCGCCGGGACGCACGACCACCACGTCGCCCAGCCGGACCTGGCCCACCGGCACCACTACCTCGTGGCCGCCGCGCCGCACGATCGCTTCCGGCGCGCGCAGCGATTCGAGCGCGCGGATCGCTTCGACGGTCTGGCGCTTGGCGCGCGCCTCCAGCCATTTCCCGAGCAGGACCAGGGTGATCACCACCGCCGAGGATTCGAAATACAGATGCTGCATGTGCTCGGCCGGATGGGCCAGCAGCAGGTACAGCGACAGGCCGTAGGCGGCGCTGGTGCCGATCGCCACCAGCAGGTCCATGTTGCCGGCGCGCGCGCGCAGCGCGCTCCAGCCCGCCCGGTAGAAGCGCCCGCCCAGCCAGAACTGCACCGGCGTCGCCAGCGCCAGCTGCAGCCAGCCGGACAGCATCCAGTCAAGCCCGGCCAGCCGCGCCAGCATCGGCGCCACCAGCGGCAGCGACAGCAACGCCGCTGCGGCGACCGGCCAGAAAGCCGGCGAGCCGCCCGGCGGCGCCGCAGCGGCCTCGCGTACTTCGGTCGCTTCATAGCCGGCGCGCTGCAGCGCGGCGACCAGGGTGTGCGCGCTGACCTCGCCGGCCAGCGTGACCGACGCTTTTTCGGTGGCCAGGTTGACGCTCGCCTCGGCCACGCCGGGCACCTGCCGCAGCGCGCGCTCGACCCGCGCCGAGCACGAGGCGCAGGTCATCCCATCGACCTTCAACGACAATTCAGCCAGCTTGACGCGCGTATCCAAAAGCACCTCCTGATTCAATGACCGAAAGGATAACCGGTTCTGCGATCCGATGCCGGGCGCAAACTCGGGCCACCACCTAGCCTTCCTTCCCATCGATCCGCACCTGCCAGAGATAGCGGCCGTACACGATCAGGTACAGCGAAAACGCCAGCGACCAGGCCAGCGCCGAGCCCACCAGGCACGGCTCGCGCGCGGCTTCCGGCCCGATGGCGGCCCCGACCCGCGCCAGCGCGCCGAGCTGGATCAGCCAGTACATCGCGATCTCGCCGGCGCCGGCCTTGAGCGGGCGCCCGGTGTGACCGAGCGCGGTGCGCGTCATCATGCCGATGATCAGGCCGGCCATCGAGCCGACCGCCAGCGCATGGAAGGCCGCGCTTGGCGTGACCACCTGCAGCGCGGCCAGCGCCAGCAGGAAGAACCCGACCGGAATCCACCCATACGACAAGTGCATGATCCACAGCAGCGGCACGCCGAGGGTGCGATGCGGCTGCCAGCCGGCCAGCCGCAGCATGGCCGCGCAGCCGGCGGCAAAGGCGATGCCGGCGAATGCCGCGGGCGGCAAAGGCAGCATCCAGCCGAGCACCGTGGCCGCGGTCAGGCCCAGCGCCAGCTTGTCGCGCCGCGGGTGCACCAGCGGCGTGGAGCCGGGCGCGCCGTTACGGGTGAACATCGGGATCACGCGCGCGCCCATCACCGATTCGAGCAGCACGACGATCAGGATCGCCGCCTGCACCGGCGCCACCGGCGACAGCGCGACCCAGCCGAGCACCGTGGCGTGGTACAGCGCATTGGCGATCGCCAGCAGGCCGAGCAGCACCGGCAAGAACTGGTTGCGCTTGTTGCCCCCTCGGCGCAGGACGCGCCACAGCGGCCAGGCCACCAGCGGCAAGAAGGCCAGGTCGACCAGCGCGGCCAGCATCGGCGGCGCTGCCAGCATCGCCACCCGTCCCGCCACCCACAGCGCGGCGAGCGCGGCAAGGTGGCCTTCGCGCGGCGTCCACAGTCCGGTCCAGGCGCGCACCGCCGTCAGCAGGAAGCCGGCGATGACCGCCACCACCATGCCGAACACCATCTCGTGCATGTGCCAGCCAAGGGCGACCCTCGGCCAGTCGATCCAGCCGAGATACTGCGCCACCCACACCGGCACCGCGACCGCGGCCAGCAGCGCGGCCAGCAGATAGAACGGCCGGAAGCCAAGCCGCCACAACGGGTGGCCGGCCGACCAGGGCGCATGCCTGGCGGCCGGCCGGACTGGTTCTTCGATCGTTAGCAGGCTCATGATTATCTCGACTTTTAAAGTGGTATTTGATATGCTACTTTAAACCGGGCCCGAACGCAATGGCGCGATGGGCAAGTCCGAGCGTATCACCAAGGAGAAAAGCACCATGCAAATCGACGTATTCAAGGTTCAAGCAGTCCAGGGCGGCGCCACAGCCGCGATTCTCAGCGCCGCCCTCGAGGCGCTCGAAGGCGTCTCGGCGGTGGAAATTTCACAGCCGGACGGCCGCACCACCATCAAGTACGATGACAAGCTCATCGCGCGCGGCGCCATCGACACGGCGGTTGCCACGGCGGGTTTCCGCGTGGTGCAGCCGGCCTCGTGTTGCGGCGCCTGCGGCGGCTGACGCCAACGACGCCGTTCAGGCGCCCTTGTCGCGCGCCGGAAACGCGTGACGCTGCTCGACGGCATACACCGCAGCCTGCACCCGGCTGCTCAGCTTGAGTTTCCGCAACACGTTCTGCACATGGATCTTGACCGTGCTTTCGGCCAGGTCCAGGGTGCGGGCGATCAACTTGTTGCTTTCGCCGCGTGCCAGGCAGGCGATGATGTCCTTTTCGCGCGGGGTCAGCTTGTCCAGTTCGGAAGCGGGCTCCTCGCGCTGGGTGCCGGCCTGCAGCTGCGCCACCAGCTTGCCCGTCATCGCCTCCGCGATCACGGTTTCGCCGGCGGCGGCGCGGCGTATCGCGCGGACCAGGTACTCGGCGTCGATATTCTTGATCAGGTAGCCGCTGGCGCCGGCCCGCAGCGCCGCGCCCAGGTCCTCCGCGTCTTCCGACACGGTCAGCATCAGGATCGCCGCGTCCGGGCAGTCCTGCTGCATCAGCTGCAGCGTCTCGACGCCCGACATGCCAGGCATGTTCAGGTCCAGCAGCACCACATCCGGCCTTGTCTGCTGGGCGCGCTTGATGCCCTCGACCCCGTCGGCGGCCTCGCCGACGATGGTAAATTCGGCGTGGCGCTGCAGCAGCGAGCGTATGCCGCTGCGAAACAGCGTGTGATCGTCAACCAGCAATACGCTGATCGGCTTGGCGGGTATTTCCATGCAAACTCCGTTCGGTTCGATTGGTTCAGGCCGCCCGCCGCTGGGCGCGCGGCAGTCGCAGCAGCACGGTGGTGCCGGCGCCGGGCGCCGAATCGACCGCCAAGGTGGCGTCGATGCGCTGCGCGCGCTCGCGCATGATGTGCACGCCGACGTGGCTGTCGCCCTGTTCGAGCAGCATCCGCGGATCGAAGCCGACGCCGTTGTCGCGGATGGTGAGGCGGAAATCCTCGCCGTCCTCGATGCGGATTTCGACCCGGCTGGCCAGCGCGTGCTTGCGGATGTTGGACAAGGCTTCCTGCACGATGAACAGCAGCTGCAACTGCTGCTCGCGCGGAAACGGCGCGCCGTCGGCGTCGGCCTTCAGTTCGACCGCCACGCCGGTCTGGCGTGCAAACTTGTCGGCGGTTCCCTGCAGCGCCACGACCAGGTCGTCCTCGGCCAGCCGGCTGCGGAAATTGAGCAGCAGTTCGCGCACATCCTCGTAGCTTTCCTGTACCCCCGTGCGCAGCGCCGGCACGATCTCGGCCGCCTGGTCGAGGCGCCCGGCGCGCACCGAACTGTCGAGCATCTGCACCTGCAGGTTGAGGAAATTGAGGCCCTGGGCGATGCTGTCATGCAGCCCCTGGGCGACCAGGTTGCGCTCTTCGGAAATGGCCATCTCGCGCTCGCGCGCGGCCAGCCGCAGGTTTTCGATCGCGATGCCGAGCAACTGCCCCAGCGTTTCGAGCAGCGCGTGCTCGCGCTTGCCGAACGTCTTGACGGTGCGGAAATGCAGGTTGAAGAAGCCGAGGTGCTGTTCGTGGTTCACGATGTGGAATACCGAGACGGTCTGGAACCCATCGCGGTGGCACTGTTTTTCGTGGGCCCGGTCGAGCGTGTTCAGATCGTGCACCACCGCGACCTTGGCCTGGACCGCTTCGCCGCACAGGCAATCGCCCACTTTCAGGCAGCGTTCGCTCTCGACCAGCTCCGGCGACAGCCCGCGGTGCACCACCATGTGCACGTTGCCGTGCCCGGCATCGAGCACCCGCACCGAACCGCCGTCGGCGCCGAAATAATCGCTGATGCGCTGCAGGAAGCCGTCGCACAGCGCCTCCAGCGGTTGCGGGCGCTGCAGGAAGGCCGCGCTGTCGTACAGCGCGGCCAGTTCGCGGTTCTGGTCTTCCAGCGTGGCCGTCTTGATCCGCACCAGGTTCTCCAGGTTGCCGTACAGGGCCTGCAGCCGGTCGGCCATCGCATTGAAGCCGAGCGCCAGCTGGCCGAACTCGTTGCCGCTGTCGACCGCCAGCCGGACCGCGAAGTCCTTGTCCTTCATCCGGCCCAGCCCTTCCTGCAATCGGTTGACCGGGGCGATGATCAGCATGAACATCAGGTAGGTGATGCTCACCGTGCCGGTCAGCGCCATCGCCAGCAGCGCCAGTTGCGAGCCGCGCAGCCAGAAGGTGCGCTGTTCGCTGTCCTGCTCGACCTGTTT
>CXWL01009179.1_pt1 | contig 16126 bp, 14 predicted proteins | sample 590931 | NCBI WGS metagenome assembly CXWL01 (sample SAMEA3498368, study PRJEB10139) | groundwater metagenome | biome: water well; material: biofilm material | place: Germany | collected 2015-04-27 | reverse complement strand
TTTCGAGCAGGCATAACCCCTGCGTATGGACCCATCGGGCTTCGATGACCCGACCGAAACGGCTGACGCGAGCCGCCCGTAGGCTGGCACCACGAGGCCCTCCACGGAGGTGATCGGTGATCCCAACGCTCTTGCTTGCCGGGCTTGCCCTAGGCATTGCCATTCGCGACCGCGCATCGCTCCGACGATCGATTGCCATCGGCACCGTCACGTCGACGCTCTGGGGCATCATCGTGGGGGTAGTAGCCGGAAGCGTTGGCACGCTCCTCGGTGGCGCAGTGCTTGCGGCCGCCAACGTCGTCGTAGGTGGCGCAGTCGGTTCGGGCACTCGCGCAGTGGTGCGGCGGAGTCGCCAAGCGATGCGGCGCCAAGGCATGCAACCGAGCAGGCCGCCCACGCCGCCCACGCCGAGCGACGATGCTGCCTAGTTCACTACGAAGCGCCGATCGGCCCAGCGGGCACGCCGCGGAGCCGCCGTGTCGGCGGACTGTCAGCGCCGCGGCCGGGCGTTGCTCATGCGAACCATGCTGTAGTCCCATTGGTCGGACATGGCGAGGTCGTAGATCGGCCAGAGGTCGGGCACCACTCGGAGGTCGATCATGGCATCCGCGTGCATGCCGAGGAGGTCGTTCAGGGGCTCGACATCGACAGGCAGGATGATCGATTCGCTGATCCACTGCCCGCTCGACTCGGGCCATGGACGAAAGGCGGATGCCTCGAAGCTGTATCGGTACAGCGTCGCCGTGCGAACTCTGTGCAACCAACCGGTTTCGATGGCGAGCACTCGGTCGGCGATGGTGCAGAACGCTTCGCGGTACCTGCGGCGTTCGGAGTCGTTGCGGGGAAAGGCGGTGACACGAGGGCAGTCCCGCGGGAACCAGTACAGCGGCGAGTGGGCGTAGTCGATGGCCCAGACACCCGGCTGCAGGCTTGGATTGGTCCGGGGCACATGCGGAACGAAGCGCTCGATGGCGGGGTCCTCGCTGAAGTGGTAGAGCAAGTCGGCGATGAGCTCAGTGTTTCACCGATCAGGCGCGAACCACACGTCCCAGCCGCCCACCGAAGGTCTGCAAGGCTCGGTTCGGTGAAGCGCCTTCCCGAGATCGATCCGTACGAGGTCGGCATGCTCGATGTCGGCGACGGCCACCGTCTCTACTGGGAAGTCAGCGGCAACCCCGACGGCAAGCCCGCAGTCGTCCTTCACGGCGGGCCGGGTTCGGGCAGCTCGCCCAGCTTCCGTTCGATGTTCGACCCGACGGCATACAAGGTCGTGCAGTTCGATCAACGGAACTGCGGCCACAGCACTCCTCACGCCAGCGAGCCGGAGATCGACCTGTCGACGAACACGACAGCCCACCTGATCGACGACTGCGAGCAACTCCGGTTGCGCCTCGGCATCGACCGGTGGTTGGTCTGGGGCGGATCATGGGGGACGGCGCTCGGCCTCGCCTACGCGCAGACGCATCCCGAGCGCGTCACCGAGATGGTTCTCGTGAGCGTCGTGGACACGACGCACCGCCAGGTCGAGTGGATGACGCGTTCGATGGGCCGGATCTTCCCGGTGGAGTTCGCTTGCTTCCGCGACGCGGTGCCCGAGCAAGACCGCGACGGCGACCTCTCCGCGGCCTACAACAGGCTGCTGCATGCAGCCGACCCTCACACCCGCGNNTCCGCGCTTCCGCATGTGCTTCGCCCGGATCGTGACGCACTACTGGAGCAACGCAGCATTCCTCGACGGCGACCAGCTCATTCGTGACGCGCATCGACTCCGCGGGATCCCGGGAGTGCTCATCAACGGCCGCCTCGACATCAGCGGGCCACCGGACACCGCCTGGCAACTCGCACGCGAATGGCCCGACGCGGAGCTCGTACTCATCGATGACGCCGGACACGGCGCAGGCCACCCGACCACGATCGAGGCGATCCTCACTGCGACCAGCCGCTTCTCCACCAGACGCTGACCGAGGCCACGAGCAAATCAACGCCCCGAGCCTCGCTGCCGGTTCTACGGGTGGTCCACCTCCTCGGTCGATGGCGTTGAGACGCCCACGAGTGCGGCTTCGAGGGTACGCCCGTCTGGCTGTCGACATGCACCTCGCCGCAACTGTTGTGCGGGGTGATTGACGGGGTGCGGTTGGGGGAGGAGGAGGTGGAGGTTCCGGGAGCCGGTGGACCACGTGGTGGTGGTGGTGCTCTGGAGGAGAGGAAGGAGGTTGTCGAGGTTGGACTCGTCGCGGCCCACCCAGGATCAGGTGGGGTAGGTGCCGGCGAGGTCGGCGATCAGGTCGGCGGATCGTTGGGTGAAGATGCACACCTTGCCGTTGGCGCCGACCTTGGTGATGGTGAGGTTCGGGGTGATCAGTGTTGGGGTGAGGTTCAGGTTCGACACGGTCGGTCGTGGTTCGCCGCACGGATAGACGGTGACGAAGCCTTCCTGGTCGACGTTGAGTCCGGTCACGTTCATCACCACAGCTGCTGCGCCGACGGGCGCGGTCACCTCGATTGTCTGGCCGGCGGTGAGCTTCGGTCCGCTGTATCCGACCTGTGGACCACCCGGCCGAGTATCCAGGACGCGGCTCGGCGACAGCGGCGTGTACGGCGGCCGTGGCGGAGGTGGCGGAGGTGGCGGCGACCCCATGGTGTAGGACACCGAGAAGACGACGAAATCTTGGAGTACGCCGTCCCCGTTGAGGTCTTCCTTCTCGCTCGCCTCCGACACTCCAAACAGAGCCGTGTTCGCTCCGAGGCTCGCGAACAAACCTGGGAGTCCCCCGATACCAACTCCCGGTGCCACGGCTCGGCCCAGGCTCCTTACGGTTACTCCATCCCATAGCGATGCGATCAGATCGCCCGTATCCCCGTCGCCGTTCTGGTCGCCGGTGTAGATCTCTCGAGTGACCACGATGATGCCCGAGTCGTCGGGCACGGCGAGTGCTCGAGAATACGGCCCAAAGGCAGGGAACGTGCTGTCGAGCACGGCGATCACACCGAGGTTGATAAGTTTGCCCCCGTCGAAGAGATGGGTGACGTCGTCCTGAAGGTCACCGTCCTTGTTCAGGTCGACGCCGCCGAGTTGCTCATCGACGTTTATCAGCGCACGACCGTCGCCCAACGACCTGGCCACCGGCGTCGTCCTGCCGATCGGAAGTTCAGCCGCACCAGTGGTGGACACGTGAATCATGCGCATGGCATAGCCCAAGGACACTAGGGCCCCTCCACCGTCTCCGAGGTCGGTCAGCCCGACGTCGATCGCATCGGTACCCATGTCGGTCGGGGGCGCCCCGGCGACGACATGGTACGCGTGCCGCGCGCCCAATGAGCCGAGCGGAAAACCGATGAAGACCGCCGCGCCGTCACCAAGGACGATGAATCCCAGCGGGTCCAGCCGCGTCGTAAGGCCTAGGCAGCTCTGGGTGCCGGTGGCCGTGAGGCGACACAGTCCATCCGAATCCGTCTGCACCCACAATTCGGCGCCCACCTGGATCGGCGCAGCCGAGGGGTGCAGCACGATCGGCGGGCCTGTCGCCGGAACGAGCATGTACGTCTGGCTCGTCATCGTCGGCAGCCTGACCAGTCGGCTCGTCCCGACGAGAGCCGTCACCTCGCCGTTGGGAAACTCAGCGTCGGTGTTCGTTACGGTGCCGTTCGGGAAGACGCGCCACGGACCGATCGATACGGAGCCGTCGCGCAGCACCGTGACCCTACGGCTGAGCGGTTGACCGACCGTTTCGTCGATGAAGTAGCCCGGTCGCTCGATCGCCCCTGTGCTGCGCAGTAGGACCATCTCCACGTCTACGGTGTCGCCGTCATTGTTCAGGTCGGTGCTACTGGATGTTTCCGTCGAGCACGCCACCGCGAGCTGGCTCGAGACCCGAACGAGGCAGTAGAGCGCGGCCAAACCACCCGAGATCACTTCACCGGGCAGCGGTAGGAACGGGATGCCGTTGCGCGAGGTGGCGAGCACCTGGTCGTTGACATCGCCGTCGCCGTTCAGATCGCTGCCGAACCGCTCGCTGACCGTGCCGACCAACATTGGATCGTTCGGAAGGCCCAGCCAGAAGTTCGGCCGGTGGCCTTCGCCCAGGTCGACGATCGCGCCGCTGGCCTGTCGGACCCAGACGTTCTCCACTCCCCCGGGGGCCACGCCCCCGATGACGCCCACACCGGGTGGCGCGCCCTCGAGGGCGATGGGCAACCCCGCGATCCGCGTGTTCACGACGATTTCGTTGTCCGCACCGACGATCGGCAACGTCGAGGACGGCACCATTGATGCGGCGATGCAGCTGACGACGAGGCCGATGGTGCGGCTGCCTCCTCGTGACCAGTTGCTTCGCCGGATCGAGGCCGTGAGGGTCATCGGAGGAACCTACCCGCAAGGTCGACGGATGTCGGTTCGCGATCTTGTCTGTGGGGCGGTGCGCACTGCCGTCGTCGCCGACGTTGATGACCCTGAGACGGGGCGTGGTCAGGCCATTGATGACCTCGGTGAGCCCTGGGCGCCGGTCTCCAACCATTTGCGCCGAAGATCATTCAATGGCCGGTCACCCTTGTGGCCATGCTCAGGCGGATCTCCTCAAATGGATCCTCGGCAGGTCCTCGCGAACCGAATTGCCGAAGTCTGTCGTTCTTGCGCAGACCTCGGAAGTCCAAGTCCTCCCGGGCCAACAGGCGGGAGGTGAACCTCGGACATCAGTTGTTGGTGAGTGTCGTCGGAAAGCCTCGCGCGCCAAGGTCGTCCCTGTGCTGGTTCGATGGTTGTGACGTCACGGACGCCTTACCGTCACCTAGCCGGAGTTGGCCCCACTTGGTGAGCCTTCGGCCCAGAGCTGGTCGAACCGGCTCTCGCCGAGACGTGATCGGGCCCGCTCCAGGTTCTCGGAGTAGATCTGGCGATCGCGGGCCTCGATCGGCACACCGATCATCTCGCGAAGGCGGTCGGCCGAAGCCCATCTCCTGACCGCGTCCTCCACGTCTCCGGCCTCCAGGCCGGCCCGGGCCAATGCGTCGAGGGCGTTCGCTCGGGCAACTCCGTTGTCGATCCCTTCGGCGATGTCGAGCGCCTCCAGAGCGGCAGTCGAACCTGCGGCGTGATCGCCTCGATCGAGCGCGATGTGAGCGACGTTGCACAGGATCGACGGCAGGCTGTGCTCGTCGCCGAGCGATCGGCACAGTTCGAGCGCCTCGCCGCAGCAGGCCGCGGCCTCGGCGAGATCGCCCCTCGTACGGGCCACCTCGCCGAGGTTGTTCAGCGGACGGACCAGGCCCCACATGTCTCCGGAAGCGCGTAACAGGCGGGCGCTCGCCGCGAACTCGGTGGTGGCTTCGTCGAGTTGGTGACGCTCCGCGGCAACCCACCCGAGGACCATCCTGGCGTACCCCTCACCGGCGTCGATGCCGTGCTCGAGCCACACTGCCAGGGCCTCGCGGCCACAGCGATCGGCGACGGCAAGATCCTGCTGGTGGCCGGCGAAGTAGGCGTTCCAGGTGACCACGATCGATCGTCCGATCGGGTTGGGCGTCGGTGCGGCGGCCGCCAGCTCGAGCCAACGCCGAGCCTCGCTGAACATCGCCTGCGCGTCCCAGTACGGCGCCAAGCCCGATGCCAGACGCCCGGCGAGCTCCCCGTCAGCGATGCCCAGCGCGTACTCGAGCGCCGAGCGGAGGTTCTCGTACTCGCTGTCGATCTCGTGCAGCGCCTCGACCTGTCGTGGACCGCGCAGCTCGGCCGATCTGGGGACGATGAAGGCTGCCGCCCACCTCGACATCGGAGCGGCATCGCCGCCACCTGGGAGCGACCGGGCGTGGAGACGAACGAGCTCGAGCATCCGATATCGCGGCCCGTTGCGGTGCACGAGGCTGTGGTCGACGAGCGCCGATACGTCGTCGACAGCGGTGGCGGGCGCGAGGGCCTCGGCGATGTCGAGCGTGAACCCGCCGCTGAACCACGCGAGCTGGGCGAACAACCGCTGCTCGGTCGGCGAGAGCAGCTCGTAGCTCCATCTCAACGTCGCTTGGATGCTGCGCTGGTGGGCCGCACGATCGGCGGGCGCTGCGCCGAGCACGCCGACGGGCGCATCGATCCGCCGGCGGAGATCGGTGAGGGTCATCATCCGCAGCCGGGCCGCGGCCAACTCGATCGCCAGGGGGAGTCCATCGAGCCGCGCGCAGATGTGGACGATGTCATCCAGGGCGGCGGCGGTCAGATCCGCACCCGGATCGGCAACTCGGGCATGCTCCACGAACAGCAGCGCCGCGGCCGAGCGCCGGCCGTCTGCCGGCAGCGGCGCGAGCTCGAGCGTTACCTCGGCGGTGATCCTCAGTGGTGCCCGGCTCGTCACCAGCACCCGCAACGCCGGGCAGCTCGCCAGGAGGTCGGCCACCACCGGTGCCGCCGCGCGCACCTGCTCGAAGTTGTCGAGCACCAGCAACGTCGGTTGGGCGCCGACGCTGCGAACGACCGTGTCGCGCAGCCCACGGCCGGCATGCTGGCGGGCGCGCAGGGCTGAACAGATCTGGGCGATCACCAGTTCCGGGTCGGTCACCGATTCCAGCCTCACGATCACCGTCGCCGATGGCAGCGCGGTCGCGTATGCCATGGCCAGCGCCGTCTTGCCGACTCCGCTCGGGCCGGTGATCGTCACGAGCCGCGTCGCCGACCACAGTGCGGCGAGCTGGGCCAGCTCGCGATCGCGTCCCACCAGATGTCGCGCCGTGTTCAGCCCGGCTGGGCGCGACCCGGCTGCGCGACCACGGGAACGAACGAGGAGGTCGGCGAGCTCCTCCAACGAGGTGACGCCGATCGAAGCCGTGCCGCGGGCCGCACGTTCGAAGACCCGCCGGCCGGCGCAGAACTCGACCAGGTTGGACTCGATCCGGTCGTCGGGAACACCTACGCCGTGCTCCCAACGTTGCACTGTCTTGCGGCTGACGTCGAGCGTGGCAGCCCAATCCTGTTGGCTGAACCCATGCGCCTTGCGCAGGGCCCTGCTCAACGTCGCCCACTCGTCGCCGACGGTGTCCGTTTGCTCGGAAGCGTTCACGATTGTCCCATTCTTGTCCCATCGGTGGCCCACATCGATCACGACGAAGGTCGATCATCTCCACAACCGGTCTCGAGTGGGACCACCGAAGAAGGAGACACGACATGGAACGTTCGAACGAGTTGACCGAATTGGTCCACACCATCTACGACGCCGTCAGTTGCGGCGATGCCGACGCCCTGAAGGGCATGCTGTCGGCGCGCCAGGGCGTGGTCTTCATCGGAACCGACCCCGACGAGGTGTACTTCGACGCGGCCTCGATCACGGCGATGCTCCAGGGCCAAGCCGATGCCGGCATCAAGGTCAGAGCCGGTACCGTCACCGCGTTCGAGGAAGGAACCGTCGGGTGGACCGCCGACACGGGTACGTTCGTCCTGCCCGACGGTACCGACGTGCCGTTCCGGATGACCGCCGTGTTCCATCGTGAGAACGGGGCATGGAAGCTGGTGCAGGAGCACGCCTCGATAGCCGTCACCAACGAGGAAGCGATCGGCGCCGAGCTCTGAGATCGGTCACTGCTCGACGGTGACCCTCCGAAGCGCGGGCGCGACCTTTGCTACGGTCGGCCCCGAACGAGGGGGACCTTCGAACATGACCGACAACACATCGCCACCCGGCGCAATCGACGCGCTCCAGTGGGAGAACCGTCGGTTCCCACCGTCGGCAGCGTTCAAGAACGACACGCTCGCGGCCGGCACCTTCCTGTACGACGAAGCCGACGCCGACTACCAGGGGTTCTGGGCGAGGCAATCGGCCGACTTGCTCGACTGGGCCAAAGAGTGGCACACGATCTGTGAGTGGGAGCTGCCGTTCGCCAAGTGGTTCGTCGGTGGCGAGCTGAACGTCAGCTTCAACTGCCTCGATCGCCACGTGCTAGGCGGTCGCGGCGACCGGGTCGCGTTCTACTGGGAGGGCGAGCCGGGCGACAGCCGGGTCGTCACCTATGCCGAACTGCTCGACGAGACCCAGCGCTTCGCCAACGTGCTGAAGGACCTCGGCGTCGGGAAGGGCGACCGGGTGAACATCTACCTGCCGATGATCCCCGAGGCCGTCGTCGCGATGCTGGCCTGCGCGCGGATCGGAGCAGCACACAGCGTCGTGTTCGGCGGGTTCAGCGCGAACTCGCTGCGCGACCGCATCAACGACGCCGAGGCCAAGGTGCTCGTCACCGCCGACGGCGGCTTCCGGCGTGGCGACGTGTTCGCCCTGAAGCCCGTCGCCGACGAGGCGTTGGCCGACACGCCGAGCATCACCGGCGTGGTGGTCGTGCGCCGCGGTGGCAACGAGGTGGAGATGGAGGCAGGGCGCGATCACTGGTACCACGACCTGATCGGCGCAGCAGACCCCGTATGTGTGGCCGAACCGATGGACTCCGAGCAACTGCTGTTCCTGCTGTACACCTCGGGCACCACCGGCAAGCCGAAGGGCATCATGCACACGTCGGGGGGCTACCTCACCCAGGTGGCTTTCACCCACAAGTACGTGTTCGACCTGCACCCCGAAACCGACGTGTTCTGGTGCACCGCCGATGTCGGCTGGATCACGGGGCACAGCTACATCGTGTACGGCCCGCTTGCCAACGGCGCCACGCAGGTGATGTACGAAGGCGTGCCGAATCATCCAGGCAACGACCGCCTGTGGGAGATCGTCGAGAAGTACAAGGTGACGCTGTTCTACACGGCACCGACGGCGATTCGCACGTTCATGAAATGGGGGGCGGCAGAGCCCGAGAAGCACGACCTGTCGTCGCTGCGACTCCTCGGATCGGTCGGCGAGCCGATCAATCCCGAGGCGTGGATGTGGTACCAGGAGCACATCGGCGGCAACAGCTGTCCGATCGTGGACACGTGGTGGCAGACCGAGACCGGCGCGATCATGATCAGCCCGTTGCCCGGAGCCACCACTACCAAGCCTGGCTCGGCCACGTTTCCCTTGCCAGGAATCGGTGCCGAGCTCGTCGACGAGCAGGGCGATCGGGTTGAGCACGGCGGCGGCTACCTCACTCTCACCCGACCCTGGCCGAGCATGCTCCGCGGCATATGGGGCGATCAGGAGCGCTACCGCGAAACGTACTGGAGTCGTTTCGACGGCCGGTACTTCGCCGGCGACGGTGCCAAGCTCGACGCCGACGGCTACCTGTGGCTGCTCGGGCGGGTCGACGATGTGATGAACGTGAGCGGCCACCGCATCTCCACCACGGAGGTGGAGTCGGCGTTGGTCGCCCACCCCGCTGTCGCCGAAGCCGCCGTCGTGGGCGCAACCGACCCGACCACCGGTCAGGCGATAATCGCCTACGTCACGCTCCGCGGGGGTGCCGCGGCCGACGAGCAGGAGCTACGGGCATTCGTCGGCGAGGAGATCGGCCACATCGCCAAGCCGAAGACCATCTACTTCACCCCCGACCTGCCCAAGACGCGCAGTGGCAAGATCATGCGCCGGCTGCTCCGCGACGTCGCCGAGGGACGAAACCTGGGCGACACCAGCACCCTGGCCGACGTGAACGTGGTCAGCGAGCTGCAGCGCCGAGCCGCCGAGACGCCCCCGGACGACTGACGGATCTTCCAAGCCGAGGCTCAAGGCTGCCTCAAGACGTGCCGATATCTGCATCGTGGTGGACAGGACCGACAACGACACGAACACCGGCGGCCAGCAGACGGTCATCCCAGATCCCCCTGAGAAGTCGACCACGTTCGACTTCAAGTTGCGCCTGGGATCCCGGGAATCGACAGCCGCACTCGCCAGCCGTGAGACCGGCGAGCTGGTCCAGCTGCAACCGATCGACTGGGAGTCGTTCACCGGCCTGGCCACCCACGAGGACGTCCGCGAGTACCAGACCGACAGCGAACTGCAGTCGATCATCGTCGAGCTCGCCAATCACATCGCGACGCCGGAGGAACTGGCGAAAGAAGCGCGGCGTCAGCAACACGAGGTCGCCGCTGCTGCTGCCGCTGTTGCCGCTGCTGCAATCGCACCTCCCCCGCCGGCGCCGGCAGGGTTCCAGCTACCGGCTCCAACCCCTGTGCCGCCGCTGCCTCCGGAACTGGTGCCGGTCGAGCCGAGCGTCGCCGTCCCAACCATCGTCGAGCAGACTCAGAACCCGAGCGTGGAAACGCCGGTGCTGGCGGTGAACGCCGCTCCCGTCGTCGGCGAGCCGGAGCAGCCCGATCTGGTGGTCGCCTCACCGGTGCTGGAAGCACCCGCTGTGCCCGCGCCGGTCGCCGAGGCGCCGGTGGTGGTCGCCCTGGAGGTGGTCGACGAACCCCCTGTCGCAGCTCCTGTCACCCCTGTCGCTACTGCCGCTCCTGCTCCGGCGCCGTTGAAGCTGACCAGCAATGCCGAAGCGATGGCGGCCTCTGCCGTTGCGGCTGCGCCCGTCGCCGTCCCCGCGCTGCAGCTGGCCAGGATCGAACGTCGACCTGATGCGGCACGACCGACCAAGCCCGTCGACTTCCATGCGCTGCTGGGCCAGGCCGGCCTGGCCCCGACCGCGGTGAAGAAGCGCAAGAAGCGGCACCCGTTCCGAGTGCTGTTCAAGCTCCTCATCGTTGTCGGCATGCTCGGCGCGGGGGCGTACTACGGCAAGAAGTACGTGCTCGACAAGCGTTGGGATGCCGAGGTGAAGCCCTTCGCGGAGGACGTCTCCGGTGAGCGCGACCTGGTCTGGAAACGATCGGTCGAAGTCGTCGAGCTGAGGATGAAGGAGTACGCGCCGAAGCTCGTCACGAGCGTGTTCGGACCAGAACCCGACGTCGACCAGCTCGAATCCGAGTGGCGCGCGATGGGTCTGTTGGAAGGGGAGCTCGACCTCGAAGCAGTCGGTACCTATGCCGCTTCGTTCCGGCCGGTCTTCTACGATCCGGTCGACGGCGTCATCTACGAGCTCGGTGGCATCGCCAAGGACCTGCGCGAGCTCCACCTCGATGATGCACTCGCGCACGCACTGCTCGATCAGCACACAGGTTGGAGCGACAGGCTGGCGACATCGAACCCGGGCCAGCAGCTAGCGCTTCGGGCCCTCGTCGACGGCGATGCCCGAGCGGTCGCGTTGGCGATCGTCGATCCTTCCGACTCCGAACTCGACGACCTCTTCACCGAGATGCAGGAGCTCGCCAAGGACGAAGCCGTCACGATCGGTTCTACCCGCAACTATCCAGTCGATCGGACGATCGGCGGCGGCTCACCGGTCAGCCAGCTCTTCGCCCCCGACGTCTTCGGAGACATGGCCGCGCGGACAGCGCTGATCGAGGCGGGCGTACCGAGCGACGCCGCGGTGCTCGACGGCGCCCGCGGGATCGGGTCGGACCCGATCACCTTCGGCGCCGATGCCGACACGGCCGGCATGCTGTACTGGTACTACGTGCTGGCGGGCCGAATCGACGATGTCGCCGCGTGGAACGCGGTCGTCGCCTGGGACGGCGATCAAACGGTGGTCGAGAAGGTGTCCGGCGGAACGTGCGTGTCAGCAACCATCTCCGCCACCGACGAAATCGGACGGCAGGCGTTGTTGGGAGCACTCGAACAGTGGGCGGCCTTGTCGCCCGTCGAATCGAAAACCACCGTCACCGCAGTCGGAACCGAGCGGATCGAGGTTGCGAGCTGTGATCCTGGCACCGCGGCCGACACGGCGGCCGACGAGACCATCGCCTTCTGGGGATACGCGGGCGCCGAGCTGGCAGCGGCTTCCGACTTCGATCTGGCTGACGACGACAAGGCCCGGGCCTGCACGATCACCGCGATTCGCGCCTACGGGGTGCACCAGATGGTGGCAGCCGGCGATCCGAACGCCGATACGGTGACGACCGACATCCAGAAGGCGTGCGTCGACGCCTGAGGTGCCGCGCCCGACTGTCAGTCGCGGAAGTTGTTGAACTGCAGCGGGATCTCCAGGTCGGCGGCCTTGAGCAGCGCCATCACCGCCTGCAGGTCGTCGCGCTTCTTGCCGTTGACGCGAACTGACTCGCCCTGGGTCTGGCTGCTCACGCCCTTCGGCCCCTTCTCTTTGATCATCCGGTTGATCTCGCGAGCCTTGTCGCTCGAGATGCCGACCTTGATCGTGGTGACCTGGCGGACGGTGTTCTGCGTGGCCTCCTCGACCTTGCCGTGCTCGAGGCCCTTCAAAGAAACGCCCCGCTTCACGAGCTTCTCCTCCAGCACCAGACGCAGCGCTGCCAAACGGTCCTCGCTCACGGTGCGCATCGTGATCGTGAGGTCGTTGTGCTCGATCGAGGAATCGGTGTTCTTGAAGTCGAAGCGGTTGGCAATCTCGCGCTGCGCCTGATCGATCGCGTTGCGCACCTCCTGCTTGTCAACTTCTGATACGACATCGAAACTGGCCATGGCCTCATCGTACGCGGCCGACTCGGGTGGTCGCACCGCTCACCGACCGGTAACCTTCTGCGGCGCAAGTGGGGTCGGTGCCCGAGCGGCCAAAGGGAGCAGGCTGTAAACCTGCCGGCACTGCCTACGGAGGTTCGAATCCTCCCCGGCCCACCAACATCGTGTTCAAAGAATGCGATCGCCAGGCTCGAACAGAGCCTGGCGGCGTTGTTTTTCAACCTCCCATGATCCTCATCGACGCCTCCCGACTCGCCGCCGCCCGACCGAATCGCCTGCTGTTCGCCGACTTGTCGGTCACGATCAGCGACGGCGACCGGCTGGGTGTGGTCGGCATCAACGGGTGTGGCAAGACCACGCTCCTGCGCATGCTCGCCCGCGAGCTCCAGCCGCAGGCCGCGCCGCCGGCGGAGGTCGGTGTGGTGCGCTGGGGGCGTGGAGTGCGCGTCGGGGTGCTCCAGCAGCAGCCCCAGCTGTCCAAGGGAACCGTGCGGCACGCGGTCGGTCGCGGGTGGCAGGGCGAGGCGATGCTCGAACGATTGGGCATGGGTGCGCTCATCGACGCCGATACCTCGGATCTGTCCGGTGGACAGGCCAAGCGGGTTGCATTGGCGGTGCTGCTCGCCGCCGAACACGAGTGCCTGATCCTCGATGAGCCGACGAACCACCTCGACCTCGATGCCATCTCGTTCCTGGAACGTTGGCTTGCCGACTACCGCGGCGGGCTCGTGATGGTCACCCACGACCGCCACGTGCTCGACACGGTCACCAACCGAGTCCTCGAGATCGACAGGGGTAGGTCCTACATCCACGTGCCCTCCGGCCAGCACGCCGGCTCCGGGTACGCCGCCTACCTCGATGGTCGGGCCGAGCGCGAGACGCAGGCCGAGGCGGCCGAGCAGACCCGCCGCAACCTGGCGAGGACCGAGCTGGCGTGGCTGCGGCGGNNCGGCGACCGCGATCGTCGAGGCTCGTCCCGACGCACCGGCCCGCTCCGGCGAGCTCGGATTGGCGATCGGCTCGCAACGGCTCGGTTCGAAGGGCGTCGAGCTGACATCGGTCACGTTCTCCTGGCCAGACGGCACCTCCGTCGTCGAGCCGCTCTCGCTCGCGCTCGAGCCGGGTGACCGGATCGGCATCGTCGGCCCGAACGGAGCCGGGAAGTCGACGTTGCTCGATCTCGTCGCCGGCCGCCTCGATCCGTCGAGCGGTGCGATCGATCGCGGCGCGACGGTGAAGGTCGGCTACTACGACCAGCTCGGTCGCGAACTAGACCTGTCGCTCCGCGTCCGCGAGGCGATCGCCGGCGACAAGGGCGAACCGTCCCTCGCTGACGTAGCCCTGATGCGCCGGTTCTGGTTCGACGGCGACGCCCAGTTCGCCAAGATCTCCACGCTCAGCGGCGGCGAGCGGCGCCGGTTGCAGCTGCTGCTCACGTTGGTCGAGCAGCCCAACGTGCTGCTGCTCGACGAACCCACCAACGACCTCGATCTCGACACCCTGCGGGCGCTCGAGGACATGCTCGACGACTGGCCTGGAGTCGCGGTCGTCGTGAGTCACGACCGCGCCTTCCTCGACCGCACCGTCGATCAGCTCTTCGCCCTCGACCGGGGCGGTGCCCTGCGCGAGATCCGCGGTGGGGTCGCGGCCTGGCTGGCCGAACGTGAGAGTGCGTCGTCGATCGGTCGTGCCGGCCGCCCGGTGGTGCAGGCGCCGTTGGGGCCGGCCGCGTCACCGGGCAGGCCCGTAGGCGGCCGCAGCCCATCAACAGTGCGTCGGCAGTTGGGGCAGGCCGAGCGGGCGCTGGTGAGCGCCACGGCTCGCCGCGATGCGTTCGTAGCGCGGCTCGGCATTGCCGCCGACCATCGCGAGCTCACCCGGCTGGGTGACGAGCTCACCACGGCCGAGGTCGAGCTCGGTCACGCCGAGGGGGTGTGGCTCGCGCTCGCCGGTGAGGCCGAGGAGTTGGGTCTCATCGACTGATGCGGCGCGGTGTCATACTTGTTCGTCGCTGGTGGGAGGGGACAGGATGACCGACACGAACCATGGTGTGCGGAGCAAGGCGAGCACCCCTGCGGGTTCGCCGAGGCTCACCGAGGTGAGCGTCGGCCCTGGGTTCGTCAACCTGTTGTTCGCGTCGGGCGCGGTGCTCGCCGTCGCCGGGCTGATCGCGGCGTGGTACCAGCCGGGCGGCACCTGGCGGGCCGAGCTGTTCGATCTGAACGCCGAGGGGAACGTCCCGACTTGGTACTCGTCGGCGCAGCTCTTCGTCGCTGCTCTGCTGGCGTTCGCGTGTCGGTCCCAAGGCCGGTCGAGCGGAGCCGGGAGCTCCTGGGCGTGGGTGTTGGTCGGCGTCTCCCTGCTGTACGTGTCGGTCGACGAGGTGGCACGGCTCCACGAGGAGATCGGGTACCACCTGCGTGACTGGCTCGAGTTCGAAGGCGCGCTCGGTTACGCCGCGTGGGTCGTGCCCTACGGGGCGGCCGTGCTGGTGCTGGGCGTGCTGCTCGGGAGGTTCTGGTGGAGGTTGCCGACGGCGACCAGGAGGGGGTTCGGCTGGTCGGCGGCCGTGTTCTTCACGGGTGGGCTGGGACTAGAGCTCGTGGAAGGCCTCTACGACAGCTGGCGGGGACCCGACTTCGGACTCCGCACGATCGGGTCGGCTCAAGAGTCCCTCGAGATGTTCGCGGTCGCACTGCTGGTGAAGGTGGAGCTCGGCCACCTCAACGAGGCGTCGGTCAATCAGTAGGCGGCGTGACCACGGGCTCTTCGCGTTCGTGGAGCAGGCACTGCATTATCGCCACGTCCAGCCACCGATTGAACTTGCGGCCCGTCTCGCGTTCGATCCCCACCAGCCGGAAGCCGCATCGTTCGTGCAGCGCCCGTGAGGCCGCACCAGAGGCTTCGACGCGAGCGAACACCGAGTGGAACCCGCTGCGCTCGGCGAGAGCCAGCAGTTCGATGACGATGAGCCGGCCGATGCCTTGACCACTTCGGTCGCGACGAACGTAGACCGAATCCTCGACACTGGTGCGATAGGCGGCGCGTTCCTTGTAGGGCGACAGCGAGCCGAAACCAACCAGCGGGTTGTCGTCGCTGTCGTCGATGGCCACGACCGCGCTGAACGCACCGGATCGTGCGGCCAGCCACTCACCCTGTTCGGCGAGCGAGCGCGGCACGAGATCGAACGTCGCGGTGGTGTTGAGCACCTCGTAGTTGTAGATCTCGCGGATCGCCGCGGCATCGCTCGGCCGGGCGAGGCGAAGGGTGATCTCAGCCATCGTCGGCCGAAGCTATCGGGCGTGAGCGAGCCGCGGATCGATGCTCGTGCCGGCTCGCGAATTGCGCGAATCGCGTGGCCGGTGGCGTCGCCCGTCCGCTATGATTTTCCGCTGGTCTGCGGGTAGAACCGCGTGCCAACGCCCTCTTAGCTCAGTCGGTAGAGCAACGCCATGGTAAGGCGTAGGTCGTCGGTTCGACTCCGACAGAGGGCTCGACCACCGGTCGGCCGCAGGCCCTGCACGCGCAGGACCCCGCGTCCGGGCGGACGGCAAAGCCCTGGCGGCGTAGCTCAGATGGTCAGAGCATCCGGCTCATAATCGGAAGGTCACCGGTTCGATCCCGGTCGCCGCTACCAAACAGTTCAGCAACGAGTTCATCAAACACACCACTGATACCAAGGAGAAGGCCTCCCATGAGCAAGGCGAAGTTTGAGCGTACGAAGCCGCATGTGAATATTGGCACGATGGGTC
>CXWL01113373.1_pt1 | contig 16127 bp, 19 predicted proteins | sample 590931 | NCBI WGS metagenome assembly CXWL01 (sample SAMEA3498368, study PRJEB10139) | groundwater metagenome | biome: water well; material: biofilm material | place: Germany | collected 2015-04-27 | reverse complement strand
TCCGTACAGCGTTTCCGCCCGCTGGAACAATATCCATGACGTCGCAATGTACTTGTCGCCGCTTTTGGATACATGTCCCTTATGCGAATGCGTGAAGCCGGCCGGCGCGATGATCAGCCGTCCCTGGCGCGCTTCCACTTTGCGTTCCTGGTACAGGAATTCGGTCTCTCCACCTTCGTCCACATCGTTCAGGTAGAACTGGAATAGCAGCGCGCGGTGCAGCGTCTCGCAACTGGCGTTCTGCGGATAGATCTCGGAGTGCCAGTGGTGGTAGCCGCCGCTCGCCTTCAGGTACTTCTGCAAGTTAATCGGGCCGGCCCGGTACATGTGCTGGATCAGCGCATCGATGTTCGGCGTACCGCATTCGTCGAAGTTCGCCAGGGTCAGCACGACCGGCTCGCCCGTCCCGGGATGCACGACCGTGGGCGACAGCGCACCCACCAGCAGCATCCGGTACTTGTCCATATAGGCGCGCAGGTGATGACGCACAACCGACAGCATCAGGTTGCCGACATCGTGCCATTCCTTGTGCGGGCCGATCGTCAGGTCGTAGCTGTCCTTCTTGGCGACGTCGACACCGTTGCCCGTCCGGCCGCGCACCACCTTGTCGCTGTCATCGAAACGCTCTATGATCGTCCGGCACTGTTCAGGAGTGAGCGCTGCGTCATAGATGCCAATGAAGTCGTGCAAACTCAGACCCGCTTGCGGTCGTTCTGCCACAACACGTCGCTGCCGCCCGCATAGCGGTTCAGCACCCGCGACAGCACGAACATCAGGTCCGACAGCCGGTTCACGTACTGGCGCGGATGCTCGTTGATCTGCTCATCCCTTCCCAGGCTGACGATGCTGCGCTCGGCGCGGCGGCACACGGTGCGGCATACGTGCGCCACGGCCGCGGCGCGCGACCCTGCCGGGAGGATGAAGTCCTGCAGCGCCGGCAGCGTTGCGTTGTACTTTTCCAGCAGCCCGTCCAGGCGCTCGACGTGGACGTCGGTAATCAGCTGATAGCCCGGGATGCACAGCTCGCCGCCGAGGTCGAACAGGTCGTGCTGGATCGAGACCAGTTCTTCGCGCAGGTCGGCTGGCATGTCTTCGCACAGCAGCAGGCCGACGAAGGAATTGAGTTCGTCCACCTCGCCCAGCGTATTGATACGGACGCTGTCCTTGGCGGTGCGGCTGCCGTCGCCCAGTCCTGTGGTGCCGTTGTCGCCCGTGCGGGTGGCGATTTTTGAGAGTCGATTGCCCATGGTTGTGCCTTGCATGCAAAAAAGAATAGTCTGAGCATACGACAAAACCCCGCAATTGTGCTTACAATCGCATCATGTCCGTCCCTATACCCATCAATAACGAGCGCCGCCAGCAAGTCGCCGCCGCACTGCGCGCCCGGGTGCCCGAACGTTGCATCCTGTCGGAACCGGAAGACACGCGCCCTTACGAGTGCGACGGACTGGCTGCCTACCGCCAGCTGCCGATGATCGTCACCCTGCCGGACAACGAGGAGCAGGTGCTGGCGATCCTGAATGTATGCCGCGAGCTGAACGTGCCAATCGTGCCGCGCGGCGCCGGTACCGGCCTGTCGGGCGGGGCGCTGCCGATGGCGGACGGCGTGGTGATTTCGACGGCGCGCCTCAACCGAATCGTGCGCGTCGAGCCGTATGCCCGCCTGGCGGTCGTCCAGCCGGGCGTGCGCAACCTCGCCATCTCCGATGCGGCGGGGCCGTACGACTTGTATTACGCGCCCGATCCTTCGTCCCAGATCGCCTGCACCATCGGCGGCAATGTGGCCGAAAACTCGGGCGGGGTTCACTGCCTGAAGTACGGCCTGACCGTGCACAACGTGATGCGCGTGCGCGTCGCGACCATCGACGGCGAGATCATCGAGCTGGGCGGAGAATCGCTCGACTCTCCCGGGCTGGACCTGCTGGCCGTGTTCATCGGCTCGGAAGGCATGCTTGGCATCGTCACCGAAGTCACCGTCAAGCTGGTGCCCAAGCCGGCTACCGCGCGCGTCATCATGGCCTCGTTCGACGACGTTGTCACCGGCGGCAACGCAGTGGCCAGCGTGATCGCGGCGGGGATCATCCCGGCCGGGCTGGAGATGATGGACCGGACTTCGTCGCGCATGGTCGAACCCTTCGTCAAGGCTGGCTACGACACCGATGCGGCGGCCATCCTTCTTTGCGAAGCGGACGGCACCAAGCTGGAAGTGGACGAGGAGATCGCGCGCATGACTGCGGTGCTGCAAGGCGCCGGCGCGAGCGCGATCGCGGTGTCGGAAACCGAGGCCGAGCGCATGCGCTTCTGGTCGGGGCGCAAGAATGCCTTCCCGGCCGCGGGCCGCATCTCGCCCGATTACTACTGCATGGACGGCACCATCCCGCGCAAGCACCTGGCGCGGGTACTGATTGGCATCGAGGAGATGGAAACCACCTACGGCCTTCGTTGCGCTAACGTTTTCCACGCAGGTGACGGCAACCTGCATCCGCTCATCCTGTTCGATGCGAACAAGCCGGGCGAGTTCGAACGCGCGGAAGCCTTCGGCGCCGCCATCCTGGCCCTGTGTGTCGAAGTGGGCGGCACCATCACCGGTGAACACGGCGTGGGCATGGAGAAGATCAACTCGATGTGCGTGCAGTTCACGCGCGAGGAGCTCGACGCCTTCTTCGCCGTCAAGCGCGCATTCGACGCGCCGATGCTGCTCAATCCAAACAAGGCGATTCCGACACTTAACCGATGCGCCGAATTCGGCAAGATGCGCGTCAGCGGCGGCGTGCTGCCGTTCGCGGATTTGCCGCGCTTCTGATGGGAGCCACTTTGCAGTCGATCGAACTTTTGAAGGAACAGGTACTGGCGGCAGCGGCGGCGGGAAGCGCCTTGCGCATCCGCGGTGGCGGCACCAAGGACTGGTACGGACAGCGCTTTGAAGGGCAGGTCCTCGATACCCGCGGCCACGCTGGCATTGTCGACTACGAGCCGACGGAGCTGGTCATCACCGCGCGCTGCGGCACGCCGCTGGCGGAGATCGAGGCCGCACTTGCCGAACGCAACCAGATGCTGGCCTTCGAGCCGCCGCATTTCGGCGACGGCGCGACCTTTGGCGGCGCGGTGGCGAGTGGCTTGTCCGGCCCGCGCCGTGCGACCAGTGGCGCGGTGCGCGACTTCATACTGGGAACCAAACTCCTGGATGGCAAAGGGCAGGTCCTTTCGTTTGGCGGCCAGGTGATGAAGAACGTGGCGGGCTACGACGTATCGCGCTTGCTCGCGGGATCGCTCGGCACCCTGGGTGTCATGCTGGAGATGTCGGTCAAGGTTTTGCCTCGGCCGATTCGCGAGACCACTTTGCGCTTCGAACTGAGCGAAATTGACGCGCTGCGCATCCTGAACGAGTGGGGCGGCTTGCCCTTGCCGATCTCCGCAAGCTGCTGGCATTGCGGCGTGCTCACAATCCGCCTGTCCGGCGCGCAGGCCGCGGTCGATGCCGCCGCGCGTGACCTTGGCGGCGAAGCGCAGGATAACGCCGAGGCATTCTGGTCCCGCCTGCGCGAGCAGCAGCATCCGTTCTTCGCGGGCCCGGCCAGCCTTTGGCGCTTGTCGGTGCCGACCAGCGCGGGCGCAATTATCCTCAAGGGCGAGCAGCTTATCGAATGGGGCGGCGCGCAGCGCTGGTTGAAGATCGATGCGGACGCCGACATGGCGCTGCGTATCCGGCGCACGGCTGCCGCCGTAGGGGGCCATGCCACCCTGTTCCGCGGCGGCGACAAAGGCCTCGGCGTGTTCCATCCGCTTGCGCCTGCGGTAGCGACGATCCACGAACGCCTGAAGGCCTCGTTCGATCCATCGAACATCTTCAATCCAGGACGGATGTACTGACATGCAAACCAATCTCGCCGATTTCATCAAAGGCACGCGCGAGGGCGACGAGGCCGAGGCGATACTGCGCGCCTGCGTCCACTGCGGCTTCTGCACCGCCACCTGCCCGACTTACCAGCTGCTCGGCGACGAACTCGATGGCCCGCGCGGACGCATCTACCTGATGAAACAGGTGCTGGAAGGCGCGCAAGTCACGCGCAAGACGCAGATCCACCTGGACCGCTGCCTGACCTGCCGCAACTGCGAGACCACGTGCCCGTCCGGGGTGAAGTATGGCCGCCTCGTCGACATCGGGCGCAAGGTGGTGGACGACCGCGTGCAGCGTCCACTGGGCGAGCGCATCAAGCGCACGGTGCTGAAGGAAGCGCTGCCGCGCAAATGGCTGTTCACGCCGGCCTTCAAGGCTGGACAGCTGTTCCGTCCACTGCTGTCGCCCAAGCTGCAGGACAAGCTGCCGCGCACAAAGAATCCCGGTCGGTGGCCGACGCGCACGCACGCGCGCAAGATGCTGGTGCTGGAAGGCTGCGTGCAGCCAGCGATGGCGCCGAACATCAATGCGGCGACGGCTCGCGTGCTTGATAGCGTCGGCGTGCAATTGGTGATGGCGCCAAAAGCCGGCTGCTGCGGCGCGGTGCGGTACCACATGAACGACCAGGAAGGCGGCCTTGACGACATGCGTCGCAATGTCGATGCGTGGTGGCCGATGATCGAACAGGTCGAAGCCATCGTCATGACCGCGTCGGGCTGCGGCGTGACGGTCAAGGAGTACGGCCACCTGCTGGAACACGACAGCGCCTATGCGGCGAAGGCGAAGCGCATTTCGGAGTTGACGCGCGACCTGTCCGAGATCATGCCGGCGTTTGAGACGGAACTGGCTGCGCGGTTCGAAGGGAAGGTGGGGCCGAGGGTTGCGTTCCATCCGCCGTGCACCTTGCAGCATGGCCAGCAGATCAGGGGGAAGGTGGAAGGGGTGCTGCGCGCTTGCGGCGTCGATGTGAAGCTATGCGCCGACAATCACTTGTGCTGCGGGTCGGCGGGTACCTATTCGGTGCTCCAGCCGGAGCTGTCTACTGAACTCAGGGACAGGAAACTGGCAAACCTGCATGCCACCCGTCCCGAGCTCATTGTGTCGGCGAACATCGGTTGTGTGACGCATCTTCAGTCAGGGACCGATACGCCGGTATCGCACTGGATCGAACTGATCGACCAGGCATTGCAGACGACGGCTACGAATCGAGCGTCGCTGTAACGCCTTTGGCGTCGACGGCGAGCGTGGCGGCGTTGCTGATGCTGAATGCGTCGGCGTTGCCGGTGTGGCCTTTGCCTGCCGGCGATGCGAATGCAGCGGCGCTGGTCAGTGCTACGGCAGCGACGATCACAATGGCTTCCATGTGTTTGGCGATGTTCACAATCGTTCCTTTCTCTCTGGTTTGTATAGACAGATTATGGAATCGCGTGATTTATAAGGCCAATCACGATTTCTGATGGCGGCATTCAGGATTCGAATATCTCGCAGGGGCGATGCGCCTTGCTTATCTGCGCTACGGCGAGTGGTTCAGCAGCTTCTCAATGTCGCTCGCGATCGACTGTGGCGACCTTGCCGGGCCATACCGCTTCACGACCCGTCCATCCGTCCCCACCAGGAACTTCGTAAAGTTCCACTTGATCAGCCCGGTCCCCAGCAGCCCCGGCTTCTCCTTCTTCAAATACCTGAACAAAGGATGCGCTGCGTCGCCATTGACATCGATTTTGGCAAACATCGGAAACGTCACGCCAAAATTCCGCTCGCAGAAAGCGCCGATCTCCGCCTCGGTGCCGCGCTCCTGTTCGCGAAACTGATTGCACGGGAATCCAAGCACCACCACGCCCTTGTCGCGCAATTGCCGGTACACCTGCTCGAGTCCCTTGTACTGCGGCGTGAACATGCATGCGCTGGCCGTGTTCACGATCAGGAGCACCTTGCCGCGATACTGCGCCAGGTCGACCGGCTTGCCGTCGATGCCAGTGGCCTTGAAATCGTAAACGCTGCCGGTCACACGATGCCCAGGTGCTCAGTGCCTGCAGACAGGTCGCGGTTCTTCGCGTCCTTGCCCTGCAGCTTGATGGTCAGGCGCAGGTCGTTGACCGAGTCCGCATTGCGCAGCGCGTCTTCGTAGCTGATCTTGTCCGCTTCGTGCAGGTCGAACAGCGCCTGGTCGAAGGTCTGCATGCCCAGCTCGCGCGACTTCTTCATGATCTCCTTGATCTCATGGACGTCGCCCTTGAAGATCAGGTCCGAAATCAGCGGCGAATTAAGCATGATCTCGACGGCGACCACGCGGCCTTTGGATTCCTTGCGCGGAATGAGGCGCTGCGATACGAGGCCCCTCAGGTTCAGCGACAGGTCCATCAGCAGCTGCTGGCGGCGCTCTTCCGGGAAGAAGTTGATGATGCGGTCGAGCGCCTGGTTGGCGCTGTTCGCGTGCAGCGTGGCCAGGCACAGGTGGCCGGTTTCGGCGAACGCGATCGCGTGCTCCATCGTCTCGCGGTCGCGGATCTCGCCGATCTGGATGACGTCCGGCGCCTGGCGCAACGAGTTCTTGAGCGCCGCTTCGAAGCTGTCGGTGTCGACGCCTACCTCGCGCTGCGTGATCACGCAGTTCTTGTGCGGGTGGACGTATTCGACCGGGTCCTCGATCGTGATGATGTGGCCGTAGCTGTTCTCATTGCGGTGGCCGACCATCGCGGCGAGCGTCGTCGACTTGCCGGAACCGGTGGCGCCGACCATGATCACAAGGCCGCGCTTGGACATGACGATGTCCGAGAGTACCGGCGGCAGGTCGAGGTCTTCCAGCTTTGGGATCGTGGTGGTGATCGTGCGCAGCACCATGCCGACACAGCTCATTTGCACAAACGCAGAGACGCGGAAGCGTCCCAGGTCGCCCGGGCTGATCGCGAAATTACATTCCTTGGTCAGCTCGAAGGTGGCGGTCTGCTTGTCGTTCATGATGGCGCGCGCGAGATCGGACGTGTGCGACGCTGTCAGCGCCTGGCTCGAGACGGGCGTCATCTTGCCGTCGATTTTCATCGCCGGTGGGAAGCCGGCGGTGATGAACAGGTCGGAGCCGCCCTTGCCGGTCATCAGGCGCAGCAGGTCGAACATGAATTTTGAAGCCTGGTCGCGTTCCATCGCGTGTCCTTTACGTTCTTAGCCGGGGAAGTTTTCCGGAATCTTGGCGGCGGAGCGCGCTGCGCTGCTCGAGATGACATTGCGGCGTACCAGGTCGGTCAGGTTCTGGTCGAGCGTCTGCATGCCGACGTTGCTGCCGGTCTGGATCGCCGAATACATCTGCGCGATCTTCGCTTCGCGGATCAGGTTGCGGATCGCCGGCGTGCCGATCATGATTTCGTGCGCAGCCACGCGGCCATTGCCGTCCTTGGTCTTGAGCAGGGTCTGCGAGACCACCGCCTGCAGCGATTCGGACAGCATCGCGCGCACCATTTCCTTTTCGTCCGCTGGGAACACGTCGACGATACGGTCGATGGTTTTCGCGGCGGACGAGGTATGCAGCGTGCCGAACACAAGGTGGCCGGTTTCGGCGGCCGACAGCGCCAGGCGGATGGTTTCGAGGTCGCGCAATTCGCCGACCAGGATACAATCCGGATCTTCGCGCAGCGCCGAACGCAGCGCGTTGTTGAAGGACAGCGTGTGCGGGCCGACTTCGCGCTGGTTGATCAGGCACTTCTTTGATTCGTGCACGAATTCGATCGGGTCTTCAATCGTCAGGATGTGACCATACTCGTTTTCATTGAGGTGGTTGACCATCGCCGCCAGCGTCGTCGATTTGCCGGAGCCGGTAGGGCCGGTAACCAGCACCAGGCCGCGCGGCCTCATTGCCAGTTCGCCGAAGATCTTCGGTGCGTTCAGGTCCTGCAGGCTCAGGATTTTCGATGGAATCGTACGCAGCACGGCGGACGCGCCGCGCTCCTGGTTGAAGGCGTTGACGCGAAAGCGCGCCAGGCCCGGAATCGCAAACGAGAAGTCGACCTCGAGCACTTCTTCGTACTGCTTGCGCTGTCCGTCGTTCATGATGTCATAGATCATGCTGTGCACGTCCTTGTGCTCCAGCGGCGGCAGGTTAATGCGGCGCACGTCGCCGTGCACGCGGATCATTGGCGGCAGGCCGGCCGACAGGTGCAGGTCGGATGCCTTGTTCTTGACGGAGAATGCGAGTAATTCGGAGATGTCCATTTATAATCCCTGTGCCTGATATCGGTGCCTGCTCGATAACACCGTTAGCATTTATTTACCTAAGTGCTTGATTGCTCTAAGAAAATGATTATGTCCACAATCGCCCAGAACTTGCAAGCAGTCGATCACACAATTGTTGCCGCAGCAAACGCCTGCGGCCGCGCTCGCAACGACGTGCAATTGCTTGCGGTGTCGAAGACGTTTCCGCCTGAAGCGGTGGTCGAGGCGATCGCCTGCGGCCAGCGCGCGTTTGGCGAGAACTACCTGCAGGAAGCGCTCGACAAACAGTTGGCGGTGGCCGCCGCGGTACCGGGCGTTCACATTGAGTGGCACTTCATCGGCCCAATCCAGAGCAACAAGACACGCCCGATTGCCGCGAACTTTGCATGGGTCCATACGGTCGACCGCCTGAAGATCGCGCAGCGCTTGTCGGAGCAGCGTCCGGACGGCATGCCGCCGCTGAACATCTGCCTGCAAGTGAACATCAGCGGCGAAGCGAGCAAGAGCGGCATCAGCGCCGCCGAGCTGCCCGAGCTTGCACGCGCAGTGGCGCAGCTGCCCAAGCTGCGCCTGCGCGGCCTGATGGCGATTCCCGAACCTGAACGCGAGCTTGCCCGGCAGCGTGCGCCGTTTGCGCGGCTGCGCGAGATGCTGGACCAGCTGCGCGACGACGGCATGGCGGTGGACACGCTGTCGATGGGCATGTCGGCGGACATGGCGGCGGCAATTGCGGAAGGCTCGACCATCGTCCGCGTCGGCAGCGCCATCTTCGGTTCGCGAACTTACGAATAAGGGGAACACATGAAGATCTCGTTTATCGGCGGCGGCAATATGGCCTCCGCCCTCATTTCCGGCCTGGCTGGAAAATTCACGCCGGGATCAAGCATCCACGTGGTCGATCCGAATCCGCAAGCCCTTGAGCGCTTGCGGCAGGCGCATGGCGTCACCGTGGCGCATGGGATCGGCGACGCTGTGCGTTCTTCCGAAGTCGTGGTGCTGGCGGTGAAGCCTCAGCAGATGCGTGAGGCGGCCGGCCTGCTGCTGCCGCAGCTTGGCGCCGGAACGCTGGTGCTGTCGATTGCTGCGGGGATCCGATGCGACGACCTGTCGCGCTGGCTGGGCGGGCATCGCGCCATTGTGCGGACGATGCCAAATACGCCTGCGTTGATCGGGCGCGGCATCACCGGCATGGTGGCCATGGACGGCGTCAGCGCGGCGCAGAGAACCGCTGCCGACGCGATCATGAAGGCAGCGGGACAAACGGTATGGCTTGATGGCGAGGCGCTGATCGACCCGGTGACGGCGGTGTCGGGCAGCGGACCGGCGTATGTCTTTTATTTTTTGGAGGCGATGCAGCAGGCTGCAGTGGAGCTGGGCTTGACGCCTGAGCAGGGCAGGGAGCTGGCGGTGGCCACGTTTGCTGGTGCGGCGGAACTGGCCGCGCGCTCGCCGGAGACCTTGCAGGTGCTGCGCGAACGGGTGACGTCGAAAGGGGGGACGACCTATGCGGCCATTACCAGCATGGAGGCGAGCGGCGTGAAGGATGCCGTGATCAAGGCGGTGAAGGCGGCGTCGGCACGCGGGCGCGAGCTTGGCGAAGAGATGGGCGCCGCTTAACGCNNCCCAGCTTCCACAGCGACAGGCCGGTGGTCAGCATCGGCACCAGGCGTCCGCTGCGCGTCGCAATCAACCCGCCAAGCAGCCCAAGCACCGACACCGGGATCGCAAAATTCCCGCCGACCTTGTGCCGCAGCTTATGCACCGGCGCCACGATTGCGCGTATTTCGCGCGTCGCGGTAATGCGCTGCAGCGCGCATTCGGTCACCAATGCCTGGCGCCTTGCAGCCAAAGATGCCGGCGAATGCTTTCCTGAGTTACTCATCCATATCCCTCGCAGTGCGCGCGTAAGCGATGTCCTTGCGCAGCTCTTCAATGGTGTTTTGCAGCAGCCGCGGCTTGTTGTCGAAGCCGGACTTGACCTTCATCGCGATCACCGCGCCGGCGACGCCAAACAGCGCCGCCATGCTGCCGACCGCCGCGACGCGGTGCGTATCCCAGAACAGCACGATCACGAGGAAGGCCAGCAGCAGGAAGGCGACCCCGAACAGGATGAGTGCAAGCAGGGCAAACAGCAGGTAGCCCAGCATGCGCTGGGATTCCTCCTCCACCTCGACCGCGGCCAGTTCCAGCCGCGTGTGCACCATGTCGACCAGGGTTGCCCCCAGCCGTCCCACCGATTCGAAGATCGCCATGGTTTACCGGCGCGAGATCAGGACGCCCAGCAGCAGGCCGACGCCGGCGCCGATGCAGACCGACTTCCATGGATTTTCATGAACGTATTCGTCGGTGGCCTTGGCCGCCTCCCTGGTGCCTTCAACGACGGTTTCCTGCAGGTTGATCAGGTCGGCCTTGGCGCTCGTCAGCGTCTGCTCGAACTTGGCTTTCGCTGCCTGGAATTCTTCGCCGGTCAGATGGCCGCCGTGGCGCAGCCACGCTTCCGCATCCTGGATCACGGTCTTCAGGTCGTTCATGAGCTGGTCTCGGGCGCCGGTCTTGGTTGGGATTGATTGCATCATGAGTTCCTCACATGTTTAAATTATTGATCCACTGTAGGGAGTGCCGCCCTCGCGCACATTGCGCCAGAACAACACCTGCCCACCGTGTTTTCCGGACAACATTATCCTAGCGCGTAGTCTAACGCGACACCAGCAAAAATCGCCGCACCCAACCAATTGTTGTGGCGAAAAGCCGCAAAACAGGCCATTCGCTCGCGTGCGCGGATGAGGGTGTAGTGGTACAGCGCCATCACCGCCGCCACGAGAATGCCCGCGACAAACCAGTAGCGCAGGCCAAGCTGCCAGCCGCACACGAGAATGATCGCCAGCGCCGCACCGTAGCACAGCATGACGGCGGCCACGTCGAAGCGGCCAAAGGTAATGGCCGACGTGCGGATGCCGATCTTCAGGTCGTCGTCACGGTCGACCATCGCGTATTCGGTGTCGTAGGCCACGGCCCAGAACACGTTCGCCGCAAGCAGCCACCAGGCCACCGCGGGCACCTCGCCGGTGATCGCGGCAAAGCCCATCGGGATGCCGAAGCCGAACGCGATGCCGAGGTAGGCTTGCGGGATCGCGAAGAAGCGCTTGAAGTAGGGATAGGTGCCGGCGATGATAACGGCCGCAACCGACAGCTGCTTGGTCAGCGTATTCAGGGGCAGGATCAGCAGGAAGGAGACCGCGGCCAGCACGCCGGCGACCATCAGCGCTTCCCAGCTCGCGATGCGTCCGCTGGTCAGCGGACGCTCGGCGGTGCGCTTGACGAACTTGTCGATATCGCGGTCGGCGTAGTCGTTGATGGCGCAGCCTGCCGAGCGCATCAGGACGGTGCCGATGGTGAAGATCAGTACGATGCCAAGGCCAGGGCGCCCGCCGGACGCCATCCACAAGGCCCACAGGGTTGGCCACAGCAGCAAAAGGATACCGATCGGCTTGTCCAGGCGGACCAGCCGGAAATAGAGCGCCAGCTTGTTCATGTCGTGCTTTGCCGGTAGTTGATGCAATGCACGATTTTACCCCGTTTGCCGGGCAGGGAAGGCGCCGCGCTCAGGCGGCGACCGCTTCGTTGGCCAGCATGTCGATGCCTGGCAGCTCGCAGGCAGACACGGCGGCGCAGATTGCATCGATGGCGGCGCGGCGCGTGAAGCTCTTGCGCCAGACGATGACGACGCGGCGCGACGGCGCCGGCGCGTCGAACGGCAGGTAGCGCAGCATGCCGTCCTTCGGGTGCATGTCGACGACCGAAGCGCGCGGCAGCACGGTCAGGCCGATGCCGCTTGCGACCATGTGGCGGATCGTCTCCAGCGACGAGCCTTCGAAGGTGCGCTGCATGCCGTTGCCGGGCGACGAGAAGCGCGCCATTTCCGGGCACACTTCGAGCACCTGGTCGCGGAAGCAGTGTCCATTGCCGAGCAGGAGCATGGTTTCCGACTTCAGGTCGGCTGCGGGAATCGACTTGCGGCTTGCCCAGGGGTGTTGCCTCGGCATCGCGACCACGAACGGTTCGTCGTACAGAGCCTGCATCGACATGCCGTGCTCCGGCAGCGGCAGCGCCACGATGGCGGCGTCGAGTTCGCCCTGGCGCAGCATTTCCAGGAGGCGGACGGTGAAATTCTCTTGCAGGATCAGCGGCATTTGCGGCACCTGCTCGATGACGTGCTTGACCAGCGGCGGCAGCAGGTAAGGGCCGATCGTGTAGATCACGCCCAGCCGCAGCGGACCGGCCAGCGGGTCCTTGTTCTGTTTTGCCAGTTCCTTGATCGCCGCGGTCTGTTCCAGCACCCGCTCGGCCTGGGCCACGATCTGGGCGCCCAGCGGCGTGACGGACACTTCCGCGCCGCCGCGTTCGAACAGCACGACGCCAAGTTCATCTTCAAGCTTCTTGATCGCCACCGATAAAGTTGGCTGGGCGACGTAGCAGGCCTCGGCGGCGTGCCCGAAATGTTTCGCACGCGCGACGGCAACGATGTATTTCAGTTCGGTCAGGGTCATGGGAGTATTCAACCACAGTGGGTCGGAAAGATTTTATATTCTACCGGAAAGGTGTCGATATAATTGCCGGGGGACTAGTCCAGCTCCCAGCATAATCCGTGAAAGGCTTCCATGTCTACGTCCTTTGGCCCCGCCGAAGCCCAGGCTTACATCCACAAACTGCTCACCGTGATGCATCACCAGGGCGGTTCCGACCTGTTCATCTCGTCCGACTTTCCGCCAAGCATGAAGCACCAGGGTGCGATGAAACCGCTGAGCCAGCAACGCCTGACCGGTGACGTGACGCGTGCCCTGGCCATGTCGCTGATGAACGAGCGCCAGCGCGCCGAGTTTGAAGCTGAAATGGAATGCAATTTCGCGATCTCGCTGCCCAATGTATGCCGCTTCCGGGTCAACGTGTTTGTGCAGCAGCAGTGCGTGGCGATGGTGGTGCGGACGATTGCGTCCGAGATTCCGAACTTCGAAAAGCTCGGCCTGCCGGAAGTGCTGAAGGACGTCATCATGACCAAGCGCGGGCTGGTGCTGGTGGTTGGCGGAACGGGCTCGGGCAAGTCCACGACCCTGGCTGCGATGATCGATTACCGCAACGCCAATTCGGCGGGGCACATCATCACGGTTGAAGACCCGGTCGAATACGTCCACAAGAACAAGAACTGCCTGATTACCCATCGCGAGGTCGGCGTCGACACGCACTCGTGGCACAACGCGCTGAAGAACACCCTGCGCCAGGCGCCGGACGTGATCCTGATCGGCGAGATTCGCGACACCGAAACAATGGAGCACGCGATTGCGTTTGCCGAAACCGGCCACCTCTGCCTCGGCACGCTGCACGCGAACAACGCCAACCAGACGATGGACCGCATCATCAACTTCTTCCCCGAAGAGCGGCGCAACCAGCTGCTGATGGACCTGTCGTCGAACCTGCGCGGCATCGTCTCGCAGCGCTTGGTGCGCACCGAGGACGGCAAGGGCCGCAAGGCGGCAATCGAGATTTTGCTCAATACCGCAACGATCAGCGAGATGATTCTGAAGGGGAACTTCCACGGCATCAAGGAGATCATGCACAAGTCGCGCGAACTCGGCATGTGCACCTTCGACCAGGCGCTATACGAACTCTACAACCAGGGCCACATCAGCTACGATGAAGCGATCCGCAATGCCGACTCGGCCAACGGCCTGCGCCTGCAGATCAAGCTGCGCGGCGACCGCAAGGAGCCCGGCAACGCCAGCGCGACGACAGCCGACGACCTGTCGATGGCAATTGAAGAAGAGCCGGAAGAAGACAAGCCGTGACCCTGACAACCTTAAAGCGATTTCATGCCTGATTTTGAAAACAAGATATGCACCCGTAGCGAACTGAAACAGCGCGTTGCCGCGCTGCCGAAGCCGGTGGTGCTGACCAACGGCGTCTTCGACATCCTGCACCGCGGCCACGTGACCTACCTGGCGCAGGCGCGCGCGCTGGGCGCGTCGCTGGTGGTGGCGGCAAATACCGACGCGTCGGTCAAGCGTCTCGGCAAGGGCGACGACCGTCCGCTCAATACCTGCGCGGACCGGATGGCGGTGCTGGCGGCGCTGGAGTCGGTGGCGCTGGTGGTCGATTTCGACGAAGACACCGCGCTGGAAGTGGTGCAGGAAGCGCGCCCGGAGATTTACGCAAAAGGCGGCGATTACGACATGACGGCAATTCCCGAGGGGCAGGCGGTACTCGCGTACGGCGGGCAGGCCATTGCAATCGACTTTGAGCATGACCGGTCGACGACCAAGCTGCTGACAAAGGTAAGGGGAAGCTAGCGCTACGGCGGATTTCTTGCCGAGATCAGCCCGGACACGTCGGGCGAAAGGGCGCAGCGTCCTCCGCCGGTTTATCCCCATCGGCTATCGCACCACAGTTGCGCGCGCATCATTGAAGTTCGTTCGTCCGGCGACGATACTGGTAACTGTCCACGCAGGTTCGCCGGAGAAAACCATGAACGAACAAGCCAACATCGCGCTCATCCACCAGGTCTACGACGCCTTCCTCAAGGGAGACAGCCAGCGCTTGCTCTCATACATGGCGCAAGATATCGACTGGGAAGAGCCGCAGGTGCCGAACATTCCGTTCGCCGGAAAGCGCCAGGGGCGCGATCAGGTCGCCGAATTTTTCCAGATGGTCGATGCGGCCCAGCAGTTGCGCGACTTCCGGCCTGGTGAATTCATCGCGCAGGATGACCGGGTGGTCGTTCTTGGCCACTACGAGTGGACTGTCCGGGCGAACGGCGCCGACTGGGGGAGCGACTGGGTGCACATCTTCACTGTTCGTGACGGAAAGATCACCTCATGCCGCGAACTGACCGATACGCACCGGGTGGTGGAAGCCTATCAGGCAGGGCAGGCCGGGACCACCCGCAGCATCCCGGTGACAGGCGCCACGTCCCCGCCATCAATCCACTGATTGACGGGCCCGGTCAAGAGAAGTCTAAGCGGCATTGTTGGCAAGCTGCAGCATGCCCGCTGGCAGGGGCTCAACCTTTCTTCGCGCTTGCAAGCTTCGACCAGGGACCCGATGCAGCATCGCTGCTCGATGACCGGTGCACGTCGGCACCGTGGTCCGCCTGATGGTCGAAACGCGCTACGCCGGGGCATTGGTGAGTCAATGATGTGTCCGCTCTCGCTGACTCAAGCCCCGCCTGCGTACCCATTCTGGCGCCACGCCTCGAACACCACCACCGCTACGGTGTTGGACAAATTCAGGCTGCGGTTGTCTGGCATCATCGGCAGCCGGATGCGCTGCGCAGGCGGGAACGATGCACGCCGCTCCGGCGCCAGGCCACGCGTCTCGCTGCCGAACACGAACACGTCGCCCGGCCTGAAGCTGGCGCTGGCAAACGGCGACGCGCCATGCGTGGTCATGGCAAACATGCGCGAAGGGTCAGGTTGCTCCGACGCCAGATAGGCTTCCCAGCTCTTGTGCACCTTCATGTTGGCGTACTCGTGATAATCGAGCCCCGCGCGCTTCATCTTGGCGTCGTCCAGCGGAAAGCCGAGCGGCTCGATCAGGTGCAGCTGCGCACCGGTGTTGGCGCACAGGCGGATGACATTGCCGGTATTCGGCGGGATCTCGGGCTCAACCAGAACAACATGAAACACGGTGCTTCTCCTTAAAATCAATGAGGTGGCGTGCGCGCAAACACGAAGTTGCTCACGCGCGCCGCGCCGAAACGCTTGAACGTCACGGCCAGTTCATTCAGTGTGTGGCCGCTGGTCATCACGTCGTCGACGATGCCGATATGCTGGCCACGCACCATCGCCAGCGCGTCCGGCGACACGATGAACGCGTTGCGGATGTTGCGGCGGCGCTGGTCGGGCGCCACGCCGGACTGCGCGGGCGTCTCCAGCGCGCGGATCGCGAGCCGCGGCCGCAAGGGAACGCCAAGCAGCGTCGACAAGGGCCTGGCGATCTCCAGCGCCTGGTTGAACCCGCGCCCGACCAGGCGCTG
>CXWL01001851.1_pt1 | contig 16128 bp, 17 predicted proteins | sample 590931 | NCBI WGS metagenome assembly CXWL01 (sample SAMEA3498368, study PRJEB10139) | groundwater metagenome | biome: water well; material: biofilm material | place: Germany | collected 2015-04-27 | reverse complement strand
ATGACGCTCGTCGTCATGGCGGACAACGGCTTCTTGTTCTTGATCGTCTGGGAGCTGATGTCGCTGCTGTCCTATTTCCTGGTGGTCACGGAACACGAGAAGGCCGAGGTCCGATATGCCGGTCTGTTCTATCTCATCATGGCGCATGTGGGCACCGCGTTTATCATGCTGACCTTTTTGATTTTCTTCCAAGGGGCAGGGTCGTTTTCGTTCGAAGCGTTCCGGCATCCGGAGCACCCCTTGTCGGAAGGAATGAGAACGCTCGCGTTTCTGGTGGCCCTGGTTGGATTCGGCGCAAAAGCAGGCATTGTGCCGCTGCATGTCTGGTTGCCCTACGCCCACCCGGCAGCGCCCTCGCATATTTCTGCGCTCATGTCCGGCGTCATGATTAAGACGGCGATCTACGGCTTGATTCGGGTCTTCTTCGATTTCCTGGGCGGGGAGTTCCCCTGGTGGTGGGGATTCGCCGTCCTCGTGATCGGCGCCGTGTCGGCGCTCTTGGGCGTGATGTATGCGTTGATGGAGCACGATCTGAAAAGCCTTCTGGCCTTCCACAGCGTGGAGAATATCGGCATCATCCTGCTTGGCATCGGCGCGGGGATGATCTTCCAGAGCTACGGATTACAAGAATTTGCTGCGCTTGGACTCCTCGCCGGGCTGTACCACACGATTAACCATGCGGTGTTCAAGGCGCTGCTCTTTATGGGCGCCGGTTCGCTGCTCTATGCGACCCACACGCGCAATATGGAGGAGTACGGCGGCCTGCTCCAGCGCATGCCCTGGACCGGCTTCTTCTTTTTGGTCGGGGCTGTATCGATTGCGGCCTTGCCGCCGACGAACGGGTTCGTCAGCGAGTGGCTCGTCTTTCAAAGCCTGTTCCTCAGCTTCCACCTTCCCGCCGTCTTTCTGAAACTCATGCTCCCGCTCGCCGCCGCGATGTTGGCCATGACCGGCGTGCTGGCCCTCGCTTGCTTTGCCAAGGCGTTCGGCATGTCGTTCCTGGCGTTGCCACGGAGCTCCCATGCCCGGCACGCGAAAGAAGTGCCGGTGCCGATGAGGATCGGCATGGGACTCCTGGCGGTATTGTGCGTCGGACTCGGCCTGGCGCCCATGATGGTGGTGCCGCTCCTCGATCGCATTACGGGGCCGCTGACCGGCGTGTCGATCAGCGACAAGGTGTTGGCGCTCGATGGCTGGGCGTTAGCACCGGGCAACGTGGAGTTTTCCAGCGTCTCGCCACCCATCTTGGCGGCCATGTTGATTGCCTGTGCCTTCGTCGGCCTGCTCCTTGCGTATGTCTTCGGCGGACGTCTGGTGAAACGGTGGTATAAAACGTGGGGGTGTGGGCTCAATCTGTCGCCGAGGATGGAGTACACCCCCACGGGGTTTGTCCAGCCGATCAAGCGAGTCTTCAGCACCATTTACCAGCCGACGGTCAAACTCGAGACTGAGTTTCTGGAAGAATCCCACTACTTCGCCAAACGACGGCGATTCGAGTCTCACATCGAACCGGTCTTTCAGCGGTATCTCTACGATCCGGTCGTAAGGTTCTTCACGACGATGGCCGACCGGCTGCGCGTGATCCAGACCGGGAGCCTGCATCTCTATCTCACGTACATTTTTGTCACGCTGGTCGTGTTGTTGCTGATGGCGGTATAAGACGATGTTGATGGCGACGTGTTTGGTAATCGGTCAAGCGGCGGTGATGCTCTTGACGGCCCCCTTCATCGTGGGGTTGATCCGGAAGGTGAAGGCGCGGCTGCAGCTACGGCGGGGAGCCAGCGTGTGGCAACCCTATGCGGATCTGGCCAAGCTCTTTCGCAAGCAGCCGGTTGTCTCCACCACGACGTCATGGATTTTTACGGCGACGCCCTACATCGTGTTCGCCTCAACGCTCCTTGCGGGCCTGCTGGTGCCGGCCTTCCTCTCGACGACTCCTCTGAATTTCGCCGGCAATATTATTGCCTTCGTGTATTTGTTGGCGCTGGGAACGTTCTTCTTGATGTTGGCCGGGTTCGATGCCGGTTCAGCCTTCGGCGGAATGGGCAGCAGCCGGGAAGCGATCGTCGCGTCGCTCACCGAACCGGCCATGATCATGTCCATCTTCACGATTGCCTTGACGGCCGGATCGACGAATTTGAGCACCATCGTGCATAAGACGGCGCTCCTCGAAGGCATTGTTACCGATCCCTCACCGCACCTCATGGCGCTGGCGGCGCTGTTTATCGTGACCCTCGCCGAGACGGGACGGGTGCCCGTGGACAACCCGGCGACCCACCTTGAGCTCACGATGATCCATGAGGCGATGATCCTGGAATACTCCGGTCGGTATTTGGCGCTGATTGAATGGGCCGCCGGACTCAAGCTCCTGGTGTTTCTCACGTTGATCGCCAATGTGTTCGCGCCATGGGGGATTGCGACCAGTGTGGAACCCGCCGCCCTGGGCATCGGTCTGGCGGCCTACCTCGTCAAAGTGTCTGGCTTGGCCGTGCTGATCGGTGTCATCGAGTCGATGTTTGCCAAGTTGCGCTTGTTCCGGCTCACGGACTTTCTGGGTATCGCCTTTATTTTGGCGCTCCTGGGCATGATCTTTTTCTACGTGTTGCGAGGCTGACATGTCGCTGTTCACTCCTCACCTGGGCGCGCAGTTGGTGGATTTAGGATCGGCACTGCTGCTGCTGACGTGCTTTGCGATCGTGGCGCAGCGGCGTCTCTCCGCCTGCGTGGATCTCTTCGCGCTCCAGTCGGCTTTCCTAGCCGGCACGGCGGCGTTGGTCGCTTTCCTGACGGATGTGCACCACATCTATGTGGCCGCCGCGCTCACGATGGTCATCAAGGCCATCGCGATCCCACGGATTCTGCGGCAGGTGATCGAGCGGCTGAATGTGAAACGGGAAGTCGAAATGAACGTCAATGTCCCGACGGGCCTGTTGATCTGCGGCGGGCTGGTCATGCTCGCCTTTTTCATTACCCAGCCTATTCTCCCCTTGGGGTATCTTTTGACGAGGGACTCGCTCGCGCTGGCGCTGGCCATCGTGCTGATCGGGTTCTTTACGATGATCGCCCGGAAGAAAGCCGTGACCCAGATCATTGGGTTTCTCGTGATGGAAAATGGGCTGTTCCTCGGCGCAACGGCGGCTGCCTATGGCATGCCGCTCATCGTCGAATTGGGGGTCTTTTTCGACGTGCTCGTCGGGACGCTCATCATCGGCATTTATACCCATCGGCTGCAGGATGCGTTCGACACGGTGGACACAAGCAAACTCACGAGTTTGAAGGAGTAGATCGGCCGATGAGCGAGACCGCCCTTATTCCCGTCGTCGTCGCGCTGGCAGCCCCGCTTCTGGCGGCGCTGCTCAGTTTGACCACCAATCGGACGCAGATCCTTCGAGGACTGAATCTGGCGACGATGATCCTCTTAAGCCTGTCCGAAGTCGCCATCGTGCGCGACGTGTTGGCTCAGGGATCGGTCGTCACGCTGCGGGGGTTGGTCCATCTCGATGCCCTCTCCGCCTTCATCTTGCTCATCATTATCGCGATTGGGTTCTCGGCCTCGCTGTACTCGTGGACGTATCTCGCCGATCATGTGAAACGAGGCGTGATTGATCCCGGACGGCCGCGACTCTTTTTCTGCCTGTTTCACCTCTTTCTCTTTGCGATGATCGTCGCCACGATCGCCAACAGTTTGGGGGTGCTCTGGGTGGCCATGGAGGGGACGACGTTGGCGACTGCGTTTCTGATCTCCTTTTTCCGCACGCGGGAAGGATTCGAGGCGGGATGGAAGTATCTGATCCTCTGTTCGGTCGGCATCGCGTTGGCCTTGTTCGGTACCGTGCTGACCTATTACTCGTCCGTTCACGTCTTGGGGGATGTCAGCGCAGCGTTGAATGTCACGACTTTGCAGGAGGTGGCCGGTCAGTTGAATCCTCAAGTGCTCAAGCTGGCGTTCATCTTCGTGCTGGTCGGTTATGGAACCAAGGTCGGGTTGGCCCCCATGCATAGTTGGCTGCCGGAGGCCTACAGCGAAGCCCCGGCGCCGGTGGTGGCCATGTTGGCTGGAGTGCTCGAAACGGTCGCGGTCTATGCGCTGCTCCGCACCAAAAGCATTATGGACCCGGCCCTTCCGGCGCATTACACGGGAAATCTGTTGATCCTCCTCGGCCTGCTCTCGTTTGTCGTCGCGGCACTCTTTATCCTGATCCAACACGACTACAAGCGCCTGCTGGCCTATTCGAGTATCGAGCACATGGGGGTCGCGATGGTGGGGTTCGGCGTCGGAGGACCGATCGGGACGTTCGGCGGTCTGTTTCATCTTCTCAACCACGCGTTGGCTAAGTCGCTGGCGTTCTTCTCGGCGGGCAATATACACCGACGGTTTGGCACCCGGGAAATCAAGGATGTACATGGGATGGTGACGGTGCAGCCGATGACGGCGGTCGCGCTGCTGGTGGCGGGTTTGGCGTTGGTGGGCATGCCGCCGTTCTCCATGTTCCTCAGCGAAGTCATGGTCGTGTCAGCCTTGGCGACTCAGACCTTTTCATCCGACACGCTGCACATCGGGCAATTTCTCACGATCATTGTGGCGCACGATGTGCGGAGCCTCGCGATTGTCACGCTGCTGCTGGTCTTTGCCGTCGTCCTGTTTGGAGGCTTCACCTATCGGCTGGCCTCGATGGTCTGGGGCACACCACCGGATGGTGTGACACGCGGTGAGCCGTGGGAGGTGGGACATATCCCACTGCTCGTGACCGCTGCCGTCATCGTAGGGTTGGGTGTGGCGATTCCTGAGCCGGTGAAGGGGTTGATGGATCTGGCCGTCGCTATTTTGATGGTGAGGTAAGCCTATGGCTGATGCACAGACCGCGATGACGCAATTGAAGGAGGCCTATGGCGCCTCCCTCGTGGAGATGACCCCGGTCCAGGGAATTCCGAGACTGAGGGTGAAGAAAGACGAGGTGCCTCAGGTCACCCATCATCTCCACTCTCATCCGAGCCTGCGCGGAGCGCTCTCACTGCTCTGGGCTGTGGACCATCGACCGCGCGAGGCACGGTACGAACTCCACTACCTCTTCACGCTGGAGGAGCGGAAAGATTGGCTGCTGCTCTGTACCGATCTGGTGAACGATGACCGTCTCTTCCCGTCGATCACGCCTCATATCCATGCCGCCCAGTGGTATGAGCGCGAGATTCGCGATCAGTTCGGCCTCATTCCGGTGGGCCACCCAGACATGCGCCGCCTTGTCCGTCATGAACATTGGCCCACAGGTGCGCATCCACTGAAGAAGGACTTTCCCTGGGACAGGGTGCTCGAACGGGTGCAGGGCCAGTATGCCTTTCGACAGATCGAGGGTGAGGGAGTGTTCCAAGTCCCTGTCGGACCGATCCATGCAGGCATCATTGAGTCGGGTCACTTTCGGTTCACTGTGGCTGGTGAGCCGATCATGCAGCTCGAAGTCCGTCATTTCTGGAAGCATCGTGGGGTAGAGAAGTTGTTTGAACGGATGGCATTGAGCGACGGTGTCCGGCTCGCCGAGCGCGTATCCGGTGATACGACGGTCGGCCACAGTCTGGCCTACTGCCAAGCCGTCGAATCATTGATGCACCTGGAGGTGCCGCGCCGTGCTCGGTATGTGCGGAGCCTCTTCCTGGAACTCGAACGCCTGCACAACCATCTGGGGGATGTCGGCGCGATCTGTAACGACACGGCGTATGCGGTACCCCATGCGCATTGTGGCCGGATGAAAGAGCGGGTCATGCAACTCAACGATCGGCTGACGGGATCGCGGTTTCTGCGAGGGGTCAATTGTGTCGGTGGCGTCGGTCTGGATCTGACCAGCGAACACCTCCGTGACCTCGTCGCAGAATTGGATGGGTTGGAGCCGGACTTTACCGAGATTGAGCGGATTCTGTTCGCCAATGCCTCACTGACAGACCGACTGGAAACCACCGGCGTGCTGACCGCGCGGACGGCGTGGGACTATGCCGTGCTGGGTGTGGTGGGCCGGGCCTCAGGGGTCGATCGCGATAGTCGGCGCGACCATCCATGTGCCGCCTATGGCGAGGTGCCACCGAACGTCGTGCTGTATCGGTATGGGGATGTTCGGGCGCGGATGCGGGTGCGCATGGACGAGATTCATGAATCCATGCGACTCATCAGGGCGCTCAAGACAGGCATGCCACAAGGACCATGTGTGGCTCAACCAACCTGCCATCCCGAGCCTGGAACCTGGGCCCTGTCCGCGGTGGAAGGGTGGCGGGGTGAGATCCTCTACATCGTCATGGCGGACGAAGGCGGACAGATTCATCGCTGTAAGGTGCGCGACCCGTCGTTTGTGAATTGGCCGGCGATTCAGCAGGCCGTGCTGGGCAACATCATTCCCGATTTTCCGTTGATCAATAAGAGCTTTAACCTGTCGTATGCAGGGAATGATGTGTAGCCGTCAGAGGCGCGACGTGCGGAGGTGATGAAGGAGAAACCATGTTTCGCATCATCAAGAAAAGTCTCAAGACCGGCGTGGTCACAGGGGGGTATCCACAACCTGAGGCAACCCACGAATCCATCACGCCTGAAGCTGCCAACAAGGCCGCACCCTTCCGACGCTCTCTCACGATGCGCGCGGTAGATACGGGCTCCTGCAATGCCTGCGAGATGGAGCTGAATGCACTGATGAATCCCGTCTACGATGCCGAGCGATTCGGCCTACACCTCGCGGCGTCGCCGCGCCATGCGGATGCCTTGGTGGTCACGGGACCGGTCACGTACAATATGGAGCGGGCCCTCAAAGATGTGTACGAACAGACGCCTGATCCCAAGATCGTCATCGCCCTCGGCGACTGCGCGATGCACTGTGGCATGTTCAAGGGAAGCTACGCCGTCACGGGACCGGTGGACCGCCACATTCCCGTCGATGTCCGCATCCCAGGCTGCCCTCCACGACCAGCCGAAATCCTCACGGTATTGACCGACCTCATGCAACACAAGAAAAAGTGAACAGACTTCGAGCAGGATGCTGAAACAGGCCGCCAGCGGCGTGCTCGACTCCCGTGAAGCGTGAAACGTCTCTCGCGGGACGATTGACGATCGGTCCACTGCACCATTGAATCAATGATCCGATGACACATTGAATCAATCGAGGCCCTCTAACGACGAACGACGCGACAAGGATAGTCTGTTTGAGCATCCTTCCACGCGAGCACAACCCAGGATCAGTCGGCCAGTCTCCCGCCAGATGACATCGTGCCCTGCGGTCTTCAGCGGATCAACAGCTCCATTCCAGACGCAGGTATCGAGCAGAAGTTTTACGAGGCGGATTCGAGAGTCAGTAGCTCGATTCGCTCATGGCCGACGAGCCGATGGGCATCGGCAAGGCAGACTTGAATATCCTCACGCTCCAGCCACGAAGAATCGTGTCAGGCGAGTCACCGGCAGCGAGCATGCCAAGCACAGGCTCGACGGCCAAGCGGCGATCTCGAACGATAGGCTTGCCACCAAACATCTTTGGGTTCACCGTCATTCGCTTGAGCAGCAGTTGTTCATCCATGGCAGACCTCCCGTGCCCGCATGGCAGCGCACCTGCACAGAGAAGAAAACCTATGGCTTCAGAACGAGACGGGCACGGTCAGTCCTTCGTCCGCCATCTTGAGGAACCGCAGATACGTCAATGGCTTGATGCCTGTCATGAGCTTCACGAAGGGCGAGTGCCTGGCTCATCCCGCCTGCTTGCAGCGCGGGCAGGCGGGGCATTGCGGGAGGTTCAGAGCGTTTGGACGATAGGCGATGTACTCGTTTCAGGTCGCGCCGCAGCGATCCTTGCGGCGCATAATCTTCTGACCTCTCAAACCATCTTCTCTCGTGATTCACTACCAAGGTCATTGGAAATCAGTCGAAATTGTTCGAGGGCGGCTTCGAGGTCGAGGACGATTTCTTGGGCAATGATGTCGGGGTTGGGAAGATTGGCGGAGTCTTCGAGGGAGTCGTCTTTGAGCCAGAAGATGTCGAGGCTGGCTTTATCGCGGGCGATGAGTTCGTCGCCCAGAAGTCGTCACGCTCGACGATGTCCCGTTTCTTGGAGACTTGGCCCTCTTCGCCGACGATGGTTGTGCTGCGCTTCTTCCCGAACGGCGGATTGGTCATCACGATGTCGAACCGATTCCCAGGATCGGCGGCCAAGGAGTCGGCCACGATGATGGGCAGATCTTTGTCGCTCCCGATCCCGTGGAGCATCAGGTTCATCGCGCAGAGCCGTGCCGTGCTGTGGACCAATCTTCTTTGTCGATCAGATCCGCAATCAGCCGACGGAGCTTCACGGGGTCCTGAAACTTATTCTGGGCCTTCGTGAAGATCAGACCGAGCATGCCCTTCCCTTTGCCAAGCTCTTCCAGGAGATGCCGGTAGTGGTCGAATAGGTTGTCGCCATCTTTCTTGAGCAGGCTAGGCCAACTGTACTAATCGGGAATTTGGCTGGGCTGGTTATAGGGAGGCTTCGTGCGCTCGTCGGCCATCTTGAGGAACAGCAAATACGTCAACTGCTCAACGTAATCACCGTAGCTCATCCCGTCGTCGCGCAGGACGTTGCAGTAGTTCCAGAGTTTTTAAACAATCTGTTGGGAATGATCAGTCATGAGAACCCCGAACCGCTGTTAGTCTGTGCATGGAGGAGCGACGGTGTGGCGGGATTCCATCGGCATCGCGACACGAGTCACGGCAACACAATCGGGGAAAACAGTGGGCAAACCGCATCACGAACAAGTCGGACGGCCACAACGGCGCGCAACGCTTCGTCCCGTTCAATCGGTTCCCAGACACCAGGATATCGAGTCTCGATCGCGTAGGGATTCAGGCCTTCAAGAATGCCGGGCGGAAGAGCCGGACGAGCGTCGGCAGGAAGAAGGGCAACAAGTTCCGTCAAATCGTGGATTTTAGGGAACGCAACGCCATACTGAGTCAGGAGCGCTTTCAGATATTTTTCCGCGCCTTGCTGTGCATGGAAACAGACGGTGTCTCACGGCACATGGGAAGCGGTCAGATTATTGTTGATATTGAGAAGATCATGCTCGGCTTTTTCGACCCACAGACGTACGATATCCGGTCTCTTAGGCGGCCCGGTCATAGAGGATCTTCCCTTCACGCAGTGCAGATGCGATCACGGTGCCGGGATGTCACGGTATTGCACACAATCCTCCGGCGTCACCACGATCAGGTCCTTCGGAACGCCCATTCCGGCAAGTAGTCCATGCAGCTCCACCGCTCGCTGTCGCTTCGAACCGTCCACGGGCATCACGATCAATAGATCCACATCGCTATCCGGACCGGCGGTGCCGCTGGCATAGGAGCCGAACAGGATGATTTTGTCCGGAGCGAACCGTTGGACGATCCGCCGCACCATCTCGTTCACCTTCTCGTGAACCGCCATCACAGCCGTAGACGTCTCAGCCATGGTCACCTCTCATGCCGGAATAAGTCCGGCAGGCCAGGATGTCTTCTGCTTCCAGCCACGGATAACCACGCAGGATCGCGTCGGGCGTATCACCCGCAGCGAGCATCCCAAGCACATGTTCGACGGCGAGTCGGCGGCCTCGAATGATCGGCTTCCCGTCGAAAATCTTCGGATCTACCGTGATGCGTTTGAGAAGAAGCTGCGCATCCATGGCTGACCTCACATGAGCGCATGATAGCCCACTTGCGCACAGAAGAAAACCCGTGGAGCTAAAATGAGACGGACCAAGTGGCCTGCTCGACGTCTGCTCTGAAGCCATCTCAATTCGCCCCGCAGCACTTCTTGAACTTCTTTCCGCTGCCGCAGGGACAGGGATCGTTCCGTCCGGTCTTCGGACGAGCCGACACCTTAGGATCAAGATCGCCAGCTTCACGCCGCGCCTGATAGATCGACCGTCCGAGGTGCGCGTACTCTCGCATCGCAGCGGAGAAGATCGAGACCACCGTCTCGGCAAACTGCTCGAAGCTCGTCTTCCCCTCCCCCTCCTGATGATAGGCCCTGGCAAGTTTTGGAGAGGCGAAACACGTCAGCACCATCAGTATTGAGCCCAGCTCCTCATCCAATTCCTCTGGCGTATAGTCGTTCCAGATATCCCCAAGGTAATCATGACCCATTGAAAACCCCTGCGCCCATTGGCTCAGCGACGCAGCAGCATCCAAATTGTCCAACGGCGCAGGTCTGATCTCGCAGCCTGGCGGAAGCGATGCGCTCCCCTCGGTTCGCGCCTGACCGCAGTCGTTGTAGAGGGCCAGCAACGCCTGCAGTACCTGCTCCGCTTCGTCTTGAGTCTCATACCGGGCTTCCTGGTCATTGAAGACCATCGGAATCCATTCTGAAGGGGAGATCAACTCCGGCCCATTCGCCATAGCGAACAAAAACCCCGCCAGTTGCGGATAGTTCAATGTGTCCTTCGGGCGCTGCGGCGACGACAGAAAGCGCCCCAAGAGCGCCGCATGGCTAGCCGTGAAAGGGGGAATCGTGTTCATCCTGCTCAAGACCTCTGTTCCATATCGCGCAATCCATTACTCTTTTCACACGGATTCTGTCGGAGTCTCCCCGCCTAGATCATTCGCAATCAGCCGGAACTGTTCCAAAGCGGCTTCGAGGTCGTCGACGATTTTTGAGTTATTGGCTCCCGGCACCGTATTCGTTCTCCAGCACTTCGAGACGGTTCAAATTGAGATAGCCGTGGTTCACGGCATGGTGTAAAATCTAATCGTAGGACAAGAGTTGGCAGGCATGAAGAAAAAACCACTCATTGACACCAACCCGCATCTCAAGATTCCGGCGAAATACCGGAAGGCCTTGATCGCCAACGTCGCCAGCTCGACGGCGGTCGAGACCGGAGCATCCATCGAATCCATCGCCCGCATCCTGACTGAAACGAAGAAGCCATTGCTGGCTAAGAAGACGAACGGCTCTGCGCGATAACCTCTCCGAATACACGCTCCATTGGCGCATAGTGTTTATCGAGGCCTGCCTGAATCGCAGCGATGTACGCAGTCTTGCCCGTCCCTGCCATCCCACTGAAATCTAATAGAGGCAGTCCGGCCTGGAGCGCCATCAAGGATGCCAGCATACGGGCGAGGCGTCCATTTCCATCACGAAACGGATGGATCAGCACGAACTCGACATGCGTTTCCGCCAGTGCACGGACAACGTCAGCCTGGTCTATAAACATGCAGGGCGTATAGCGCCGCAATACATCCCGTTCAAACTGATCCATCAAGGCAGGTACCTGCGCAGCGGCCGCGAAAGGGAATCCATCTTTACTGATATTTACCCGCCGATAGTGGCCGACCCATTCATAGATGCTGTCAAGCCAGGTCCTGTGACAGTCACAGAGATCCTGGGCCGTAAACCGATGCGTCTCAACGTAGGCTCTGACCCGTACGTCCATGGCCTGTTCAAGGGCTCTGGCCTCTGCCTCGTCCATGTCCTGCTTCGACGTGATCCCCAGCAGATTCTTGAGCACCTGCCCATTGGAGCCAGGCTCAAACTGTGCTTCTGGCAAACCAGACACATCGTAACGATCATCGGCGGTCATAAGGTCGTCTTTTCTAATGGTTGACTGCCAAGATCATTTGCAATCAGCCTGAACTGTTCCAAAGCGGCTTCGAGGTCGTCGACGATTTCTTGGGCGATGATGTCGGGGTTGGGGAGATTCGCGGAGTCTTCTAGGGAGTCGTCTTTGAGCCAGAAGATGTCGAGGCTGGCTTTGTCGCGGGCCATGAGTTCGTCATAGTCGTAGGCGCGCCAGCGGCCGTCGGGTTTCTTGTCGGACCAGGTGGCTTTGCGGGTGTGGCGGTTGCCTCCGGCCTGCTTGTCGGGCCGGTCGAGATTGCCGTTGTAGCATTTCACAAATTCGTCGAGGTCTTTGCGCTTGAGCGGATCGGTCTTGAGGGTGAAGTGTTGGTTCGTGCGCAGGTCATAGATCCAGAGCTTCTTAGTCCAGGGGGTCTCGCTTGCCGGCTTCTTGTCGAAGAACAGCACGTTGGCTTTCACGCCCTGGGCATAGAAGAGCCCAGTCGGTAGACGTAGAAGCGTGTGCACATCGCACTCGTGCAGGAGCTTGCGGCGGACGGTCTCCCCAGCGCCACCTTCGAAGAGAACGTTGTCAGGCACCACGACCGCGGCACGGCCACTTGGCTGAGTCTTCAGCAACGTTTTCACGTGCTGAACGAAGTTGAGTTGTTTGTTGGAGGTCGTCGCCCAGAAGTCGTCACGCTCGACGATGTCCCGTTCCTTGGAGCCTTGGCCTTCTTCACCCACGATTGTCGTGCTGCTCTTCTTCCCGAACGGAGGATTGGTCATCACGATGTTGAACCGATCGCCAGGATCAGCGGCCAAGGAGTCAGATACGACAATGGGCAGGTCTTTATCGCTGCCGATCCCGTGGAGCATCAGATTCATCGCGCAGAGCCTGGCTGTGCTCTGGACCAATTCCCATCCCTTGAACGTACCTTGCCTAAGTGCGATCTTTTCGGCCTTGGTCAGGTTGGGATTGTGCTTTACGATGTAGTCGTGTGCAGCCAGAAAGAATCCACCAGTCCCACAGGCCGGGTCACAGATCGTCTCTTCGGGCTTGGGGGCAATGGCCTCCACCATCGCGACAATCAGTGGCCTGGGAGTGAAGTACTGGCCTGCGCCGGACTTGGTATCTTGTGCGTTCTTTTCGAGCAGGCCTTCGTAGGCATCTCCTTTTACATCGGCGCTCATCGTGGACCAGTCTTCTTTGTCGATCAAATCAACAATCAGACGCCGAAGTTTGACGGGGTCCTGAAACTTATTCTGGGCCTTCGTGAAGATCAGACCGAGCATGCCCTTCCCTTTGCCGAGCTCTTCCAGGAGATGACGATAATGGTCAAACAGGTCGTCGCCGTCCTTCTTGAGCAGGCTGGGCCAACTGTATTTGTCGGGAATCTGACTGGGCTGGTTGTACGGCGACTTCGTCCGCTCATCGGCCATCTTGAGAAACAGCAAATACGTCAACTGCTCGACGTAGTCGCCATAGCTCATGCCGTCGTCGCGCAGGACGTTGCAGTAGTTCCAAAGCTTTTGGACGATGGCTGAGGGACTCATGTTCAGATAGTTTGGACGTCAGGGAAGGCGTTGTTAGTGCCGCATTGGGGTGGAAGTCGGATGGAGCCGCCAGCTTAGGTGGACCCAGCTCCCATCCTTATGTTCCAATCATAAGTTCAGCTTCGAGAGGGTGGTCTTTTTTGAAACGGCTGACGCCGAGGACGCTGAATCCCAACACATGCCCGTGCTCGTCCACGCGCTCCATGACGGCCTCGTAGGCCGTTGGACGCATGAATCCTGGAGCGTCGCTGAACTGCACTTCCAGAAAATCGCCTTCAGGATCGAACCAGACCTTTACTTTTTCGGCCATATCGTTTCTCCTGCCTTGAGTTGGTCAGTCAAATATGCCGTCACCACGAACCCGTCATCAGGGGGATACTTTACCACGACACACAGCCATTTCCCACCAACCAGCGTTTGGGCATAGAACTCATAAAACAACTGGACGGTATTATCCGAACGAGAAACCCGTATTTCCGCCGGAGAATTGGAGCACCCGTTCAATCTCCGCCTCCATGTCGGCCATTTCTTGATGCTGGAGAATATGCGCTGCCCGTTCATCGGTCAGTCTGACGGATCGGCCAAAACAATCACGGAGGATCTTCATCGATCTCCTGCAAAGGTGGTCTGGAGGATTTGGTCGAAAGACTTGAGTGTGTTAGGCATCTGTGATCACGGCCTCGCACGGTCATCTCTTTCATGCCTGGCCTGGCTTTCAGCGACTATGGAGAATGTTGGCAGGATGTCTGGAATATGCTTTGTATCTTGCCCGAGCAACCGACCAGAAAAGGCTTGGCTTAAAATGGACTGCCGCAAACGGTCGGCGCGGGTGAGGTTGGATTGCACGGCGGCTTCGAGTTCCTCGATGACTGACAGGCGGCGCTCGACTTCAGCGACAATCTGATTCTGCTCGGAAATCGGAGGCACACCGATATGGACTGATAGCCACTCTGGAAAGTAAATGGTTTTGTGCACCGATCCTTTTCCGAATCGTCTTAACGCTTCGCGATCTGCAGAAAATACAACTCGAAGCCATTCCGAAGTCACGGCGGCAGTTGGAATCCAGTTCACGAAATCTTGACTGGTTGCCATCGAACATCCCAAAACTACCACGTAGCCAACCGATGCTGTTCGGCTCACGCAGACGGTCCCTGACGGGAGCAATCGGGCTGCAGAGTTGGCAAGACCATCCTTATTGGTGTGCTGGAAAGTCTTCATGATCACACGCCCATCGTGTTCCCGGGCGTCGGCAATTCCAATCCAAGGGACCTCTCCGTCCCACCACTCTGGATGTTCGCGGCTGGGCGTGTGGCCACTTTCCATGCGTGCAATATCCACTAGAGGTGACCATGTCCATCCTGAGGGGAGTTCCAATCCAGGATTCCCAACTGCTAGTGCTGGATGACCGAGAATTATATCCTTACTTCGACTGTTCCAACGGTTTGGCCGTGGAGGTACGGGCGTCCGACTAATTAAGATGCTGGCTGGTTCGACCCTGGGATGTTGCTTGCGCCAGTCTTCGGTCAACTTCCCTTCGACAGCGGCTTTGAGGACGGCAGCTTTGTAGCGTTTGAGGTTGGCTCTGACGCGCTTGAGGTTGGCGACGGCTTCGTCGAGGCGGGAGAACTGCTTTTCGATCTCCGCGACGATGAGCCCCTGTTGGTTTAGAGGAGGAACGGGGATCTTGATCTGAGCGAGTTTTGTCCCATTTACATTTGGCTGTCCAATGCCCGCTTGGTTTTCAGAGATTTGACGCCAATAATCCCCAGACCTAAAGAAGTAAGCAACATACTTCGGATAGACCGCTTCCAAAAGGCGCACACGGATTAGATATGAGGCGAATACAGATTCTGGTATTGACCCTGCAATGAGATAGCTTTTCCCAACGGTAGCGCCTGTTCTAGCAAACAACAGATCATTCTTTCCCAGACGATACTTCTCTATCTCCTTTGCGCTTATCTCGCAATAAGGAACGGCATCCCAATCAACGGCATCATTCTGAATATCCGTGATGCGAAGGAGCTTGGGACCAATCCGTTCGGTTGTCGCTTTCGCCGTATACCCGTATTGAATCGCAGACGACAACTCCTCTAACCACTTTATTTCCCATTTGCTCAGTAAAGGCTCTACGTTCACGCGGCTAACGCTCCGTTCAGTTCTTCAATGAGCCTGTTCAGCTCGTTGTCAACGAGTTGAACACTTCCCCCTCACGCCGTTCCAGATAGTCAGGACCAGACCAACACGCCGTTTCTCACATGTGCAGTGACGTGCCGAGAGACTTCGTAGGGAATTATTCGTTGATTGGTCGCTTCAGAAGTTATGCCACTGAGCCATAGACTGAGCCAGTCACTCCCTCAAGTTCATGCTCGATATCTTGGGATTTGCCTAATTTGCTAGTCCATAGGCCGTTGGGAAGCTGCCGGGCTGCATGGGTAGGCTTCCCATTTTCATCCACATACAGGACAACTTTCTCGTACCCTTGCTCAACATTCGCGTCTCCGCATGGAGTAAATCCAATCGAACCGAACGCTTTGATGAAGGCATCGAGGGATTCCTGCAAAGGAATGTTTGGCGGCCAGTACGCGAAAGACCCAGCAACGGGCCACCACCACCTCTCAGCATCGCCAGCTGCCCAGGCAATGCAATTGTACTCAGGGGTAGAAGGGCTCGTGATCGCATAAGCAGAACGGGCGAGATGGGGAAACACGGATTCGAGGTCTTCGCTCACCAGGTCAGCCCCTGCTCCTTGCCCCACCTGAGCCAGGCATCGGTCATCTTTCTCAGCTTGCCTCGGTCTTCGGGCTTGACGGGATCTGCCCCTGTAATCGCGGTCAGCGCCCAAAACCAGTGATCTGGTCTGCGCTCAAGCTCACGAAGCAGGTGGGGAACGACTGCGACACCCATCCCGATAATGCGTTGATAGGCCGAATGGAGCACCATTTCAGTAACGGAGGACAGAAATTGCACTTCCCGGCGCCAAGTCTCAGCGAGCGCCTGAAACTTTTCTGCGTCTCCTTGTGGCCTTCGAGTGATCGGAAGCCAGTAGTGC
>CXWL01012597.1_pt1 | contig 16130 bp, 15 predicted proteins | sample 590931 | NCBI WGS metagenome assembly CXWL01 (sample SAMEA3498368, study PRJEB10139) | groundwater metagenome | biome: water well; material: biofilm material | place: Germany | collected 2015-04-27 | reverse complement strand
CTGCTGCCTGCCCAGCCATATCAAGCGCGAGGGCAGAACTATCAACCAGCGTAACGTTACTTGCTCCCGCTTTCGCTGTAAGCAAACCGAAGCCGCCAGTATGCGAATAAATATCAATTACACTTTTCCCACGCGCCAAATCTGCTATCACTTTTCTGTTGTCGCGCTGATCATAAAACCAGCCTGTTTTTTGACCGTGAATTAAATCTGCCAGATAAATACAATCATTTTCCAACACCTCCACCCACTGCCCAACCTCACCTTTTATTACTAGTACTTCCTGTGGCAACCCTTCCAGTTTTCGTGCGCTGTTATCATTACGAATAACAATAGCTTTGGGCTGTAAAACTTCTTCCAAAGCATTTATTATCAGTGGCAATAAATTATCCATTCCAGCCGTGCCGACCTGAATAACCAGAATATCCCCAAAACGATCGACCAGTAAGCCAGACAGACCATCAGCTTCTGAATGAATCAGGCGATAATAGGGAACAGAAATATTTTTTTCGCGTTGTGCCAGAGCAGTTTTTATCCGCGCAATAAAAAACTCCGCATCAATATTTACCCGTCCAAGTGCGAGCAGACGACAGGAAATCTGCGAGCGCGAATTATAATAACCAACGCCGATATATTCACCTTTGAAATTTTCTACAGAAACCAGTGAGCCAGCGGGAAGAAGTGTAAGCTCCGACGAATCAATAATATCGCCAGCATATACCCATGGAAAACCTTTACGGATATTTTCGTCATGCCCTTTTTTCAGGCGCAGTGGGGAACGTGACATCACGCCACTTTATCACGATGGGTGAGCTGCAAGAATATTTCTTCCAAATTTGGTTCACGCGTGGTGAGGTCACGCACGGAAACACCTGCCGCACTCACTGCATTTAATATATCCTGAATACTGTCTTTGCTTGGTTTATAATCAATCACCAGCTTACCTTCACCGTCAATTTCTGTTTTCCACTGCCTTATTTTCTCTGGTACAGAACTAATTGATTCCATAGGTGTAACAACTAGTTGCTTGCGATCAAAACTTTTAAGCATAGTGGATTTTTTCTCACATGCCACCACCTCACCATGATTGATAACGGCAATAGTATCACATAATTGCTCGGCTTCTTCAAGATAATGAGTGGTGAGCAACACAGTTGTGCCTGCCTGATTTAGCTTCTTTACATAGTCCCAAAGCTGAGTACGCAGTTCAACATCTACCCCCGCTGTTGGTTCATCAAGAATCAAAACTGGCGGTGTATGCACCAACGCCTTAGCGACCAACAGACGACGACGCATCCCGCCAGATAAACGTCGCGAATTAATATCAGCCTTATCGGAAAGCCCCATCGCATCAATAATTTCCTGCGTGCGCCGCTTTTCTTTTGGCACACCATAATATCCAGCGTGAATATCCAATGCCTCGCGCACCGTAAAAAACGTATCCAGAATTAGTTCCTGTGGCACAACACCAATGGAAAGCCTCGCTCCGCGCATTTCTTTTTCTGTGTCATAACCACAGATGGAAACAGTGCCACTGGTTTTATGCACCAGTCCCGCCATGATATTTATCATGGTTGACTTCCCTGCCCCATTTGGCCCAAGCAGCGCGAAAAACGAGCCTTGCGGAATATCCAGATCTATTCCTTTCAGCGCAACTTTATGCTGCCCTTTTTTCCCATCAATATAGGTTTTATGTAATTTACGAATTTCAATAGCGTTGGTCATATGGCTTTCTGTATTAATTATGTTCCGTCTAAACTGATTTTGGCGATAAAGCGCGAAGCAATGAAAGCCGAAAAACAATAAGCGTATAATATCATACGTGTTTGTTTTGAGGAAGCTTCATTGCAAGCAGATTTGAAGCTAAAATTAGTTTAGTAACCAAGTTGCATAAGGATGCCACAACTCCCGCTTTGCATGACCACCTACAATCATTCCAACATGTCCTGCACTTGGGTGAATTACCTGCGCGTGTTTGCTGGCGGTGGCAAGCGGAATGGCACACTCAAACGGCACAACATGGTCATTTCTAGGAATAGCTATAAAAGTTGGCAGAGTTTTTGGCGGTGGCGTGATATTTTTTCCACTTACAACCCATTCTCCTTTTGCCAATTTATTCTCCTGCGCCCAGCCTATTAATGAATCATGCGCGACCCCTGAAGTCATCGGCACACCATCATTCACCCAATGTTCCAGTGCCACAAAATCTTTGGCGACACGACTATTAGGGTCAAGCTCGGCGTATCGACGGAATTTATGCTCGAATACAAATGGATCTGTTAAATAAAATAGCGACTGTATCATTTCCGCAGGCAACGTTTTTTGTTCATTGATCCGCTTTGCCATTTCTAACTGCCATTTTTTTTCCAACACAAATGGAGCAAATTCTGGGCAATGAAAATCCCAAGGCGTTGCAAATAATGCCAGCGATGAAATTTTTGTGCGTTTTATTTTTGCAGCAGCAAGTGCCAGAACTCCACCCATGCAATAACCAGCCAGAGCCACTGGTTGTGCAGATATTTTAGAAATAAAATCAATCGCTGGCGAAAGTATCTCGGTTACATAATCACCGCAGTTAAATTTTTGCTCTGTCGCACTTGGTTTTCCCCAATCCAGCACTAGTGGATAAATTCCTTGTGTTGCTAAATAACGCAAGAAACTACGTTCTTCCTCCAAATCGAGAATATAATAACGGTTAATCAGCGACGGGATGAACAGCACCACTGATTTTGGAGAAGAAACCTTCTGCCCATAATCAAGCAAGCGCGCACTGCCACGCTGCCAGATGGTTGGCGGTTCGGAAACATTGCGCTGATATGGAGTTTCATAATAGCGCAAAACTCCAGCCAGCATCTCACTTGTTCGATTTCTTGCTTCCTCGCGGATTGCGTTTTGCAGTTCCTCTGGTGGCAGGTTGCTTAGATTCAAGGGCAGCAAGCCGCTTTTCGCACATTGCAACCCGAAAGGCGAGCTCAGCCAGCACCCCATGCTCAGGAGCAGGTGCATTGGCAGTGTTGGAAGCGGTAGCGGTTGGTTTAGCATTGGGTTTCGCCTGCATATTTTGAAACAATTCCAGCATAGCGTGAATAAATTGTTTGTCACCCATCACTGAAGTCATTTGTTTTTGCCATAAATTAATGAATTCTCTGGCTGTGTCCTGATATGGGTTGTCGGTCATGTGCGATACTTGCTTGAAATTATAAGATTTTTACTATAAAGTGCATATATTCTAATCATTTATCATCAAAATGGAAACTCTTTATGCAAAAAAAAGATAAAGACAAAGACCCTGCCATCATCAAAAAATATGCAAACCGCAGGTTATATGACACTGAAACCAGTGCCTATATCACGCTGGAGGATTTGTGCGATCGCGTTAAAGAGGGGCATCCCTTCATAGTGGTTGATGCTAAATCAGGGCAAGATCTCACCCGCCAGATACTTACGCAGATTATTTTTGAGCAAGAAACCAAAGGTTTCCACGTATTACCCACCGAATTTTTGCGATCAGTTATTGGTTTTTATGGTCACAATATGCAGGATATTTTGCAACCCTATCTTGATGCCAGCATGAAAAGTTTTACCAGCAATCAGGAGAAGATGCGCGGAATGTTGGGTGAAACAGTTGGTAAGGCAATGGAGGGAATTTCTCCCCTTAACCAACTTGAGGAGGTCACCCGCAATAACATGGCACTTTTTGAAAAAACCATGCAGATGTTCAATCCTTTCGGCAGCCTTTTTTCCAACCACTCTGAGCCAGAAAAAGAAAAGCCAGAAGAACCTAAAAAACCGCAGCCAAAGAAATAGGTTTATAAGTGGAAAACAAATCTTGTCTTGGCAGTAAGACCTACGAGGAAATCAATATTGGTGATTCCGCGAGCCTTACGCGCACTCTTACCAAAAAAGACATTCAGCTTTTTGCCATAGTAACTGGCGACATGAACCCCGCGCATCTTGATGAGAATTACGCCAAAACTGATATTTTTCAACAGATAGTCGGGCATGGGATGTGGACAGGATCGATGTTCTCAACATTGCTTGGAATGCAACTCCCAGGGCTTGGAACAATTTACTTAAGCCAAACTCTAAAATTCCTTAAGCCCGTGCATCTCGGTGATACCATAACCGCAGCGGTGAAAGTGATTGCGAAAGATGATAAGAAAAAACACATCACACTGGAAACATTATGCGCGAACGAGCAAGGCGAGCATGTGCTGGAAGGTGTCGCTGTTGTATTGCCACCTACAGAAAAAATCTGTTGGACTGCTGCTCCACTGCCTGAAGTTCAGATAAAAACTGATGGACATGATTATGAGCAATGGCTGCTAAATAAAGCAAAACTTCTAAAACCACTAAAAACCGCAGTGGTGCACCCCACCGATATTTTATCGCTGGCAGGTGCGGTGCAAGCAGCACAGGCTGGAATTATTGAGCCAATATTAGTCGGTAACGAAGAAAAAATCCGCAAAATCGCGGAAGATGCTCATATCGACATCAGCAAATATAAAATAGTTTCCACTCCACATAGTCACGCAGCGGCAGCGGCAGCGGTGCAGATGGCGCGCAATGGCGAAGTAGAAGCCTTGATGAAAGGTAAAATACACACTGATGAGCTTATGGAAGCTGTTATCGACAAAGAAAAAGGTCTGCGTACGGGGAGACGCGTGAGCCATGTGTTCGTGCTTGATGTTCCGAGTTATCCCAAACCGCTTTTTCTTACTGATGCTGCCATCAACATCAACCCAAATATGATGGAAAAGAAAGACATTATCCAAAACGCAGTTGATTTATTCCACGCGCTGGGGCTTGGCACACCAAAAGTTGCAATTTTAGCGGCGGTGGAAACAGTAAATGAAAATATGCCTGCAACGCTTGATGCAACAGCCCTGTGCAAAATGTCCGAACGCGGTCAAATCACAGGCGCGATTTTAGACGGTCCTCTGGCTTTTGATAATGCCATCTCCAAGGAAGCAGCAGCGATTAAAGGCATAACTTCCGAAGTGGCGGGAGATGCTGATATTCTGGTCGTTCCTGATATTGAATCGGGCAACATGCTCTATAAAGAATTGCGTTATTTCTCAGGGGTGCAGGGTGCAGGAATTGTGCTTGGTGCGAAAGTGCCGATTATTCTTACCAGCCGCGCCTCTGACGCAGATAACCGCGTTGTCTCCTGCGCCCTTGCCCTGCTTTATGCGCAGACTAAACGTGTATGACTACCACCATAATCACCTGCAATGCTGGCTCTTCCAACACCAAACTCGCGCTGTTTGAGGCAGGTAGCCTTGCCCGCACCGCCAATCTGCAAACTCATAATGAAGCAGAAACTATGGCGTGGTTATGCTCGGTTGGGCAAGAAAAAATAGCCGCTATTGGGCATCGCGTGGTGCATGGTGGTGATAAATTTACGCAACCAACAATAATCACCCCAGAAATAATAAGCGAACTGGAAAAATTTATCCCCCTCGCCCCGCTGCACCAGCCAGCAGCTTTGAAACTCATTGCCGAAGTTGCTGCACTATATCCAAACGTGCCACAAGTTGCCTGTTTTGACACAGCTTTTCACCACACTATGCCTGAAGTTGAAAAACGCTTTGCGCTTCCGCATAATTATTACGCTGACGGAATAAAACGCTACGGTTTTCATGGCCTTTCTTATCAATATATCGCCTCGATTTTGCCAGAACATCTTGGCGAAAAAGCAACTGGGCGAGTTATTGTCGCGCATCTGGGCAATGGTTCAAGCATCTGCGCCATGAAGAATTTGCAAAGCGTGGCAAGCACGATGGGCTTTTCCACGCTCGACGGGCTGATGATGGGGACGCGCTGCGGTGCGATCGATGCTGGCGTTATTTTGCATTTGCTGCAACATAAAAAAATGGGTGTGGATGAAGTAACTAAACTGCTTTATAAAAATTCTGGGTTGCTGGGAGTTTCAGGAATAAGCGCAGATATGCGTGAGTTACTAGCAAGCGACAAACCAGAGGCACATGATGCAGTTGAACTTTACTGTTACCTCGCCGCCAAACAACTTTGTAGTTTGCTTCCTGCAATTGGTGGAATCGACGCGCTGGTGTTCACAGGTGGAATTGGCGAACATGCAGAACCAATCCGCCAGAAAATTTGCAGCCACCTAAAATGGCTTGGAGATTTTCCTGTTTATGCTATTCCCACTAATGAAGAATTAGTAATTGCGAAAGCTTGTAAATGGCTTCTGTAACATTTATGGATAAAAAATGAAAAAAGTCGTCGCCTCAGGGATGATTGGCAATGGGTTAGAGTGGTATGATTACGCACTCTATGGGCAGATGGCGGCATTACTCGGAACGCTATTTTTCCCCAAAGGGGATGTAGGCGTACAGTTGCTTGCAACATATGGTGTATTTGCTGCTGGTTTTATTGTTCGTCCACTCGGAGCTATTTTATTCGGCTGGATAGGCGATCGTTATGGTCGTAAATCCGCTATGGTTCTTGCGGTTCTTATGATGGCAATTCCCACTGGCTGCATTGGTTTGTTACCAACTTATGCGGAGGTTGGTATGCTTGCCCCTATTCTGCTCACCATTATACGCCTGCTGCAAGGTCTGTCACTCGGTGGCGAATTTGCAGGCTCAATCGCCTATATCGTTGAACATGCACCAGCTAAACGGCGCGGTTGGGCTGGCTCTGCCTCTCTGGTTAGCTTAATTCTAGGATTTTTACTCGGCTCTTTGGTGGTCAACACCTTGCTTGGCGCAATGGGCAGGGAAGCATTTGAGGCTTGGGGCTGGCGCATACCGTTTCTTGGAGGAATTGTAATTGGTCTAGTTGGGTTTTATATCCGCCGTTGCTGCGAGGAAAGCCCAGTGTATGAGGCAGCAAAACAGGATAATAAAATCTCAAAAACTCCAGTACGCACCGCCTTTGCCAAACATCCATGGCAAATGCTGCAAGGTTTTGCCTTATATATGACAGTGACCATGCCGTTTTACCTTGCTTCAGTCTATTTCATCAGCTTTAGCGAAAACCATCTGGGAACTAACATGGAAACAGCATTGCGTTTCAATATTTACAATATGTTAGCCATGCTTATCACCATGCCATTTTCAGCATGGCTTTCCGACAGAATTGGTCGCAAAAAAGTTATGATTACAGCAGCAATTACAATGTTTTTTATCACCCCGTTGCTTTTCACTCAGTTAACATCAGGTGCAGATGCAGCAACAATTGCTCTATGCCAGTTTATTTTTGCAGCAATGGTCGGGATGTATGCAGGGCCAGTCCCTGCATTACTCGTTGAAATGTTCCCAACCAACATCCGTTTCACAGGCATGGCGATAGCTTATAACCTCGCTGCTGCCATATTCGGTGGCACTGCGCCCATGGTTTGCGAGTGGCTAATCCGTACAACTGGTATTAATGGCTCTATTGGCTGGTATGTGATGGTTTGCAATATATTTTCACTGATAGCACTGTATTATTATAAAGACCGCTTCAAACAACCTCTTCATTAGGCTTGACTTTAATAGTCTAGTCCACTAATTCGGTGCATCTTGAATGTGTTTTTACTTAATGTTTTTGCTCCGTGGAGGAGTGGCCGAGTGGTCAATGGCAGCAGACTGTAAATCTGCCCGCGCAAGCGTACACAGGTTCAAATCCTGTCTCCTCCACCATTTTAGACTTTTGACCGTCAGAACCCTGTAGAACGGAGAATGGAAGCGAATATTCGGCGGTTCTAAATCCATCATCCTTGCTAAAAGCCACCCGCTTGGCAAACGCCAGCTTCAGAACCATCCTTTTATCTTCCATATCGCCATTTTCCCACCAAGAGAGCGGGTTGCGGATAAAATCGAAAACGGTTCTAAATGCTCCCTCAAGGGTGGTATCGACCTTGTACATTTCTTTCGCTTGTGCCGAAAGCATCTGACGCTTCATCTCCAACTCTTTTATATGGTTCTTATAAAGTGAAATTATCGTGCGATCATCTTCTTCAAGCAACCGTCCCATGAAACCGTCTATCTGGTGGTCTATTTGCTTTTTCTCGCGGTCGAGGTCGGTGCGCTGCCCCAAATATTCAGCCCGCTTTTTCTTCCAACCTTCTTCTATGACGTCGCGGGCAATTTCTATTACAATGTCGGAAGGCGTCATTGCCTTCAAAATATCCTTAAACTGACCTTCCAGCATGTCACGCTTAATGCTTTTGCCATAAAGTCGGCAACCTTTAGTTTTGCAATGATAATAAGCATGCTTACCATTGCGTCCTGTTGACCAACCAGAAGTAACAGGTTCATTACAACAAGCACATAGCACGAAACCACGCAGAGGAAAATCTTCGTTCAAATCTTTACGGTAAGGTGCTTTTGCCTTTCGGCCCAACTTTTCTTGTATTTTTAGATATGTATCCATCCCTATCAAGGCCGAATGCTTACCTTCAACCAAAGGTACTTCCCACGGCCTATATTCGAGATAGCCAGTATAAAGTATATTGGTCAGCATGGTCTTTACTGCTGTCGGATAAAACCTTTCTTTCGGGCCAAGTGAAAACGCCCCGCTCTTGGTTATAAAATGCGCTATATCTGCTTGGTTTTCGAATCTTCCGGTAGCGAAGCCTTCAAATGCTTCTGCAACAACACTGGCTTGCGGTTCGTCACGCACCATGATCTTACCGCCGCCAGTATCTTTTGCATATTTATAGCCCGGCGGCTCAGGAAACACCCAGTAACCATTCAATAAACGAGCTTTTTGCCTGTTCTTCACCTGCCGCGCATTTTGATTTCGGTGTAGTTCCGAAACACCCGCCATGATAGTTTCAATAAAGATGTCTTCTGGTTCATCGCCAAATTTCATATTTGGAGATTCAAGAATTCCACCTGCTAATTTTATCTCGGCCCGAATATGCCAATGTGTCTGAGATTTACGAGCTAAGCGGGTAATGTCGTCAACAATAACTACACATTGTTGCCTTTGAGTGGTTAAAAATTCTAATAAGCCCTCTACTGCTGGCCAATCGGCAATCGCGCCAGATACACCTTCATCCCTAAAAACTTTGATTACTTTATAGCCCTTACGTTCAGCATAATCGTAGCAACTTTTTTCCTGCGACTTTAGTCCGTCGCCTTCTTTGAACTGACGATCTGTCGACACGCGGCAATAAATCACCGCCTTGACATGTATCTCGGCGCAATCTTTCATGCGGCCCCACATCCAACATGTATTTTTTGCTCAGCAAACTTTCCGTTATACATTGCAGCACCCCAATAAATTCTTTTGCTTCGTCTTCGGAAAGACCAAGTTTTTTGGTTAAATCTTCATACTTCGCGGACTTGCTCGACATACACAACCTTTAAGGCTGGCAGCGAGCGTGGTGAGTCCACTACTGGCGGCATTATGAAAAAGTGCAGATTTGTATCTGTCACGGATCATTTCTTGATTCTCTTCTTTTTAGTTATCTTTGTGGCGACCGGCTTTCCGCCTTCCAAATTAATATGCAATTCGCCAAAAGATAAATCTTTGTACATTTCGGATACTCGCTGGACGCCTTCAATGCGCTTGGTAACGTCAATTTGGATGGTGGATTTTGCGGGGTGGCGGTTGATATTAATTTCATGCGCTTCGTCACTACGCATTAAACCCAGCACGTATCCTTCCGCTTCTTCTTGTGCCGAAATATCCCCGGATTGCGCTTCTTTGATACGATCAAAATAAGGGTCAGCGGCATCACCGCTAAGCTCATACCAGAGCAAGTTCAAATTGATCCTTATATAATTAAGATAGCCATAACCGGTATCCAAATCATCTAAACCCAACGGGCATTCTATTTCCGCCATGCCCGTTTCATATACAAAGATACACATGGGCATATAAGACATACAGGCATCAATAGCGTCTTCTATAACGCTCCCTGACCACTCGTCTCCGAAAAGGGATGAGCGCACTACTGCCAGCTTTTCCAAGGGAAGACCGAACTTGCGAAGTTCCTGTATTATCCGAATCCAAAGAAGATCGGCGACAGATAGCTTTCGCCACCCGGCTTCATACTCACGGGTATCTTCGATTAGACCGATCTCACTCCAATGATTCAAAACGCGATATGAAATTCCCGCGTCTCTGACCGTAAATATTTTTTCGGAAAGTAGCTCACGCGCCTCTAAATTTGGTGCATTTTTCTTACGCTCTAAAGCCATCATTTGTCCACCAAATGGGTTAATATACATATATGTATAATTCCAAAATATTATACATGCAAGTACAATTTGGTGGCAGCTATTTTTTGCTTGTAGCTATACGCTCGGCCTCTTCTGTAAAAATATTAACTAGGGTAACCCTCAGATCAGAAATACCCTTCTGCGTTTTGTCTTTACCTTGCTTTATGCTATTCTCATCAAGAGCGTCGTTGCACATGGCATTAAATCCAATCGCTATTGTATCATGATGATCGGATGCAATTCCAAAAAAATCTGAACGTGAAGTTAAATTACTTTGATCTGCGGTATTTAATACTATTTCTAACCGTTGTCTTAAACCGTTAAAGTCATTGCGGACGAGTTCCTTTAATCGCTTGCATCTATCATCGCCGCTGGCTAAGAAAGCTGCATTTATATCTTCATTTAGCTTCTCATAGCCTCTAAGATGCTCGTTAACCGGATCGTTAATCAGCCTATCAAACTGCCTTAGCTTGATTTCATTACGCTTCATTGTATTTTGAATTTTAGTAGTCTTTCTTGAATTGAAATAATTCCAACCAAGATTTACTGCAATTCCTATAAAAGCAGCTATAGCTTTCCAATCCCAATCTTTCATTGCCTCAAAGTATTGCGGCAATGACTGGGTATCAACGACTTGATTTGCGGAAACCACCAAATTCTTATTCCCCGGTTATTTAGTAAGCGACTCCGATAATCTTATCCCATGATTTATCTGAGTTAATAAAACATCATCAGCTATAAATTTATATTTTTTCTTAAAACCTTCTATTCCCATGTGCTTAACACTTGGCGAAAATAATCCCAAAAAATATGAAGTCGAAACCGTATCCAAATATTCAGGAACAATTACATCAATGGTCGTCGCTTCTTGTTCAAGCTGATCGAGCTTAAAATATGATCTAGCTGATATACCCCGCTCTTTACCGGCCAAATTATGAACTTTGCCGTCTTTAGCTGTCTCACCCAAATCTATTTTTTGTACAATCATCATATCATGTAACCTTATTTTCAATAACTTCATCTTCGAGGGCGAACCTCGTAGTAATCAATGTTCCGGGAAACGGAACACTTATATCAAAGACATAGTTGCCATCAGGAGGCAATACGGGAGTATTGTCTGGGTTAAAAAACTGTCTTCTTATATTGTTTCCATTATTTGTTTCACCCTTGATATAAGCCTCTTTAAACATTATGCAAGAATTACCTGAAATTATAGTGACCTGCGGGCGAATTGTCGCCGACGTTTTCCCGATAGTGTTCGCAAATTGCACTATATCCATGAGTCCGACACCGCCTATAATTTCTGGGTCTTTCATACGGCTAATACCGTCTTGAAATGCGAAAACCGTCCTCAATGTATCGCTAGATAACTTTGTTTTACGAGAAACGCCCTCAACGTATTCGGAGACCCTTTTAGTAACTTCCGGCAGCGCGGTAACAATAGTCTCGCCAATGGTATGTCCAAGGCTGATAAAGGCAAGATGGCACACTAATTTATCTGGCTTTCCCGCCTCTGACTGCCTAACCATAAAACCAGCCGCAGACCAGCTACCTTTTCCATTAATATTACTATGCCGTTCAGCATTATCAAGAATTTCGCCAATCATAGATTTAATAGAAGAACGACCGCTTTTTGTTAGCATTTTTGAAGGCTTTATGTGACCAAGCCACATATTAATAGTCTTCACTAAATCATCACATGTCGTTTCTTTTGTTGTAGGATTTAACGCCAAACATGGGGCGGTCTTTTCAGGTGTTTGATAATGTTTTAATTTAAAAGGAACAATATCAAAATTTTTATGCGCCTGCACATTTATATTCATGAATTTATCAAGAGTGACGGCCTCAAAAAGCTGTTTTATTTGCTGTCCCATCCTCCCGCCTGACATGAAAGGTATCATGTCGCGGCGCATAAGTACCAAAACCATATAAGGAGCAATATCGCCTACCTTTTCATCATCAAAGTGCAAGCTCATATCAAAATCACTGCATTCTCGCTCAGCAACCAGTTTGAGACTTTGCATGGTTTTTTCAGGATTATCGAAAAAAGAACATTCTTGGATTACTCATTCTCTACCTACGAACCTTTTTTTCTTCGGCAACCATTTTTTTGGCCTGTTATCAATAAAGGATTCTAATAAAATTGAAGGTTTATATTTCCAATCGACATAACGAGCAGGAAACAAGGGATGAGAATAAGGCGTCCGCCGGTTCTTTAATAACCTTACAATGCTGCGAGCATGAGCTTTTGAACGTGTTTGCTTATATGCTCTTTCTCTAAAAAACCGTTGCAGCCTTATAAATTCATCATCATCTAAAGATAATAGGTCGGCCTGAGTCAGATCATTTAATGAACATGGCCAAAAATCTTCTGCTCTAAGAGCAAAAGTTTCGTTTGGACTCGTCGCTTCCCATTGAGGTGCAATATTTAACTGACGTTTTAGCATTCATTCCCCTTTATTATCAGGGCATAATATCACCGTGACAACAGAATACTAGTTAACATATTTACCTATTTGAGCGATCTATTACGATATTATAAATAATTTTACCCGCCTAAATAGAGCATAGATAACCGCCACTAATGCACCAAGAACGATGGAGGTCAAAAACAAACTGCCTATAAAAACCAATAATCTGTAACTATCAATTTCTATTAAAGCGGGACTATTAAAAACTGAAATTATGAAAAGCGTCATATTACTGATACCAAAACAGGCAAATGCACATAATATTGAAACAATAATACGTTTGCCTATTTTCCGATTCTCTATAAATGCTTCATTTAGCCAAATCGCTATCAGATTTCCTTGAATAAAAGCCATGATCACATAATGCTCGAACTCCCATTTTGCATAATCTTGAATACTTCTCATGCCAAAAAAGTTTAGTATTAAAAATAAGGCAACCAGAATATATTTAGTCCATCTTACAACAAAAGACTGATTATATTCTGGGAAAGGAAACCCATCACGCGCCCACCATATTGCTTTTTTTAACATTACATGTTCCTCCCTTTGTGAAAAGCTCGCCAATACGGGCTGGCGAGCCGGGGATTAAGAACCGTACAGAGACGGCGCGGCAATCTTTACCGCGAGGCTGGACATGCATTGCCGCCCCCCGGCCCATAGGGTCGGAAAGCAGCATCATGTTTCGGTGATGCAACCGCTCTGTAAGAGGTTCTTAAGCCTCAGGTCGCCCGTATGAACGACCCGACGGCATAATCGCAGAAGCATTACAGAAAGCAATCAAGAAACCTTAGAAATTGAGAAAACTTGGTTATTTTTTGATTATTTATTTTGATATTTTCTTTATTATTCAATTAAGTATACGATTTTTTGCCACTTCTTGATNNAGGTGTATTGTTAATACTTTTTGGAGGGAGAAAATTGGTAGCGTCGACGACGAACTGTCGAAAATCGTTCAAGAGGAACTCTCAATTTCTGCATTCAATTTGCGCTCTGTAAGTAAAGCCAGATGCGCGCCACACTATCTGCATTTTTGCCATCAGGATTGTTCACAATCAGTAAAAAGCGTGATTTACGTTCAATCGCAGTGATAATATTTTGTTCAACATGGATTCTGATTCCTATAAAGAACAAACGGGCTGGATTAAAAGCGGCACAGGATTTTTGGTGTAAGATAAGAGTGGTGATTGGTTAAAAGCAGAAATCGATAATTTGATAGAAGAAAAAATGGTGGCGTAAAAATATTGTTAATTGACAACCGTAAAAATTAGTTGTTTGTTAATTTACAATTAACTAGTGAGGAGTTTATGAAAATAAAAAAAATATTCCATCCATCCTCACTTTTGGTATTATGCCTGATTTTATTTTCTCATAACGCTTTGGCTGATAGCCAAGCTATTAGCGACAGTTCTGCTAAAATTTTACTATCCTCGGAAACTGATACTAAAAATAAAAATTTATGCTTTGGTGATCCAGATAATATCAAAAAAGATTTTTCTATGGAGGCATTTGATAAAGTTGTTGGAAAAAATAATAGCAAAATGGTGTTAGATTGGTTAAATGCAGATTTTTATTTGCAGAGTTTTGATGACCTTAAGTTTGGTGGCAAATTGATTTGCAGGCTTTTAGAACAAGAACAACAAGATAAAATCAAACCACATTTTTTATTAATTCAGCCAGTTGCTGGGGCAACGGAGGTGGTGCATTTTACCGTAGCGAACAATACAATTTCTCAGATAAATGCTTATATGGCATATCCGTATGAAAAGTATATTTATGATAAAAGTGGTAAGATATATCTACTTACGTTGCTAGAGGATGATATTACCACTTCTAACGAGTATAGTTTTAGATACAGTCTATATGACGTATCGAAGATGTATGGCAAAGTTTTTACTATCTCTCAACTGCGTGAAGAATTAAATAATACAGGGATGTTTAGCCTACCTTATGACTTATATCAAGAGCCAGATATTTCTATATTAGATGGCAGAAGAATAAATAAAAATAAGAATTGCCCAGAAGATAATGAGATAAGTAGTCAGCAAGATATTATAGCAACAATTGATAATAAGGTAATATATGAGGACTTAAATGCTGACGGGTATCCTGACTTTATTCTTTCTTATAAGGAAGAAAATTGTAAAACTAAACAAATATCTCATCACATTAAAACATTCCTCTCTACCGAAGATGGATTCAAAGGAAAACCGTAATTGTTAATTATGGAATAGGAGTAATTGCTATGACCACTTTAACTGAAGCTGAAAAAGTAATTGCTGTTTTTGAAGGAAAAAAAGTTAATGCGTATGTTGATAGCGTTGGAATTCCAACAATTGGCAGTGGTTTTGCAATGGTTATTAAAGTTAATGGAACGTGGGTTGTTAGGAGTGATTTAAACACAGTGCTAAATGCAGCGGGTCTTGCAAATGCAACCTCAAATGACATAAATATTTTGCAAACATATGCTAGTGCTAGAAATGATGCTGATGCATTAAACGTTAAAAGTATATATGCTGATAGTAAGAATCAACCGCCTCTGTATGCCCCCCTTAGTTTTACCTTCAATGACAATACGAGACTTAATGTACTTGATCAAAATATTCTTGATGCTCAAAATAAAATCACAAACACTATTGGATTGAGTGCTTGGAATAGTATGAGCGATGCTCAACAATCTGGTTTGATATCTTATGTTTTTCAACAAGGTTCTGTATCTAACGCATTGGCTACAGCAATTTTAAATAAGGATTATTCCCTAGCTAAACAAATCATGTCTAGTGGAGGAAGCGGTAGACATATTTCTGAAGGAAATCTTTTGTTATATGGAAGTCTGAATGAGCCTGGAAAATACGCTGTCGCAAGTGGAGATACATTTGGTAAAATTGCCCAAAAATTTGGGTTAACTCAAAACGAGCTACTAGACCTAAATCCTGATATTACAAATCCGTCTAAACTTAGTATTGGTCAGCAAATTAATATTCCTCACCATGATGGAGAAATTGATACAACATCTGTTGATCAATTAGATCTTTTTGATCCTTACGGCACAGGTGATTTTGATCCTTACTTAATACTTGATCCAAACAGTTTCTGGGATTTTGGACAATATAGTTCTCCTACTGGCTCCACCACCAACTCCTTCACCATCTCCAACAGCGTAGGTACTGGAGCTGGTTGGTCTAGTGGTTTAACTGCTGATTATTTAAATGGCATAGTGGCTTCTGGCACTGGCTGGGGTGTTTCTCTGCCAGGTAGTGTTCTTAATTCCGATGGCTTGTTTAATGTCGCACCTTCTTCATTCTTAAGTAATGGTATCAGACCAGGTGCTTTTGAACTCTCTGATTTTAATTTCTCATTACAGCTTGGCAGTTCTAATGCGGTGTGGAACTCGGTGGGATATAATTTCTACAATGATAGCCTCGGCGGATTTAACTCTTTTGTTGCCTCCGCTCTTGGTGACCTCAATAATATGTTCACTAAT
>CXWL01002434.1_pt1 | contig 16142 bp, 20 predicted proteins | sample 590931 | NCBI WGS metagenome assembly CXWL01 (sample SAMEA3498368, study PRJEB10139) | groundwater metagenome | biome: water well; material: biofilm material | place: Germany | collected 2015-04-27 | reverse complement strand
GTGATGCGCGCCGTCCTGGAGTCCCGTTTCTCATGAACATCGTGCTGATTGGCTATCGAGGGACCGGCAAGAGCACGGTGGGCCGACTCTTGGCGGCGCGGTTGGGACGAATGCTCGTGTCAACCGATGCGGAGATCGTCGCTCGTGCGAAACGCGCGATTTCAGAGATCGTTGCCCAAGAGGGATGGGATTACTTTCGCGACCTGGAGTCCGATATCTGCAGGGAACTGGCCAGCCGGGACCAGTTGGTGATCGATACCGGCGGAGGGGCCATCCTTCGCCCGCAAAACGTAGAGGCATTGAAGCAGAGCGGCAGGTTGTTTTGGCTGACGGCTTCCGTCGAGACGATCGCAACACGAATCGGCGGCGATAATCAGCGTCCCTCATTGACGGGGACCAAATCGTTTGTCGATGAAATTGCGGATGTCTTGCGGGAGCGGACGCCGAAGTATCAAGCGGCCGCCGATCATGTCGTTGCGACGGATGATCGATCAATCGATCAACTGGTTGAGACGCTCCTCACGTTGGTGTGAGGAAGCGCGACTCCTGTCCTTGACAAGGTCTCCTTCGAAGTGTTTGAAATAGCACATGCGCCCGTAGCTCAATTGGATAGAGCATCGGACTTCGGATCCGGGGGTTGGGGGTTCAATTCCCTCCGGGCGCACCATATAATCAACAGGTTGCATCTCCTCCTTCCACTCCACCTCCTGACTGGTCACGGTTTTGGTCACGGTTCCAGAAAGACTTCCTCGATTGACCGCATCCCGAAGGTGTCCTGGGGCAAGATGGGCATACCGGAGGGTGGTCTGAATATCACGGTGGCCAAGGATTTCCTTGACGGAAACCAAATCGACTCCCGCCATGACTCGTCGACTCGCTGCGGTATGGCGAAGCGAATGCCAGCACACCCCAACAATCCCCGCTTTTCGTAGGCCAGGCTCAAACGACCGGCGGAGGAAAGCACGGCTGTCCATCGGCTGCGTCACGTCCTTTAATCCTGGGAAGACCCAAGCCGACCTGAGAAACGAGCCAAATGACCTCAGGGTCGCCTTAGCCTCCTCGCTCAAGGGCACATGCCGGGTTTTCCCTCCCTTGGGCAAGGGAAGCGTCAGGACACCGTTTTCTAAGTCCACCTGATCCCAGCGCAACCCAAATTGCTCTCCACGCCTCAGGCCCGTTTCAATCGCAAAGGCAACCAATTCCCAGTCACCCTGTTGCATCACCCCTCGGAGTCGGACCAACTCATCTTCTGCTAGGAACCGCGTCCGCTTCACTTCGGGGAAGAACTTCAATCCAGAGACAGGATTTTGCGTCAGCTTGCTGTCTTTCACCGCCAGCATGAGCACATGACGGAGAAACGCAAAGTGCCGGTTGATCGTCGCATCGCTCCACCGGCGCTTGGGTTGAAAATCTTTGGGGGCATTCGTGGGGCGAGGTTTGAGCTTGGTGCGCATTTTAGCCTGAACCTGCCGACAGTCTTCCCTTGAGATATCGGCCAGCATTCGCTTCCCCAGCAGCAGCGACCAGCGACGACCGTATCGTCGTTCACCCTCAATGTTCAGATTGGTGGACCCTTCGAGGCAGCGAAGAATCCACGCCCGAAGCGTAATGTCTTTCCGTGGGGCAAATTTCTCCGGGAAGAACGTCCCTTCTCGAATGTCAGCTTTCAATCGGCCATAGAGGGCTTTGGCCTGTGATTTGGTATCACAGCGGTACCATCGCTCTCTCCCGTTGATGTAGAGGCGGACCCACCAGCCCTTGCGACCCTTTCGCTGGGTGATGCCTCGGTCCTGTCCACCTTTCCGTGCCATTAGCGGGGCTCCTTTCGTGCTGTCTTCTTGCTGCCCTTTCGCCATTTCCGTGAGGCGACGCGCATCTGGCAGCGTGGGTCACAAAACAGTTGATCGCGTCGCGCGGCCAGAAAGATCCGCTGGCACTCCTGGCAGGGAAGAATACGCCCCGCATGATGAGCCAGTAACACCGCCACGCGGTATTCAAATTCTTTCGTTTTGGGTTTGGTCGCCACTAAGACGCTGCCATAGCGATCGTGGAACGCACCCGGTAGGGTGACGATCACGGTCAGATCAGAAAAGATGATCGGCGCGACGCCGTTGGCCCACAGTGCCTCCAAATAACCCCGAATCGTGTCTTGAAGATGGGCCGCCTCCTTGCGACTCGGGAGGGTGTATTGTTGTGTCTCGCCGGGGAGTGCCTGCACCGTCCAGCCACAGGACGACACAACCGGGAACACCTGCTTCTGCGAGAAGTCTACCTCGGTAAAACTCGCCACCTCATACGCGAGCACCATCCACTCACTGGGGGTCAGCGCGTCGAGGTCGAGTTGAATGAAGTTCACGAGCCAGCCGATCTCCCCATCGGGTGTGGCCGTGATGCGTTCCCGCGCCTTCGTCATCTCGCGGTTAAATTGCTGTCGGATGGTCTGTCGATTCAGTGTCATCGCGTCTCGTCCCTCCTTCGTCATGCTGGAGCCCATCCCAGACAACGCACCCCATGCTCGCAGAACAAATACTCACCAACAGACCGCCCTTCTGCCACAAATTTCTTGGTGCGCTCCGCTCCCGCGTGGTAATGGCTTAGTCGTGCATCATGTCTATAGCAATATAGGCATGATGACGTCAACCCCATCAATCACAAGGAGGTGCCTACATGCGACCCAGTGCCAAGCTGCTCACCGTGCGCGAAGCTGCCGACCGACTCGGGCTGAAAGAAAGCACGATTCGGAAACGTATCCTGCAACGCCAGATTGCCTATGTAAAGCCCGGTCTCCGGGCCGTGCGGATTCCCATCGAGGAACTCGAACGCATCTTGGCCGCTGGCTTTCGGCCTGTGGTGATTCCAAATGCCGGCATGTAATCCGAGCGACTCCACGGAGGATGCCATGCACGAACACGAGAAGCACAAAGAGGACGACGAGCGGGTTGCGCCGCCGGATGTGGAACCCACACCGGCGGCGCAGCCGCCAAGCCCCCAACCTAGTATTACGGGGGCAGAAACTGCTCAGCCTCACGACGAGCCTCGTCTTGATGGATTCCTGTTCAGTGTCGACTGGTTGGCCTTCACCGTACCCTCGTCCACCGTGGATGAAGTGCAAGTGCGGGTAGGGGGTGAGTGGATGGAGCTGGAGAAGGGGTTCAACGGTTATCCTCGTGCCTGGCTCTGTCTCAGCACGGGAGGGGGAAGTGGACGCATGGGGACAGGGATGCCCCACCGAGCACGTGAGGTCCACGTCTCCCTTTCCGGTGAGATTGTCTCCGCCTGGGAGCCTGAGAAGGTGCAAGGCATCTGTCGCTGGGTCAATGAACTCAAAGGGCATGGGACCCGCGTCGATGTCGCCTTGGATGATCGAACCGGCCATGCCACAGTCAGTCACGTCATTGCCGCTGCCGATGCGGGACAAGCCGTGATGCGGTGGCGCACCTATGACGCCAAGCGACGATGCTCCTACAGGGGGCAAGACGACATCCAGGGGGAGATGGTGACGTTTGGGAGCCGACAGAGCGAATCGTACTTGCGCGTCTATGACAAGCGGATCGAAGCACAAGGGAAGGGGGAAACAATCAAAGGGTTCTGGGTGCGCTGGGAATTGGAGTTCAAGAAAGACCGGGCACAGTTGTGTGTGAACTTGTTTGCGCACCTGCCGCTCGACGAGTGGCGTGAGTTCACGGTCGGGCTCCTGAAATCGTGCATCTCATTTCGGGACACGACGGCGGATGCTCCCGCGTGGGAGCGGTGTCGGTCGCCGGAACTGCCCTGGTGGAAGGCGCTGACAGAAGGGTTCACGCGGTGCCGGTTCCACGTGGGGACGACAGACCGCAAGCTAGCAGAGGTATTAGCGTGGTTCTCACAAGCGATGGGACCGACAATGGCGGCTCTCTATTGCGCCGCGGGGCCCGAGTGGGTGGCGAAGGTCATTGAATCAGGATCAAGCCGCTGGAAACCGCGTCACTATCAGCTCATGAAGAAACAGACACCCAAGCGTCCATATCTGTTAAAGCCGACATGAGCGGGACTGGATCAGGAGCTGATTGTCTATTTGATATCCGTCGGCGGGTACGCGGGCGCACCATCACGGGGGGCATAGGGGGGTGTCGGAAGACTCCCCCTGCTTCAAGCTTAAAGACCGCAAGGCCCCACTCAGGTGAGGGGGCTATTTCCATTCGCTAAGACGGCACCTGCTTGACGAGTGCCTGATTGAGATTCATGCCATCGGACAGAACCATCTGTCCGGCATCAATTAGATTTTGGGATTGGCGACGAATAGCACTGAAGAAGCATGTCACTTACGTGACAGTTGACAGATACAGCATTACTGTATAGTATCGATGTCATGAACGAACCAAAAACATTCAGTCTCGACGATATCGCCACTCTCGCGGAGTTGCCGCGGCGGAGCGTTCGATATTACATCCAAATAGGGCTGGTTGATCGCCCTCAAGGGGTTGGTAAGGGCGCCTATTACAAACAGCATCATGTTGAGCAGCTCCTCCTCATCCGCAAATGGACGTTGGCCGGTCTTTCTCTGGAGCGGATCGGTGAGGTGCTGAAGCAGCAGGCGAGCGGGCCGCTGCCACCGACCCCGCGGCGAGCGGGAACGGTCGAGGTCTGGAGCCATCTGGTCGTCGCCGACGGAATCGAGGTGACCCTGGAACCCGGCCGAGCTGGGCTCAGCCCTGAGCAGGTGCGGGCGTTTATTCGCGGGGTGACGCGGGTGTACGAACAACTTCACGAGAGCGAGGAAAACACATGACCTACGTGGCATCCGTCTTGAGCGGCATCCATGGCGAACGCATCGCCCTGAGCGATGTCGCCGTGTCGGCCATTCTGCGCGATCTCCTTGCCGAGGTGACCGTGTCTCAGACTTACCGTAACGACGAGCAGGTGAACATCGAGGCTGTGTACACGTTCCCCCTCCCACTTGATGCGGTATTGCTCGACCTCTCGGTCGACATCGGCGGGCGGGTATTAAAAGGGGTGGTTGTCGAAAAGAAGTCCGCCGAAGAGCAGTATGAGGATGCCGTCGCCTCAGGCGACGCGGCCGTGATGCTCGAAGAGATCGAGCCGGGGCTGTTCACGATGAACGTGGGTAACCTCCTGCCCAAGGAAAAGGCGATCATCACGTTCCATTACGCGATCCTGTACCGCTGGGCGGGTGACCGGCTCCGGTTCTTTCTTCCGACTACTGTCGCCCCCCGTTTCGGCGCATCGCCCCACAGGCCACACCAGGTGCCCGAATCCTCACTCACGGTGGAAAACCAGTTCTCGCTCCAAGTAGAGGTNNGTGATTGTGCTGAAGCAAGCGAAAGCTGTCATGGACCGGGACTTCATCCTGACCGTAACCGCCCCGCAAGCCACGCGCAGTTTTGCTCTCTGCGGTTCGGACGGAGACGGTGTCGCTGCGGTGGCAAGTTTCCAGCCGTTTTTCCCAGGATTACGGCAGCCGCGTCCGCTCAATCTCGCCATCGTGATTGATTGTTCGGGATCCATGCACGGTGACTCTATGGAGCAGGCCAAGAAGGCGCTGGACGGCATCCTTGATGATCTGCACCCACACGACCGAGTCACGCTGATCGCGTTCGGTGACACGACCAAGGTGCTCTCGGATCGGCTGCTTGCATGCAACAAAACCAATATTGGGAAAGCCAGACGTTTCGCGACGGAACTGAACGCGGACATGGGCGGAACGGAAATCGGCCATGCACTGCGCGCCGCCTATGCGGCGGTAGGTGACAAGGACTCTGCAGATATATTTCTGGTGACTGACGGAGAAGTTTCGGCCTGGGAAGACGTGGTCAAGAAGGCGACGCGATCAGGGCACCGGATTTTCACGGTTGGTGTCGGGTGCGCCGTATCGGAAGCGTTTGTTCGGGGATTGGCTGCGAACACGGGCGGTGAGTGCGAGCTCGTGTCGCCGCAAGAAGGTATGGCGGATCTGGTCATTCGGCACTTTGAGCGCATGCGGGCACCGCGCGCGAACCGAGTTACGGTCCACTGGCCTGACGGGGCTCAGGACATCGCCCCCTCCTCATTGGGATCGGTCTTCCAGGGGGACACCGTTACGGCCTACGCGCGCTTCGACCACCCGTCCATCAGCGGGGTGGTCATGCTGGAAGTCGAAACGGACACAGGCGACGTGGTGCGCCAGGAAGTGCCGCTCTCGATGGCCCCGGTGTCCGGATCCACCGACCGTGTGTCTACGGTGGCTCGAGTTGCGGCGGCGCCGCGGTTAAAGAAACTCGATGAGGGCGCAGGCCTCAAAACAGCGCTGCACTATCGTCTAGTGAGCCCCTGGACCAACCTGCTCGTGATCGCCGAGAGGTCGGAAGAGGAAAAATCTCATACTCTTCCGGCGCTTCGCAAGGTGCCACACACCATGGCGGCAGGCTGGGGTGGCATGGGCACGGTCAATGGGTCTCGGAGTATGGCGGTCTCGGCGTCCTGTATGGATGCCCCGATGTTCTTGCGTCGCGATGCCGACCCTCCGTATATGGACGATGTCGATGGTGTTGGCACAGGGGCGGCATGCTGGATATGGGACCTTGATATCCCAGAACCACTTCGCCGGCTCTTCGTCTTGATAGAAGACGACCCTTCCAAGGTAGAGGCCAAGTCCGCGCTTGATTTGCTACGGGAAGCTGGTCTGGCGTCCGAGTTCGAGGACCTGTTCCGGCAGGCCGCAGATCTGGGTCTCACCGTCGAGGTGATTGCCGCGATGGTCCTTGCAGGACTCCTCGGAGGTCCGTTGAACGGCTATCTGCCCCCCAATACGCAAGGCGCTGTTGGATCGCTGCAGGACTACGTGGAACGTGTGACTACCGCGCTACATAAAATGGAACGTCGTAGCAGTGCTTTGCTAAGAGTGACAGCGGGTCACGTCGGGCGCGAGATGCTTCGACCGGAGCATGCGCAGGCCATCGAGGAATCGCTTACGCGTGTGGGTAAGTTTCACGATCTGCTCGACCACGTGCAGGTTTGCATACGCAGGCTGGAGGAGTAACTCAAGAACTATCAAGCTGCAAATGCAGAGCGAGAGAGTGGGACGATCGGGCCGTAAGCTCGAACCGCACGTAACTGTCGAAGAGACACAGGCAGAACCGCTATAAGGAGGGAGCAAGATGGGCTGCATTAACCTCAGAGATTTGACCCAATTCCTTGAGGAGCTACGACGAGATTGCCGATTCGTTGATAGACGTCTGGTTCGCGTCGAACTGGAGGACGAATGGTTTTGGAGCTCGAATGTCCGAATCAAACGCCTGACCGTAACGGCTCGGATAGGGCAGGACATCTTGCGGCTTGACCTGTTCTCTGACCCACTATCCGGTCACCATGAGCATGACGATCTCCACGCTCAAGCCATGTCTCGCACACTCGATGAACTTCGAAAAGCATGCCAGGAGTTAGGGCTCGAGATCAGGCGTGGCGTCTTAGAGGAGGAAGCGGTACTCGTATGACCAATGTATGCAGCTCGCTGCAAGGAGCCTTCCCTGAAGCAATCAATGTGAGCACAATGACCGCGGCGTAAGGAACCCATGATTCATTCCTGGCATCTTTGGGTAATCATCGGCTGTTGGACCCTGCTTCCAATCAGTTCGCCAGTTTTTGCGAACTTTGATACAGCCCTGACGGCCTACAAAAAAGGCAACTTCACGGAAGCATTCAAACAACTCCAGCCCCTTGAAGAACGAGGTGATCCACAATCACAGTTATTGCTAGGGGTTATGTACTTGCATGGTGAAGGCGTTCAACGGAATGACAAAACCGCTGCTCAATGGTTTCGGAAAAGCGCAGAGCAAGGAGATGAGACGGCCGAATACAACCTAGGATTACTGTACGAACATGGCAAAGGCGTGCTCCGTGATATGTCCCAGGCGGTCTATTGGTACCGTTGGGCGGCTGAGGGTAGTCACCCAGACGCACAATTCCGTCTAGCCCGGCTGTATGTGACTGGAAAAGGTGTTAAGCGGGATACGGTCGAAGCGCTGGTGTGGCTCCATCTTGCTGCACGACTAGGACAGGAAGACGCATTGTTTCTCCTGGCGCGACTTGCCCAGCAAATGACGAAGGCGCAGGTTGCCGAGGCACAGCGCCAAGTCAAAGAATGGAAGGCACTGTCGCCAGTACAACTTGACTATCTGTTTTCGAAAGAGTGGGCACGCGATCCCTCTTGATCATTAGCACTGTCGGCTGTGGCTCTGTCGTATGTGGGGGCGGGAATGATTTTCACGAGGTTAAAAATTCGAGCTATTGCAGGTGTGTTATGTTTTTGGCGCAGTGTTACGTCTGCGTTCGTTACAACTGTTAAAGAAAAGAACGCATTAGCACCTCAATCGTTATGCGAAAACATAACTGTCAGTCCAACGTGGGAAAGGCGTGTTGCCCTTCACCTTGCTAGTGCAGTAGGCACCTCGTTTGAGGATGCGATGGATACGGTAAGGATGTGTATCGAGGCCAAGAAGAAAGAGATTCAAGCGGAAGGCCCCAAGTATGTGCCGCCGAATTGGTCTACTTTGCTCCTTGAGGCAGAGCGAACCAACCCAACAATCAAAAGCAAGCTAGCCCCGCTACGTCGCGATGGAGTTACAGACGAAGATATACGACGATACCTCGATATGAACGAGTTAGAGAGGCGAGCATTGCAGTATCTTAGCGAGGTGACGTTGTATAGTGCGTGGAAAAGGGCCCAAAAGACAGGAGTGACAGACGATCGTATGGCAGCCGTTTCCGCTCGGAAACATCATCCTTATTACGGAGACCCAGATGATACGAGAGTCACCTCAGGTGACGATAGGCCGCTGCCGTTCGAACTGATGCTGCGAGAGGATGTCTGGTCCGATGAAGCGCGAAATAGAAATCCTTCACAATTCAAGGAAAGCCTGGAGAGATACAGCAGCTATAACGCATTCGTAAGAGCCGAGATTCATGCGGGACGATTGTAGCTATTTGTCCTTGTAGTTCGTGTGATTTTCTGGTGATATCAGGCGAAAGTCTTACTTGATTTCTTGGACATGAGAGGTAGGACCACCACATGGTTCGTCTGCTTGGCATATTGTGTGGAATTTATATAGCCATGCAATGGACACGGGTCGATATGAACATGATTGTGGCAGCGTTGGCTGCTTCAGGATTATTAACGCTGCTAAATCTCTATCTAGCCTTAAGAGAGTTCCGGTCTGCACCGGCAAGCGCTTCCATGAGAGCTTTTCATGAGAGTCTGTCCAATAGCAACTCAGGTGACCTATTGGGAAATCTTCAAAGTGTTGTTGAGGAAACTCGTGCAGTGCGTGAGGGGAGACCGTTAGTTAGGACCCTTGTTCGTTACCTGGCGGTGTGTTTCCCTATGAACTTCCTCATAGTTTTTGGTGTTGCCGGTTTAATCCATCTTCTTAGGTAGTTTGCTGTTCGATCTATCCTCCACATCTCAAGGCCCATCTCAGAAGCTTACGGTGTTGGTAGGAACGGCCGAACCCTAAGCTGCCTCTCACAATCAACAGGATTTCCAAGAAATAACGCATCGTCTAGACATCCTGTGCGATCGTAATTATGTTGTGAGGCGACGGCCATAATGGCTTAGGCGAGAGACAAGTTTCATGGTACATGAACAAGCCTTTTGGGAGAGGAAAGGCAGAGCAGGTGATCCAAGACTCTGGGTTTGTATTAACTGCATGAGTGAGGTCTTCTGGCAGAAGATTCCAAATCCGGATTGTCCGACCTGTCACCACCGCGCAACCTACGAGGATTTCACGCTCGACGAAATCATGGACTGGGGCACCGATGATCTCATCTCCAAGGCACGTCAGGCTAAGGCAGAGGCAGTAGAGGCTAGGCTAACTCGCTGATTCTCTTCGCCAGACATCGGAAACTCCCTCTGTTGAGCGGTCAGGCTGTCCGTGGGGAGGTGTCAATACAGACTGGGGGCTGGGTTTTCACTGTGAGAATTTTGTGTCTCTATAACAATGGAGAGTGCGTGTTGGAGGGGTAATTTAATCAGGAAATAGTTTCGAGAGAGTTTGTTATGGCACCCTTGTTTCTGGTCACGGTTCTGGTCACGGTTCTGGTCACGATTGCCAATGTGCCACCATCGCCACTGATCGCACAGCCAAATGGCATAATCGCCTGTATCCATGGTGGTATAATCGTTGTCTGTCATTCCTGTTCGCTCTCAGTATCAGAAGGACTAGGTGAGCCTTCGGATCCGGGGGTTGGGGGTTCAATTCCCTCCGGGCGCACCACATCTTCCAGTGAAGCCTCACTACATAATTATCGAAGTATCAGAGGTTTGCGAGTGCCTTCCCGGTCTTTTTGAGCGGGTTATCCCCCACCAAAGCTGCATAGATTTCTCTGCTCCTCAGCAGTATCTTTACATCAAGAAGCGAGATCCATGGGGAGCAGAATATGGTGCTATGCTATAAGCGTAGTTGTGCCGGGCCTCTTCACAGGAGGCTCGCAGGTTGTCAGCCCCGACAGGCTTGGACGAGGCATTGTCCCTGCTGTGGACGTTGGTTGACGAAGCAGGAGCCTGCAGCACCATGGGCCTGTTCGTGCGGATGGTGGAGTGGATAGCGCATCGTCACCGAGAGGAAAGGCGTATCATGAACCATATAGTCCTCCATGACGTCCGGGCTAGTTTTTTTCTGATGGTGGGTTTGGCGATGCTGGCATTTATTTGTGCCGTGGCGGCGTTGAGTACGGTGATGCGTCCGGCTCGGTGGGCGGATCGTAAGTCGTCACAACTATAGGCGATTTTTACTCTGGCCCCTTCTTTCATGTGCGGAATTGCGGACTGCCTGAGGTGCCGCCCTAATCCTCAAGAGTCCTCCTCTCTCCCTCAACAGGCTGACATTTAAGGGGAAATACTCCCCGGCTGCCTCTCAATCTCACTTTTTCATTCAGGTGCTATATTTGATTGGGACAGGTTGAGTTGTGTTTCCGTGTCATTCCAACGATGGGGGAAGAATCATGGTCGGAAGTTCAATGAAAATGAGTACGGTGGCTGCTTTGGGGCTTGCCCTGTTTGTCAGTCAAGGCTGTAGCATGAAATGGTTGCAGTCCGATGGAGAGACGGGGGCGGGGGCGTCGCAAAACGGTTCGAATCAGGGTTTCCCCGGTATGTCTCAGGGTGGTTCAGGCGGAGGGCTCAGCGGTTTTTCTCGAAATCCTTCAGAAGAACGATTGGGAAAGGGTGGCGATATTGCCTCGCTGTCCTCTAATGGAATGAGTGCCCGTCAGCGTGCGGAATTAACCAGAGAAGAAAAAGCGGCCATCGAAGCGGGCTTGCAGGACGTATTCTTTGGGTATGACCAATGGATGTTGTCAGATGCTGGAATGGAAGCATTGAACCGCGACGCAGAGTGGTTGAAGGCCCATCCTGGTGCGGTGATGAAGGTCGAGGGGCATTGTGACGAACGGGGGACGGCTGATTACAACGTGGTGTTGGGAGATAAACGAGCCAAGTCTGCGCGCAGCTATCTGGTCGAATCGGGTGTGAGCCCTAAGCAGGTGGCGATCGTGTCGTACGGCAAGGAGCGTCCTTTCTGCTCGGAACCGGCCGAATCTTGTTATCAGCAGAACCGTCGCGGGCATGTGCTCTTGAAAGTACAGCAGTAACGAAGCGGGTCACGATCTCTACGGAACCCCGGCGCCCCTGTAGGTGAGCCCGGGNNCTGTCACGATTCAGCCTGATTCACGTCCGAGGCCTCCTCAGCCTCGTATGATCAAAGAGGAGCATTATATGGAAAAACGACAACAGCCACGTTTTACCTCGCAGTTCAGAAGCACATTTTCTGGCGGACAACGGGAAGGTCAGGGCCGGACGTTGGACCTCTCCTCAGGCGGTTGTATGATCGAAACGGATTTGCCCGTTGTCGTGGGGGCGTCGTTTGAGTGCCGTATTTATATCCCTGGGCTCGACTGGCCCTTGCGGATCGATGAGGCCCAGGTACGTTGGGTCAAGGCCAAGACATTTGGAATTCAGTTCACGAAGATTCAGCCAGATGAGGAGGCAAAGCTCAAGCAAGTCATTGCCAACCTCAACGCGGAGTGTGCGGCGTAACTGTTCTCCCTCCCCTTTCAGCGTGATACCCGGACAGGTTAATCGTAGTCCCTTGATCGTACGAACGAGGCTTCCTGCCTGCGTCCTCCGGTCTGTTCGCGACCTCATCGCCTCCTATGGTATAAGGCCTTGGGGGAGTCAGAAACAGAGATGCCCTCGTGCAATACATTTTCAGGTCAGGGAGTGAGCGATCTATACGATGGGACAATCACCACCGACAGAGACTGGATACGACATGGCCACCGTCGCCGGCGGTTGCTTTTGGTGCCTCGAAGCGGTGTATGACCAGATGAAGGGCGTGGTGTCTGTCGAGTCCGGTTACCTCGGCGGCCAGATGGATCATCCGACGTATGAAGCGGTTTGTAGCGGCAGGACTGGACATGCAGAAGCCGTTCGTATCACGTTCGATCCCACCGTTGTCAGTTATCGCGAGCTGCTCGAAGTGTTTTTCGTCATTCACGATCCTACGACACTCAATCGCCAGGGGCATGATGTCGGCTCGCAATATCGATCGGCGATTTTCTATCATATGCCCGAACAGAAGCAGATCGCGGAGGATGTCATTGCGTCGATGACGAAAGAGAAAATCTATCCAGGGCCAATTGTGACACAGGTCGAGCCAGCGGGGATGTGGTATGAGGCCGAACCCTACCATCAAGAGTATTTTGCGAGAAATCCCTATCAGGGATACTGTACTGCGATCGTTGCTCCTAAGGTCGTTAAGTTCCGCAAGTTGTTCACCTCAAAACTCAAGGCATAACAGGCTCCGATTCCTTTTCCTTCTCTCTGTCGAGCCAGCAGCGGCATGCGCGGACTCTCTGGCTTGAATGACCCCAACGCCAGCCGGTATCAGTAGAATGAATAGAGGGGAGGGGTTTATGTTGAGACGTGATCGAGGTCGGGGCTTCAGATCACGTGTGGTGTTCGTCTAGCCATGCATCCTCGTGCCCCTCTGTCCGGTCCGATGCGCGCAAAGACTTGAAGTCGAATAGTCGTTGGTCCAGGAGAAGCGGCGGCGCCACGTTCGAGAGTGCGGCAAACATGCTATCGGTGCAGCCAGGTGACCGCTGCTCCCATTCACGCAACAATTCTTTGACCTCTTGCCGTTTGAGATCCTCCTGTGAGCCGCAGAGATTGCAGGGAATAACGGGGAACGCGCGTAGTTCTGCATAGCGAACCAAATCTGCTTCCCGCACGGCGGCCAGCGGGCGAATGACCACATGCCGGCCGTTTTTCGCACGGAGTTTGGGCGGCATCGTCCTGAGCTTTCCGGTATAGAGTAGATTCAGGAACAAGGTTTCCAGAATATCATCACGATGATGCCCGAGTGCGATCTTGGTCGCGCCTAATTCTGTGGCGACACGGTAGAGGATGCCACGACGGAGTCGTGAGCAGAGAGAGCAGGTCGTCTGCCCTTCAGGGATGAGTCGCTTGACGATTGTGTAGGTGTCTTGTTCCTCGATATGGAAGGGGACTCCCACGTTTCTGAGATAGTCGGGGAGCACATGGGCTGGGAAACCCGGTTGTTTTTGATCCAGATTGACCGCGACAAGATCGAAGTGAATCGGTGCGCGCCGTTGTAAGGCCAGCAATAGGTCGAGCAGGGCATAACTGTCTTTTCCTCCCGATAGGCAGACCATGATTTTGTCGCCGTCTTCAATTAAACCATAGGCGCCAATGGTCTCTCCGACGAGGTGCAGCAGTTTGGTTTGCAACTGCTCGGTGGCCTCATCGAGTTTGAGATATGTCCGGGAAGGGTTTGCCGACTGAGACATGGGCTGGTATTTTACGCGGTCAGCCGTGCGACTGTCGATCTTCATAGAGGATATGTATGGGACAGAGTGAGAGACGTTCAGACGAGAAACTTCAGTCGGTTCTCTTCGTCTGTACTGCGAATATATTCCGCAGTGTGACTGCCGAGTACGCGCTCAAAATCAAACTTGGGGCGCAGAGGTCCTGCATCGTCAGCTCAGCCGGGATCGATGCCAAGCCGCAGCCTATGCATGCGTGGGTTCAGGGCCGGTTACGAGAGAAGGGGGCTGATCCCACGACACATGTGCAGCGACAGCTCACTCAGGAACTGGTCGAGGCTGCCGACCTCGTTCTTGCGATGGGGCGAGACCACCAGGCCTATATTCGGGAACAGTTCGGGCGAGATGTTCCGCTCTTTAATCAAGTCTGTCTCGGGCACGACAAGCCGGTCCTTGATCTGCACGAAGTCATGCCGGAGTGGGAACGTGATCCTGAACGGGCGCGCGCCTATGTGTGGTCAGTGATCGATATGATTTGGGCCACGGCACCAGCCCTGCTCCCTCGCCTGCGGTAGTTCCTCGTAAAACACTTAATTGTGCTTGTCCCGGTTCATTCTTGGACTTAATCGGACAATTTTTCTCCACTTCTTGGCGGGAGTGAAGGGCACGGCTTCCTGAACCGGGCAATACCAAAGTACGTGCTATATTTCTCACAGCACCTCTTTCGATTTGACCGCGCGGGATACAGCATCGATGCATCGATCACAGCTTCAGGCTCTGACAACTTCTGACGGTCCCCATCACGAGCCGGAATGGGTCTCGTGGTCGGACGAGAAGATTCTGGCCCTTCCCATGTGCCGCCTAGGAGTCACCCTTGACGGGGCCTTCCTGTCAGAACAGATCACGCAACTCTACGCCGAACTCGAATCCAGACAGCTCACATTCCGACCTCACTTTTGGTTATCAAACGAATGGTTTACCCCCGATGGTGTGCCGGGGATTGCGATCCCGTTTTACCTGGCCCACCCCCGCCTCGCGAAACTTGAAATGGGGCAAATGCTTGAAGTCGAGGGAGGGACCGCAGAATGGTGCATGCGTATCTTGCGGCATGAGGCAGGTCATGCGATCGAGAACGCCTATCGCCTTCGCCGGCTTCGCAGCCGACAACAAGTCTTTGGCCGCTCGTCCGATCCCTACCCCAGATACTACAGCCCAAGGCCCTATAGTCGGAGCTTCGTGCGTCACCTCGACGTGTGGTATGCGCAAAGCCATCCGGATGAAGACTTTGCGGAGACCTTCGCGGTCTGGCTCACGCCCGATTCGACATGGGCCGACCGTTATAAGGGATGGCCGGTTCTCAAGAAGCTTCAGTATGTGAACGGGCTTATGCAAGGGTTGGCTGGTGCCCCTCCCAAGGTGGTGACGAACGAGGAGATCGATCCGTTGCCGGTCTTGAGGAAGACCCTGGGCNNCAAAGTCGCAGCCTGGACCGGCGAGTATCAATACACGATCGATCAGGTGCTCGAGGACATGATCCAGCGCTGTCGGCAGCTTCATTTGCGGCTTCCACTTGCGGAAGAGCAGGCGAAGCTGGACTTCACGATTTTGTTGACCGTCCACACGATGAACTATTTGCGCAGCGGGCGGCATAAGGTGGCGGTATGAGACGGCTTCGAATCCTTGTCCTGATGCACGAAGACCTGGTTCCCCCAGATCCCCTTCATGGGCAGGAGATCACGGGCGCCGCGTGGAAGACGGAATACGATGTGGTTTCCACGCTTCGTAAGCTTGGACATGACGTCAAGCCATTAGGGGTCAAGAGTGATCTCGGGGTGCTTCGTTCGGCTATCGAAGATTGGAAGCCGCACATTGCCTTCAATCTGCTCGAAGAGTTCGACGGGGTGGCCGTGTATGACCAGAATGTCGTCTCATATCTTGAATTACTGCATGTGCCCTATACCGGATGTAACCCGCGCGGGTTGATGCTTGCACGCGATAAGGTGCTGTCTAAAAAGTTGTTCTCCTTCCATCGAATCCCATTCCCCGATTTCATGGTGGTGCCACAGGGCCGGGCGGTGAAGCGGCCAAAGTGGCTGTCATTCCCATTGATTGTGAAGTCCGTGACCGAAGAGGCCTCGCTGGGCATCTCCCAGGCATCCATTGTTCAGGACGACGAGAAACTCAAGGAACGCGTGGCCTTTATCCACACGAGCGTGGGGACCGGCGCGCTCATCGAACAGTATATCGAGGGGCGCGAACTCTATGTCGGGGTGATGGGGAATGGGCATGTCCATGTCTTGCCGGTGTGGGAGCTGCTCATGGAT
>CXWL01005804.1_pt1 | contig 16146 bp, 13 predicted proteins | sample 590931 | NCBI WGS metagenome assembly CXWL01 (sample SAMEA3498368, study PRJEB10139) | groundwater metagenome | biome: water well; material: biofilm material | place: Germany | collected 2015-04-27 | reverse complement strand
GCACGGAGGCAAATCCATAAGCCGAATTGTTGAAGGAGGGCACCAGGATCCGCGTCCAAACCGTCTCCAGCGCCATGCCGCATAAGCCCGAGACGAACACCGCCGACAGCGCCGTCCACGGCAGCGCCCTCGAAGCTTCCTGTTGAGCGCTCACGCCCTCCGGACCTTGCAGCAAGAGCGCCGCCACGCCCGCGGCGGCGCTGATCGCGACCGCAAGCCAATGCGTCCCCGCCAAGCCCAAAACGGCGACGAGAAAAAAGGCGCTGACCAGCACTCCGGCGCACGCGCCGAATAGATTGGCCGCGTACAAAGACCCCATCCCCGCCCCCGGATCCTCGGTGCGAACCGCTTCCACCAGGACGGGGAAGCTGGCCCCCATGAGGATCGTCGGCGGCAGAAGAGCGGCCAACGTCAACGCAAAACGCACCGGACCTATCGGCAAGGCCGTGGTTTCGACGACGGCCAAGATACCCTGCATCGCCAGCGGAAAAAGCGCCGCGCTGGCGGCCACGCCCAACTCCAAAAATCCGTACACGCGCAGCGGCCGGCGCAAACGCCTGGTCAGCCAGCCGCCCAAAAGCGAGCCCAACGCAAACCCGGCCATGAAGCACGCCAAAACCGTGCTCGCCGACTCCACCGTCGCCCCGAACACTAGCACCAGCCGCCGCGTCCAGACGATCTCGTAAGCCAGCCCGGAAAAGCCGGATAATGCGAAGAGAAGGAAGGGCGCCCAGGCGCCCGATCGCCGGCTCACGGGTTTGCGACCTGTTTCTTGAGCTTCTCCTTGATCTTGCGCAGCTCGCGCTTATATAGGCGGCGAGCCTGGGAGTGCTCTTCGTTCGTCTCCGAGAACAGATGCCCTCCGGTGGTGTCGGCCACGAAATACAGCGCGGCCGTGTTCGCCGGGGCCAAAACCGCCTTGAAAGCTTCAAGGCCCGGGGAGCAGATCGGCCCGGGGGGCAGACCGCCCTTGACGTACGTGTTGTAGGGGGACGGCGTCTGAAGATCGGCGCGCGTAAGCCCTTTTTTCCAATGGCCGAGCGCGTACTGCACGGTGGGATCGGCTTGAAGGCGCATCTTCTTCTTCAAGCGGTTGAGATAGACCGCGGCGATGATGGGGCGCTCCTGCTTGAGCACCGCCTCGCGCTCGACAATCGAGGCCAAGGTCAGCACCTCGTGCGGCGACAGTTTCGGAGGCGGCTGGGTCGAGGCGTACACCGGCCCGGTCTGGCGCTCGAACTCCGCGACCATCACGGCCGCGGTGCGCGCCGCCCCGTAGCCCGGGGACAGATGGTACGTGGAGGGGAAAAGACGGCCTTCCAAATTCTTCTCCTTAACCACCGCGCGGAAGTCGTCCGCGTCGACGATCCCGGCGGCGGCCAGGCGATCGGCAATCTGCGAGGCCATGAACCCCTCGGGGATGGTGACCTTGACGTCGTCGGTCTGTCCGGAGGTGAGCTTGCGCGCGAGCGTCGTGGGCCATTCATTGACGCGCAAAGTGTACGTGCCGGGCTTGAGCTGCCGATCGTAGCGCGTGAGCTTGAGCATGAGTCGGAAAGCAAAAACCGAGGGAACCACGCCCTTGGCTCCGAGAAGTTCGGCGGTTTGACCGGCGCTTAAGCCTTCGGGGATGACGATGCGCGTGGGCGCGCCCGGCCGCAGCGCCCAGGCGCCCGCCAAAACGGCGGCAAGCAGCGCCGCGGCGACGGCCAGAAGCTTTCGGCTCACGCCTTCGTCTGCGCCCGGCGCACGACCGCGCGCACGCGCGCCAGAAGTTCCGCGGCGCGGAAGGGCTTGACGACGAAGTCGTCGACGCCGAAATGCAGCGCCTCGAGCTCCTCGTCGGCCGTCTGCTTGACGGTGAGCATCAGCACCGGCAAATCCTTGAGTGCGGCCTCCGCGCGCATGGCGCGGCAAAACTTCTCGCCGTCCATCTTCGGCATCATCCAGTCGACGAGAACGACCTCGGAGGGACTTTCTTTCAGCATGCGCAAGCCTTCCTCGCCGTCGCAGGCCAAGCGCACCTCCATGCCGGCGCCGCGCAGGACGTCGGCGATGATGATCCGATAGTCCTCTTCGTCGTCGATGACCAAAACTTTCGTGGACATTCCCGCCTCCGGCGGCCTAGGCCGCTACCCTCAACGAAAAACTGATCTGCGTGCCCTGGCCCAAGGTCGACTTGACCTCGAGCTTGCCGCCGTGCTGATCGACGATGGATTTGACGATGTAGAGGCCAAGCCCGGTGCCTTTGTGCCCGGCCACTCCTTCCTCGACGTTGCGCCCCTGAGTGAAGGGCTGGAACAGGCGCACGCGGTCGGCTTCCGCCATGCCGCGGCCCGTGTCGCCCACCGTGACCTCGATCCAGCGCGAACCGTTGTCGCGGAACTGCTCGCCGGCGATCCAGATCTGGCCGCCTTTGGCGGTGAACTTCAGACCGTTGGCGACGAGATTGACCAGGACCTGCCTCACGCGATCGGTGTCGGCCATCACCTGCGGGCCCGCGGTGAGGCGGTTCTCGATCGTCACGCCTTGCTGCGCGGCCTTCGCCTCGAAAAACTGGCAGACCTCCTGGGCGACGCCGGGCAGCTCGATGGGGCGCAGGACGCATTCCATTTTTCCTTTCTCGATCTTGGCGACGTCGAGCAGGTCGTTGATAAAGCCCGAGAGGCGGCGGACGTTGATGGCGATCCTTTCCAAGTACTCCGACGACTGCTTAAAGCCCTCGGGCGCGCCCGCGGCGACCTTCTCTCGAATCAAGGACAGGAAGCTTTCGATGGCGCCGAGGGGGGAGCGAAGCTCGTGCGTCACCGAGGAGACGAAGTTGCGCTTGATCGTGTCCAGCTCCTCGAGGCGCGCGGACATGGCGTTAAACGCACGCACCAGGGCGCCGAACTCGTCGTCCGACTGCCATTCGAGGCGCTTGCCCAGCTTTCCAGTCCCTATTTCCTGCGCCAGGCGGCCCAGGGCGAAGAGAGGCGCGGTCATGGCCCGAGCCACGAAGATGGCCACCATAAGGCCGAACAGCAAAGTGCCCGTAGCCACGATGGCCAGGATATTGAGCGAGCGTATGCGGGATTCGGCAAAGGGCGCGCGAAGAACGTCCCGGTCGACCCCGAAGACGACCTCGACCGCCTGCCCCGGCTGGCTGGGGTCGGAGACTACGACTTGCCTCTCGTTGACCGCTTTGCTCGTGCCGGTGGCGCCGATCTCGTGGCGGATGGACTTGCCTTCCCGGCTCCAGGACACGCGCGCGTAGATCAAAGCGGGATATTGGCCTTTAAGGAAGTTGAGATAGCTGAGCAGCTGCACTTGGTCTCTTTGGATCAGGGCGTCCAGGGCGGTGCGCGCGATGGTGTGGCGCAGCAGCTCCTCGGCCTGGACCGTTTTTTGGTTTTCGGCGTTCTTGAGGACCACCATGACGCCCCCGCCGAACAGCAAAAGAGAAAAGACCTGCAGTGCCCCCGTCATAAGGACAAGGCGGGTTCGAATCCTCATATGTCCAATTTACCACATTGAGCTTGACAATATCTTGTTTAGGCCCTATTCTTAGACAATATGGACCGCGAGTTCTCGGTAGACCGGGCTCTTAAGGAAATAGACGGCATATCGTCTTTAGAGACGGCTCGCATCACGCTGCGCTGGGCATTGGAGCGCCTGCGCCTGCTCGAATCGCGCGTGGACACCGGCGAGTCCCGCGCCCGGGAGTCCATCGCGACGGCCGAGGCGGCTGTGCGCTCCGCCGACGATCTTCGCCGCGAACGCGACCTGGCGCGTAAGGAGGAGCAGCGAGCCAAGGCGATCGCGGCCAAGCTCGAGGCCAAATTCTCCGAGTTCGGCCGCGGCGGCATGACCGCCTTGTCCCAGGCCCGCGCCGAGGCCGAGCTTGCCGAGCGCGAGGAATCCCTCAAGCGCAGGGAGGAGCGCCAGCGCGAGCTCACCGACGCCGATCGCGCGATCATCGAGCAGGAGGCGCGCGCGACCCGCGAGCGCGCCGAGCGCGAAGCCCAGGTCCAGCTCGCCCATGAAAGGGAGGAGTTGCACAAGTCCCAGGTCCGGGCCCGCGAGGAGATCGCCGCCCGCTTCATCACTTTGCACGAGGACGAGGTCCGCCTGAGGGTGAGGCAGAAGGCCCTGGAAGACCGCGCGATCGCGCTGGAGCGCACGAGCGAGACGCAGCGCGCCGAGATTGAGAAGGCCGCCGCCGCCCATATCGCCATGCTCCAAGGCTCGGCGCGGGCCCATATGGACGCCGAGATGGCCGCCCTGCAGGAACAATGGGCCACCGAGCGCAAGCTTTTGCTCGACGAGCTCGCCTCTTGGCGCTCCCGGGCGCGCAACATGATCCCCGAGCTCGTCTCGCTCGGCGACCGCCTGCACGCCGTCGAGCATGAGGATTCGACCTTAAAAACCGCCCTCGACCGCGCGCACGACGACGCCCGGCGCATGGAGGAGGCCTTGGAGACGGAGCGCGATCGCCGCCGCGCCGAGAAGCGCGAGCTGGCCATCGTCCGGGAGACCTCCGCCGATCATGCGCGCCGCCTCGAGGAGCTTCAAAGCTCCCTGACCGCCCAGACCCGNNGGCCGTCCGGGCCCGCGACGAGCTGGCCGCCGCCCTCTCCAAGCGCGAGGAGGCGCTGGTGCGCCTGGAGGACAACCTCACCGCCCGGCTCGTGGACGCGGAAAAGCTCCTGGTGGCGCGCTACGACGCCTGGCTCGAGCGCGAGAACGCGGCCCGCCGCCAGGGCAACGCGTGGCTGACCGGCATCGACGAGCGCCGCGCCCAAGCCGACGCCGCTTTGGAACAGATCGCACGCCTGCGCCGTGAGTTGATCGACGAGATCGAAAAGCGCCGTACACCCTAGAGCAAAGGAAAAAAACATGGAAGACCTTCACAGTAAAGTGCAGCTTGAAAAAGTCTGGAAACGTTTGGAGTCCCTGTGCACGGATCTCTGGGGTGACAGCTCTCCGCGGGCCGTGGCGGCGCAAGCGCTTTTGGAAGAATACCGGGGTGAAATGGCGCGCTACGACGCGCAGGTGGTGCAGTCCAAAGAGAACCTGGCCAAGGCCGCCCACGATCATGACGGAGCCACGTCGACGCTGCGCGCTCATTATGTAGCGGAGATGGACGGGCTTAAGAAGCGCATCGACCTCTTGGAGCACCTTATTAAGGACAAGGGAACCGAGATCGAGGCGCTCTTGGCCAGCATCGCGCAGCACGAGAAGAGGAACGCCGATTTCCACTCGCAGGTGCTCAAGATGACGGCCGCCAGCGACGAGGCCGCGTCCCAACAGATGGAAGGGCTCTACCGCGAGCTCAAGCAGAAGGAGGAGTCCTTGGCCGAGTCTTGGGCCAAGCGCGAGGCCTCCTTGGTGGAGGACGACCGCATCATGCGCGGGATCTTGGCCGCCCGGGAGGCGGAACTCGACGCCTGGGAGAAGCGCCGCATCGTCGAGGAAGACGGCCTCAAGCGCACCGCCACGACCCTCGAGATCAAGTCTCAGCAGCTCCAGCAGGAATACCGCCTCAAACAGCAGGAGATCGAGGCTCTCAAGGCCTCGCTGCAGCGCAGCGTCACCGAGCTGGTACGGCAGTATCAAGCCCGGCTCAAGGATGAGGCCTCCACGCCGCTGGAACGCTGATGGCTGATCCGTCCTCCGAGCTCGAGCGCATCTTAGCCGAAACGAACGCTCGACTCAGTGAGATCCGTCTCGAAGTTCCGTTGATGGAGAAAGGAGGCGGCCCGGAGCCGCCTACTCCGCAGGCCTGGGCGGAGCAAAGCCTGGCTCCCGCTTTCCCGCGCCCCAACAAGGCGCCTCGCCCCGCTCCCGCGGCTCCGCCGCCCGCTCAGGCGTTTCCGGCCTCTCCCGCGTTTGCGACCCCGCCGGCGCCTGATGACGCGCCGCCGGTGTTCTTTCCGCCTAAGGCTAAGCCCGCTGCCTCGGCGCCGCCTGCTCCCGCCGTTGCGCCCCCGTCTGCCGCGCAGCCCCAGAAACTTTACTTCCGCGAGGAGGTATCGCTACCCAGCGTGGAACTGCCGCCCGCCTCCGCCGAAACTCCCATCGCGCCTGCCGCCTCTTTTGCTCCGCTCGCCAAGCTTCCAGAGCCGATTCCCGAACCGTCGACCCCGCCTCCCGCGAAGTCGGTCCCTCTCGAGATGCTGTTGACGCCCGAAAACGCGCTTCCAACCGACTCCTTTGAATCAGCTTTCCGCCTGCCGCTGTCTTCCTCACTCAGAGGCATGCTCGGCGCGGCCGCCCTGCTGGCCATCGCCGTCGGAATCTGGTGGAGCTTTCCCAAGACGCGGGTCGAAACGACGCTGCCCTCGGTGTCTTTTGACGCCATCGCCGCCCACGACGGAGACCAATGGCTCCTCGCCAGGCAGCGCGACCTCCTGCTCTACGACGCCGGAGCCAAGTCCCGCGTCGTCGCCGACCTTCCCCGGCCCCTGACATCCATGGTCTGGAGCGGGGGGATGCTATACGGGACCGACGGAAAGAACACCCTGTTCCGCTGGGAGCGCCTGGACGCGCCGCCGGAGACATTCACCCTCGACCACTCTCCCGTCGCCATCTTCGCACGCCTGCCCCACGTCTGGACCCTCGACGTCAAAGGGAACCTCCGCCAATTCCTCCTCGCCCGCTCCATGACGGGCGTCTTCCTCCAGCCCCTCGACCTCGACGAGATCCTCCTGTCCGGCGACTTCAACATCGCTGAGGACGGCGTTCTCGTCGTCCTGGAGAGATCCACCGGCAACCTCATTCGTCTTGCCCGCGACAAAGCCGCGTACGCCGTAACTTCCCGCGGCACCTCCTACGGGTCCGGCGCGCGTCTGACGAACTCCAGCCGCGGCTTCTGGATCGCCCGAGCCGACGGCGAGAAGACCTCGTTGACGCTCATCCCGCCTCCTCGTTAACCTCATTTCCTCTCCGCCTCCGCTGCCGCGCGGCAGTATCCGCAACATCCAGGGGATGATCCGCCTGCCATGCCGCTTTGCTCGGCCACTGGGCGTAAGCGACCTGCTTAAGGTGAATCAGGTTTTCTTCTCATCACTTATCTTGAAGAGATCAATGACATATTCATCGATCTTCTCCGGCCCCTTGTTTTTATTCGAATGCGCTTTGGATTTTTTAGAGACTTGTATGCTGAATGTCATGCTGCGCATGAAACCTCCGGGAATCGGTAGACTGGCGTCGCATCAGGACGCCCATGCGAGGAGGCCGTTATATGACCGGATTTCAGCAAGCAGGTCCGTTTGTGCCGCGTAACTACGACGTGTTCGCTGGACTCGATGTCGACAAGACGAGCATAGCGGCGACTTTCGCCGCCCATGACGGCACGATAAAGTCGATGCGCATTCCCTACGATGCGGACAATCTGCTGAACTATGTCGGGAAGAAATTCACAGGAAAGCGCGTTGCCTTTGCCTACGAAGCGGGACCGACGGGCTACGGGTTGTATGATCGGCTCACGGCCGGGGGCTATCCATGTCTGGTCGTTTCTCCTTCCATGGTTCCGACGGCACCGGGTCATCATGTGAAGACCAACCGTCTTGATAGCCTGAAAATTGCGGAGTCGCTTCGGGGAGGACAGCTCAAAAGCATCCACGTGCCCACCACGAGTTATCGTGACCTGCGTCATCTCATCCAGCTCCGAGACACCTGTGTCCGGCAGGCTTCGGCGACGAAGTGCCGCATCAAGGCCCTGCTTCTCTTTGAAGGCATCCCTTTCCCCGCAGCCGGGGCCGCAGGGCAATGGTCGAGAACCGTCGTCACGGAACTCAAAATATTGGAGTGTCCGGGGGCTGTCCGCTTCAAGGTTGACCAACTCATCGCCGCTCTGGAATTTTCTGAGAAGCAGGTGCTGACGACGACCAAGGAGATCCGGCGTTTTTGCACTCAGGACGCCGAGATTTATCGCAACATCCTCTTTCTGACCACTATCCCGGGGATCGGCTGGATCACAGGGACGCACCTTCTGGCCAGAATTGGAGACTGGCGCGAGATGGGGAATGTCCGCCAACTTGGGGCCTATCTTGGCCTGACCCAACGCGAGAACTCGACAGGGTTGGATGTTAATCGAGGGTCTATCACCCGAACTGGAGATGGCCGTCTGCGCAACAAGCTGATCCAGTGCGCCTGGGTAGCGATTCGCAAGGATCCGGAACTCGACGTGTTTTACCGGCGCATCTACCAGAAGCATCCAAAACAGGCAGCGCCGAAGAAGGCGATCGTCGCTGTCGCCAGGAAGATGACTATGCGTATTCACGCGGTGTTGCGCCACCAGAGGCCCTATGAAGTGCGCACGATTTCGTTGGCTCCGTTGAGCTGAGATGAGACTATCGCTCCAGGGAACGCCTCGATGGATAACAGAATCAGGAGTAATCCTGCTGGTTCGTTTTTGAGACAGAGGGCCCGGGGCACCGATTATTCCCAAGAGAGACACGCATCTAAATTCAGTGTGACAGCGATGAGCTGTGCCACGTATAGCAGTCAGTCGCTCTTGGTTCAATAACCAACGAAAGATCGATGAAGAGGAGGCACGAAAAAAGAATTCATCGCGCGGAATCTTGACATTCACATAGCAGTTATCCACAAACTTGGTTTGGACCAAGTTTGTGGATAACTTTCCTTCGCCCAGCAGACGGCGTCGTTCTGAATCATTGTGGGGACGACAGAGAAGTCGCAGATTCTCAATCGTGTCGCCGCCTCCCAGCGCACGTGGTTTCCTGTGGTCGATTTCCAACATTCGTCTGGATTCGCAACGGATTCCTTCCGCGCCAACGAACGAACATCGTCCGCCGTCCCTGGCCCAAATTGCTCGACGGACCGATGCAGGCAACGATGAGCTGCCCTTTGCGTGCACACCCTTACCGAGCGCCAACGATCGTTGAGGATCATGTCTTTAGAGATAGTGCTCGACGACCTCCAAGAGAACATCATTCATTCCGCCGAATGGGAATTTATTCGACAGAAGCTCCTTGGCTCGTTCGATCGCTTTTCGCAAAGCGATCGAACCGCGGAAACTAAAGTCAACGCGCGATTCCACGGAAGGAGGATCCGGGCCTTCACGCGGCGTTAGAACCGATATGGTCCGGATCAAATCCCTCTTCAAAGGTTCTGGACACAGTGGAGCGAGTATCTCCTTGAGCTCCCGTATATTTTTACCTTCGGCTCGAGCGATGATCTCCGGCGCGTCCGATCTACGGACATGTGGTGCGATCTTTGATACGGCGGTCAAAGACAGTTGTCCATCGGACAACGCGGAAAGAAGCTCTGGCCGAGCGGTCGTCGCGCGAGCGGCATGTATCCGTCGGTAAGCTTCATCTTCGCTGAACTTCAAGCGTCGAACACAATAATCAAAGGTCGAGTCATAGCCTATCTTGTCTGGCAGCTTCCGTCTATCCGCCTCGCCCAGACAGGCCAAAAAGTACGGCAGCCGCTCTCGCTCCTCCTGCGCGAGCTGCTCGATCCGCGACAACAGCCGTTCATCCGACAATCCGCTCGGATCTTCCATGTCTTCTATACGATTTAGGAGGGCAAAAAGTTCCCTAAACGGATGCCGCCAACGGATAAAACTCAACAGATGACTCGAAAACATCCTCATCATCAGCGGCCTCCGCCCGTCTGCAGGATCTCGGTCTGCACGCGATCCAGCGCGCGGCGGGCCGGCACGTTGTTGGGCTCGATGTTGAGCAGCTTGCGGAACGTCGCCGCCGCCTCCTCGAGCTTGCCTTGCGAGTATAAGGCGACACCCATGTCGTACAGATCCTCGATCTGCCGCGGCGTCGCCGTTCTGACGACCGCGCGGGACGTCGCCTCCTGGCGGGCCTTCTCGATCAAGCTCGTGATCGCGCCGATGTAGCCTTTCAGGCGTCCGCGCTCATCGGAGTCCTTCTCCAAGCGCAGCGCCGCGCGCAAGGCGTTGAGTGCGTCGGCGTTGCGCTTGAGCGCGTACAAAGACGAGCCCAGCCGCTTAAAGGCGATCCCGTTGCTCGGATCGACCTGCAGGATCTCATTGGCCAGCTTGACCACGCGCTCGAAGTCACGCTCGCGCATGGCCACTTCCATCAGCGCCATCAGGCCGCCCACGAGCTTCTCGACTCCGCTGGGCGCCTCGGCGACCTCGACTTTAGGCTCGGGTTTGAACACCGGCACGGCCTTGTCGCGGGTGATGCCGGCCTTCTCCTCGATCGCCTGCGCCAGGCGCTCGATGCGCGCCTCGCCGGAGTTGAGCACTCCCGCGTAGACGACCTTCTGCAGCGCGTTCTTGGCGTTGCCGGTGACGAACTGGAAGGCGCCCTCGTACAGGGCGGCTTGCGAGGCGTCGGTCTGATACCCCGTGATCGTGGGGAAGATGTCGGCCACGATCTTCATGCGCTCCTGGCTTTGCTTCATCGCCTCATCGTCGGGTGTGAGCGCCTGCGCCTGCGTGAGTTTATCCGAGGCATCGGCGTAGCGGCCGGCGGACGCGTCGAGCTTGGCCTGGCGCAGCAGCTCGTCGATGGCCGTGCGCTTGTACTGCACCATCTGCGCCACCTGGTAGTGGAACTCGGGCGTGCCGACCTGCGCTAAGTCGCGCAGGTTCTCGAGGATCGCCTCGTTGAAGGCCTCCGCGTCCTGGCGGCCCCGGCCGAAGCGCAAGGTGAGTCCCATTCGGTGGCTGCCCGACGTCGCGCTCATGCCCCCGAGAGGAAGCGCGAAGCCGTAGTCGAACTGCATGCGCCCGACCTTGTAGGACAGGCCGGTGGCCATCTGACGGAAGTCGCGGCTGCCCAGCGACAGGGAGCCGCGGATACCGAAGGAGCCGTGCAGCAGCGTGGGCAGCCATTTCTCCGCCGCGATCGCGGCGATCTTGTCGGTGGTGCCGTCGGGCGCGCTTTGCATGCGCAAGTCTCCGCTCAAGGTCGAGAACGGCGTCTTGTAAGCGCCGCCGAACTTGAGGTTGCGTCCGAGCCGGTCGTTGTCGGAGAAGCCCACGTTGGGCTCCATGACGTGCTGGATCATGACACCCACCGTCCAGCGCGGACGCACCCGCCACAGGAAGCCCAAGTCCGAGTCGATGTTCGTCTTCGACGCCTTCGCCAGCACCGGGTCGGGCGTGTTGGTGGCTACACCCGTGTTGCTGATGGAGTTGGCCGACTCGCCCGTCCCGCCGATGGAACGGCTGAGCAGCTTAACGTTTCCGCCCAGGTAGTAGCGGTCGGGATTGGTGGCCGCGAAGATGCTCCGCGCATAGGAGCCGATGAACTGGCTCTCCGTGTAGAGACCGCCGGCGGTGAAGTAGTTCCACCCAGCGCCCGCCGTGCCGCGGCGGCCCTCCTCGATGGGATGCGCGTAGGCCATGAAGGAGTTCTGGATGTTGGACCCATCCGAAAGCCCCGTCATCAACTTCGAGTAAGTCGTGCCGAACTCAGGACGCTCGAGCACGGCCAGACCCGCCGGGTTGTAGTAGACGGAGTAGACGTCGTCGGCGACGCCGGTGTAGGCGTTGCCCAGTCCCGTTGTGCGGGCCCCGACCCCCACGTCCTCATACGCGGCTTGCGCCCCCATGGGGAGCAAAACCGCGACGGTCATGATCCACGCGATGAAGCGGCTGTTCATGTTATTCATGGCTTACCTCACCACCAGGAGGGTTCCCGTATACATCTTGCCCTCCGCTTCGATGCGATAGACATACATGCCGCCGGTAACGACGCCCTCGCTGGTGCGCCCGTCCCAGGTCATGTGTTGAGGCAGGTTGCCGCCGGGACATCCCGGAAGCGCCGTGCGGACTTGAGTCATGGACGCGACCTCGGCGCCGAGCAGCGTATAGACCCGCCCGACGACGCCGGAGTCGGCGAAATTATCGAAGCAGAAGAAGACCTTGTCGTTCTTCTGGTCGCCGTTGGGCGTGATCACCCGCCCCAGCGGACCGAAGTAGCGAAAAGCGCTGCTTTGCGCGGCTAGGCGGGAAGTCCCGCCCCAAGCCAGCAGCGCCGCCGTCACAACCGCCACGATCATCTGTCTTGCATTCATGTCCATTCTCCTCTGCATCTTGTTCATCGCGCCACCACCACGGTTCCCGTGAAAGTCTTGCCTTCGCCCTCGATCTTGTACACGTAAACGCCGCTGGCTACCACGCGTCCGGCGACTTTGCCGTCCCAGATCAAAGTGTTCGGCACCAGGCCCGGGCGCATGCCCGACACCAAGGCGCCCGTCACGTCGTAGACGCTGCCCGAGACCGTCGCGTTATTGGGGCCGGGGTCGTAGGTGAAGATGACCTGGTCGTTGAGATTATCGCCGTTGGGCGTGATCACCCGGTTGGAGACGTTGGAGACGTCTAAGACCGCGCTGTCGGAGCGGTGCATGGCGCGAATCTGGTAGACACCCATGTTCGGGGACTCCACGCTCACCGTCTGCTCCACGGCGTCCACCTTGCCGTACATCTTCTTGAACTCGCCGCCATTGTACCAGTACATGCCCAAATCTTTAGGAGACGCCGCCGCCGGACGTCCCCCGGCAAGCGCCAGGAAGCCGGAGCCGGTCGCAGAGCTCGGCACGACGGAGCCGTCTTGGGTCTCGTATCGGACGATAATCCGAGCGGGCTTGGGCAAGGAGAAGGTCTTCAGCTCGGTCACGCCATCGAGCATCGGCTTCCACTCCACCGATTGGAAGGTCGTGCCCCCGTTGTCCTCAGGGCGCAGGCGGCTATGAACGGAGATGTCGGCGCCGCGGCCGTTGGTCGCGGCGTTGAGCTCCTTGGAGCTGGCATCGTCCATGCTCAGGACGGTTTCGCAGCCGCCGATGAAGAAATTGCGCTCGCCCAAGGTCGAGATAGTGAGCACGTTAGTCGAGATGCCGATAGAGTTGAAGGAGAAGATTCGGTAGAAGTAATTCTTTCCGCCGGCGGGGTCGACCAACGTGGTCTTGGTGAAAGACAGCGTCGAGATGCGGACGAACTGAGGCGCGCACATATCGGTGGCGCGATCGACCGCGTAGCCGATGAGCTCGTCGGTCGACGGCGTGTCCGTGCTCAAGAATGGCGTGCCGTCGGCAAAGCGCACCGTCGGCGACCAGGTCAAGGTAACGTCGATCGCGTTGGCCGCCACCGTGATGCCGATCGGCTCCATGGGAGCAATCGAGAAGGGAACGACCGCCACGCTGGCCGTGGGCGCGCTCACGTTGCCGCGCAGGTCGCGCGCGACCAAGCGGTAGTAGTAGGTGTTCCCAGCGGTCAGCGGCAGGTCAAGGAAGTAGACATTGGTGGTCGTGCTCAACGACACGAACGTCGCCAGGTCCGTCGAGCGCTCCACGCGGTAATGGGCGAAGTCCAAGCCTTTGCCCGCCGGCATCAGGTCGGTCCAATCCAAACGCGCGCGGCGAAGCCCCGCCGTCCCGATGAGGCCCGAAGGCGTCGCCGGCGGAAGGCTGCGCGGAAGCGCGGACGCCTGCGCCGCACCCGCCGCCTTGGTGTCAACGGGAGAGACTTGCCCCGAGGCGTCGATGGACTTGATCGCGAAGTACCAGGTCGTCGCGGGCATCAGGCCGCCGATGGTCCCGGTCTCGCGCGCTCCCGGCGCCGCGGCGGGGGAGAACGCCGCTGAGGACGCCGCCGCGTACCACGCCGCCGTGTTTGCTCCCAGCGAGAGGGCCGAGAAGCTCGCGAAGCGGACTTCGTAAGACGCGATCGTCACCAAGTTCTGGTTCTTAGGCGCCGTCCAGATGAGGTTCACCTCGCCTTCCGCGGAGCCCGGCAAGGCCGTCAGGTCGGTGATCGGATCGGGAGGCTGCGGCCCGAACAGGGGCATTGCACTCACGTTCAAGTTGATCCCGACGGCGGGCACGCGCAGCCACGCGCCGGCCAATGTCGGCGTGGAGCCCTCCACCGCCCGAACCGCCAAGTAGTAGGTCACTCCGGCCGTAAGCCCCGTCGCATTGAGTGCGCGTGTCCCACCGCCGACGCCATAAGAGGGAATGGTCACTGCGCCGAACGCCGAGAGATTCTGCGCGGCCGCGAAGTCGGCGTCATCGTTGATGAATCCGACCGTGGAGGCCCGCACCTGGTAGACCACGGGCGCGGTGACCGACGAGACGAACGGCTCCGTCCACGTCAGATTGATCCCGCTCACGAACGGGCCCGGGCCTGCAACAAGATCGGTGATGGGAGCTATGCCTTTGGCGCGCACGACAACCTGCGCGCCCGAGGCCGCCGAGTCCAAAGGACCCGTGCCCGCGGTGTTCGTCGTCTCGACGGCGAAGAAGTACTTCAAGCCGGAGGACAGCGTCAGGAGCGTCGTCTCGCGTCCGCCGGGGGCGGCGCCCGCCGCGATCACTATGGAGTCGGGCAGAGCCGCAGTGCGCCAAGCCGCAGTGCCGCCCACCGATGCCGCCGAGAAAGTCGCATGGAAGATGCGATAGGAGACCAGCGCCCCCGGCGTCGGCGCGGTCCAAGCCAATGCCACTTGCCCATCGCCGGGACCAGCCAGACCAGTCAGGTCAGTGATCGCCGCGGCGAGCGTGCCTGACGTCGCCGCGGCGAAATTGTTCGGGTTCCATCCTTGGGCGACGCTGCGCAGCCATGTTCCCGCCGCGCCAAGCGAGTCGATTTCGCGTAGGGCGAAATAGTGCACCACACCGCCCTCTAGGCCGGTGATCACGATTGCCGCCTGACCGCGGCCGGGACCGGGCGTCAGCAGCGGCGAACCGCTGAAGGCCGACAACGGCTTGGCCGCGAGGAATTGAGCGTTAGTGGCGATATTGGCGAGAGTGGAGACGCGCATATCGTACGTATACGGACCTGTGGTGCCCGCGCGCGTGGGCTCGGTCCAGGTCAAATTGATTTCGCCGCTGAGGCTGCCCGGCTGCGCTTCCAGGTTGCTGATGGCGGCCACGCCGACGACGCCGATATTGATGTTGAGGCGAGAGGAGGGGGTTGCCGCGAATGCGGACGACGGCGACAGAGCGGCCGCGGCGAACAAAAGCGCCGCGGCAAACGGGCGCGCTGCCGCCAAGGCCCTTAACGCGAGGGCCCGGCTACGCGCCGCAATGACGCTTAAATAGTCTTTTCTCAATTGACCGTGATGCGGACTTTTACTGTTTCAAACGATGCTCCTTGCTCCTGGCCTTCGTCGTCACGCTCATCATGAACAAGCGCCTGCCGCGCGCCTTGCCGTCATCGACATCGAGCGCCACCAGAAACGACCAGCTCCGCCCCGCATAACGATCCCGGGCCGGAATGTGCAGATACACCGGCGCCTTCGCGATTGCCCCAGGCCGAACCCGAACGATGGGGCCGGACTTAAGCCAGCGAGGATTGGGCGCCGGAACAAACCCCTCCGGAGGCCGCAGTTCTTCGGGCCACTCTCGCAATGAGGAGAGCTGGACCTTCAACTCCCGATCTCCGGCGTTGATCAGCTTCAAGCCCCCAAACGCCGCGCCACGCAGCTCGATGCGTTTGCCCAACGGCACGCCATCCAAGCGCCCTGCGCGCGGCGACGCATCGAATCCCTCTGGGAAATCTCCGTGAACGCCCGGAGGATCCCCATCGCCGACCGCAAACGACAGCCTCGTCTTCAAGGTCACCGCACTGCCCGCGGCGTTGCGTCCCTTGATCATGCAGTTGAACGCAAACTGCCCGTCTCTCAGACGCGCGTCCTTCGGCACTTTGACTACAATGTTCGTCTTCGCCGATTGGCCAGGCTCCAGCGTGCGCGTCGTCCTGCCCTCCAACCGGATCCATGAGGCTTGCGGCAGCGGGTCGTACCCCTCGTCGACTTCCTGAGGCGGGGGGATCACCGCGGCGAACTCGATGTCTATCGGCTCGCCGCCCGCGTTCTCCACACCCAACGGCCCGCCTTCGGCCGCTGTGAAAGTCAAAGTCCCTCCCGGACGCGTTTCGCCCAGGAAGACCTCAGCCTTCGTGCTCCTCATGCTCAACGCCCATGCACTCCCGTCTCGGGCGACGATTGCCCAAGCCAGAAGCGCCCATATAGGCGCCATGCGGACCTTCGCTTTTATTCTCATGCGGTTTACGGAGCGATCGCCGTCACGATCACCTGTATGGTCTGTGCGGCCGTGGCCACGGTGCTGGCCGGAGCGATCACACGCCAGCACAACGCCCGCTTGCTGTTGGCCGTCATGCGTCCGTTGCCCGCCACGTCCGGGTCA
>CXWL01003377.1_pt1 | contig 16146 bp, 11 predicted proteins | sample 590931 | NCBI WGS metagenome assembly CXWL01 (sample SAMEA3498368, study PRJEB10139) | groundwater metagenome | biome: water well; material: biofilm material | place: Germany | collected 2015-04-27 | reverse complement strand
CAATCCCGGCGCCAATCGCTGCACCATCGCAACTTCGTGCCGCAATTCCGCCCCCAACGAGCCATCCCACGGCTTCATGGGACGGGGTAACTGCGGCGCATGCTGCACTCCTCGCCACTCGCACCGGTCGATCAAACCCAAGTCATGCAACCGTTCGTGCAGCGCATAACAGAACGGACAATTAAAATCGCTAAAGAGCAGAAATCGATCGGATGCCGGATTGGAATTCATGACGCCACTGTACAGAAGTGGGCCGATAGAGTCTACCGCAAAGGACAAGAACTGGCAGGACCAGTTGGAATCAGGAGTCCGCGTTGCGCGATAGGTCGTGAAGATTCGTTCGGAGTGCGGTCAGCGTCACAGGCTTCGTCAGAATCCTATCCATACCGGCCTGGAGACACTTCTGTGCTTCTTCAGCGGAGGTGTGCCCGGTGAGAGCGATGATGGGCAGATGGCGCAGCGTCCCATTCTCGCGAAGACGAATCTCTCGGGTGGCTTCATAGCCATCCATATCAGGCATCTCACAATCCATCAACACAACATCATACGCGGTTCGAGTCATCGCCTCCACCGCTTCGCGACCCGTGCGGGCCACTTCGACTTGGCAACCGAGCTTCTGCAAAAACTTGCAGGCGACGACTTGATTGATTTCATTGTCGTCCGCGACCAAGACGCGCAACGGCCCCACCTGGTCTCCCCTACTCCGTTGGGCTGCCTCTGAGGACGATACTGGAACCTCTCGATGAATTGCCGGAAGGAGGTTGGTGGTATAGACGAACGTGCTGCCTTGACCGAATACGCTGTTGACCGTAATGGTCCCTCCCATCAGCTCGACGAGCTGCCTGCAAATCATGAGACCGAGGCCGGTCCCTCCAAATCGTCTCGCGGTCGAAGTCTCGGCTTGTGCATACGCGGTAAATAAATTGGCTTGTTGTTCAGGAGTTAATCCGATGCCCGTATCTTGCACGCTCCACTGTAGAACCACCACGTCGAATTCGTCCGTCGCATCTCGTTTTAAAGAAGAGATGGCGATCGTGACTCCTCCTTGTTTTGTGAACTTGATCGCATTTCCGACGAGATTGAAGAGGATCTGTCTTAGCCTGATCGGATCACCTCGGAACTCCTCCGGAACATCGGCATCGATCTTCAGCGAAATCGTGAGGCCTTTTGAGGCTGCCAACCCTTCCACTAACGTCGTCACATCACCGACCAATGCCCGCAGATTGACATTGGCCACCTCCAAGCTCATCTTGCCGGCTTCAATTTTTGAAAAATCGAGAATGTCGTTGACCAGCGTCAATAACGCTTCCGCGGAACGATGCATCGTCTCGATCAGTTCCCGCTGCTGATCAGTTAACGATGTGTCCTTGAGAAGCTGCGTGCACCCCAGTACTCCGTTCATCGGAGTTCGAAGCTCATGGCTCATCGTGGCGAGAAAGATCCCCTTCGCCCGCGTCGACTCCTCAGCTACGTCTTTTGCCCGGCGCAAAGCCACATCCGAGGTGATATCGAGCCCATATGCGCGAACCAGCGCCAGCTCTTTCAGAGGGAAAATAGACCACGCGATAACCCGATCGGCAACAGGATGCTCGACTCGAGCCAGCGAGGATTCCGTTGCAAGACATTCCTGGAGCAGGGCTGACAGGTTCTCAGGGAACATGGCCTCTATTCCAGATTCAAGCACTCCCCACTGCTCCATCACATTAAGCATGCCGGTGTTGGCGTAGAGTACCGAACCCGCAGCGTCAAACTCCACGATGGGATTCGGCGCATCCTCGGCAAGCCGCGCGGCTCGTTGGACATCACGCTGAATCTCCATGGCATCAGTCAGATCACGGACCACGACCATGCCACCGACCGGCACTCCTTGTTGTATTCTCGGACGGAACGAGAGCAAGAGCTCAAACTGTGTCCCATCCTCTCGCTTCCAACAGTGGGAAGGGATCACGACAAGCTCGCCGGTCTTCACCATCCGAGTGAATGGACACTGGGACCCCTCAGTCTCGCCTGAGGTGAAGCATCCAATAAGGTCGTGAAACCCCAGTCCAATCACATCGCGTGTTTGCCCGATAAGTTGCTGGGCCACAGGATTCAGGAACAGAATGCGATTGTCGTGATCCAAGAAGAAGATGGCCTCCGAAACCGCTTCCAGGATCAGGCTCGTCTCCTCTCCTACCAGCACACGTGATTGCCCGGTCTTGGATTGGGAATCAGAGGTTGTTGAGGCGTTAAAGGCAGACATGATGCGCGAGTCCGGATTGTTCTAGCTCTCCAACCTATCGGTCGAACGGAGGTCCGTCTGTAGTATGGATAGACACGATTCCTGGAGTACGGTATGGGATGCGGTCAGTTGATAGCCGTTGATACACAGACCACTCCGCTGCTTAAGTTCTTCCTGGACAAACCGATAAGATTCTCGACAAGGCGTACTAGATCATCCAACGGAGGTGTCTATGATATCCGCCATACACACCGCANNCCTGGCTGCCTTCGGCAAACAGATCGAGGTCGTTGCACACAATGTCGCCAACGTCAATACGGACGGGTTTAAGAAATCCCAAACGGAGTTCGTCGAAATTCCTAGCGGTGGGGTCCTCCCTGTGGTCGAGAAAGATGACTCCTCCGGCCCAACGGTTCTTCGCGACAGCGGTGGGAATCAAACCTCGGTCGAGCTCTCGAATGTTGAGCTTGGTGAGGAAGCGGTGCAGCAGATCCTGGCTCAACGGAGCTTTGAAGCAAACCTCCAAACCTTACGAACAGGAAATGCGTTACTCGGCAGTATCCTGGACATCAAGAAGTAGCAGGGGTTGTACCGATGGGCTCAAGACATAGCATTCACAGCTGTCACTATGCTATGTCGAGCCCATGGCGTCTCCCCGTGTCCTCTTATTGCTTCCCCCTTTGACTCAGCTCAACACCCCTTACCCATCGACTGCCTACCTAACTGGGTTTCTTCAGTCTCGCAATATTGCCGTTGAGCAGGCGGATCTCGGCATCAAGATGGTGCTGCGCCTCTTCAGTCCTGATGGACTACGGAATATCTTCCGGCAACTGCACGGCCAGGAACCCTCCCTTCCCAGGGAAGCCATCGCCATGATGAGGGCCGAACACTCCTACGTGGACATGATCGGACCAGTCGTCGCTTTCTTACAGGGCAAACTCCCCGACCTTGCTTCATACTTGATTCGACCCGGAGTATTGCCTCAGGGCCCACGATTCCGAGGGCGCAAGAAATTCGCCCGCTCGGTGTCAGTGGAGGATAGAGCCAAACAATGGGCGACGTTCTTCCTCGAAGATCTCGCCGATTTGGTGCAAGCCACGATTACGCCGCACTTCGCCTTGAGCCGCTATGCCGAGCAGATCGGACGCAGCGCCTCATCGTTTGATCACATCGCCGCTGCCTTGGCAGAACCACCGAGTGTGACTGATGAATGGCTGCTAGATGTATTCTGGGAACACGTCAACCGAGTCAACCCCTCGCTGATCGGTCTCTCCATACCATTTCCAGGTAATCTCTATGGGGCATTCCGCATCGCAAAGGCGCTCAAGCAGCAGCGCCCTGATCTGCCGGTGGCCATCGGCGGCGGCTATGTGAACACGGAATTGCGCCGAGTTACTGACCCACGAGTGTTCGACTATGTCGACTTTATTACCCTCGACAACGGTGAACGGCCGCTCCTCTCCGTAATTGAGCATCTGTCCGGCTTGCGTCCGCGCCAATCGCTGTGCCGCACGATGTATCGCCACAACGATCATGTGGTCTATGCGGATGATCCCACGTCAGGCGACTTCACGATGAACGACATCGGCTGTCCAACCTATCGAGGCCTGACACTGGATCGCTACCTAACCATTCTGGACAGCACCAACCCCATGCATCGTCTCTGGTCGGAAGGCCATTGGAATAAACTGACCGTGGCACACGGCTGCTATTGGAAGCAATGCACGTTTTGTGATGTGGGACTGAACTACATCAGTCGTTATGAAATGACGCCGACCGAGCGGCTCATCCAGCAAATTGAACAACTCATTGCCGAGACAGGACGAACAGGGTTTCACTTTGTCGACGAGGCCGCTCCACCTGCCGCACTGAAGGCATTGGCTCTCGCCCTCCTGGAACGACGGATGTCTATTACCTGGTGGGGCAATATCCGATTCGAAACCGCCTTTTCACCGGACCTGTGCCGTCTACTTTCCGCCTCCGGTTGTATCGCAGTGACAGCAGGACTCGAAGCCGCGTCAGACCGCCTATTGAACAATATGAAAAAGGGCATCACCGTCGATCAGACTGCGTTGGTCGCTGCCGGGTTCAAGGATGCCGGTATCCTGATCCACGCCTATCTCATGTATGGCTGTCCATCGGAAACGATTCAGGAAACCGTTGATTCACTCGAACGAGTCCGCCAGCTTGTCGCGGCAGATCTCCTTCAATCAGCCTTTTGGCATCGCTTCACGGTCACGGCCCACAGCCCAGTGGGGCTGGATCCCTCTGCCCATGGGTTGTGCATTCTTGGGCCTGAATTTCGAGGCTTCGCGGAGAATGACCTGCGGCATCACGACAACCGCGCAGAAACACCGACCTGGCTTGGTGAAGGGCTCAGACGATCACTCTTGAACTATCTTGAACGACGTGGACTCGATCTCGATGTCCGTCAGTGGTTCGAGTATGAAGCCCCGCTCCCTCAGGTACCTTCCACATGGCTCAGTCGCTTGCTCAAGAAACGGACGACTGAGGACCATTCTGACTTAGAACGGCGTATGGTCTGGCTGGGTGGAGCCGTGACTTGTGAACGCATCGGAAACAGATCAAGGCTCACTCTGACCGATAGCCAAAATGATCACGTCATCACCCTGCCGGAACCAGAGGCTCAATGGTTGGAGCAATTGATTCGAGAGGCTACCCCCCAGCAAGCATGCCGGACCTATCCGCATATGCGGGAGGCCTGCCAACGGTTTTCCGGTAATGAGTCCACGTTCAACGCCTTCCTGACTACCCCTTCGTGGAAAAAGATTCGCAACGCAGGCCTCGTGCTTGTGTAACCCTTCAAATCTTTCCACTCACCTGCTAACAGCCAAACATTGACTCCACTGTGCCACGAGGAGCTCGTTCGATAAGGAGCACAAAAAGAAAGAGCCGGAATCCACAATGTGGATTCCGGCTCTTTCTTGAGCACGGATCTTCTACGTCACGTGAGCTGCTTAGTACTGCAGCTGCAACGCGACGTGGAACGAATCAACCTTGTCGCCTGCTGCGCCAGGGCCAAAGTTGTTGAAGAACCCCTTTGTGTTGATATCACCGTATCGATAAAACGCAGAAATACGAGCATTGTGGCCGGAGATGATGTAGTTCACACCGGTTTCCCACTCCTGCCGCATGGCGCTGTACCGGGGATCAATGCTGGTGAACCGGACATAGGGTTGGAACCGCCCAATGCCGACCTCATGTGGAATCAGGTACAACCCATACACCGTCCACGAGTGGCCATTGAATGTACAGAAGCAATTGCCCGGCACAAAGGCTCCAGTTCCATAATTAGCCCAATGTCGCTTGAATTCCCCGTTGAAGGTAAACACGCCCATGTTGTTCGGGAGGACCTTTTCGAGCAATACATCGACAGAGGCCCCAGTGAAATCACTGGTTCCTGTCGTGGCCGAGCCAGCACCATCCTTTTGGTGCTGCACACTTGTGCCGATCGCCACGATGTCTCCGGCTGTCCCGTAATAGGTACCTTGCGTGTAATAGCCAGGAGTCGGCTCATCGTTTAACAGATTCCACTGCAAACGACCCGTGTACATCAAGCTGTTGCCCGTATTCGGTCCACCCCGCAATCCCTGAGACACACTGAGGACATACAGTAGATGGGTGCCCCCTGGGTGAATCTTGCCCCAGAAGGTGGCCGCATTGTCACGGCCATAGAGCCCAGCTCCACCACCAGTTGCGCTTGTCCCATTGAAATTGGCACTCGCGTCTACGGGAAAGAACGGCGTTCTGAACCCATCAAAAGTCGCATGATAGAAAGGACCGTTCAGCTCTCCTCGTTCGCTCGGGAGCAACATGCGCCCGACCCAGAGGTTCGCCATCTCGTTGAACTCAAACTTGCCGATCGCATCAAGCAAGCCGATCGAGGAGTTCCCGCCGAATATACTTGAACCTGCACTTCCACCTGCACCACTACCTACACCCACCGCACAGTTGAAGCAATCCGTGTTGAATTCGAACTTCACGTATTTATGGATCTGCCCGTTGATGTAGATACGAGCATTGTTGATGGTGAACTCGTTGCTGTAGTGCGTACCGTTCGCGGCGCCATTTTCCTGGCTATTGAAACTGGTCCGGATACCCATGCCGACGGAGATCCACTTGTCGTCATCGGCTTTGATCGTGCCACCAGCATAGGCACTCGGCAGCGTGGATCCCATTCCAGCCACCAGTGCCGCCATGGCCCCAGCAACTAAAACCTTTTTCCACCGCCTCACAACATGGTCCTTCATACTGATGCCCTCCCTTGTGAGTAATAAGAAACCACTGCCCACCTGCACTGATATCCAAAAACGTATACATCCGGGAAGTTGGTGGCGAGTATGCCTAAGTACCTAAAAGATAGCAAGAAACTTTCCTCTAATTGCTTCCACATGTAATAACTATACATATGTATTTCTGCTTGTCCATGTACATGCGAAAAACGATCAGGTGGGATGCTGATGTGGTTGTCGCCCGCGCACCTCACCATCGCCCCCGCAGATCGCGTGCAGACCGCATCGTCACTGACTCGTTTTTCATGTGCCACCATACGTGCCTTTACTCACCTACGTAGGATGCCCCCGCTGTGACGCGGTGGAAGAAGCGCACCGAGTGTCCTCTGCCTAGTCGGCCAGGGCCATTTGGCTGCGTGCCAAAAACTTAGGAACCAAACGAACCACCGCTGCGACAACAGAGGGCTCGATCAGCGTCAAGCAATCCTTGTACCCCACACTCTAGACACGCGACGGCTCTACCGTTCGAGAGAACAGGAGACGGACAGCTGTTGAGATGTATGTCTGTACTTAGAACTGTTGGAGGAGATAACTGATAGATAAATATAAGAGCCAGGCAGAAGAAGTTCCCTCCCTCTGCCTGGCTTTCTCAGTACACCGGTAAGAGTCTATCTGTTCGGCTGAGGAGTGTAGCGGAGATACGGCTTCACCGTCGTGAAGCCTTTAGGAAACAGTTGTTGCGCTTCCGCATCACCCACTGCGGGCGTAATAATGCAATCTTCACCATCTTTCCAGTTCGCCGGAGTGGCGACCTTGTACTTCGAGGTCAGCTGAAGCGAGTCGATCACTCTCAACAATTCATCAAAGTTCCGGCCGCAGGAGGCGGGGTACGTCAAGGTCAGTTTGACCTTCTTGTCCGGGCCGACAATAAAGACCGATCGCACCGTCATATTGTCGATGGCGTTGGGATGGATCATGTCATACAACGTCGCAACCTTCTTATCCGGATCGGCGATAATGGGGTAGTTCATCGTCGTCTTTTGCGTTTCGTTGATATCGTTGATCCAGCCTTTGTGGGAATCCATCGGATCCACACTGACGGCAATCACTTTGACGCCTCGTTTCTTGAACTCCGGCGAGATTTTGGCCACAGTCCCCAGCTCCGTCGTACACACAGGGGTGTAATCCTTGGGGTGTGAAAACAGAATCCCCCACCCGCTGCCCAGCCATTCGTGAAAATTGATCGTGCCCTCTGTCGTCTCTGCCGTAAAGTTCGGCGCGTCATCGCCCAATCGTATAGCCATGAGATACCTCCTTCTGTCGTGATCATCTACAACGAGATTTAACTATCACCGTACATTACTGCGCCCTGACGGACGAGTTCAAGAGGCCGCAGTTTAAAACGTCAGCAGGCGGACCTCATCAATCAACCAGCAGTGATCGAGGAACGCTATTCCGCCCACCCTGGCCTTGACGAATGACGGTTGACGCATGGCCTACGAGACTGGGCTCCTCGGCTCAAGTTTCTCCATCGCCTTGCCGATAGGGCTCACGAGAACCTGTATAAGGAGTCGGACATGGACGGCACGGACACAGTGCGCACAAAGCTCCATATCTCAAAGGATCCGATGTACCTCATGCTGCGCGAAGGCTGCATCAAGGAGTTCAACGTCAAAAAGGCGGCCGGAGACAAATGCGAGCTCCGAGGCTGCGATCTGCGCGGTCTTGACCTTCGGGGCTTGGATGCGGATGGGTTGGATCTCAGCGACTGCTATTTTCGGCAATCCGACTTGCGCGGGGTGGATTTCAGCAAGGCCAATATGGATGGAGCCAGCATCAACGCCTGCAAGATCTCAGGCGTCCTCTTCCCCCGAGAGCTCAGCGCGTCGGAGATTGAACTCTCCCTCTTACATGGGACACGCATGCGGTACGGGGTAAAATAACAGACACCTCAAGCCTCGGCAGCGGCTGACTCATTTCAGAGACCACCACATCGATCGTCATCGGCCATTTAGCAAACGAAACAGCCGGCGTATTCGAATCCTCTCGACTGACGCCGCCGCAGTGACACTGCTTATAGGCCAGCAGAGAGGGATAACGGAGTCCGCACCTTCTCATGACCAGACTCAGCCACACCCGCATCGAGAAGAATGACTCGTTCATCCGTGAGCTTTCCCCCCTCTAGGAGATGATGGCGGATCGCCTCAGCGCGCTGGTGGGCCAGCGCCTCTAATTCGCTCGGAGAAATTTGGATGGCCGCCGCGAGTTGTCGCTTCATGTCTTCCACGGTCGGCTGTGTGGGTTCCGCCGGTGTCACTGATGGATCAAGCGCAGGAAGCTTCGCATACAGTTTTTCCACCAGCCATTGCTCTTCTTTTAGCGACAGTTCTTCCTGATCTGGCTTCTTCCCACCGCTCATTGCGAACAGCTGCTCTCGAAGTTTCATCGTTTGAAGCACCGCCACATCACGCGTCTCATCGGTCGTTCCCTTGATGTCGAGTCGGAGTCCCGCCCGCTCATCCAACGCTTTCTCCAGCGCCTCGAGTTTGTGCATCTCACGCTCGATCAGATCGGCGCTGCCAGGCGGGAACTCAATGAACTGTAGATCCTCCTCGTTACCTCCAGCCGGTACGAGCTTCCCCATCAACGCAAACGGAGAAGCCACGACTTTTCCAAGCAGATTGAGCAGCGTCGAAATGACCACCTTGCCGTACTTGAAGTCCGGGTCGTTCAGATTGCCGCGAATCGGCATGTCGACCTCAATCACACCTTTGCGATCCTTCAGCAGTCCCACGAGAAGCGGCACCGGCAATGACGTGGCATCTGGACTGTTGGTCTTGTCGCCGAATGTCAGTTGATCAACATGCACGAGATTTTCCGCTTCCAGCACTTTTTGTGAGACCTTATACTTCAAATCAAGCGAAAGCTTGCCCTTGGACAATCCATAGCCGGCATATTTGCCGCTATACGAACCAACCGGCATCAGGTCCATCCCGCCCAGTGTAATGACCAAGTCGGTGAAGGCGTCCTCGCTCAGTGGATTTATCTTTCCGACGATGTTAAGTCGCGCCGCCCGACCGATCCTGCCCGTGAGATTGACATCGGCTTTCTTCAGTTGCTTGGACGATAACCCTTTGATGGTCCCTCCAAACTCCGTCAGGCTGGTCTTCACGTTCGGTTCGATGGACCGGTCTTCAAATCTTGCGGCCAGCTTGACCAACTTGACCTGGTCGATCGTCACAGGCACGGGCTCCGCCGCTTTAGCAGGCGACTTCTCACTTTCAGGTTCTTTAGCAGCCGCCTGATCGCCGGGTACAGGCGAAGCTGCCAGTTGCGACACATTGAGCTGGCCGTCCGCTTCCACCACTATCCGCGCAGACGGTTCTTGCCAAACCACTTCGGCGATTTTCACAGCGGTCGGCTCCACATCCAAGGCCACGCGATTCACGGCCAACCCCTTCCAGGTCACCATATTGGCAAACTCTTTGCGATCGACAACGGCCAACTGATTGACCGCAAGATCGCCCTGAAATCGCAGCATCGGCTCATTCGGATGCTCTTTGGCAAAACGCAGTGCCCCCTTGAGATCGATCGCTCCATCCTGCACATCGGCATTGAGAAACCGATCGAGATATGGTTGAAATGGATGAATCTCGATGTGCTCCAACTTGAGCGTGGCATCCACGACCAATGGCTCGACCGTGACCTTCCCTTGCATGCCAATCGTTCCCGTCTCATTGAGTTTCAGCGAGAGGTCCACCGGCAACGGTTTCTTGAAGGGAATCCGCACATCTTTCACGGTGAGATTCATCGCCGACACATCGACATGACCGGGCCTCGAGAGCGTTCGATCCTCGAACGCGGCCCGATAGTTCCGTAGAGCGACCTCGTCAACGGTAATGGTCCAGGGCTTTGGTGCTTTCTCTGGTTTGGCCTGTGCCGTGGAGGATTGATTCGAGCTCTCATTCCCGCCGACCGGTGTAAAGAGCGTTTGATAATTCATAGCCCCGCCTGGGTCCATCCAGACCTCGAACCGCGCATCGGCTGAATGCACCTTCGCGACATCGACGATCTGCTTTTGCAGATCCAGCTGAATCCCTTCCACATGAAAGGCCGGAATACGAACCACTGGCTCAAGCCCGTCTCGTTCCACGATCGCGAGATTCCGAATCGAGACGTTTCCATTCTTGACCGTTGCCTGGGGAGCCTGACCGCGAAGATCAAAATGGTACGACGCGGAGAGACCAAGGGTGCCCTGCGGAATATCGAACTGGAACAGGTCGTGCACGGCTTGATAGAACGTCTTGAGTTTGATTCCGGACAGAGTCAGCTTTCCATCGGACTCCATCGGTTCCAGAAAGATGGTCCCCTCCCAAGAGATCTTTTCACCCTTTCCGATCTCCGCAGTGAACGCATGGGTACTCTCGCCGCCCTCGGCCTGCACCGTGCTGAAGTTGCGCAGCACGACCTCAAACGGCACCACGTCGATCACCACCGGCCTCGCTTTTGAATCGTCTCGATATTCGATAATGCCTTGTCCGATCTCCAAGAGATCGATCTGCACCGGCATCATCTTCTTCGGCTCGCCTGTTGGGTGAGCAGGAGGCTGGGTTGCCTCATCGGAAAGCGGAACCAACGACCTCAGATTCAACTTGCCCTCACGATTCACCTTGGCCGCCACGAACGGCATGACGAGACGGATCTCGTCGAACGCGACTTTTTGTAAGAACAGCGTCGTCGCGCGCAGATTCACAAATAGTTCCTCAAACCCCAGCATCGGCGTCTCGTTCTGCCCCCGTACTTCGAACCCATTGAGACGGAGCGAGAGCGCGAACGGATTGAAGGCGGCATCCCGCAACAGGATAGGATGCTTGATTTGCTCCGAGGCGGTGGGAACGACGTACAATGTAATCAGATAGGGAACGAGCACGAAGCCGACGAGCGAATAGAAAGCAATGAGACCTACCAACGTACCGATCAGAACCCGTGGACGAAGCAGCCGACGCATGCAATCCAGCCCCTTGGAGGATGAATCCGAAGAGCAAACTATAGGGGACGCGACCGTAGAATGTCTACCGGGAGATGTCTACCTAGCCAGGGAAATTATTAGGGAATGCAACGCGCGGTGGCTGACATCGAGCGAGTCTACCGAGGGAAGGGAAAAGATTCTTGCGGTGTGTATCCCGTCGCCTCAATAGAAACAGCACTGCCACAAGCGAGCTTGGAGTGGTGCGCCCGGCTGGAATCGAACCAGCGACCCTCAGCTTAGAAGGCTGATGCTCTATCCGACTGAGCTACGGGCGCGTTCAAACATTTCGCCTACTTGGAAGGATTGCCCTTCCCGATAACTTCCGGCAGTGTTACGGGAGTGTTATCTTGGAGATACTTTTGCACCTTCAAGGCGGCTTCAGTCAAGTCTCTCTCCTCTATTGAGTTGTACCGCTTCCACATCTTCTCTGACTTGTGACCAACAATCTTCATCGCGGTTGCTGTATCCACACCGGCGCGTCGTAGGTTTGTCGATGCACAATGACGGAGATCATGGAATCTAAAGTCAGTTATTCCGGCATCTCTCAACGCGGTCCTGAAGGATCGGCTGATACGTTGAAGCGGTCGGCCCTTGTAGGTGAAAACGTGGTTATTCGTCAGACTGCGAACCTTAGCCAAGCGTTGGAAGGTTGCGCGAACGTCTGGCGTCATGGGAATACGTCGGCCTGTTTTCGTCTTGGTGTCCTGACTGCGAAGGGTGATGAATCCCCTACGGAGGTCAACATGGTCCCAGGTCAGAGACACAATCTCCCTGAATCGCTGACCGAGTTGGTAGGCCGTTAAGAGCACCGGGCGGAGGTGTGGCTTCGCGGCGTGATGTAACCGGCTCCATTCGTCCTCGGTCAAAACTCGGTCCCGCTCGTTCTGTGGGTTGGGTATGGTTACCCGTGAAGCAGGGTTAGCCTGCAGTAGTCCTCGCTTGATGGCCACGTTCAAGCAATGCTTCAGGGCGATGTGATCATGGTTGATGGTCTGAGTGCTGGCCGGTTTGCCGTTTGGCTTCTTTCTTTGGCTGCGGAAGGCTTCTATGTCCTCCGGTCGGATCTCAGAGAGGATCTGATGACCGAAGAAGGGCATGAGGTGGGTGTTGATGCTATGGGATCGGCCAACGAAAGAACGAAGCGTCCTCACGCTCTCAAGCTCAAGGTAGGCCATCGCCCATTCCTTGAACAACGTAGGCTTGGCTTGTTCCGTTTTCTCGTGCCCCAGGAGCAAGCGAGTCTTCACCGCTGCTTCCATCTCTCTGGCAACAGTCTTATTGAGACACCCCACCTTCCAGCGTTTCCAACGGGCACCGGGTACACCACTCGCGAGGACCAATGATTTTCCGTCCGCACTTTCGATCACCGGAAATTCCACATAGTAACTATCGCGCCGCTTAGTGAGTCCCATGGCTGTCTCTCCGTGGTGTGATCGTGTGCTGATCGATCCAGGCGTCCAGCTGAGCTTGCTTGAACTTCACCAGCCGTCCGATTTTGACGTACCCCAGTTTCCTCGCGGAAACCCATCCGTACAGGGTCAATTTGGATATGCCTAAATACTTCGCGGCCTCATCCATTGTCAAAAGGTTATTCATGACGCTTCAGCAGCCCTTTTCTTCATGCACGACACATTTGGTCGATTGAACCGACCGACATACCTACACAGCTCTCGGGAGTGGCACTTATGAGAGGGTCCGGATTTTTTCACCATACCGAAAAGGTAGGGGGGGAGACAGTTGACAGCTTTCCATAAGCCATGTAACATTTTGTTACATGCAGCCTCATGAGCTCAAACAGGTGCGGACTTCTCTCGGATTGACCCAAGACACCCTTGCGCAGACCCTCAATGTGACCAGGCAGACCATCAATCGGTACGAGCAGAAAATCGTGCCGATTCCCACCACCGTGGAACTAGCGCTGATGCAGCTCAGCTCTTCCCAGATTCCGCTCGCCGGTGTCGTCGCGGCAGGGGCTCCGATTGAACCGATTCCACAGATGGAACGCGTCGAGGTGCCGAAAAGCATGGTCGGTCGTGGCGAGACCTTCGCCCTTCGGGTGAAGGGCACGTCCATGCGGGATGAAGGGATCTTTTCCGGCGATGTGGTCGTGGTTCAGAAACAAGCCACCGTTCGCAATGGTCAAACGGTCATCGCCTTAGTGAATGGCGAGGCCACCATCAAGACGTATTACCGCAAGACCGGAACGATTGAACTGCATCCCGCGAACGACACCATGCAGCCCATCGTCATCAAGCCGTCGGACAGCTTCCAGATTGAAGGGATTGTCGTCGGCGTCATCCGTCACCTCCGAAAGTGAGGCCTCGGCTGTTGGCACCATGGACCGTCACATTGTCTGCTTTGGGATTCCTGCCTTCGAAGTCGCCGTCGCGCGACTGCATGATCCCAACCTCTCGACGCGACCGGTCGCGATCGCTCCGCTAAATACCTCTCGCGCACTCCTGCGTGAAGTCTCCGCCGAAGCTGAACAAGAAGGTCTAGCCGTCGGGATGTCTGTCGAGCAGGCGCGACGGGTCTGTCCCTCCCTGCACGTCCTCTCCCCGAATCCCTCTCGCGTCCGCACCGCGGAGGGGTCGTTGCTTCCCATCGTGAGCCGCTATGCTCCCGTCTGGGAACCGGCCCAGCCTGGCTCCTTTGTGATGGATCTGACCGGGACCGGACGCCTCTTCGGACCAGCTTCTGATGTCGCGGCGAAGGTGCAACAGGAAGTCCTCGCTCAGTATGGCCTCGACGGGGTCGCCGGCGTGGGCAGCAACAAGCTCGTGGCCCAAACCGCCGCGACGTTGATTCAACCGTCAGAACTGTATGATGTCCGTCCAGGGTCGGAGCCGATGTTCATGGCGCCGCTCGCAGTGCGCACCCTGCCGGGCCTGCAGCGACCTTGCATGCAGCAGATCCTGACCAGGCTCGATGATCTGAATCTCGACACACTCGGCGATGTAGCGGAGAGTCCTGTCGAGGCCTTGGAAGTCGCGCTAGGAGACTATGCTGGGCAGCTCTCCCGCTGGGCACAGGGCATTGATTCATTGCCGGTGTTGCCACCGGCGATCCAGCCAGGGCTGGAAGAGACCGTCATCCTCGATCCGGACGAGATCGATGATCCGGTGCTGACCGGCCGATTACTCGACGCATTGGAACGGCTCTGCCGGACCTTACGGAGTCAGCGCCGTGTCTGCGGCCGTCTGTCCCTCACGATCCGGTATAGCGACCACCTTGAAGTCACGAAGCACGAGCGCGTCGCTCCCGAAACCTGCTGGGAATGTGATCTGTCTCCCGTGGTGATGTCCCTCTTTCAGAACTGCATGCGCCGGCGGATTCGCTTGCGAGCCATGACCCTAAGCATGGCTGGCCTGACCAGCTACGCCGAGCAAGGCGTGCTGTTCGATGCTCGGCCTCTCGAAGAACAGCGTCGGCAGGAGCGGGCCAAGCAGCTTGCCGTTGCGCTCGATCAGCTTCATGCTCGCTTCGGTGAGGGTTCCATTCGGTATGGGAGGAGTAATTGAGTGACTTTCGTCCACCTGCACACCCATTCGTCCTCTTCACCGATGTGGGGCGTCCCGACGCTGGAGGCCCTCTGTCAAGCCGCTCAATCACAAGGACAGGACTATCTCGCGCTCACCGATACCAACGGACTCTATGGCGCAATCCGCTTTCTTGAGGTCGCGCATGAGCATGAACTCAAGCCAATCATCGGCGCAGAACTCATTTCAGGCATGCACCGGGCAGTGCTACTCGCGAAACATCCTACCGGGTACGCCAATCTCTGCCGGATTCTGTCCGCCCGCCACTGTGATGCCTCCTTTGACTTCATCGAGATCGTCGCCCAACATCGCACGGGACTGGTGATCCTGTCAGATGATCCTATTGCCGTGACCGCTTGGCAGGCGGAGTCGAAAGACGATCTCTACGTCGAGCTAACACCGGGTCCTACCTTACAAGACGCAGTCGCGTTGAGCCGTAGACAACACCTGCCGCCAGTGGCCACCACCCGCGCCGCGTTCCTCCACCCAGCCGACTATCAGGCCCATCGATTGCTGCGTGCGATCGCGGAGAACACGACGCTCTCACGACTCAAGCCCGACCACTGTGCTCTCCCCTCTCAGTGGCTCATGCCGGAACCAGTGCTCGCGCGACATCTGCCGCATGTTCCGGAGGCCATGACCAATACACGATTGATTGCCGAACAGTGTCATACCGATTGGGACTTCAAACAGACCATCTTTCCCTCCTTCCGTCAGCTCTCCTCAAGCGCCGCCTTTGAAACACTACGCAGCAAGACCTACGACGGTGCCATCTGGCGCTATGGCACCTTGCCGACTGCGGTTCGAGAACGGATTGAGAAGGAACTGGCGGTGATCCGTGACAAGGGCTATGCGGATTATTTTCTGGTGGTAGATGAAATCGTCCGCCAAGCGCCACGGACCTGCGGCCGAGGTTCTGCCGCCGCCTCGATCGTGTCCTATTGTCTCGGCATCACCCATGTGGATCCGATTCGACACAATTTGCTGTTTGAACGGTTTCTGAATCCCGGTCGTCACGATCCGCCCGACATCGACGTGGACTTTCCCTGGGACGAACGGCCCGCCATTCTCGACTGGGTGTTCAAACAGTACGGACACCAGCAC
>CXWL01021899.1_pt1 | contig 16148 bp, 16 predicted proteins | sample 590931 | NCBI WGS metagenome assembly CXWL01 (sample SAMEA3498368, study PRJEB10139) | groundwater metagenome | biome: water well; material: biofilm material | place: Germany | collected 2015-04-27 | reverse complement strand
GGAGCGTGCGTCAGGCTGATTTGCTGAGCCCCGAAATCAAGGTCGGGATCACCAGCCGCCACACCGACGCGCGCAACAGCGATCAGATCGCCAATCCGCTCTTGCTTGAACTGGGCCTGCTGGACTTCTCCACTGTGCTGGCACTGCTGTTGCCGCTGGCGGTGATTGGCCTGAGCTTCGGACTGGTGCAGGAAGATCGCGAGCGCGGCGTATGGCGCCTGGTGTGCGCGCAGACGCGCCGGCCCTGGACGCTGGTGGCGGCAGCCCTGTTGGTGCGCCTGCTGGCNNGCCACGCTGCAGGCCATGTGGCACTGGCTGGCCTTCGTTACCGTCCTGAGCGTCGTCTGGACGCTGCTCGCGGCCGTGTTCCTGTTGTTGCCGGTGGGCGCCAGCGCGGCCGCGCTGGGTCTGTTGGGCCTGTGGCTGGCGACCACGTTCGCCGTGCCGCCGGCACTCGCCTGGGTCGCCCAGCAACGGTTTGCGATGCCCTCGCGCTTGCAACTGGTGATTGACATTCGCCAGCTTCAGCACCATGGCGCCGAGGCACAAAAGGAGTTGCTGGCGGCGTGGGTCCGGGCCAACCCGCAATGGGTGAAGCCTAACGGCACGGCCCTGTCGCCGGTGCAAGAGCGGCTACCTGCCAACCTCGCGCTGGACCATGGTGTGCGCCCGCTGATGCTGGCGTTCGACCAGGCGCGCAGTGAACAGGCCACCTTCATGGAGCGCTGGTCCTGGCTGTCGCCCAGCCTGGGCGCGGTGCTGCTCGCCGACCGTTTGAGCGGCCTCGATGCAAACGCCTACCTTGGCTACACCAAGGCGGTGAACGCGTATGAGGACCAGTGGCGTGCCTACTTCGTGCCCCGCGTCATGCGTGGCAGCCCCCTGTCGCCGGGCGAGTTGCAACACCTGCCGGTCTTCACCTTCCAACCAGCACGCAAGCTGGGCGCCGGTTGGCGCGTGTCGGCGGGCCTGACTTTGCTGTCCTTGGTGCTGGCCGCCACGGTATTCGCCGGGCGGCGCCGCTATGCACAGCCATGAGGCCCGCTTGATTCCGATTTCCCCTTTCTTCTTAACTACTCCAAAGAAAACCATGCCATCCATTCATTCCCGATTTGCCCTGCGACCGGTCGCCCTGGCCGCCTTGTGGGCCGTGTCCGTCCACGCCGCGTTGGCGCAGACCGCACCACCCGCATCCAACCCGCCCACCGAGGTTGCAAGCACGTCCTCAACCCAGCCCCAGGCTGAGCTTGCGCCAGTCACCGTCAAGGCCGAGCGCACGCCGGGCGTGACGCCCGGCAAGCTCAGCAGCAGCACCAAGGGCGACGCCCGCTTGCTGGAGACGCCCCAGTCGATCACCGTGTTGACACGTGAACTGATGGACTCGCGCCAGGACAAGAGCCTGGTCGAAGCGCTGGGCAGCGTGGCCGGGGTGGTGGCGGGCGAGCGGGGCCGGCGCGGCTTCGACGACTTCGGCATTCGCGGCCAGACCTTCGGCCAGGAGAAGTATGTCGATGGGCTCAACACGGTGCGTTCGGGCTACATCCCGGCCGAGGAGATATTTGGCGCCGAACGCATTGAGATCATCAAGGGCTCGGCCTCGCTGCTGTTTGGCCAGGTGCAGCCTGGCGGCCTGGTCAACATCGTGAGCAAGCGCCCCAAGCCCGAGGCCTTTGGCGAGTTCGGCGTGACCGTGGGCAACCTGGGCCAGCGCGAAGTCACCGCCGATTTCGGGCGCCCGTTGTCGGAAGGCGGGCGTTCGGCCTTTCGCGTGGCGGCCTTGGTCAACCAAAGCGACGACGCCACCGACGTCATCTACTTCAAGAACCGTTACCTGGCGCCTTCGCTCACGCTGGACCTGGGCAGCGCCACCGACTTCACGCTGCTCACCAGTTTTCAGCAACGCGAATGGCTGCGCAACCAGGGGCTCGCGCCCAAGGGCACCGTGTTGCCGAACCCGAACGGGCCGATTGAGCGCAGCCTGTACATCGGCGAGCCCACGTTCGGCCACAACGATGCGCGCCGCACCCGCGTCGGTTATGCGCTGGAGCACCGCTTTGCCTCCGGCTGGAAACTGAACCAGAATTTCCGTTGGGACGACGCCGAGATGAACCAGCGTCCGTCGGCCTTCTACGGCGCCTTGGGCGGGGACAACCGCACGCAGTCGCGCACCGCCAGTGTCGCCAACGACCAGACCCGCGCGCTGGCGCTCGACACCTATGCCAGCTACCGGCTACCCAGCAGCCTCGGCAGCCATGACCTGACCATTGGCGTGGACCTGAGCGACAAGTACGGCCGCCTGACCAGCCGCAGTTGCACGCCGCCACCCATCGACCTGTACAAGCCGGTCTACGGCGTGGCCGTGCCCTGCGCGGCGAGCCAATCCGACACCACGCTGGAGACCCGCGGCCTTGGCCTGTATGCGCGCGACCGCCTGAAGCTTGGCGAGCGGTTGCACTTGAGTTTTGGCGCGCGCCATGACCGCGTCGACACCACCAGCACCAACAACGTCAGCGGCAAGAAGACCGACCCCTCCGACGCCGCCACCACCGGCATGGCCGGACTGGTGTTCGAGGTGTTGCCGGGCATCGCGCCCTACGCCAGTCTGGCCAATTCCTTCGTGCCCTTGACCGGCGTGGACCGCAACGGTGCCCTGTTCCAGCCCGAGACGGGTCGGCAGGTCGAAGTAGGCGTGAAGTTTGAACGCGACGGTGGCCGCCAGATCGCCTCGGTGGCGCTGTACGACCTGCGTCGCGCCAACGTGCTGACCACCGACCCAGTCAACGCGGCCTTCAGCGTGCAGCAAGGCGAGCACCACAGCAAGGGGCTGGAGCTGGAGCTGGCGGCCGAACTGCGCAATGGCTGGAACCTGACTGCCGCCTACGCCTACACCGATGCCGTGGTTTCGAAGAGCAACAAGGCCAGCGAACTGGGTCGCATCGTCAACAACGTACCCAAGCACAGCGCCAGCGCCTGGGGCATGTACCGCGTGCATGACGGCGCGTTGGCAGGCTGGTCCGCCGGGTTGGGCCTTCGCAAGGTGAGTGAGCGCACCGGTTACTCCTACGACTTCACCATCCCCGGCTACACCGTGTTCGACGCCGCGCTGCACTACCAGGGGCGTGGCTTTCGGGTGGCGCTCAACCTCAAGAACCTGGCCGACAAGACCATCTATGGCGGCGCCTTGAGCAACAGCGTGGTGACACTGGGCGACACGCGCCAAGCGCGGCTGAGCGTGGTGTATGAGCTGTAATGCGCGCTTGCCTGCTGGCCCGTGCGGCCGACTGCGGGCGCGCCGGCATGTCGCGGCCCAACGCCTTTTGAAGGTGCGCCAGTGAGTGCGGTCCTCGACAGCGCCAGTGTGCCGCAGAGCGCGTCGCAGGGCACCCCGGCCCAGCGCGCGCACCGGCGCAGCGTGGTGTTCATGCGCTGGTTGCGCAAGGTTCACCTCTATGTGGGCCTGTGGGGCGCCGCGCTGGGCTTGCTTTTTGGCGCCACCGGCATCTTGCTGAACCACCGCTCGGTGCTGAAAATTCCGGTGGAAAAGCTGGTGCAGAAGACGGCCCAATTGCGGCTGCCCGAGCCGACGCGCCAGCGCCTGGACTCGCCCGAACAGATGGCGCAGTGGCTGCAGGCCGAGTTGACGTTCACCCCCCAACAAACTCGCACCAAGGTCGAGCCGGCGCGCGTGGTGATCTGGGGCGAGCGCGAGGTGCCGCAACCGGCGCGCTGGAGCTTCGAGTTCAACAGCCCGCACAAGGGCGTCAGCGCCGAATACTTCGTGGGCAATCACACGCTCAAGGTGGAAACGCGCGACGCCACGCCGCTGGGCACGCTCACCCGGCTGCACATGGCGGTCGGCGCCAGTGTGTTCTGGGTGCTGCTGTCGGACACCATCGCCGCTGGGCTGCTGTTGTTGTCGATCACCGGCTTGCTGCTGTGGTCGCGCTTGCACCGGGCCAAACTGGCCACGGTGGCGATCAGTCTGGGCGCGCTGGCCGGGGCGATCTGGTTCATGTGGTCCGCCACCGCTTGAACGCATGACCAGCTTTGCCATGTGCACCGACCCCACCGCTTGTCCAGCCAGCCGTGGGGCGCAGCGTGCCCGCGCTGACGTCACGCCGTTGCGGCGGCAGGGGATGAGTGATGTGTGAACGGTCTGCGGCTTCGCCCGATGAGGTTGACTCGTCGCGCGACGCCAAGCTGGTCACTGTTGCGCTGGCGCCATCGGCCGCGCCGCCTCACATGGGTTCGCGCCGGCGTCGTCTGTGGGAGTTGGACGGACACGCACATTGCCCGGTGGTGGGCGTGTGCGTTGCGCTTGCGACTTTGCGCCGCATCATGGTCAAGCTCTGGAGCGTTCAATCTGCGACCGATGATTACGGCTTGCATTGCGGCGCGGTCGCCGCGTGCAAGCAGCGCACGCCGTTGGCCGAGGCAGTGCAACGCGAGCTGGACCAGCGTTTCGCCGGGCCGCTGAGCCGATCCGCCAAGGCCAAGACCACCGACGCGCTGGCGGTGTGGTGGCGCCAGATGTCAACTGGTCAGGATCTGGCGGGCGCGTTCTGGGCCACCTTGACGCATCCACGCTGCTCGGCCGAACTGGAGCGCCAGGTGCTGGGCGAGGTGCACATGTTGCAGCACCAGGTGGGCATGTCGCAGCGCGTGGATCTGGCCCGCTTTGAGGCGCTGCTGGACGAGAACGCCACGCTGGCGCGCGAGCTTGGCCAGGTCCGGCAGCGCAGCGCCCGCCACGCGACGGAGCTGACCCGTCGTGCCGACGCGCAGCAAGGCCAGGTGATGCAGTTGCGCGCCCAGTTGATTGCGCGGGACACCAGCCTGATGACCCTGAAGGCGGACCTGCAGACCTTGGAAGCAGCAGTGCCGGGCCTCAAGGGGCGCGTGCTGCTGGAGCGCGAGACCCAGCAGCAGGCCGAGCGCGTCCACACCCTGGAGCGCGCGCTGCTGCAGGCGCAACAGGCCTGCGAGCGGCAGGCGCGGCGCGCGCAAGCGTTGACTGAAGAAACGGCGCGCCGTGATGGCGCCAGCGCGCCAGCCGGGCAGGACGTATCCTTGCCCGACACCGCCACCAGTCTGGGCGACCGCGCCGTCTTGTGCGTGGGCGGGCGTCCAGCCAGCGTGCCGCTGTACCGTCACATCGTGGAGGGTACTGGCGGGCGCTTCCTGCACCACGACGGCGGCGAGGAAGAAAGTGCGGCCAAGCTCGACGCCACCCTGGCCGCCGCCGACCTGGTGATCTGCCAGACCGGTTGCATCAGCCACAACGCCTATTGGCGCGTCAAGGACCATTGCAAACGTACCGGCAAGCAGTGCGTGTTTGTCGAGAACCCGGGCAGCGCAAGCCTGAAGCGCGCCTTGGCGGAGTTGCAGCCGCAGAGTCAGGGTTGAGCCCATCTCGCGACCTACCGTCGCGCGCAACGGTGACTGTTGCGCCGCTGCGACGGCTATTTCGTCAGAATCAGTTTGCCTAGTTTGGTTTCCTGTAGCCGATAAATCAAGCCTTGGTGTTCGATCAGCACCGACTTCTGGCCCCGGAGCAGGGCCGAGCTTGGCAGCGGAGCGGCGCCGCGCGGGTTGGCTGGGTGCGTGATCGACATGGCGGGTGGCACGGGGTCCGGTGAGCTCGGGCTGGGCGCTTGCATGGCGGAGTTCCGATCAATGTTTTGGTTCGGTGATGAAGCCGATCTTGAGTAGCCCGGCTTGCTGCGCGCTGGCCATGGCCTGGGCGACACGTTCGTAACGCACGTCCTTGTCGCCGCGAATGTGCAGGTCGGGTTGCGGGTTCTTCGCGGCCTGTGCCCTGAGCAGGTCCGCCAGGTTGGCTTCGTCCACCCTGGCCTCGTTCCAGTAGTACACACCCTGCGCGTCAATGCTCAGGCGCACCGTTTCGGGTTTTTGCTCCTGCACCTGGTTGCTGGCGCGTGGCAGGTCCACGTTGATGGCGTGTTTCATCACCGGTACGGTGATGATGAAAATGATTAACAGCACCAGCATCACGTCCACCAGCGGTGTCATGTTGATTTCGTTCATGGTGCCGTCTTCCAGGTCGGCAGGCATGCCGGAGTCTCCAAATGCCATGGTGCGCCTCGCTTTCAGGCTTGGCGCATGGGCACGACCTTGGCCGCGCCGCTGGCGCTGACGCGCGAGCCGGTGACAAAGTAGGCGTGCAAGTCATGCGCAAAACGGTTGAGTTTGATCAGCACCGACTTGTTGCCACGCACCAACGCGTTGTAGCCCAGCACCGCGGGAATCGCCACCGCCAGACCCAGCGCGGTCATGATCAGCGCCTCGCCAATCGGCCCCGCCACCTTGTCGATGGTGGCTTGCCCAGCCGCGCCAATGCCCATCAGCGCGTGGTAAATGCCCCAAACCGTGCCGAACAGGCCAACAAAAGGGGCGGTGGCGCCCACCGATCCCAGGATCGCCAAGCCGGCCTGCAAGCGCGCCGTGCTGTCGTCGATTGAATTGCGCAGGCTGCTGGTGATCCAGTCGCTAACGTCCAGCGTGTCGTGCAGTTGTACCTTGGTGTTGCGGTGGTGCGCGGTGGCTTCGCGCCCGACCGTGGCCAATTGGTGGAACGGGTTGCCATCCATTGCGCCGAGTTTGCTCAGACCGGTGGCTATGTCTTCGCTGTGCCAGAAGTCCTCGGTGCTGGCGCCTAACTTCTTGTACTTCAGAATGTCCAGCGCCTTGACCAGGATGACGATCCAGGACGCCAGCGACATGGTCAACAGTATCAAGGCGACGCTTCGGGTGACCCAGTCGCCACCGTTCCAGACGGCCATCAAGCCAAGTTGCGAATTCATAAATGCTCCAGAAAGAANNCCCAATCAACGCGCGCACCACCACCTTGCCTTGTTCGCCAAGCCGTCTGCTCAAGGGCGGGTAGGGTGGCTTGGGGTTGTGCAGGTAGTCCGCGTCGCTGGACGGCAACTCCACACGTGGGGGTGCCGGCGGGGCCGGTGGCGCCACGCTGACGGGCGCCGTCACCGCCTCGGGGGCGGCGACCGGGTTGAGCACGCCTGCTGGCGCGTTGGCAGCGGGCGTCGGATCGGCCACTGCCAACAACTCGGGCGCGCTTTGGTGCACCGGCGTTGGGGCTCGGCTGAGCACCGGTTTGACCGGGGTCGGCGCTGGCGGTGTGGGGGGCGGTGGTTCGACGATGGGTGATGCGGGTTCGATCAACTCGGTCAGCAGTTCGGCTGGCACCAGCACCTCCACCGGGCGGCGTAGCAGGCCGGTCTGCAACGCCCACAAGCCGGCGCCATGGAACATCAGCGCGCTGGCAACGATCATCGTGATGCGCTTGGGCTTGGGCAGGTGCATGGTGGGTCGGTAGAAGCTGCCGCTGGCGGCGTGTTTGCGCAATGTCTGAGCGGTTTGGATCTTCATCAACTGCGTCCCCTTGAGGCGTGTGCGCGTCAACCCATCCGGCGAAGCGATCAGTCGCATGGGTGATTGTAACGCAAATGCGAACGATTTGCATTGAGATGTAAGAGTTGACCAAAACGATATTGACGACGTGTGCCGACAGCGTGAAAGTGCTTCGGGCGTTACGTCGAACTGGCACGCAACTGGTTCGTTGGAAGTGGTCTGTTCGTGCCCGGCTGCCGCGTGGGCCGGCGGCGATCAGGGCCATCGCCTCGATACCGCTGGTTCAGCGACGCGTCTGGTTCGACTGACGTGGCGTGGCCGATGCGCAGCCACTGCAACTGGCGCCGCAGCCAGCGGCTTTTTGCCCGGAGGCGAGTCTGAGCTTGAGCGCGGCCGGTAGCGGCAAGGCGAGTAGGGTCGCCAGCACGCGGCGAGCGACCGCATCCGGCGTCAGCCGCCAGGCGCAATAGACGGCGCAGCCGAGCACCAGCACCGACACGGCGATGATCTCGAACAGCGGGTACATCGATGCCGAATGCATGGTGATCAGGCGTCAGTCCAGATGAGCGCGAGGCGGTACGTGACAAAGGCCGCCGCATAGGCCAGTGCAAACAGGTAGGCCGCCATCAGCGCGGGATAGCGCCAGGAGTTGGTTTCGCGCTTGACCATGACCAGCGTGGAGATGCATTGCGGTGCAAACACGTACCACGCCAGCAGTGAATAGGCCGTGGCCAGCGACCAGCCCTGGGCGATGATGGGGCTGAGCGCCTGGGCGGTCTCGTCGGCGGTGGCGGACAGGGCATAGACCGTGCCCAAGGCGCTGACTGCCACTTCCCGAGCGGCCATGCCGGGAACCAGGGCAATGGAGATTTGCCAGTTGAAGCCAATCGGCGCAAACACCAGCTCCAGCGCGTGGCCGATCATGCCGGCAAAGCTGTACTGGATGGCCGCACCCGTGGCGCCATCGGGCGCACCCGGAAAGCTGGCCAGGAACCACAGCAGCACCATCACCGCGAAGATGATCGTCCCCACACGCTGCAGAAAGATGATCGCGCGTTGCCACAGCCCAAGCAATACGTTGCGCAGATTGGGCAGGCGGTAGGGTGGCAGCTCCAGCATCAATGGTTGGTAGCTGCTTCGCATCCAGATGCGTTTGAACACCCAGGCCACTGCCATGGCCGACACCATGCCGGCCACATAGAGGCCAAACAGGGTCAGCCCCTGCAGGTTGAACCAGCCCAGTTCTCGCTCTGGAATGAAGGCGCCAATCAATAGCGCGTAGATCGGCAGCCGGGCCGAGCAGGTCATCAGTGGTGCCACCATGATGGTGGCCAGGCGGTCGCGCCAGTTGGGGATAGTGCGGGTGGCCATGATGCCCGGCACTGCGCACGCAAAGCTCGACAGCAGGGGAATGAAAGCGCGGCCCGACAGGCCCACCTTGCCCATCAGGTTGTCCAGCAGGAAGGCGGCGCGCGGTAGGTAGCCCGAGTCTTCCAGCAGCAGGATGAAGAAGAACAGAATCAATATCTGCGGCAGGAACACCACCACGCCGCCCAGCCCCGCCACGACGCCGTCGGCCAGCAGGCTTTGCAACATACCCGGCGGCAGGTGGGCCTTGACGACCCCACCCAGCCAGGCCACCACTTCTTTGATGGCGTCCATCGGGATCGCTGCCCATGAGAACACGGCCTGGAACACCAGCATGAGCAAAAGCGCCAGCAGCGCCAGACCCCACACCGGGTGCATCACCACGGCGTCGAGTTTGTGGTTGAAGCGTTGCACCCGAGCTGCCTGCGGCACGGCGGCGGCCAGCACCCGCTTGACCTGCAACTGCAGCGTGAGTTGGTCGGGCAGCGCGCAGGCCTGGCGCACCGGCGTCGAGTGGGACAGCGCCTGCCAGGCGGCCGCCAGCAAGGCCTCGCGGCCGTTGTCCAGCCCTTGGCCGCGCAGGCGTGCCAGCCAGTTGCCCAGCAGGCTGTTGTCGACCGCGACGGTTTCTATCACCGGCAGGCCCAACTCCTGCGACAGGCGCGCCACGTCGATCTGCAGGCCGTGCGCGCGCGCCACGTCCATCATGTTGAGCGCCACCACCATCGGCTTGCCCAGGGTTCGCAGTTGCAGCACCAGGCGCAGGTTCATGCGCAGGTTGGTGGCGTCGACCACGGCCACCATTCCGTCCGGCTCGGGCTCGCCTGGGCGCAGGCCCATAAGCACGTCATGCGTCACCGATTCATCGGCGGTGGTCGGATTCAGGCTGTAGGTGCCCGGCAGGTCGATGACGCAGAGCGTTGCTCCGTCCGCCAACAGCACACGGCCTTCCTTGCGCTCAACCGTGACGCCGGCATAGTTGGCGACCTTCTGCCGTGCGCCCGTCAGCAGGTTGAAGAGGGCGGTCTTGCCGCAGTTGGGGTTGCCAACCAGGGCAATACATACCTGGTATGTGGCGCTCATGGGCTTGGCGCCGTGCTGGGGTGCTTCACTTCAATACAGGCCGCCTCCAGCGCCCGCAGCGCAAAGACGGTTTCACCAACCTGAACCGCCAAGGGCTCGCGTCCGCCAGGGCCGCGGCGCAATACCATGACCGATTCACCCGGCAGAAAACCAAGCTCGGCGAGCCGCGAGGTGAGCTTGGAGTCGTGCGAATGGCCCTGCGGCGGGTGCAGACGGACGATGGTGGCAGCCTGTTGCTTGCCAAGTTGGTCAACAAAGTGCCGGTTGTGGCCGGCGAGAACTGTGGAGGCGGTCATGGTTTTGCGTGAGCCTTCAACCGGGTAAGCCCGGGGCGAAAGAACTGATGCCGACAGTTTATTGCTTTTTTCTGCAAATAGCAATGATTCGCAATCACCAAATATCAGTAGGTCAATCGTTCGGGTCTGATCTCCTGGAGGATGGTGGTCGCAATCTCCTCGATCGACTTGGTGGTGGTCGATAGCCAACGGATGCCGGTGCGCCGCATCATGGCTTCAGCTTCGCTCACTTCCATGCGGCAGTTCTCCAGGGAGGCGTACTTCGAGTGGGGACGCCGCTCGTTGCGGATTTCGCTCAAGCGTTCGGGGTGGATGGTGAGACCGAACAGTTTGCTCTTGTGGGCCTTGAGCGCTGGCGGCAACTGTTGGCGTTCGAAGTCTTCTGGAATCAATGGGTAATTGGACGCCTTGAGTCCATACTGCATTGCCAGGTAAAGCGAGGTGGGGGTCTTGCCGCTGCGGCTCACGCCAACCAGGATGACGTCAGAGTGCTCCAGGTCGCGGTTGGATTGGCCGTCGTCGTGCGCCAGTGAGAAGTTGATCGCCTCGATCCGGCTTTGGTACTCCTTGCTCTTGCTGGCGTCGCTGAAGCGGCCAATGCGGTGGTTGGACTTGATTTGCAGTTCCTGCTCCAGCGGATGGACAAAGGTGCCAAACATGTCCAACAACATGCCTTGACAGCCGTCCTGAATGACCTTGAGAACCTCCATATTGACCAGGGTGGTGAACACGATCGGCCGTTTGGCATCCACCACGCCGGCGTGGTTGATTTGACGCACCACCTGATGCGCCTTGTCCACGGTGTCGATGAACGGCAGGCGAATGTGGCGCGCGCGCGTCTCGAACTGGGCCAGGATGGCGTTGCCGAAGGTCTCGGCCGTGATGCCGGTGCCGTCAGAAATAAAGAACACGGTGCGGTTGGACATAGTGGAAGTGGAGGTGGCGGTGTTGAGTAATCTGCAAGCACGACAAGTCAGCAAAAAGGTGGGCGGGTCCTACAATGGCTGCAATTTATCTCATTTCATCCATGCAGACCCCTGACTCACTTGAACAACAACAGTGTCATGCCGTCTGCATGGGCGCCCCCGTCGAGCCAGAACGTACTGGGGGTCGCATGGAACTGGTTTCAACTTCTGGAGTTTTCCCATGTCTGCACTTTTCAGCCCGACCGCCTTGGTCGTACCGTTTGAGAACCTGAGAATGACCGATGTCGAGGCCGTTGGCGGTAAAAACGCCAGCCTCGGCGAGATGATTTCACACCTGCCGACAGGCGTGACGGTGCCCACCGGTTTTGCCACCACGGCGCACGCGTTCCGGGACTTTCTGGCCTTCGAGAACCTGAGCGGCCGCATCAATGAAAAGCTGAGCGCGCTCGATACCGAGGACGTGCGCGCCTTGGCCCAGGTCGGTGCCGAGATTCGCGCGATGGTCGAAGCGCAACCGTTTCCGGCTGATCTGGAGCAGGCCATTCGTGATAGCTTTTCCACTTTGAGCGCTGGCGTCCCCGATGCGACGTTTGCCGTGCGCTCCTCCGCCACCGCCGAAGACCTGCCTGATGCGTCCTTTGCCGGTCAGCAGGAGACCTTTCTGAATGTGCATGGCATCGATGAGATCCTGCACAAGATTCGCGAGGTCTTTGCCTCGCTCTACAACGACCGTGCCATCAGCTACCGGGTGCACAAGGGTTTTGCGCACGAGCATGTGGCTTTGAGCGCGGGCATTCAGCGCATGGTGCGCTCCGATCTGGGCGCGGCCGGTGTCATGTTTACCATCGACACAGAGTCTGGCTTTGATGACGTCGTATTCATCACATCAAGCTATGGTTTGGGTGAAACAGTGGTGCAGGGGGCGGTCAATCCCGACGAGTTCTACGTGCACAAGCCGATGTTGCGGGCCGGCAAGCGCGCCGTGATTCGGCGCAGCCTGGGCTCCAAGCTGATTCAGATGCAGTTCACCACGGCTGTGGAAAAGGCACACGGGGGCAAGCTGGTTAAGACCACGGAAGTGCCTGCCGAGCTGCGCAACCGCTACTCGCTGACCGATGCGGATGTCGAGAAGCTCGCGGGCTATGCGCTGGTGATTGAGCAGCACTATGGTCGCCCGATGGACATTGAATGGGGCAAGGACGGGCTCGACGGTGAGTTGTACATCCTGCAAGCCCGACCAGAGACGGTCAAGAGCCAGGCGGCTGGCAAGGCCGAACACCGCTACAAGCTCAAGGGTAAAAGCGCGGTGATCGTGGAGGGCCGGGCGATTGGCCAGAAGATCGGCACCGGACCGGTGCGCGTGGTGCACAACATCAGCGAGATGGACAAGGTGCAGGCGGGCGACATTCTGGTAACCGACATGACCGACCCAAACTGGGAGCCGGTGATGAAGCGGGCCTCGGCGATCGTCACGAATCGCGGCGGGCGGACCTGTCATGCCGCCATCATTGCGCGTGAATTGGGCATTCCGGCCGTGGTGGGCTGCGGCCACGCCACCGAAGTCCTGAAAGACGGCATGCTGGTGACGGTGAGCTGCTCCGAGGGTGACACCGGTTTCATCTACGACGGCTTGCTGGAGACCGAGGTGACCGAGGTGCAGCGCGGGGTCATGCCGGAGATCGACGTCAAGATCATGATGAATGTGGGTAACCCACAGCTCGCCTTTGACTTCTGTCAGTTGCCCAACTCGGGCGTCGGGCTGGCCCGGCTCGAATTCATCATCAACAACAACATTGGCGTGCATCCCAAAGCTATTTTGGACTACCCCAATGTGGACGCCGACCTGAAGAAGGCGGTGGAGTCGGTGGCGCGCGGTCACGCTTCGCCGCGCGCGTTCTATGTAGACCGTGTGGCCGAAGGCGTGGCGACCATCGCCGCCGCGTTTTGGCCAAAACCCGTGATCGTTCGCCTGTCGGACTTCAAGAGCAACGAGTACCGTAAGCTGATTGGTGGCAGCCGTTACGAGCCGGAAGAGGAGAATCCGATGCTGGGCTTTCGCGGCGCGGCGCGTTATGTCAGCGCCGATTTTGGCGAGGCCTTCGCCATGGAATGCGAGGCGCTGAAGCGAGTGCGCAACGACATGGGTTTGCACAATGTACAGGTGATGGTGCCCTTTGTTCGCACCTTGGGGCAGGCCAAGAAGGTCACGGAATTGCTGGCGGCGCATGGGCTGCGACGCGGCGAAGGCGCTAACGCACAGGGCGATGGCGCACTCAAGCTGATCATGATGTGCGAGATTCCCAGCAACGCGATTCTGGCGAAGGACTTTCTACAGTATTTTGATGGCTTTTCCATCGGATCGAACGACCTAACCCAGCTCACGCTCGGTCTGGACCGCGACTCCGGGCTGGAACTGTTGGCGGCGGACTTTGACGAGCGTGATCCTGCTGTCAAAACCCTCGTCAGCATGGCGATTGCAGCCTGCAAGGCCGAGGGCAAGTACATTGGCATTTGCGGCCAGGGCCCCAGCGATCACCCAGACTTTGCGCTCTGGTTGGCGCAGGAGGGAATTTCATCGATTTCCTTGAATCCAGACTCTGTCATCACCACCTGGCAGCTGTTGGCCGCGAGGTAGCGGCGGCGACGGTCCGGGCGGACAAGGCTGGGAAATGGCCATTGCGACGCAATGGCATATAATCGTTGGCTTCGCCTTGCCACACCTCAATTAGACGCTGGGGGTGGCTTTTCGCCCGCAATCGGGTTATCCACAAGGAGTATCAATGCGTCACTACGAAATCATTCTTATGATCCACCCGGATCAGAGCGAGCAGGTTCCCGCCATGCTCGAACGTTACAAGGGCATGATTGTTGCCGGCGGTGGCAAGGTGCACCGTGTTGAAGACTGGGGCCGTCGTCAGATGGTGTACATGATCAACAAGCTGGCCAAGGCTCATTATCTGTGCGTCAACATCGAAGCCGATCAGGCTGTGATGGCCGAACTGGAACATGCATTCAAGTTCAACGATGCCGTGTTGCGCCATCTGACGGTGCTGAAGAAGAAGGCCGACACCGGACCTTCTTCGATGATGAAAACCGTCGAACGTGAAGACGCCCGCAAGACCCAGCAGGCCGAGTACCAGGCTTGATCGCCTGATTGCCGAAGAGGTGTGAACACCGCTTCCAATTGGCTTGATCTCACGGCCTGTATCACCGAGGTGGATGCCTTGCGATACACGCCGGCCGGACTGCCAGCCTTGAATTTCAGGCTGGAACACGCTTCGCAACTCAGCGAAGCGGGGCAGCTCAGGCAGGTCAAGGCAGGTGTCAAGGCGGTGGCTTTTGGAGTATTGGCCGAGCGGCTTGCAAAGCAGGCGATTGGCAGTACCTGGAAGTTCGGTGGCTTTCTGGCCACACCCCTCAAGGGCAAACACGTCGAGTTTCACATTCAGGAATTTTCGCAAGAATAGTTGTTAATTTCGGGGATCCAGGCAGCGGCATTGATCGGCGCTTGCACCCCAGAACCATCAGGAAATCATCATGGCCGGACCTAAACGTTTCAGCAAAGACAAGCGCCCCAAGCGCCCAGCACAGAATTTGCTCTTTAAGCGCAAGCGCTTCTGTCGCTTCACCGTGACAGGCGTCGAAGAGATCGACTACAAGGACATTGACACCTTGCGCGACTTCATTGCCGAAAATGGCAAGATCATTCCCGCGCGACTGACCGGCACACGTGCCATTTTCCAGCGCCAGCTCAACACCGCCATCAAGCGCGCGCGTTTCCTCGCGATGCTGCCGTACAGCGACCAGCACCGCATCTAAGGGACACCCATCATGCAAATCATTCTGCTCGACAAGGTAATCAACCTTGGCAACCTCGGTGAGATCGTTCGTGTCAAGGACGGTTATGCCCGCAACTTTCTGATCCCTTCGGGTCGCGCTCGCCGTGCCACGCAGGCGGCCAAGCAAGAGTTCGAAGCGCGCCGCGTCGATCTCGAAAAAGCCGCAGCCGCCAAATTTGCTGAGTCGCAAGCCCTGGGCGAAAAGCTGGCTGGCTCCACCGCCAAGCTGACCCAGAAGGCGGGTGTCGATGGTCGTTTGTTCGGTTCAGTCACCAATGCCGACATCGCCGAAGAACTCGGCAAGCTTGGCTACAAGGTGGTGAAGGCCCAAATCCGCATGCCCAATGGCCCCATTAAGGTTGTTGGCGATAGCACGGTTAGCGTCGCATTGCATACCGACGTGGTGGTGGACATCACAGTGTCGGTCTACGGCGAAACTGCTTAAGCCGTTCGCAATCCGGTCACAGGGCCGCCAGGAGTCAAGTCCTGGCGGCTTTTCTGCATCTGCCAACACCTACAATGCGGCTTCGGTTTGGCGATGATTGATCCAGCAGGAACTTCAAGCAATGAGCATCAAGAGCGATAAGTGGATTCGGCGCATGGCCGAGCAAACCGGCATGATCGAGCCCTTTGAGCCCGGGCAGATTCGCGAGCGCGATGGCAGTAAAATCATCAGCTACGGCACCAGCAGTTACGGCTACGACATTCGTTGTGCGCCCGAATTCAAGGTTTTCACCAATATTCACAGCACGGTGGTCGATCCCAAAAACTTCGATGAGAAGAGCTTTGTCGATTTTCACGACGATGTCTGCATCATTCCCCCTAACAGTTTCGCCTTGGCGCGCACCATGGAGTACTTCCGCATTCCGCGCAACGTCCTCACCATTTGCCTGGGAAAGAGTACTTACGCGCGCTGCGGCATCATCGTCAACGTGACGCCATTCGAGCCCGAGTGGGAGGGCTTTGTGACACTTGAATTCTCCAACACCACGCCCCTGCCGGCCAAGATTTATGCTGGCGAGGGCTGCGCCCAGGTGTTGTTCTTTGAGAGCGACGAAGTCTGTGAAACCAGCTACAAGGACCGTGGTGGCAAGTACCAGGGCCAGCGCGGGGTCACCCTGCCCAAGGCCTGACAGCCTCACATCGCGTCGCCAAGAATCGTCTCGGGGCGAGTTGTAAGGGATAATGCGAAGTTGTCCATGAAGTTGGACGAATTTGACGATAAATTCCAGCCGCCGGTAGGG
>CXWL01001047.1_pt1 | contig 16148 bp, 18 predicted proteins | sample 590931 | NCBI WGS metagenome assembly CXWL01 (sample SAMEA3498368, study PRJEB10139) | groundwater metagenome | biome: water well; material: biofilm material | place: Germany | collected 2015-04-27 | reverse complement strand
GCAAAGAATGGTATGAAGCGTGATCGAGTGACGCGTGGTAGCCATGGTGTTCTCCGTGATGAGGGTCTTCAACACGAACGCGGGGCACACACAGGAATTATGTCATAACTCGCGTCATGAGCGGAATGGGTCGAGATTCTCATGAGTAGTCATGGGTAGGACGTTTCACGTTTCAAGCTCTCGGAAGCAGAAACGTGAAACGTCGAACGAGACCCATTCCTCTTGTTCCTCATGGGAGAAAGTCCGACGCTGTGGTACAGTGACTGTACGATGGCTGACGAATTTTTGAAAGATGGGATTCGCTTTGAGTGTCAAGGCACGGGACGTTGTTGTATGTCACGTGGCACCTACGGTTATGTCTATCTCACGCTGAAAGATCGGCAGCGGATGAGTGCCCATTTGAACCTGTCGACTCGCGACTTTACACGAAAGTTCTGCCAAAAAACCGACGGGTATTTTCATTTGATCAATCCCGATCGGGACTGCAGGTTTTTAGAAGGGACGCGTTGCTCGGTCTACGAGGGCCGTCCCGCGCAATGCCGAACCTGGCCGTTCTGGCCAGAAAACATGAATGCCAAGACCTGGACTCAAGAGGTTGCTGTTTTTTGCCCAGGTGTCGGGAAGGGGCGGCTGTATTCTGCTGAAGAAATCCGTGCTCAGCTCAAGCTAGATCCTATTAATCCGCAGTAGTGAGCGTGAAGCGTCTCTCGTGAAGCGTCAGAATCCGGAACAAATGCGCTTCACGCTTCAGTCATCCTGACGCTCGACCGATAAGATGTTCAGATATGGTACGCAGCTCAGGCTACACCCAGCTGGGCACTGTGACCGGTGAACAGAACGTGCGATGCATTGATTTCCAGGGAAGGAATCCAATGCATCGCACGTGTCGTTTTGAGCCGGAAGCAAGAAGCGTGAAGCGTCGGGCGTGCTTGGGGGAGGGGGGAGAAGGTTTCAGGTTGCACGTTTCAGGTTGCAGGTTGGGAAAACTTGAAACTTTAAACGTTCAACGTGAAACCTTCCATCTGAACCGTGAACCCTCCCCCCCCAAGCAGCGAACGACGCTCAGGGAGAGCACACAAACGGCAGGCCATTGCGGAGATGTGAATGTCATGATACGGTAAATGTGGCAAAACTTTATGGAGGTGGCTGATGTCTGTTATCACGACACATCTAGGGAAAGGTGGCAGGCTCGTGATTCCTGCCGAATATAGGAAAGCGTTGGGATTGGAGCCTGGCGACCTCGTCGTGCTGGCGCTGGAAGACAATGCCGTGCGGCTGGCGACGCCGCGACAGGCCGTGAAGCACGCCCAAGCGTTGGTAGGTCGTTACATCCCCGAAAACCGAGATCTCGCCGACGAGCTCATACGTGACCGCCGGACAGAGGTCAGGCGTGAGACGCCCAAGCGGTCGGCTGGAACCAAGCGGTCGTGAAAGAGAACGTTCTCGACGCGACAGCCCTCCTCGCACTGTTGCAGGAAGAGCCGGGCGCGGAAACGGTTGCAGAAGCGATCCCGCACGCCTCCATCAGCACCGTCAATCTTGCTGAGGTCGTCGGCAAGTTGGCGGATTCAGGAATGCCGGAGGAGGCGGTCCAAGGTGCACTGGCAGGCCTTGGAATCAAGGTCATCCCCTTTGATGAGGACCTTGCGTACCGCACCGGTTTGCTACGTCCTCTCACGAGCGCCTACGGACTCTCACTCGGTGACCGCGCCTGTCTCGCCTTGGGGCAGCGTCTGAGTCAGCCGGTGCTCACGGCTGATCGGGTCTGGGCTTCGCTGAAGATTGGAGTGAAAGTGCGCGTCATCCGTTAGGTCTTCACCATCCGCGCCAGTCGCTTCGCTGCACTCGCCACCCCTCTGCGTCAACATGCGTGGGACGCGCCCTTAACCCGGACTATTCATGAATACCTGCTACGTCGTCCGATCCTCTCACCCGGCGGGGCTTTTCTCGTTCGGCCTCCTCGACGGACTGCAAGTACGCCTACGTCGGCCTCACTTGCAAGAAGCCCCGGCGAGCTTCGGTCTCGAACGCCTCGCGACGGCATTCATGAATAGTCCTGGTTCATAGTCATGGTAGTCCCTGTCTGCCACCCACAAATGTCACCTGTACTGTCATTCCGGCGTTCTCATCGTCATTCCCGCCTGCCTGTCGCCGGGTGACGGCAGACAGGCGAACCGGCAAACGGGCGGAAGTGGGAATCCTGACCTGTCTGCCTGCCTGCCTGCCTGAGCGAGGGCGCTCGCAGTCAGGCGGACACGCACAGGCAGAGAAGATGGATCTCCGCTTCAAGCCTGCGGGGATGACGGAGAAAGGGCGCGTTCAGGGGGCATTCAGCGCAAGCGCAGAAAGTCCTCGACAGAGAAACCGGCGTTTTTGAGGATACGCACGGCAAGCCCGCGTCCGATGTCACAGCCTGTGCGGATGGGGATTGTGACCGGAACCTTTCGTGCTTCGTGCCAAAGCGTACGACGACTGCCGGATTGGCGGTTCTCAGCGTCTGGCGTGATGGGAGTTTCAGGTTCCGACAACGTGAAACGTGAAACCTTCTCCCCCATTTCACGCCCGCGCCGCCGCCGGCCATTTTGACCATCCTGCCGGGAAAAAATTACCCACTCGTCGGACAGTCCACTACTGTAACACTGGGGTACGAACCGATAAGGAAAAGAACACAATACGCGCCTCCCTAGCCCCAAAGTCTTCATACGGGGAGGTCCTGGCCGTTCCATTCTAGCCTCAGGGCCATTTGATATAGGCGATGGCATGGCAGTTGCTGTGGGTTACAGGGTGTTCTCTTCGGGTGTGAAGCGTTGCTCGTGAAGTGTGAAGCGTCTCTCGTGATGGGAGTTTCAGGTTTCACGTTTGGGATCCTCAACCTGAAACCTGAGACGTGAAACCTGAAACTCCCATTCACGCCCGCCGCTGTGGTCGATGGATGAAGAAGGGGGAGCATGATGGAAACTGGGACGAGTCAGGAAACAACCAGATGGCAGCCCAACGGAGAGATCACGATCTTTGAGGCAGAAGCCGCCCATCGGGAGCTCTCCACGTTACTGTTGCAAGAGGGGTCACTTGAATTGCATTTAGATCGCCTCAGTCGGATCGATACCGCGGGGGTGCAATTGGTGGTGTCGGCCTGTACGTCCGGACGCGCATCGATTCACAGCGCATCCTCTGGGGTCATCGACGCCTTACGAAGTGTTGGGTGCGAGGATGTCCTCCCGAGCTCGCTTCGAACCTAGGCGGAAGCGTGAAACGTCAGAATCCGGAACGAAAGACGCTTCACACACGACGCGTTGCGCACACAACTCGAAAGACTCTGAACAATCAGGGATTTCCTCAAGTCCATGCAGGTGAGAACCGAAACAGAATGAAACCAGCTACCAGGGCAAGAGGTGTGTGTATCGTCGTCACGGCTAGATCCTCAACGTGGAACCAGGGGTAGGGAAGAGTTTCACGTTCAACGTTTCAAGTTTCACGTTGTTGGAACCTGAAACGTGAAACCCGACCCCCGACCCCCTGAAACCCGACGCCAAGAGACGGAACACACAGAAGCATGATGGACATTGCGTGGTGGGACGTTCTCTGTGGCGTGATGGCTGGAGCGGGGGTGGTAGGTGGAGTGAGCGTCGTCTATTGGCGTCGCAAAATCGCTCACATACAGGCGGCCTTAGAGGAGCAGCTGCGGCAGTCCCAGAGTGGCGAGGCCCGCTGGAAACAGTTTGCGTTAGGGGCCTCGGCCGTCCTGCCCGTCTTCATCGAACAACTCAAGGCGGTGGTTGAACAGACGGAGGAGGCCGCACTCAGCTTGACCACGCGCTTTGACACGATTTCCCAGCGAGCCAAAGAGCAGGCGGTGGAGTCAACTCTGGTATTGGGGGCAGGGGGCGACGAAGTGACAGGGCTGCTTCGCGAGAGCGAGCTCATGCTGAGTAAGTTTGTGGAAGACGTACTCATGTCCTCGCAAGTGGCCATGGATGCGGCGGGCGTGATGGACGACGTCAACAAGAGTGCCAACGATATTTCCGGCATTCTCGGCGAAATTGAGTTTATCGCAGATCAAACCAGTCTGCTGGCGTTGAATGCCACCATCGAGGCCGCTCGGGCCGGAGAACATGGCCGGGGGTTTGCCGTTGTGGCCGATGAGGTGGCCAAACTCGCTCATCGTTCAGGGCAGGCGGCGACCAATATCCGCAAGCTGGTCGGAGCCGTCCAAACCAGTGTGGAGGCGGCGTTGCACAAACTCGAAGCGCTGGGCTCAGTGGATATGACCAACACGCTGAAAACGAAAGAGCGCGTGGATGAAATGACTCAGTGCGTCATGAAGCGAAACGAAACCCTAAGTGATGCGTTCAGAGAAGAAGCCGGACGGTCGGAAGCCTTGGCCGGAGACATCGGACATATTGTGACCTCCATGCAGTTTCAAGACATTACCCGACAGAAGCTGGAGCACGTGTATCAACCCTTGGAGGTCATGCATAGCTGTGTCGGGCAATTGGTGAAGGGCACTGGTGACCTGGTAGCCGTGATGCAACAGTTGGACGATCTCAAGAACCTCCAGCAGCAATACACCATGGAGTCAGAGCGGGCGATCCATCAGGCTGTGACCAACGGCAAGGCGTGTGCGGGCAACACGACGACGTCCGCGGCAGACAACGTGACGTTTTCCTGAGAGCGGGAAACGTGAAGCGTCCGAATCCGGAAACGAAATACGCTTCACAGTTCTTTCTGAGAGTGGGGAGGGTGAAGCGGGAAACGTCCGAACCCGGAACGATACGCTTCACGCTTCACGAACGACGCTTCACAAGGAACGTTTCACGCTTCACGAAATGCGAGATCAGGAGGCGAGGTGAATCATGGGAAAGCAGATTTTGGTGGTCGATGATTCTGTGACGATGCGGCAGATACTGAACTTTACGCTCAAGAACGCCGGATTCGATGTGGTGGAAGCCGGCAACGGCAAAGAGGCCGTCGGGAAATTGCAGGCAGGTGCCAAACCGTCGCTGGTGATTACCGATCTGAATATGCCGGAGATGGATGGCATCACATTGATCAAGCAGATTCGCGCCACCCCGGGCTTTAAATTTACGCCGATTCTGATGCTGACGACCGAATCGTCGGCGGAGAAGAAGAAAGATGGTCAGGCCGCCGGTGCGACCGGATGGATTGTGAAACCCTTCCAACCGGATCAGTTGTTGGCGGTCATTAAGAAAGTGGTTCCAGCTTAGGCGTGAAACGTGAAGCGGGGAGCGTGAAGCGTATCTCGTTTCCGGATTCAGACGCTTCACCCTTCACGCTTCACGAGAGACGCCGAGAGAGGGAAACGAGTTTATGAGCAACGATTTGTCACGGTTTCTGGATGCGTTCTTTGAAGAAACCGAGGAGCATCTGACCACCATCGAAGAGGGACTGTTGCATCTGGAGCAACGCCCGGAGGACCTGGATCTCTTGAATCGAGTCTTTCGCGGCGCCCATTCAATTAAAGGCACCGCGGGGATGTTTGGGTTCGCCGCGATTGGGGACCTGACCCACAAGATGGAAACGGTGTTGGATCAGCTCCGCACCGGACAGATGTCGGAGACTAAGGTCATCATTGATGTGCTGTTGGAGTCCAACGACGCCCTCAAAGAATTGGTCCAACGCACGAAAGCCGGTGAAACGGTGGATGGGAGTACGACCGCGGACGTGGAGCGTCGACTGGAAGCCTGCGCCATGGGTGGAACTGGGGGGCATGCGGCGAGGCCCGCCCAATCGCTGGACACGCCTCCCCCAGCCGGAAGCCGTTCGATACCAACCTGGCTTTCAGGTTCGCGATCCTACCGGATCATCTGGACACCCGGAGCCGATGTCTTGCGGCGAGGGATGGACCCCCAGCACATTTTCAGGGAACTAAAAGGGCACGGGACACTGACCGCGGTGCAGTGCCATCGAGGGACACTCCCAAGAATCGAGGCGATGGACCCGGAAACGTGTTACCTCGGTTGGACCATAGACCTGTCAACAGAGAGGCCGGTCCAGGACATCGAGGGGGTATTCGACTTTGTCAGAGATGGCAGTGACTTAACCATCGCCGACGTGCCGACGCCGAATGCGTTAGGAGGGGTGGCACTGTCATCAAATGACGCATCCGAGGGCCACAAAAAGCTCGGGGAGATTCTAATGGAGGAGGGCATACTGTCTCCACCTGCATTGGCGGAGGCCCTCGCTCAGCAGAAACCCCTGGGACAGATTCTTATTGAACAGCACGCCGTGAGGCCGCAACAGATTGCCAAGAGTCTCGAAAACCAACAGAAGCTGGATCGGACGACTGCGGCGAAGAAAGGGGAACCCCCCTCGATCCGCGTCGATACGACCAAGATCGATCGGCTGATCAATCTCATCGGCGAATTAGTCATTACACAGTCGATGCTCAGCGATCTCTCGCAACGATTTACGCCCGACAAGCTCCCTGTGTTGCAAGAGCGAATCGATCAGCTCGAACGCAATACGCGAGAAATTCAGGAACGCGTGATGTCGATTCGGATGTTGCCGATCAGCAGCGTATTTAATCGGTTTCCCCGTCTGGTGCGCGACTTGTCGGAACGCAACAACAAGCAGATCCAGTTAGTCATGACGGGGGAGGAGACGGAACTCGACAAGACGGTCATCGAGTCGATCGGTGATCCACTCACGCACCTGGTGCGAAACTCTGCGGACCACGGACTGGAGATGCCAGAGGAGCGGGTGGCGAACGGCAAGGCCGAACAAGGCGCCATTCGCATGGGCGCGTGCCATGAAGGTGGGAGCATCTGCATTACGGTGTCGGACGATGGCCGTGGGTTGAACCGCGAGAAGATTCTCAAAAAAGCCCTCCAGAATGGTCTGGTCACCGAGGCGGATCAATTGACCGACGATCAGGTCTGGAACTTAATTTTCAAACCAGGTTTCTCCACTGCGGAGCAGGTCACGGATGTGTCCGGCCGTGGGGTCGGCATGGATGTGGTGAAACGCAACATCGAGTCCTTAGGCGGCACGGTGAGTATTAAAACCGAGGCGGGGAACGGCACCACGTTCCGGTTGAAGCTGCCCCTCACGCTGGCCATCATCGACGGGTTGACCGTGCGCGTCGGGGAAGAGATGTACATTGTCCCTCTCATTGCCATTTTAGAGTCGGTGCAGGCCAAAGCGTCATCGTTCAAGAGCATCATCGGCAAAGGGGAAGTGCTTAATGTGCGGGGGGAGTATGTTCCTGTCGTCCGGCTCTACGAGGTGTTCCGAGTGAAAGCCGAATGCGAGGATCCCCTGAAGGCCATCTTCGTCATCATGGAAACGGAAGGCGAACGCGTCGCGGTCATGGTGGATGAGTTATTGGAGCAACAGCAGGTGGTGATCAAGACCTTCGAGAAAAATTTCAGAAAAATCGAGGGGGTGGCGGGCGCGACGATCCTGGGGAGTGGCATGGTCGCCTTTATTCTGGATGTGCGTGGGCTATTGGCGCTGTCGCGTCAGGGCGTCCTGGCGTGCGTGTAACACCACGAGCACCGTCGTTTCGACAGGACCTATTACGTAAGGAGGCAGTCTGATGGCATCAGCCACGATCACACAGGGAGTAGGGAGCATCCAGGCCGCCGGCCTGACGACAGAAACCAATCAGTTCCTGACCTTTGTGCTGGGAGAGGAGCATTACGGCGTCGACATCCTACGGGTACAGGAGATTAAAGGCTATTCGGCGGTGACCAAGATTCCCAATACGCCGGAGTACATCAAAGGCGTGTTGAATCTGCGCGGCGCCATCGTGCCGATTATCGATCTGCGGGCGCAGTTCGGAATGCCGGCCATCGAGTACACCATGTTTACGGTGATCGTGGTGCTGGTGGTCAGGGATCGAGTCATGGGTGTCGTCGTGGATGCGGTGTCCGATGTGTTGGATATTTCACCGAAGGACATTCAGAAAGCCCCGGATTTTGGGGTGCGCGTCGATACCAGCTTTATTCAGAGCATTGCCAAGTCCACAGACAAACTCATCACCATCCTCGACATCGACAAAGTGCTCTCGGTGGGAGACACCAACCAACTTGTCGCAGCGGCGAGCTAACGGAAAGGGAGAATCCATGAGCCTCAATGTCGACCTGCTTGAGCAAAGTTTCAATGCCGTGGCTCCGCATGGGGAGGCGATCGTTGCGCGATTTTATGAAGAACTCTTTCAAACGCATCCGGAAGTGCGCCCGATGTTCGCCAAGGTCTCCATGGAGAAACAACGGAAGGCCCTGCTGGGGTCCATCGTCTTGGTGATACAAAATCTTCGGAAGCCGGACACGCTGACCCAGGCGTTGCACGCCATGGGCGCCAGGCATGGGGGCTATGGGGTGCAGCCCGCCCAGTACGATGTCGTGGCAGGAACGCTCCTCCATGTGCTGAAGGAATTTGCCGGAGAGGCGTGGACGTCCGAGGTGAACCAGGCCTGGACCGAGGCGCTTGGCGCCATCAACACGATCATGTTGGAGGGAGCCGCCCAAATGGCAGCCTCTCCGGTGACAGCTACGGATTCTAATCATGGAGGAGTCACGGCGATGAGCGATACGGCAAACAACTTGGCTACACTGTGCAAGAGCGCGTTAGATAGTGCCAACACAAATGTGCTGCTGTGTGACCGAAACTTGGTGATCACCTACATCAACAAGGCGGCTCAGGACAAGCTGAGATCGCTGGAGGCCGAGATCCGCAAGGTGCTCCCAAGTTTCAACGCCGACAAAATCGTCGGAACCTGCATCGATTCATTCCACAAGACTCCGAGTGTGCAGCGGCGCATTCTTGAAGACCCGAAGAACATGCCTCACCGGGCCGATATTCAGCTCGGGCCGCTGACGCTGTCCCTGCAAGTGACGGCCATCATGTCCGACAAGCACGAGTACCTGGGCAACTCCTTGGAGTGGGAAGATGTCACGCTAAATCGGCGGATCGAAACGGAAATGGCGCGTTTGAAGGCGTCGGTGGACAATGCGAGCTCGAACGTCATGTTCTGCGATCGATCCTATACCATCGTGTACGCCAATAATGCATCGGTCCGGACTCTGCGCAATCTGGAATCCGAGATTCGCAAAGTCATGCCTGGATTCTCGGTGGATAAGGTCATCGGATCGAACATCGATCAGTATCATAAGAATCCTGCGCATCAGCGTCAGTTGCTCGATAACCCGAGATCTCTGCCCTGTAGGGCAGAGATTAAGATCGGGCCGTTGACATTGGACCTCAATGCTGCCGCGATTGTGAACGACAAGGGTGAGTATCTCGGCAATGTGGTGGAGTGGGCGGACATCACGGCACAGAAGAAGGCGCAAATTGAAGTCGATAAGCTCATCAGCGCTGCGGCAGCCGGACAGTTGTCGGAGCGAATCCACGCCGAGGAGTTCGAAGGCTTCTTCCGGAGTCTATCCGAGGGGATCAATAAAATGCTCGATGCCGTGGTGACGCCTCTCGGTGAAGCCCAACGTGTGTTGATGGCGTTGTCGCAAGGCGATCTCACGCAACACATGACCGGGAACTATCAGGGCGAGTTCGAGCAAATGAAGGGTAACCTCAATCAGGCGATCACGAATCTGACCCAAACGATCACGACCGTGCGCGAGGCGGTGGAAACGGTCGGCACGGGGGCTACGCAGATCAGCCAAGGAAACGAAGACTTGGCGCAACGGACATCGGAGCAAGCCTCGTCGCTGGAGGAAACCTCTGCAGCGATGGAAGAGATGACCTCGACGGTGAAGCAGAACGCCGAGAACGCGAAGCAGGCGAATCAGTTGGCCATCGCCGCGCGGGATATTGCCGAGAAGGGCGGGGCGGTGACGAATCAGGCCGTAACGGCCATGCGGGAGATCAATAAAAGCAGTAAGAAGATCGGCGACATCATTTCGGTGATCGACGAGATCGCGTTCCAGACCAACTTGCTGGCCTTGAATGCTGCAGTCGAGGCGGCACGGGCTGGAGAACATGGTCGCGGATTTGCGGTGGTCGCTGCGGAAGTGCGCTACTTGGCCCAGCGGTCGGCGACGGCGGCCAAGGAAATTAAAGGCTTGATCAACGAGTCGATGCAGCGGGTGACCGATGGGTCGGATCTCGTCAATCAATCCGGGAAGACCTTGGAAGAGATCGTCGGATCCGTCAAGCGCGTCACGGACATCATTGCGGAGATCAGTGCGGCTTCGCAGGAACAGGCCAGTGGAATCGAGCAAGTGAACAAGGCCATCGCCCAAATGGACGAGACGACGCAGCAGAATGCGGCGTTGGTGGAAGAAGCGGCATCGGCCAGCCAGTCCATGAAAGATCAGGCGCAGAGCCTGATGGAGCAGGTGGAGTACTTCAAGGTCGACGACGGCGATCGGAGACCGGCCGCCACGGCGAAGTCTATGCCGAGTAGGCAGGAAACCAGAAAACCGGTTGCGGTAAAAAGACCAGAGCCTGTCGCGAAGAGCGCCGGGAGCGGGTTCGGGAAACCAGCCGGCCGTCCTGTCGCAAGGCCAACCCTGTCTGTGGGCGCGCGCAAGCCGGACACGAACGGCCATAGCCGTACAGCAGTGAAAGACGAGTTCGAGGAATTCTAGAACGAGTGAAGCGCACCACGTGAAACGTGAAGCGTTCCGGATTCGGACGCTTCACGCACGACGTTTCACGTTTTGGTCGGAGGGATGCCATGGAGATGAAACAGTTCCTGTGGTACTCGGTCCTGGGAAGCGTCACGCTGGGGTATCTCATTGCCATGGTCGGTATTCGTGCGGCGAAACAGCACGATGTGAGTCATCACAGCCGCCATATGATCACGGCCTGCGCCATCGTGGGAATCTGGCTGATTGCCTATGTCGCGAAGCAAATGGTGTTTGGGCGTGAAGTCTTCCCAGGGACCCCGACCCAATATTGGCAGCTCTATGTTCCGGTGTTCGTGATTCACATGCTCTTGGCGGTGAGCACCATCGCGCTTGCCAGCATCAATCTGTATGTGGGATTGACCAAACTGCGCATGGGGACCGGCATGGGCGCCATGGTTGCAGGGGTGTCCCTCCATCGGCAGTTGGGGCATTGGATGACGTGGACCTTCAGCGGAACCATCCTGACCGCGTACCTTGTCTACCTGATGCTGTTCGTGTGGTTCGCAAGTGCGTGAAACGTGAAGCGCACCACGTGAAGCGTCCGAATCCGGAACGAACAACGCTTCACGCTCTGCAGACGTTTCACGCTTCACGCCGAAGAAGGAGTGTGACAGCCGTATGGACCTGACGATTACCGATACGGAATTTGATCAGATCAGCAAGCTGGTCTACGACCAGAGTGGGATTGTGCTCAAAGCCCACAAGAAAACCATGCTGGTGTCCAGATTGGGGAAACAGGTTCGTCATCTGGGGCTAAATCGGTTCGAGGAGTACTACCAACACGTGTTGGCGGACCCCGGTGGGGAAGAGATGACTCTCATGCTGGATCTGGTCTCGACCAACAAAACCGATTTTTTCCGAGAACCGAAGCATTTCGAATTCTTGCGCGATGAGATCCTGCCTGGTTTAGACACGGAGAAACGGATCCGGGTGTGGTCGTCCGCCTGTTCGTCCGGCGAGGAGCCCTATACCATCGCCATGACCATTCTCGACGCGGTCAAGAATCCCGCGCAATGGAACATCAAAATCTTGGCCACTGACCTTTCGACACGGGTACTCGAAAAAGCCGTGAAGGGACTCTACGAGGAGAGTGCCGTCAAGGGGGTTCCAACAGACACCGTCCAGCGGCATTTTCTCCGTGGACGGGGGGCCAGCAGTGGAAAAATTAAGGTCAAGCCGCATCTGCCTGAGCTCATCAAATTCCGACGCATGAACCTGATGGATAACCACTATCCCATCAAGACCCCGCTCGATGTCATTTTTTGCCGAAACGTCATGATTTACTTCGACCGGGATACCCAAGCTGCGTTAATGGTGAAATTTCATCGGCATCTGAAGCCAGGAGGCTACCTGTTCATCGGCCATTACGAATCATTGCAGTGGGTAGACCATGAGTTCACCTATGTGGCGCCGACGATCTATCGGAAGGCGTGAAGCGGAGTAGGAAGAGTTTTAGGTTTCAGGTTCTGAAAGCGGGGAGTAGGAAGAGTTTCAGGTCTCAGGTTCCGACAACGTGAAACGTGCAACTCTTCACATGAAACCTGAAACGTGAAACCTTTAGGCCGTCAATCATGAGAAACGTATGGCCACCTTTTCTCGATTTGAAGAAATTTTGGCCTGGCAGTCGGCTCGATCTCTCGCTCGGGAAATTTATAGGATCACTGCGAAGGGGTCTTTTTCGAAAGATTATGGTCTGCGAGATCAAATACGGCGGGCGAGCGTCTCGGGCATGTCGAATATCGCAGAGGGATTCGAGCGGAGCGGCAAAAAAGAATTTATTCAGTTTCTCGCGATGGCGAAGGGTTCCGTGGGAGAAGTGCGCAGCCAGTTGTACGTGGCTTTGGACGCAGTCTATCTCGATCCCGAGGCTTTTGAGCGATTGATGAACTTGGCAACCGAGACCGCTTGCCGGATCAGCGGCCTCATGAGTTACCTCCGTGGTTCGACAATGACAGGAACAAAATATAAGGGAACTCGTGCCCTAAAATCCGGAACCTGAAACGTGAAACCTGAAACGTGAAACCCGAAGGTTGTCGAATGATCGGTTTACAGAAACGATGAGCCTCACGATGAACATGAGTACAGTAGATGCGGAATTCGCCCATATTCGCCGGACCCAGGACGCTCGATTTCCGCATGAGATTGCGGTGATTATGCCCGGCCAATTCTTTGTCTGCAGCGAGCCGATGATTGTGTATACCGTCTTGGGGTCCTGCGTGTCGGTCTGTATTCGAGATACCGTGCTGGGCATCGGAGGGATGAATCACTTTATGTTGCCGGAACCTCAAGGCGAAGGCCGGCATGACAGTTGGGGGGAATCGACCCGCTACGGCAGCTATGCCATGGAGAGCCTGATCAACGGCGTGCTCACACGGGGCGGGCATCGGTCTCGCCTGGAAATCAAAGTGTTCGGCGGGGGACGCATTTTTGAGGGGAAGATCGATGTGGGCGCCAGGAACGTGGCCTGGGCGTTGCATTATCTGCAGGAGGAAGGGCTGAACATTACGAGTCGTGATGTGGGAGAGGTGTATCCGCGAAAGGTGTACTACTTCACCGACAGCGGTCGCGTGCTGCTCAAGAAACTCATGAAGGTGACCAATAGCACCATCTCCGACCGTGAGGCGGAATACCGCCGCAGCCTCCGTCAGCAGGAAACGCAGACGACGGACATTACGTTATTTTGAAGGGGAGTTGAAGGTTTCAGGTTGTAGGACTCAGGTTTCAGGTTTCAGGTTCTGAAAGCGGGGAGTAGGAAGAGTTTCAGGTCTCAGGTTCCGACAACGTGAAACGTGAAGAGTGAAACTCTTCACCTGCAACCTGAAACTCCCCCCTTTGCGCTTCACGGGTTGCGATTAACGGAGGTGTGTATGGACAAGACGAGGGTCTTGATCGTGGACGATTCGGCGTTGATCCGTCAGGTGCTCACGGAGATTTTATCCCAGGATCCTTCGATTGAGGTGATCGGCACGGCCTCCGATCCCTTTCAGGCCCGCGAAAAGATTAAGGCGCTGAATCCAGATGTGCTGACGTTGGACGTAGAAATGCCGCGGATGGATGGGCTCACGTTTCTTGAGAAGCTCATGGCTGGGCATCCGATGCCTGTGGTGATGGTCAGTTCCCTCACCGAGCAGGGATGCGAAACGACCCTGCGCGCGTTGGAACTGGGGGCGGTGGATTTCATTACCAAGCCAAAGATCGATCTACGCGCCGGCATGGTAGGGCTTCATCAGGATTTGATCGACAAGGTGAAGGGCGCGGCGACAGCGCGCGTGCGCTCGTCCGCCGTGAAGCGTGAAGCGTCCAAATCCGGAACGCACGACGCTTCACGCACGACGCTTCACGCCACCGCGATGCTGAAGACCACGGATACCATTATTGCCATCGGGGCATCGACGGGGGGAACGGAAGCGCTGTCCGACGTGTTGCGCAGCCTGCCGCCCAATACGCCACCCATTATCATTACGCAACATATGCCGGATCGTTTTACGACGACCTTTGCCAAGCGTCTTAACGACATCAGTCAGCTTACGGTCAAGGAAGCGGAAGATGGGGATAGCGTCATCACCGGGCATGCCTTGCTGGCTCCGGGGAATTTCCACATGACGTTGACCCGAAGCGGCGCGCGGTATGTCGTCACAATCGATCAACACGAACCGGTCAATCGGCATCGTCCCTCGGTCGACGTCATGTTCAATTCGGTGGCACAACACGCGGGACGCAATGCCGTGGGAGTCATTTTGACCGGGATGGGCGCAGACGGGGCCAAGGGTTTGCTGGCGATGAAACACGCCGGCGCCTACACCATGGCACAGGACGAAGCGAGCTGTGTGGTGTTTGGCATGCCCAAGGAAGCCATTAAATTGGGGGCGGCGGACAAGATCCTGCCCCTATCACAGATTGCCGAGGCGTTGCTGGCTCACGTCCGAGTCAGCTAACGGCCTTGTTCGAGGAGGAGACACCATGGAAATCACGACACGCCTAGCCAAAGGCGCCACCGTATTAACCTTGAAGGGCGATCTGAACTTTGGCGCCAGACCGGTGTTCAAAGCCGCCATCGACAAAGCCATTGCCGGCAAGAGTCCGCATGTGATTTTGAATCTCGAAGGCGTGGCGTTCATGGATAGCGCCGCACTGGGGTTGCTGGTTCTGACGCATCAGAACTGCAAGAAAGAACATGTTCGTCTGAGTCTGGTGAAACCCCAGACAGCGGTGCAGGCAGTCCTGAACTTAGCCAACATTCCCAAAATGATCCCCATCTTTGCAACAGAAAACGAAGCCCTGTCGGCGACCCCGGTTGGGGTATAGCGGGATGGGGGAAGGGGAATGGGGGTTTCAAGTTTTACGGAGGGGGTTTCAGGTTTCAAGTTAGTAACCTGAAATGTGAAACCTGAAACTCTCTCCGTGAAACGTGCAACCTGAAACGTGAAACCTGAAATCCAAGGAGGAGACCATGACCATTACGGAGCACACGCTGGATCGGGCACTCCTCTACAAGTTGGGGGGAGATTTCAGCTTTTCCTGCCGACGCGAATTTAACGCGGCAGTCGAGCGGTTCTGCCAAGGAAACAAATCGGTGCTGTTGGTGGATATGCGGGATGTCGGATTTATCGACAGCGCGGCGCTGGGATTGATTGCCTTGGCGAATCAAACGGTACGCAAAATCAATCGCCGAGTCGCGTTGCTCAGGCCGCAGTCCTATGTACGCGATATTCTCAAAATGGCGAACATGCAGCACAACGTGCCTGTTTGCGAGACGGAAGAGGACGCCATCAAGCAATGCTCTCTGGTGGGGTCGGCGTGAAGCGTGAAACGTCGGCAGAGCGTGAAGCGTCTGTCGTTCCGGATTCGAACGCTTCACGCCAGACGTCTCGCCCGTCCGCTCCTGCCACCATTCTTGTGGTCGACGACGACAGTCTGATTCGCATGACCGTCCGTGCTCGATTGGAAAAGTCTGGGCATCGCGTGATCGAAGCGGAGTCCGGCGAGGAGGGACTTGCCCTCACCCGTCAGGCCAGGCCGGATCTGCTCCTTATCGATTGGATGATGCCGGGCATGGACGGTCCGACGCTCTGTGAAACGATCAAGGCCGATGAGGCGCTTCGCACCACCCACTTAATTTTGCTTACGAGTCTCGATCGTCCCGAACAGTTGGCAGAAGGCTTGTGCCGAGGGGCGGACGACTTTCTGAGTAAAGCGGCCAGTCCTCAAGAAATGATCGCACGGGTCCAATCGGGTCTCCGCTCGGTCGCCCTCGTCCGGGCGCTGCTCGACACCCATCAGGCCCTCGAAACGTCGTATGCCCAGGTGCAGGGGCAGCAAGAGCTGTTGGAGTCGGAGCTGCGCTCCGCGGCGTCCTTCGTGACCTCGCTCCTTCCTCGTGCCGGTCGTCTCGGCTCACGGGCGGATGTGGCCATGGAATATCTTCCCTCGCTGGCGTTGGGCGGCGATCTCTTCAATGTGGTGGAGTGGCGGGATAATCTGCTGGGGCTCTATGTCCTAGACGCGTCTGGACACGGCGTGAGCGCGGCGTTGCGG
>CXWL01117855.1_pt1 | contig 16149 bp, 27 predicted proteins | sample 590931 | NCBI WGS metagenome assembly CXWL01 (sample SAMEA3498368, study PRJEB10139) | groundwater metagenome | biome: water well; material: biofilm material | place: Germany | collected 2015-04-27 | reverse complement strand
GCCACGATGAATAAATAATTGATAGCCGGCATAAGCCAGCAACAATACCGCCCAGCACAACATCTGCGTCCACACCGGAATCACCGGCGACACCATCCACAACGCCATCGCCAGCATCAGCACACCGAAGAAACGCTTGATGCTTTCCATCCAGGCCCCGGCTCTGGGCAGCACACTACCCGCGGATACACCAACCAGCAGCAAAGGCACACTCATCCCCATTGCCATGGCAAATAAGGCAGAACCACCAACCGCGACATCCCGTGTCTGGCTGATATAGACCAAGGCACCGGCCAAGGGTGCTGCAACACATGGCCCGACGATTAAAGCAGAGATAGAACCCATTAAAAATACGCCGATTAATTTGCCATTGCGCTGCCCCTCCGAGGCCACGGTCAATTTACTCTGCAAGACGCCCGGCACCTGCAACTGATAGACACCAAACATAGAGAGCGACAAAATCACCATCAAGAGCGCAAACGCACCAAGCACCCAGGGGTTCTGCAAGGTTGCCGCCAACCCCTCCCCGATCAGGCCGGCTGCGACACCCAGCGCCGTATACACCAGCGCCATGCCAAGCGCATAGCTCAATGACAGCAAAAAGCCACGGCTACGCTTGATGCCTGCACCTTCGCCAACAATGATGAATGAGAGAATAGGCACCATAGGCAACACGCAAGGCGTGAACGACAAGCCCAGTCCTAACAAGAAAAACAAAGGCAAAATCACCAGTAATCTGCCGCTTTTCAACGCTGCGGCGATCCCGTGGGTTTCAGCGTCAGGCGCGATTTCGCCCGAGCTCACAATGGCGCTCTGGTCCTGCTTTACTTCTCCCAAAACGGACAAAGGGCCAGCCGCTGTCGCTGTTGAGGAACTGCTTGCGATAGACAGTTTGACCGGTGTTTCCATCGGCGGATAACATAAGCCTAAGTCCGCACATCCCTGCCGACCTATATTGAGAGTAAAGTCGCCTGAAGCCTTAACTGGGATTCTGACGGTCAGACTAGCGCGGTAAGTCTCGACATCCTTCTGAAAGGTTTCGTCGAATTTTATTTTACCTTTCGGCAAATCAGGAGTGCCTAGTTTTGCATCTGCAGAGTCGAACTTGAGGCGCTCGCGATAAAGGTAATACCCGTCGGCAATCGTGAAATGCACTTCAGCCAGGCCCGGCTCTATCATCTTCGCGGAAACCTTGAACGCGACTTCAGGATCAAGAAAATCCTCGGCATGACTGCCCTGTGAGCAAATCATCATCAGGAAAGCACATGACAACAGCAACATCCTTATTGGATCAAATATAGACAGCAAATAGCGATTCTTGTCAGTGTTATTCATTACCTGTTTGTTCCATTTTATGCTGAGCTTATCAGAGTGGGAAACCATAGCAGAAAAAACAAAGGGCCGCTCAGCAGATACTGAACGGCCCTTTTTATGCAGAGTATCTCTACAACAAATTATTCTTCAACTGGTGCGTCTGCTGCATCTGTGATTTCTGGGCGATCCATCAATTCAACATATGCCATAGGTGCATTGTCGCCAACGCGGAAACCCATTTTCAAAATGCGCAGGTAACCGCCATTACGGTTAGCGTAACGTGGGCCCAATTCAGCGAACAGCTTCAACACCATTTCGCGATCGCGCAAACGGGAGAAAGCCAAACGCTTGTTTGCCAATGTATCTGTTTTACCCAAAGTCAGAATCGGCTCGATAACACGGCGCAGTTCTTTTGCTTTTGGCAAAGTGGTTTTAATAGCTTCGTGACGCAACAAGGATACTGTCATGTTGCGCAGCATAGCCAAGCGGTGGGAAGAAGTACGATTCAGCTTACGTAAGCCGTGACGATGACGCATGATATTTCCTTTCAAGTTTAAAAAATTCCAGCTCTTCTATCGCCATGAGAAATGGCGCGGGCCGGTAACAACGTTATTTCAAGACCGGTCAGCAGAGCCGACCGGGTACAACAAGAACAAATTACTTTTCCAGACCGGCTGGTGGCCAGTTTTCCAACTTCATGCCAAGTGACAAGCCGCGGGAAGCCAGAACTTCTTTGATTTCGTTCAAAGATTTGCGACCCAGATTTGGTGTCTTCAACAGTTCATTTTCGCTACGCTGGATCAGATCACCGATGTAGTAAATATTTTCTGCTTTCAGGCAATTTGCCGAACGCACTGTCAACTCCAGGTCATCGACTGGACGCAACAACACTGGATCAACAGCAGGTGCACGCGATGGCGCTTCTGCAGCGGCTTCAGTGCCTTCCAGGGCGGCAAACACATTCAATTGGTCGACCAAAACGCGAGCCGACTGACGGATTGCCTCTTCAGGAGAAATTACACCATTGGTCTCGATGTTGATGATCAGCTTATCCAGATCGGTACGCTGTTCTACACGCGCAGACTCGACTGAGTAAGACACCCGGCGTACAGGCGAAAATGATGCATCCAGGATGATACGGCCAATCGTTTTGTTCGCATCTTCAGACAGACGACGCACGTTACCAGGAACGTAGCCACGGCCTTTTTCAACCTTGATCTGCATATCCAGCTTGCCACCGGCAGTCAAATTGGCGATCACGTGATCTGGATTAATCAGCTCTACGTCGTGCGGCAAATCGATGTCAGAAGCCAGCACTGCACCTTCGCCATCTTTCTTTAATGTCAGCGTAACCTCATCACGATTATGCAACTTGAAAACAACGCCTTTCAAGTTAAGCAAAATATCAACAACGTCTTCCTGCACGCCGTCAAGAGTAGAGTACTCATGAACGACACCGGCAATAGTCACTTCAGTCGGCGCATAGCCAACCATGGAAGACAGCAGAACGCGACGCAGTGAATTGCCCAAAGTGTGGCCAAAACCGCGTTCAAACGGTTCCATGACAACTTTAGCATGGCCTGCGCCTAGCATTTCGACGTCAATAATACGTGGTTTAAACAGATTGTTTTGCATGAAATGTCCTTTTCAATACCCTCGGCTCATTACACCGATAAGGCTGATGGCATTAAAGAAAAAAGCCTGCCTGTAAAAACAGGCAGGCAGGGAAAACTAACTATTAACGTGAATACAATTCAACGATAAGTGATTCATTGACGTCGTGAGCGATATCGCTACGATCTGGCATGGATTTGAAAGTGCCTTCCATTTTCTTGGAATCAACAGCGACCCAAGATGGCATGCCGATTTGTTCAGCCAATGCGAGCGCTTCAACGATACGCACTTGCTTTTTAGACTTTTCACGAACCGCAACTACGTCGCCAGATTTAACCTGGTAAGACGCAATATTAACAACGATATTGTTAACGGTGAATGCTTTGTGGCTGACCAACTGACGCGCTTCAGCGCGAGTAGAACCAAAACCCATGCGATAAGCAACGTTGTCCAGACGGGACTCAAGCAACTTCAACAGAGTTTCGCCAGTGTTACCTTTTTGACGATCAGCTTCTGCAAAATAACGGCGGAACTGACGCTCCAAGATACCGTACATACGCTTTACTTTTTGTTTTTCGCGCAGCTGATTACCGTAGTCTGAAGTGCGGGCGCCTGATTTAGCACCGTGTTGACCTGGTTTTACATCTAATTTACATTTTGAATCCAATGAACGACGTGCGCTCTTCAGAAACAGATCCGTGCCTTCGCGACGGGATAATTTTGCTTTTGGTCCGATATAACGTGCCACGGTAATTTCCTTTATTTAAATGACGCAGTCCAGGATTTGTTCCTGCTGCGCTAGTCTGATCTGCTTGCGATCAGACGGTGGTCTTAAAACTTACTAAAACGATTTCAATAACACAAAGCCCACCAATTGAATTGGCGGGCTGTATTCTAACCGTAAAACTGTCAGAATGCCAGAAGCTTTCGCGACTGATTAGATACGACGACGCTTTGGAGGGCGGCAACCGTTATGTGGCACTGGCGTAACGTCTTGAATCAAGGATATTTTGATACCCAAGTTATTCAACGCGCGGACAGAAGATTCGCGTCCTGGACCTGGTCCTTTGATACGAACTTCCAGATTCTTGATACCGCATTCAACTGCAACTTTACCTGCAGCTTCCGCTGCAACCTGAGCTGCAAACGGTGTAGATTTACGCGAACCTTTAAAACCCGCACCGCCAGCTGTTGCCCAAGACAACGCATTGCCTTGACGATCAGTGATCGTGATGATGGTGTTATTGAAAGACGCGTGAACGTGAGCGATACCTTCAGCGACGTTCTTCTTGACTTTTTTACGAGCCCGAGCTGCGTTCGCGTTATTTTGTGCTTTTGCCATAATTGTTTCCTTGAATCCAGAACTACTGGATTATTTCTTCAATGATTGCGCTGCTTTACGTGGACCTTTACGTGTACGAGCATTCGTACGCGTACGTTGGCCACGGCAAGGCAAACCTTTACGATGACGCAGACCGCGGTAGCAGCCCAAGTCCATTAAACGCTTGATGTTCATCGAGACTTCACGACGCAGATCACCTTCAACGATGAATTTTGCAATTCCGTCGCGAAGCTTTTCTAATTCGTTGTCATCCAGATCTTTAACCTTTTTATTGGTTAAAACACCGGTTGCCTGGCAGATTTTCTCTGCGCGTGGGCGGCCAATACCATAGATAGCTGTTAAGCCGATTACGGTATGCTGATGATTTGGGATATTAACCCCTGCTATACGTGCCATTCGTTATTCCTCGTTCAATAACGTTAATTAACCTTGGCGCTGCTTATGGCGTGGTTCTGTGCATATAACACGAACAACACCTTTGCGCTTGATGATCTTGCAATTGCGGCAGATCCGCTTAACTGATGCGAGAACTTTCATTTTTGCCCTCTTTCCTTCTGGTTCATTTTAATTTACTTGGTACGGAACACTATTCGCGCCCGGCTCAAATCATAAGGCGTCAATTCCACTGTCACCTTATCACCAGGAAGAATACGAATATAATTCATTCGCATCTTTCCAGAGATATGGCCTAGCACAACATGCCCATTTTCCAACTTAACTCTAAATGTTGCATTTGGTAGATTCTCTAGAATCTCGCCTTGCATCTGTATAACGTCGTCTTTTGCCATTCGATCTGCTTTTCCTCTGGGCGATTACCTAGTCGGAACTCCGCCCTTGAAATTTGCTTTACGAAGAAGCGATTCGTATTGCTGTGACATTACATAATTTTGCACCTGCGCCATAAAGTCCATCGTTACCACAACGATAATCAGCAGAGAAGTGCCACCAAAATAAAATGGCACCTTCCAATGCGAGATCAAGAACTCTGGCAACAAACAAACTGCAGTAATGTACACCGCTCCGGCTAGCGTCAAGCGCATCAAAATCTTATCGATATAACGCGCTGTCTGATCACCTGGACGAATACCTGGAACAAATGCCCCGCTCTTCTTCAGATTGTCGGCTGTTTCCTTGCTGTTAAATACCAGTGCGGTATAGAAAAAGCAGAAGAAAATAATAGCGCCAGCGTACAACAATGCATGGATAGGTTCACCTGGGCCCATCGAGACACTAAGGTCTTTCAGGAAGCTGATAAACCAGCTGTTCGACGTTTCATTGCCTTTTGTGAACATACTCGCAATTGTTGCCGGAAACAAAATAATGGAAGAAGCGAAAATAGGAGGGATAACGCCTGCCATGTTCAACTTCAGAGGCAAATGACTACTTTGCCCACCATATACTTTGTTACCAACCTGACGCTTCGCATAATTGACCAAGATCTTTCTCTGGCCACGCTCCACGAAAACAACCACAAACGTCACCCCAGCAGCAATCAAACATATGACTAATGCAGTGAAAGGCATCATCGAACCAGTACGTACCAGCTCAAACAAACCCGCCAAAGCATTCGGCAAACCGGCAGCTATCCCGGCAAAGATAATAATAGAGATTCCATTACCTAAGCCACGCTCCGTGATCTGCTCACCTAGCCACATCAAGAACATTGTACCGGTTACCAACGTCACCACAGTAGTGAACCTGAAGGCCATACCTGGGTCTATTACCAATCCAGGTTGCGACTCCAAACCAAAAGCGATGAAATATGCCTGCAATGTTGCCAGTAACAGCGTGCCATACCGGGTATATTGCGTGATTTTTCTGCGACCGGACTCGCCTTCTTTTTTAAGCGCTTCCAGTTGAGGAGAAACAATCGACATCAATTGCATAATAATTGATGCTGAAATATACGGCATGATACCAAGAGCAAATATCGTAAACCGAGACAAAGCTCCACCAGAAAACATATTAAACATGCCCAAAATACCGCCTTGGTTTTGTTTAAATAGCTCCGCTAGCGAATTCGCATCAATTCCTGGAACAGGAATATGTGCGCCAATACGATAAACAACCAGCGCCGCAAGTAGAAACCAAAGTCTTCCCCATGGAAATCCACTTGCACCGCTTTTAGCTTGTTGTGGAGAAGTTGCCAATTATTGCTCCAGTGTTCGCACTAATTAAGCGACTGTGCCGCCAGCAGCTTCGATTGCAGCTTTAGCGCCTTTAGTAGCGATCAAACCGTTCAAAGTTACTTTTTTAGTAATTGTGCCAGACATGATCACGCGAACTACACGTGCCAGTACAGACACAACACCAGCTTGTTTCAGAGCCAGAACATCGATGTCAGTAACTGGTAAATTTTCCAGATCTGTCAAACGTACTTCTGCTTTGTAAGGAGTGGCCAGGGATTTGAAACCACGTTTAGGCAAGCGGCGCTGCAAAGGCATCTGACCGCCTTCAAAACCGACTTTATGAAAACCGCCTGTACGAGATTTCTGACCTTTATGACCACGACCAGATGTCTTACCCAAACCAGAGCCGATACCACGACCAACACGACGTTTGTAGTGTTTAGCGCCATCAGCAGGCTGTATTGTATTCAATTCCATAATTTGCTCCGATCGCAAGCCCAAAGGCTTACGATACAACCTTCACAAGATACGAGACTTTGTTGATCATGCCGCGTACGGATGGAGTATCTTGCAATTCAGAAACTGAATTAACACGACGCAATCCCAAACCGCGGACGGTAGCGCGATGAGACTCACGAGTCCCGATCAAACCTTTGACCAAAGTTACTTTTACTGTCTTTGTCATTTCGCTCACCTTAGCCCAGAATTTCTTCTAGGGACTTACCGCGTTTAGCGGCAATTTCTGATGCCGTACTCATTTTGGACAAACCGTCCAAAGTAGCACGAACCATATTGTAAGGATTGGTTGAACCGTTGGACTTAGCAACAACGTTAACCACACCCAGAACTTCAAAAATCGCGCGCATTGGACCACCAGCGATAACTCCGGTACCTTCTTTCGCAGGCATCATCATTACTTTAGATGCGCCATGGCGACCAGTAACGGCGTGTTGCAAAGTGCCGTTCTTCAAAGTTACTTTAATCATCTTGCGACGCGCTTCTTCCATCGCCTTCTGTACAGCAACAGGAACCTCTTTCGATTTTCCCTTGCCCATACCAATACGACCATCTCCATCACCAACGACTGTCAGTGCTGCGAAGCCCATGATACGACCACCCTTAACCACTTTGGTTACGCGGTTGATCGCGATCATTTTTTCGCGCATGCCGTCATCTGGTTTATCAGATGCCATTTTCGCTTGCATTTTTGCCATGACGAATTTTCCTTAGAACTTCAGACCAGCTTCACGCGCAGCTTCTGCTAACGCCTTGACGCGACCATGGTAACGGAAACCGGAGCGATCAAACGCGACTTCGGTAATCCCCGCTTTTAACGCCTTCTCCGCAACACGCTTGCCAATTAAGGTAGCTGCTGCAGCGTTGCCGCCGTTGCTGGATGCTGCGGCCAACTCTGCACGAACTTCTGCCTCAAGAGTCGAAGCTGATGCCAAAACCTTAGCATCAGAATCGATGATACTTGCGTAGATATGCTGATTCGTACGGTGCACCGCCAAGCGAGTCACCTTGAGTTCTGCGATCTTGGCACGTGTTTGAGTCGCGCGGCGCAGACGTGATTGTTTCTTATCCATCGTCAACCCCTATTACTTCTTCTTGGTTTCTTTAATCACAACCACTTCATCCGCGTAGCGGACGCCCTTGCCCTTATAAGGCTCTGGCTTGCGGTATGCACGAACTTCAGCTGCCACCTGTCCAACAACCTGCTTATTGATCCCTTTGATCAGGATCTCAGTAGGAATTGCTGTTGCGCATGTAATGCCTTCTGGCATTTGATGCACTACTGGATGAGAGAAGCCTAGCGACAAATTCAATTTATCGCCCTGTGCTTGTGCTTTATATCCAACACCGACCAAAGTCAATTTTCTCTCGTAGCCTTTAGTAACGCCGATAACCATGTTATTGACCAGCGCACGTAATGTGCCAGTCATCGCATTTGCTTCGCGTCCGTCATTAGCCGGAGAAAAATTTAGAGTACCGTTGTCGTTTGCGATTGTCACCAAGCCATTAAGGCTTTGTGTCAATACGCCCATTGGGCCTTTTACTGTAACCTGTGCTGCCGAGATTGCAACTTCTGCACCTGCTGGCAACACGATTGGCATTTTACCTACTCGTGACATCTTGCACTCCTTAGGCGACGTAGCAAATTACTTCGCCACCGACACCGGTTGCGCGCGCTTTGCGGTCAGTCATAACGCCCTTTGGTGTGGACACAATGGCCACGCCCAAACCGTTCATTACGCTTGGAATCTCGTCTTTACCTTTGTAAATACGGAGACCTGGGCGTGAAACACGCTCCAAACGCTCAATAACAGGACGTCCTGCATAATATTTCAAACCGATTTTCAGTTCAGATTTCCCAGCAGCTTCAGTCACTGCGAAATCCTCAATGTAGCCTTCATCCTTCAGTACAACTGCGATAGCAATTTTTACTTTTGAGGACGGCATCGCAACAGCAGTTTTTTGAACAACTTGCGCATTACGGATGCGGGTCAGCATATCGGCGATAGGATCGCTCATACTCATTGATATTCTCCTATTACCAGCTGGCTTTAGTCATACCCGGAATTTCACCACGCATGGCGAATTCACGGAGTTTAATACGGCCCAAACCAAACTTACGGAATGTGCCACGTGGACGACCTGTCAATGCGCAGCGATTGCGCTGACGTGTCGGATTGGAATTACGTGGCAATGCCTGCAACTTCAGTCGAGCTAAATAACGCTCTTCTTCTGTCTTTGATTGGTCATCAACGATGGCCTTCAATTCGGCGCGTTTACCAGCGAATTTCTTCACCAGATCAGCACGCTTTTGCTCACGATTAATCAGTGCCAATTTTGCCATGGCGACCTCAGTTTCTGAACGGAAATTTAAATGCGGCGAGAAGCGCTTTTGCTTCTTCGTCGGTCTTTGCTGTCGTAGTAATACTAATATTCATACCACGCAACACGTCAATCTTGTCGTACTCGATCTCAGGGAAAATGATTTGTTCCTTGACACCGATATTGTAATTACCACGACCATCAAACGCACGACCAGACACACCACGGAAATCACGTACACGCGGCAAAGCCACGGTAACGAAACGATCCAGGAATTCATACATCTGAGCGCCACGCAAAGTCACCATACAACCAATTGGATAACCTTCACGAATTTTAAAACCAGCAATAGCCTTACGCGCTTTAGTCACGACAGGTTTTTGACCGGCAATTTTCGTCAAATCACCAACAGCATGCTCAATGATTTTTTTGTCAGCGATAGCCTCGGACAAACCCATATTCAGGGTAATCTTCAACAGACGAGGCACTTCCATTGGCGACTTGTACGAAAATTTCGCAGTCAAATCACCAACAACTTTTTCTTTATAAAATGCTTGTAGACGGGCCATGACTTTATGCCTTCACAACTTCGCCAGTCGACTTATAGACGCGGACTTTCTTACCATCCACGACCTTAAAGCCAACACGGTCTGCTTTACCAGATGCAGCATTAAACAATGCAACATTTGATACATGTATCGGCATCACTTTATCAACGATGCCACCAACTGCGCCAGTCATTGGGTTAGGCTTAGTGGCTTTTTTTGCCACATTAACACCTGCAACGACCAAGTAATTCGCGTCAACGCATTGCTGCACCTGACCACGCTTACCTGCATCCTTACCCGTCAAGACGATGACTTCGTCGTTTTTACGAATCTTATTCATCAGGACCCCTTACAACACTTCAGGAGCAAGCGAAACGATTTTCATAAAGCGCTCAGTACGCAATTCGCGTGTTACTGGGCCGAAAATACGAGTTCCGATTGGCTCGAGTTTTGCATTCAACAACACTGCAGCATTTGTATCGAACTTAACCAGAGAGCCATCTTGACGACGAACACCCTTAGCCGTACGAACAACCACAGCGTTATAAATTTCACCTTTTTTTACACGACCGCGTGGCGCAGCAGATTTCACAGTGACTTTAATTACATCACCGATTCCTGCGTAACGACGCTTCGAGCCACCCAACACTTTAATGCACAAAACCTCGCGCGCACCAGTATTGTCAGCCACTTCCAGCCGGCTTTCTGTTTGAATCATAATGTTCTCTTTCCCAACTTAACCTACACAATCCGCACCATGCAGATCTGCAGTCAGTCTTGGTCCCGCCAGGAGATCGATTTATTATTGAATGACAATTCAACAAAAACAAACCAACTGATTAGGTGGACGAATTTTTAACCACTCTCACAACAAATGACTTATTACGAGAGGCATTTATGCTGTCATTCACAGTAATTTGCAAATGACAGCTCGCTATTATTACATCAAAAAACTATTTGCGCAATAATTTTATAAGACTTGTGCAACTTGAACCACGCGTGTCACAGTCCAAGCTTTAGTCTTGGAGATAGGACGACCTTCTTGAATCTCAACGGTATCGCCAGCCTTAGCCTGGTTAGCTTCATCATGCGCGTGGTACTTTGCAGTACGCATAATGATTTTCCCGTACAGAGGGTGTTTGACATGACGTTCAACAAGAACTGTTACTGTCTTGTTCATCTTGTCAGAAACAACTTTACCAATCAATGTGCGCTTCAATGCAACTTTAACTTGATCGTTCATTATTTGGCATCCTTCTGATTCATGACCGTTTTTACACGTGCGATGTCACGACGCACTTTTTTGAGTTGAGAAGTATTATTCAGTTGCTGCGTAGCTATTTGCATACGCAAGCTGAATTGAGCCTTCAACAATTCGTTCAGTTCTTTAGTCAAAGCTGCAGGATCTTTGCCTTGGAGTTCAGATACTTTCATTTACAACTCCCTTTTAAGTGCCGACTTGACGTACGACAAACGTTGTCAATAATGGCAATTTAGCTGCAGCTAAGCGGAACGCTTCGCGCGCTAAGGACTCATCGACGCCATCCATTTCATACAACATTTTGCCTGGTTGAATCTCGGCAACATAGTACTCTGGATTACCCTTACCATTACCCATACGAACTTCCGCTGGTTTCTGTGAAATTGGCTTATCTGGGAAAATACGAATCCAGATACGACCACCACGTTTGATGTGGCGAGTCATGGCGCGACGGGCGGCTTCGATTTGACGTGCCGTGATACGACCACGACCAATTGCCTTCAAACCAAATTCACCGAAAGAAACAGCAGTACCACGGTCATGCGAGATGCCCTTGTTACGGCCTTTTTGTTCTTTACGGTACTTTCTGCGTGCTGGTTGCAGCATGATTATTCTCCTGCTTTCTCAGCCGGTGCCGCTGTACCACTTGCCGCTTTAGCGTGAACACGCTTAGCTGCCGGAGCTGCTGCACCAGTTGGAGTTTGACCTTCAGGGCGCTTGGCGCGAGGACGGCTGCTTGGCTTACCATCTTCACGACGCGGACCGCGACGTTTTTTGTCATCTTCAGGCATGGATTCAATTACCGGAGCATCGCCATTTGGCAAACGATCACCTTTGTAAACCCACACTTTAACGCCAATAATACCGTATGTCGTAGATGCTTCACTTGTACCGTAATCGATATCAGCGCGCAATGTATGCAGAGGTACGCGACCTTCGCGATACCACTCCTTACGAGCGATTTCAATACCATTCAAGCGACCGCTAGACATGATCTTAATACCCTTAGCACCCAAACGCATTGCATTTTGCATCGCACGCTTCATTGCGCGACGGAACATAATGCGTTTTTCGAGCTGCTGAGAAATCGAATCTGCGATCAATTGAGCATCGATTTCAGGCTTGCGAACTTCCTCGATATTGACGTGAACTGGAACGCCCATGATTTTGGCGAGTTCTGTCTTCAACAATTCGATATCTTCGCCTTTTTTACCAATCACAACACCCGGACGGGAGCTGAATATGGTGATGCGGGCGTTTTTAGCTGGACGCTCAATAGTAATACGGCTTACTGAAGCGTTTTTCAGTTTCTTTTTCAGATATTCGCGCACTTTGATATCTTCGCCTAGCATAGAGGCAAAATTACCATTGCCTGCATACCAACGGGAAGACCAGTTACGCGTTACCGCAAGGCGGAAACCGGTTGGATGTATCTTCTGTCCCATCGTGACTCCTTAGTTGCCTACAGTCACATAGATGTGACAGGATTGTTTAGAGATACGATCGCCACGACCCTTAGCACGCGCTGTGAAACGCTTAAGGATAGCTCCCTTTTCAACATAGATAGTCTTTACTTTCAGCTCATCGATGTCAGCACCATCATTGTGTTCGGCGTTTGCAATCGCAGACTCCAACACCTTCTTGATGATCGTTGCACCTTTTTTTGGACTGAAGGCCAAGATGTTCAATGCTTGATCTACTTTTTTACCGCGAATCAGATCGGCCACAAGGCGACCTTTTTGCTCGGACAGACGCACACCGCGCAGAATTGCTTTAGTTTCCATCATAGCACCTATCTCTTAGCCTTTTTATCGGCGGCGTGACCCTTGAATGTACGAGTCAACGCGAATTCGCCAAGTTTATGACCAACCATGTTTTCGGAGACATAAACCGGTACGTGTTGCTTACCGTTATGCACCGCGATTGTCAGACCAATGAAGTCCGGCATAATTGTCGAACGACGTGACCATGTCTTAATTGGCTTTTTGTCTTTAATTGCTTGCGCAGCTTCGACTTTTTTCACCAGGTGGGCGTCGCAAAACGGCCCTTTTTTCGCTGAACGTGTCATGTGTTATCCTTATTTCTTACCACGGCGTGAGACGATCATTGAAGTCGTGCGCTTATTGCGACGCGTCTTCTTACCCTTGGTTTGCTGACCCCATGGCGACACTGGATGACGACCCGCTGCGGTTTTACCTTCACCACCACCGTGTGGGTGATCGACCGGATTCATTACCACACCGCGAACGGTAGGACGAACACCGCGCCAACGCATTGCACCAGCCTTACCAATCTTACGCAGATTGTGCTCGCCGTTGCCCACTTCACCGATGGTTGCACGGCATTCGATGTGAATGCGGCGCACTTCACCAGAACGCAAGCGAACTTGCGCATAAGTGCCGTCACGCGCCATCAACACTACACCTGCGCCTGCAGTACGAGCGATTTGCGCGCCTTTACCTGGCAACATTTCTACGCAATGCATAGTCGTTCCAACAGGAATATTGCGGATAGGCATGCAGTTACCGGATTTAATCGGCGCATGCGAACCATTCATTACCTGATCGCCTGCAGCCATACCTTTAGTCGCGATGATGTATTGACGCTCACCATCCGCATAACACAACAATGCAATATGTGCAGTGCGGTTAGGATCGTATTCAATGCGTTCTACTTTCGCCGGAATACCATCTTTGGTACGCTTAAAATCGACTAAACGATAATGCTGCTTATGACCACCGCCGATGTGACGGGTAGTAATGTGACCGTTGTTATTACGGCCAGCAGTTTTTGATTTCTTTTCCAACAAAGCGGCAAACGGACGACCTTTATGCAGGCCTTCTGTTACCACTTTCACCATGCCGCGACGGCCTGGCGAGGTTGGTTTCATCTTTACGAGTGCCATGCTTATGCCCCCTCGGTAAAGTTAATTTCCTGACCAGGCTTCAAACATACGAAAGCACGCTTTGTATGATTGCGACGGCCATTAAACTTACCAGTACGTTTTTGTTTGCCCAAGCGGTTGGCAACTTGAACAGATTCAACTTGAACCTTGAACAGCAACTCAACTGCAGCTTTAATTTCTGGCTTAGTCGCATCTGGCATGACCAGAAATACAACTTGTTCGTTTTTCTCTGCAACCATCGTTGCTTTTTCAGAGATAATCGGAGCCAGCAACACCTTCATCAGGCGCTCTTCGCTATGCTTAACTTGTGCGTTCATGCCAGCATCTCCTCAATCTTTGCCAATGCAGGCTTGGTGATCAACACTTTCTTGTAGAAAACCAAAGAAACTGGATCAGCATAACGCGGCTCAACAACCAATACATTAACCAGGTTACGAGCAGCCAACATCAAGTTTTCGTTGAATTCTTCAGTAATAACCAAAACAGAATCCAAACAACCCATAGCTTTCAGCTTTTCAGACAACAACTTAGTCTTAGGCGCTTCAACCGCAAAGCTATCCACCACATTCAGACGACCTTCACGAGCCAACTGAGACAAAATCGAGCAAATACCTGCGCGATACATCTTCTTGTTAACTTTATGAGAGAAATTCTCATCAGGTGAATTCGGGAATGCACGTCCACCTCCACGCCACAGCGGGGAAGATGACATACCAGCACGAGCACGGCCAGTACCTTTTTGACGCCAAGGCTTCTTGGTTGTGTGATGCACATCATCACGACCCAATTGCTTGCGATTACCGCTACGCGCATTAGCCTGATATGCAACAACTACTTGATGAATCAAGGCTTCATTGTAATCACGACCAAAAATTGTATCTGGAGCAGCAACATTAGAGGCAGATTGACCATCTGCATTTAGGAGCTTGAGTTCCATAATTAAGCTCCCTTCTTCNNGCATCTACGCGAGCCACAACCAAATTTTGCACAGTGCGATTATCGTCACCCAAATGACCAGTCATGCGCTTACCAGGGAAAACGCGACCTGGATCTTGCGCCATACCGATAGAGCCAGGTACATTATGCGAACGTGAGTTACCGTGTGTCTGACGACCAGAGGCAAAGTGATAACGCTTGATAACACCAGCATAACCCTTACCGATAGTCACACCCTGCACATCGACCTTTTGGCCAACTTCGAACAATCCGACAGGCACAACATCGCCAGCCTTCATTTCAGAAGCTTTTGCAGAATCAACACGGAATTCTTTTAAGACAGTTCCAGCTTCAACACCCGCTTTTGCAAGGTGACCGGCTGCCGCTTTAGTTACACGCGACGCACGGCGCTGACCGAAAGTTACCTGAACAGCAGAATAACCGTCTGTTTCAGGAGTTTTGATTTGTGTCACTCGGTTATTAGATACATCCAATACTGTGACCGGAATTGAATCACCGTCATCAGTAAAAATACGCATCATACCAACCTTGCGACCAACTAGGCCCAAGCTCATTGTTTTCTCCATTCCCACCTACGATTGGGTGAGATTGATGTTTAAAAAACTTAAACGAATAGATCAGCAACGCCGATCCATATCTAAGCCTTCGATTATAGCTTGTGAATTTTTTATTTACAAGACTAATTATTTGAAAATGCAAAAAATTGTGGTATGTCACATTTTCAAATTTTCAAAACCCTTTATTAAAATAAAGGGTTTCTAGTTTTTATTGCAGTTTGATTTCGACGTCAACGCCAGCTGGCAAGTCAAGTTTCATCAATGCATCTACTGTTTTGTCAGTAGGATCAACGATATCCATCAAGCGCTGATGCGTGCGGATTTCAAACTGATCGCGAGATGTCTTGTTGACGTGCGGGGAACGCAGAACGTCAAAACGCTGAATACGTGTAGGCAAAGGAACCGGACCTTTAACAACTGCGCCTGTACGCTTTGCTGTTTCTACGATTTCCAAAGCTGATTGATCGATTAATTTATAATCGAAAGCCTTCAGACGAATGCGGATTTTTTGATTTGCAGACATGTTATTTCCTATAAAGAGCGATGCTGCAGATGCCAAATAAAGAACATCTGCAGCTTTTTAAAAAGAACGAATTTATTGCTTCGAGTTATTTAATAAAAATTAACCGGCAATAATTTTAGCAACAACACCAGCACCTACTGTACGACCACCTTCACGAATCG
>CXWL01012469.1_pt1 | contig 16157 bp, 8 predicted proteins | sample 590931 | NCBI WGS metagenome assembly CXWL01 (sample SAMEA3498368, study PRJEB10139) | groundwater metagenome | biome: water well; material: biofilm material | place: Germany | collected 2015-04-27 | reverse complement strand
ATAAGATTAATGAATTTGGTACAGATGTCAGTCTCGTTTAACATTATATTTAAGCCTCACCCTCTGGAGATCATCTGCGAAATCAACCGCCGTTTCCTTGCTGAGGTACGCGTCAGGTTTCCAGGCGACGAGGCACGGGTGGCGCGCATGTCGCTGATCGGTGAAGAAGGCGACAAATGTGTACGCATGGCGCATCTTGCCACGGTCGGCAGCCATGCCATCAACGGTGTTGCCGCTTTGCACTCCGATTTGCTCAAAGCCAGCGTGCTAAAAGATTTTTATGAGTTTTGGCCTGAGCGTTTCAGTAACAAAACCAATGGTGTCACGCCGCGCCGCTTTCTGGCGCTTGCCAATCCGGGATTATGCGGCCTGCTCAACAGTACGCTCGGTGAGGAATGGCTGGCGGATCTGGGGCAGTTGCGCCAACTCGAAGCCAAGACCGGTAATGCAACATTCCGGCGCAAGTGGCGTGCGATTAAAGAGGTCAACAAGAAGCGCCTGGCCGACTACATCCGTGCGCGCACTGGTATCGAGCTTGACTCTGGCTGGCTGTTTGATATCCAGGTCAAGCGTATTCACGAATATAAGCGCCAGCATTTGAACGTGTTGCACATCGTCACACTTTACCGCCGCCTCAAGGAGAATCCGCAATTGGTGGTGCCGCCGCGTGCCTTCATCTTTGGTGGTAAGGCTGCGCCTGGTTATTTCATGGCTAAGCGTATCATTAAACTCATCAATGCCGTCGCCGAGACGGTTAACGCTGATCCGGATGTGAATACGCGCATGAAGGTAGCCTTTGTTCCCAACTTTAATGTTCAGAGTGCCCATCTTATTTATCCGGCCGCCGATCTGTCGGAACAGATTTCCACTGCTGGCAAAGAGGCTTCAGGAACCGGTAACATGAAGTTCATGCTCAATGGCGCGCTTACCATTGGCACGCTCGATGGTGCCAACGTGGAGATGCGCGAAGAGGTGGGGGCGGAGAACTTTTTCCTGTTTGGCCTTACTGCTGAAGAGGTAGAACGCATCAAGCGTGAAGAATATCACCCGGGTGATTATGTTGCCGGAAACGGCGAGTTGCGTGCAGTGTTGGAGCTTATCAGTAGCGGACATTTTTCCAACGGTGATGCCGAAGTGTTTCGTTCCGTTGTCGATAATCTGACCCAGTCGGATCCGTTTCTGGTACTGGCGGATTACGCTGCCTACATCGCTTGCCAAGAGGAAGTGAGTGCTGCATGGCAAGATAAGGAAAATTGGACGCGAATGTCGATTCTAAACACTGCGCGCAGTGGTAAGTTTTCTTCCGATCGCGCTATTGGCGAGTATTGCGACGAGATCTGGAATGTACAACCAGTGCCGGTAAAGTTATAGGGTGAATTGCCATGTCGTCACAAGATAAAGCGAGATCGCGAGGAAAGAGTAGCGCAGGCATGGCATCGGTGATGCGTAGCAAGACTCCGTCACCCTTTACGATCTTGCCGGGAACCCGGTTTCCACCGGGTGCCACCGCTGGCGCGGACGGTGTGAACTTCTGCATCTTCAGTCAGCATGCGATCCGGGTCGAACTGATGTTGTATGCTGCCGCGGACAGTCCCGAGCCGTTTCAAATTATTCACCTGGATCCCGAGCTTAATCGCAGCTTCTTCTTCTGGCATGTGTTCGTCGAGGGTTTGCCGATTGGGACGCGTTACACCTGGCGCATGGATGGTCCCAGCGACACCACCGCCACCGGACGGCGTTTCTATGCCGGCAAAGAGCTGCTTGATCCCTGGGCGCGCGCGGTGAGCGATACGTTGTGGGATCGCGGGCGTGCCTGCACTACCGAAGATAGCGGGTTGAACCGCTTGCGCGCTATTGTCGTCGAGCCGCCTACAGCGGCAACATCCGACATGCCATCGCTCTGGAAAAAGACTGACCTGGAAGGTGCAGTGATCTATGAGCTACATGTGGGCGGTTTTACCCGCCATCCTTCGGCAACGGTAGCGCATCCTGGCAGTTTCGCCGCACTTAAGGAGAAGATCCCTTATCTACAGGCGCTCGGTGTGACACATGTCGAACTGCTGCCGGTGATGGCCTTCGACACGCAAGATGTACCGTCCAGCGTCACAGATCGTGGTCTACACAACTATTGGGGATATAGTACTCACAGTTTCTGGGCGCCGCATCCTGGGTATAGCGTCGATCCGGTGCAATCCACTCGCGAGTTTCGCGACTTGGTTGATGCCCTGCACGCGGCCGGTATCCGCGTGTTGCTGGATGTGGTTTATAACCATACGGCGGAGGGCGGCGAAGCTGGTCCGGTGATCCATTTCCGTGGACTAGCCAACGATATTTTCTACCACCTTGACGCCATCGATCGGCGCCACTACCTAGATTTTACGGGTTGTGGCAACACCGTGAACTGCAATCATCCGCTGGTGACGGCGTTCATCCTGCATAGTCTGGAATATTGGGTGGAGATGCTTGGTGTAGACGGTTTTCGCTTCGATCTTGCCAGCGTCTTCGTGCGCGGCGACAATGGCATACCGCTGGCCAATCCGCACTTACCCTGGGCTATCGAATTCTCGCGCACACTCTCTCGCGTGCCCGTGATTGCTGAGGCCTGGGATGCGGCCGGGTTGTATCACGTCGGTGCTTTTCCCGGTATGGCCTGGTCGGAATGGAACGGCCGCTACAGGGATGTGATGCGTCGTTTTGTGCGCGGTGATCCCGGACTCATTAGTGAAGTGGCGACACGCATCGCTGGCAGCGCTGATCTGTACATTGACGATGAGCGTAAGCCGGCTAATGGTATCAATTTCATCGCCTGTCACGACGGTTTCACCCTCTATGATCTGGTGAGCTACAACACCAAACATAACGAGGCTAACGGAGAAAACAATCGCGACGGCAGCAACGACAACCTGAGTTGGAATTGTGGTGTCGAGGGTGAGACCGAAGATGCCGCAGTGAACACATTACGTTTACGGCAAGCGAAGAACCTGCTGGCCATCCTCATGCTGTCACACGGCGTGCCCATGCTGCAGGCCGGCGATGAGGTGCTGCGCACACAGTGCGGCAATAACAATGCCTGGTGTCAGGATAATGACCTTAGCTGGTTCGACTGGCGGCTCACCGAGCGCAATGCCAACATGTTGCGCTATACACGGGAATTGATTGCGTTTCGCCGCCGCCATGCCAATCTTACCACCAACCGTTTCTTTACAGGCGCAATGGTGCCCGGCCGTGATATCGCTGATATTGCCTGGCATGGGATACGTCTTAACGAACCGCTTTGGAACGATCCGGAGGCGCGTATGCTTGCCTTCACTATAGCTGGTCAGCACGATGACGAAGAGGATCTGCATGTGATTCTGAATATGTCGGACCAGTCCTTGGATGTGCCTTTGCCGGTCATGCGCGAGCGCCGCTGGCATCTGGCGCTTGACACCACCCAACCTGCGCCTGCGGATATCCTCGTTCGCGATTGTCAAATGCCGGTGATTGGCGGAGCCTATCTGGCCGGTCCGCGAAGTGTGGTTGTCCTCGAAGCACGCACATGAGCAGTCGCATCGTTCTGGTCGTCAACGCGGGTTCATCCAGTCTAAAATTTTCAGTGTTTCACCTAGATGATACGGACTTCTTGCAATTGGCTATGCGCGGGCAAATCGATGGTATTGGTACCCAGCCGCATTTATGCGTGAAGGATGTCACGGGTTCAGTGGTGGCCGAACGCGATTTCGCGATTATCGAGATCAGTAACGCGCAACAGGCAATCGGGTTTGCCGGCGCCTGGCTGAGCGAGCATTTTCAGGATACGCCGTTACTTGCCGTGGGGCATCGTGTAGTCCACGGCGGCACTAATTATTCACATCCTGTGTTGGTCGATGAGGCTGTGTTCGCGGCGCTGGAACAATTGGTCCCACTTGCACCCCTGCATCAGCCGCACAATTTGGCGGCGATCCGCGCAGTGCGTGAGGCGCAGCCGCAGGTGCCACAGATTGCGTGTTTCGATACGGCATTTCACCGCACTCACCCGCAGATCGCCGACCTCTATGCACTGCCCTGGGAATACTACGAGTCCGGGGTGCGGCGCTACGGTTTCCACGGATTATCTTATGAATATATCGCGGCCACGCTGCCGAAGGTAGCGCCGAATCTGGCCAAAGGCCGTGTGATTGTAGCGCATCTTGGTAGTGGAGCGAGCCTGTGTGCGATGCAAGCAGGCAAGAGTTTAGATTCGACCATGGGTTTCTCGCCGCTCGATGGCTTGCCGATGGGGACGCGGCCAGGTGCGCTCGATCCGGGCGTGTTGCTGCATCTCATTAATCAATGCGGCCTATCGGGCGCTGACTTGGAAAAGCTTCTGTACAAAGAATCCGGCCTGCTGGGTTTGTCCGGCATCAGCAACGATATGCGTGTACTTCTGGAAAGTCGTGAGCCGCGTGCGCAATTGGCGATCGAGTATTTCGTGTATTATGCAACCAAGCAGATTGGCGCGCTCGCCGCGGTACTGGAAGGTATCGATGGCTTGGTGTTCACAGCCGGAATTGGCGAACACTCGCCGGTGATTCGTGCGCGCATCCTGCAAGGGTGCGCGTGGTTGGGTGTATCAGTCGATGCTGAAGCTAATGCATGCGGTGGCCCGCGCATTTCAATGGAAAATAGTCCTGTTGCAGTTTGGGTCATCCCGACTGATGAAGAATGGATGATCGCGCGCCATACTCTGGCGCTGGTGTTTAAAAAGGAGAAAGGATATGGTAACTGACTGGATACCCCTGTTGCGTGATCTGCGTCAGTACCGCAAAGAGTGGTTAACGCACGATGTGATCGCCGGACTCTCGGTTACTGCCGTGCAGGTGCCGACGGCGATTGCTTACGCTAGCCTGGTAGGCCTTCCACCCGAGGTCGGACTCTATGCCTGCATACTGCCAGTACTGGTTTATGCCTTGTTTGGTTCATCACGGCAACTGGTGCTCGGGCCGGATGCGGCAACCTGCGCGATGATCGCTGCGGTGCTATTGCCGATGGCAGGCGGCGATCTGGATTATTACCTGAAACTTTCTGCTCTTATGGCGATCGCCTCGGGCTTGTTGATGTTTATTGGTGGAATGGCCCGCATGGGCTTTATCGTAAATTTTTTCTCACGCCCGATCCTGATCGGTTTCCTTAACGGTATTGCGCTCAGCATCATCGTTGGACAACTGGGTAAGTTGTTAGGTATTACAATGGTAAACCGGGATTTTGGACCATCTATGCTGGAGCTGGCCGAACGTCTTGGCGAGATGAATGACTATAGTCTGGGCGTGGGGTTGGTCACGTTGATGCTGCTGATCCTGACCGCTCGATATGCGCCACGGTTGCCAGCGGCGCTGATTGCACTGCTGATCCCCGGTTTAGCCGTGTTCCTGATGGGATTGGATGCACATGCGGTTAAACTGGTAGGTGAGGTTCCGTCCGGATTGCCGTCATTCGCGCTACCCGGTCTCGGTTATGAAGGTGCACAGAGCATTTTCATGAGTTCGCTCGGACTCGTCATCATCATCTTTACCGGTGGCGTGCTCACGGCGCGTAGCTTTGCCATGCGCAATGGCTATAGTATCAACGCCGATCAGGAAATGCGCGCTATCGGCTTTGCTAATATAACATCGGGCCTGTCCGGCGGTTTCGCTGTCACCGGTGCTGATTCGCGCACTGCGGTCAACGATGCGAGCGGTGGCAAGACCCAACTGGTATCAGTGATCTCCGCGCTGGCCACGGCCGGGATCTTGTTGTTTCTTACGCAACCGCTGGGATATCTGCCCATCCCCGCATTGGCTGCCGTGCTGATCTTCTCAGCATGGGGTCTTCTGGATGTCGACGGTATACGCCGCCTGCGATCAATCGATCGCTTCGAGTACAAGTTATCCGTGTTGACGACGATTGGCGTACTGGTCATTGGCGTTCTGCCAGGTGTAGTGTTTGCCATCGCGCTTGCGCTGTCGAATGTGCTTCTCAAGATTTATAAACCCAAAGATACCCTGCTGGGTATTGTCCCAGGCCTGAAAGGTTACAACGATCTCAGAATATCGAAGCACGCGCAGCCGGTCCCAGGTATGATCATCTACCGTTTCGATGCACCATTGCTGTTCTTCAATGCCGATTACTTCAAGACACGGATACTGTCTCTGGTGGATGATACTGCTGAGCCCAAGCCGCGCTGGCTCGTGCTCAACGTCGAATCCATTAGCCAGCTTGATAGCACCGGCGCGCAGGCCATCAGCGAACTGATCGACGAGCTGCAGAATCGTGGCGTGTGCCTAGTCGTTGCGCGGCCGAAGCTTTACATGCGCAAGTACGGACAATCAATGAATCTGGGTAAAAAGATCGGGGCAGACAATATGTTTTACTCCGTTCACTCCGCCGTTGCGGCCATTCTGGAGCGGCAGGAACGTGATAAAATAGCGGAAAGTGAACCGATTACTGAAAGGAGTCATGAAACATGAAAAAGGCACGCGCCATTAAATCTCTAGATAAAGACGCGGATACAATCAGCGAAACCAAGCCCAAGCTCAAACGCAAGGACTACGACAAGGCACTGCTCGACCTGCAGGCGGAACTGTGTGCTGTGCAGGACTGGGTAATAGCCACCGGGCAGCGCATCATCCTGGTGTTCGAGGGGCGTGACGCGGCCGGCAAAGGCGGTACTATCAAAGCAATCACTGAGCGCGTGAGTTCGCGTGTGTTCAGGGTTGTTGCTTTGCCGGCGCCCTCGGATCGCGAGAAGTCGCAGTTGTATATTCAACGCTATATGGCGCATTTTCCGGCAGCGGGTGAAATCGTTATTTTCGATCGTAGCTGGTACAATCGTGCGGGCGTAGAGCATGTAATGGGCTTTTGCACCGAGGCGCAGCACCGTCACTTCTTGGATTTATGTCCGTTCTTCGAAAAGCAGATTGTGGAGAATGGCATTCTGCTGTTCAAGTACTGGCTGGAAGTTGGCGATGAGGAACAGGAGCGGCGTTTCCGTGCACGTATCGACGATCCGGTACGCCAATGGAAGCTGTCACCGATGGATCTGCCCTCACGCGAGCGCTGGTATGATTACTCGCGTGCGCGTGACCAGATGCTGGCGGCTACCGACACGAATTTTGCTCCCTGGCACATTGTCACCTCCGACGACAAGAAACGCGCACGCTTGAACCTGATTGCGCATCTCCTGAAGCAGATTCCCTACGAGCCTATGCCAAAGAAAAAGATCAAGTTGCCCAAACGCATTATGAAGCATGCCTATGACGATCAGACGACCATGGCCGATCGACGCTGGATTCCGGAGATTTATTGAATCTTTAGAGTGTGATAAGAGAGGTTATCCATATTGACTATATACCATTTTGAATCCCTGGTGCGCCACCCGGCGACTTCAAGGAGTTTTTTGATGTCCGCACGAATCCTTGCTGCCATTCTCGTTTGCGCCGTTTTTGTTGGTTGTTCTAAGGAAACGCCTGCACCGCAGCAACGGCCTGCACCCGAGGTGACCGTGATGACCGTGATCCCGCGCGATATTCCTTACATGCCCAGCTTCGTCGCACAGACCGAAAGCTCGCGCCAGGTCGATATTGTCGCTCGTGTTTCGGGTTTCCTCGACCGCATCGCATACCAGGAAGGCGAACTGGTGAAGGAGGGGCAACTCCTGTTTCAACTCGACCCGAAGCCGTTCAAGGCGCAGTTGGAGGCCGCTCGCGGTGCGCTGCAGGCGCAGCAGGCGAGGTTTAAGACAGCGGATGCCAATCTTAAGCGCGTGAAACCGTTGGCCGAGCAGAACGCACTTTCGCAGGCTGATCTGGATCGGGCACAAGGCGAGTTCGACGCAGCGAAAGCGGCTGTGTTCGCTGCAAGTGCGAAAGTGAAGGAGGCCGACTTAAATCTCGGCTACACAACAATTCGTTCACCGGTAACGGGCTTGGCGAGCCGCTCACTCCAGCGCGAGGGCGCATTCGTGAATGCGATGGCGGAGACCGCGAAACTCACGTACGTTGCCGCCATCGATCCGATCTGGGTTACATTCAGTGTTTCGCAGAATCAGATGGCACGCTCGCGCGTGGAAAACCAAAAAGGGCTGATCGTCCAACCTAAGAACCAGGATTATGAGGTAGCTCTCGTTCTTCCTGATGGGACGCCGTATGCAGAGAAAGGCAAGATCAACTTTGCCGATCCATCTTTCAGCCAGGACACCGGCTCGTTCATGGTGCGTGCGGTGCTGTCGAACCCAAAAAGGGAGCTCCGTCCCGGCATGTTTGTTACGGCATACGTGAAGGGTGCGCTGCGGCCGAATGCAATCGTTGTGCCGCAACTCTCGGTGCAGAAGGGCTCAAATGGCCATACCGTATACGTCATCAAGCCGGACGGAACTGCAGAAGTGCGCCCAGTAGTGGTCGGCGACTATGAAGGCGAGAAAGACATCGTGATCGTGACCGGACTCCAGGCTGACGACCGGATTGTGGTTGACGGGGTACTCAAAGTGGTTCCCGGTCAGCCGGTAAAGATCGTGGAGCCGGAAGCGGGTAATGATAAAGCAATAGCCAAGCCTGCCGCGGCTGCACAGAAATAGAGACCGCTTCATGTTTACTCACTTTTTTATCGACCGCCCGATCCTCTCGGCAGTCATCTCGATTCTGATCGTACTCGCTGGGGCGGTGTCTATGTCCGTCTTGCCGATCGAACAGTATCCCGACATGGCACCTCCGCAGGTAACGATTGACGCACGCTACCCCGGTGCCACCGCCGAGGTCATTGCGAACAACGTAGCTGCCCCCATCGAGGCGCAGTTGAACGGCATCGACAACTTGCTATATTACTATTCGAACAGTTCTTCGAGCGGTAACATCCAGATCGTTGTGGTGTTCAAGCCAGGCAGCAATCCAGACATCAATCAAGTCAACGTACAGAATCGGCTGAGCCAGGCGATGCCGCAATTACCGCAGGTGGTGACCCAACAGGGAATTACGGTGGACAAGATGTCACCCAGTATCATGATGGTGGTTTCGGTCTTTTCGCCCGATGAGCGCTATGAAGATGCCTATATCGCCAATTACACCAATCTCTATGTGCTTGACGAATTGAAGCGTGTGCCGGGGGCGAATCGATCGAAGACATTCGGCCTCGCCGATATAGCGATGCGGGTTTGGTTGCGGCCTGATCGTATGGCCCAGCTCGGCATCACTGTGGACGAAGTAAGCGCTGCGATCCAGAGCCAGAATCAGACTTTCGGCATCGGCCAGCTCGGCGCTCCCCCGGTACCCCCTTCAGTGGAGCAGCAGTTTGTCGTGACGGCGCAGGGCCTGTTGACCAAACCGGAAGAGTTCGAGGATATTATCGTCCGCACCGCGAAGGCTGGCGCTGCTATCGTTCGCATCAAGGACATCGGGCGTGTTGAACTCTCCCGGCGAGATTACTCTATGCCGAGTCGCATGAATGGCAAGACCGCGACGACCATCGGTGTCTACCAACAGCCGGGTGCGAACGCAGTGGAAACCGCCGCGGGTGTGCGCAAGAAAATGGAGGAACTTAAGGCGAAATTCCCAACCGGCATGGATTACAAGATCGTGCTCGATACCAGCCAGTTTACCCTTTACTCGATCGACAAGGTGGTGCATACCTTCTTCGAAGCGGTAGTGCTGGTGGTGCTGGTCGTGTTCGTCTTCCTGCAATCACTGCGAGCGACCATTATTCCGATCCTGGCGGTGCCGGTATCCATCGTTGGCACGTTCGTAGGTTTGTACCTGTTCGGGTTTTCGATCAATATGCTCACCATGTTCGGCATGATCCTTGCGATCGGTCTGGTGGTGGATGATGCCATCGTGGTGGTTGAGAACGTTGAGACGAACATCACCAAGAAAGGGCTCGGTCCAATGGCTGCCGCGAAAGAGGCTATGACGGAGATTGCGGGTGCACTGATCTCGATCGTGCTGGTTCTGCTTGCGGTATTCCTGCCGGTTGCATTTCTCGGCGGGGTGACTGGGACATTGTACAAGCAGTTCGCGATCACCATCTCAATCGCGATGGTGATCTCGGGTGTCATGGCGTTGACCCTCTCGCCGGCACTGGCTGCGATCATCATCAAGGCGCACCACGGAAAGAAGAATCGATTTTTCCAGGCGTTTGAAAATATGTTCGGATCCATTCAGCGTGGATTTCTGGGTAAAGTCGCTCGCGTCATGCATTTGTGGCCGGTTTCTCTCATTGCGTTCGGTGGTGTTGTGGCCGGGATCCTGTTGATGTTCCGTATCCTGCCGGCAGGCTTTGTTCCGGACGAGGACCAAGGCTATTTCTTCGTGCTCGCTCAGGTTTCCGACACGGCGAGTCAGAATGTCACGAGCCGCTTCAGTAAAGAGCTGGAGCAAATCGTGCTCCAGGATCCCGCCGTGCAGGACGTGGGCACGATCAATGGCTTCAGTTTCGTTGATGGCCAGCAGAACAACAGCTCCGCGCTCATGTTCGGTTTGTTGAAGCCTTTTGAGGAACGAAAGGATGCGAGTCTGCTGTCGTTCGATACGTTAAAGCGGCTGAACGCGCAGTTTGCGGGACACAAGGACGGTGTTGCTTTTGCTGTCAATCCGCCTTCGATCCCCGGCCTAGGCACGACTGGGGGGTTCGAATTCTACATCCAGAACCGCGGTTCAGGTGATCCGCGCGCGACAGACGCTGCCCTCAAAGCATTTCTTGCCCAAGCGCGCGAGCGCAAGGAATTGCAGGCGGTGAACACGACGTTCCGTGCCAACAGTCAGCAGCTCTTCGTCGATCTCGATCGTAAAAAGGCCGAAGTGCTGGGTGTGCACGTGGCCGATGTTTTTAATACGATGCAGGCGTACTTCGGCTCCCAAGTGGCTGGTCAATTCTCGCTGTTTAGTCGCGTATGGTTCGTCATCATCCAGGCGGATGCGGATTTTCGCGTGAACCCGGAAGATTTCAGCAAGGTCTTCGTTCGCTCGTCTAGTGGTGCCAACGTGCCGCTGTCGGCGCTTATCACGACTCGCTATGTTGCTTCGCCAAAGATGATGACACGATTCAATGGCTTCCCGGCGGTAAAGATTACCGGAAGCCAAGCGCCTGGTTACAGTTCGGGTGATGCGATCAGGGTGATGGAGGAAGTGGCACGCGATACACTGCCCGGCGACTTTGCCTATGCCTGGGCGGGGCAGGCCTTCCAGGAAAAGGGTGCAGGCGGTACGTCTTCGTCGGCTTTTATCTTCGGCTTGATCGTGGTGTTTCTACTCCTTGCCGCGCAGTTTGAGAAGTGGACGCTTCCCATTGCGGTAGTGCTGACGGTTCCCTTTGCCGTGTTGGGTGCGTTGCTGCTGACTTGGGTGCTCGGACTGGAGAATGATGTCTACTTCCAGGTCGGGCTGGTGACGCTCGTCGGACTGTCCGCAAAAAACGCGATTCTGATCTGCGAGTTTGCGATAGAGCGCGTTCGCCACGGCATACCCCCTCGGGAGGCAGCTATCGAGGCTGCCGGGTTGCGATTGCGTGCGATTGTAATGACATCGTTCGCGTTTATCCTCGGCTGTGTGCCACTCGCGATCGCGACCGGGCCCGGTGCGAACAGTCTGCGCGCGATCGGCACCGGCGTGATCGGCGGGATGCTTGCATCCACGCTGATTGCAATCTTCTTCGTGCCGCTGTTCTTCTGGTTGCTGGAATCCATGAGTGCAAAGTTTGCAGGTAAGAAAGTGCACGAGGGGGGGCAGGGTGTTGAAGGGCTATCCGAAGCTGTGACTGTTCCCGATCCCGTTCCCGTTCCTGAAGCGGCTTTGCCTGGGAAACGGGAAGGTGAGTGATATGCGCCACATCGTTCTTTCTATGTTTGCAGCCGTATTTCTCAGTGCATGTGCTGCAGTGGGTCCTGACTATCGACGACCGGCGATTGAAACCCCCGAGGTTTGGCGCGTTGATTATCCGGAGGCGGCATCAGTCGCAAACGTCGGATGGTGGACCCAGTTCGGCGATTCGGCGCTCGACACGCTTATCGAGAAAGCGTTGCGTGAAAACCGCGATATCCAGGCCGCTGCCGCCCGGGTGGATCAGTTTATCGGTGCGCTGCAAACCATCCGTGCGCAGTTTTATCCACAGATCGGTTACAACGCGGATGCGAGTCGTAATCGGCGTACGGAACATGGATTGGCTCCCCTTCCCCCGGGTGTCGACCCGTACTATTCGCTCTATCGCGGGTCACTCGGTGCGTCATGGCAGATCGATCTCTTCGGACGGATTAGACGTCAGAGTGAGGCTGCCCAGGCGCAGGTGTTCGTGAGCGAGCAGGGTCGTAGAGGTGTCATCCTTTCGGTCGTGACGAGCGTCGCGGCGAGCTACATCGTGTTGCGTGCGCTCGACCGGCAGCTTGTGATCGCGCACACCAGTGCAGCAAACTACGCGGACACGCTGCGGATCTTCGAGCTTCGCTACCAGTATGGCGTTGTATCGCAGGTAGAGGTTGCCCAGGCGCTGTCGCAATACCAATTGGCTCTCGCCGCAATTCCATCAATCGAGCAGCAGATCGTCGCGCAGGAAAATCTCATCTCGATCCTTCTCGGACACAACCCCGGTTCGATCCCGCGCGGCAGGACCATTGATGAACTCATTGCCCCGGCAGTTCCTCCCGATCTGCCCTCGACGCTGCTTGAGCGGCGACCCGACATTGTGCAGGCCGAGCAGAACCTTGTGGCTGCCAACGCGAACGTCGGAGTAGCAAGATCGTTTTACTACCCGACCATCACGCTCACCGGTCTTCTCGGCTCAGCAAGCCTCGCGTTTGGCAATTTTTTGACGGGACCGGCCAGTACATGGGCGGTGGCTGCAGGTCTTGCTGGACCGATTTTCACCTTTGGCGCCATCGAGGGACAGGTGAAAACTGCTGAAGCAGCCCAGCGGGAAGCGCTTGCCTTCTATCAGGCGACGATCCTCAACGCTTTCCGCGAGACCAACGACGCGCTTATTGGCGCAGTGAAGAAGCGTGAGGAAGCGGAGGCCAAGGCGAATCGCGTCATGGCGCTTCAGGACTACGCACGCCTTTCCCGGCTCAAGTACGACAACGGCTACGCGGATTATATCGAGGTGCTCTACTCGGAGAACGTGCTTTTCGATGCAGAGCTTATCGCGGTACTCGTAAAGGCCGAGCGCTACACCGAACTCGTGAATGTCTACAAAGCGATGGGCGGCGGCTGGGTCGACGAGGCTGAGATGTTCGCGCCAAAGCCACAATTCACGACGGTAAAACCACTGAGCGGAGACAGTTCGCTGGACCGATAGGAGATTATTTGATTATGTTACTCTTATGTTACTCTTATGTTACTCAATTCATTTCATCAGCAAAGAATACAAATCATGGCGATTTCCCCCGATGCAGGTAAGCCAGTCCCGAAAGAAATACTCGTTGATCTGACGAGGCTTGAACGGAAGTATTACGAGCGCCGCTTTGGGAGATTGTCCGGGAATAGAAAATATGAAAAACATACCACAATATAAAGTGCTAGATATAGAAAAAAGCACAACATATTGTGGTTAAAAGTTCGATAACCGCATTGTCGGACAGTTTCCTAGGTAGTGGCATGCTTTCATTAAGTGTCTATCCACAAATAACTTGTACAACTTCTGCTAATAAATAGCCTTAGAAGATTGTTTTTAGCTATTGAACTGTACAACTTATTTATGGACATGAACTAAGGACTGAGAACGCTCCTGCTCATTCGGCTGTACTGGCTGTATGATAACCTCTTGAAGGTTCAAAGCGTTTATCCCAAACAGAAAATGTCAGGATGATTTATATCTGAAAAAAGAGGCCTGTTCAGGACTAGTTATATTAGATTGATTTTAATTGTAAAATTATAGAGAACTGTTTCGCCGTGCAATTACTCCTCAGTATGTTTGACAACACATGGGGTTCTTGTTACATTCCTGTTAAATGGAAAAGGGTATTATATTTCCTGTATTATGATTGAGCCTTTAAATCCTTAGGAGAATATCGATAAGGTGTGCTCCCCGCCTCACTGAAGTCAGAAGATGTTGTTTTCACCTATTGCTGAACGCGGAGATGTCATAATGAAAGTAAATCCACTCGCAGGAAAGCCAGCCGATTACACCATGCTGGCCAACATTCCCAGGCTGGTGACTGCGTATTACACAAATTATCCGGATCCTTCAGTACCAGAGCAACGGGTGGCCTTCGGGACATCAGGGCACCGCGGCTCATCTTTGAAGCATTCGTTTAATGAAGCGCACATCCTGGCGACCGCTCAGGCCATCTGCTTCTATCGTCAGCAGCATATTAACGGGCCTCTCTTTTTGGGCATGGATACGCACGCCCTTTCAGAACCTGCCTTGACGAGCACGCTCGAAGTTCTGGCAGCCAATGATGTGATCGTGATGGTGGACTGCGACAATGGGTACACACCGACGCCGGTCATTTCCCATGCGATCCTGGCCTACAATCGCGGCCGGAAAACGGGCTTGGCCGACGGCATTGTAATCACGCCCTCGCACAATCCGCCTGAAGATGGTGGCTTCAAATATAATCCACCGCATGGCGGGCCGGCTGATTCCGATGTGACTACATGGATCGAGAAGGAGGCGAATGTCTTGCTGGCCGATGACCTGCGTGGGGTGAAGCGCATCTCGTATGAGAAGGCCCGCCGGGCCTCAACCACGCACCAGCATGACTATGTGGGCGCTTATGTTGGAGATCTTGGCGCCGTGATCGACATGGAGGCAATCCGCAACGCCCAACTTGCCATTGGGGTGGATCCCTTGGGCGGAGCCGGAGTGGCCTATTGGGGCCCCATCACCGAGCGGTACGGGTTTCCGGTGACAGTCGTGCATAAAGAAGTGGATCCTACTTTTCGCTTCATGAACCTGGACTGGGACGGGAAGATTCGCATGGACTGCTCCTCACCCTACGCCATGGCCGGGTTGATTGCTTTGAAGGATCGTTTTGATATTGCTTTCGCCAACGATACCGACCACGACCGGCATGGGATTGTTACGCGTAGCGCGGGGCTGATGAATCCCAACCACTACCTGGCTGCGGCCATTTCGTATCTGTTCACCCAACGTTCGGGCTGGCGGCAGGATGCTGCGGTCGGGAAGACGGTGGTGAGTAGCAGTATGATCGATCGGGTGGCCGCCAAAGTGGGGCGGCGTCTGGTTGAAGTACCTGTTGGGTTTAAATGGTTCGTGGAGGGGCTGATTGACGGGTCACTCGGTTTCGGGGGAGAAGAGAGTGCCGGCGCGTCCTTTCTTCGTCGTGATGGAACCGTGTGGACGACCGATAAAGACGGCATTATTCTGGATCTGTTGGCGGCGGAGATGATGGCCAAAACCGGGCGTGATCCAAGTCAACTCTACCTCGACCTCACGAAGGATCTGGGAACCCCGGTCTACGAACGCATCGATGCCCCAGCCACGCCTGCGCAGAAGAAAATACTCAAAGCGATTACGCCACAGCAGATTCAAGCATCTGAATTAGCCGGGGAAACAATTACCGGTATTCTCACAGCTGCCCCGGGAACTGGCAGTGCTATTGGCGGGCTGAAAGTGATGACGGAGAACGGGTGGTTTGCTGCTCGGCCTTCGGGGACTGAAGATGTGTATAAGATTTATGCAGAAAGTTTTCTTGGTGAGCCGCATCTCAGACGCATCCAGGAGGAAGCGCAAGCCTTGGTTGCACAGGTCTTAGGATCGGTGTCTTAGGAGCTGTGAAGAAATAAGTGTGACAATTGGGCGCGTCTGGCGGGATGCAATGCAAGGCGAGAGGAGGANNCCGCAGTGTGCCCGCCAGATGCGATCCAAGTGTTACAGTTATTTATGAACGACTCCTTAGTTGATGCAGAGTAAATAGCACATGGCATGACGACAGATTGCTCAAGGTTTTCCTGTTGGATCCCGTATCCGCCAAGCCGGCCAGAAACGCCGCAGTGGAAATTGCAGGCTATCAAAACGGAACTTGAAATATGGCGAACGATAAAAAGAACAGAATGCGCTAACAAACAATACTTCGTGAGGCGTGGGGAGCGAGTTAACGTACATTTACCGAATCATATTAAAAGTGAATAACCGACCACTGCTCGAATGCAACCGAGCTGATTAGCCCGGATATTGCATGAATTCGCACGATGATCACGCATGATATTGGTTTCACAAGGGAT
>CXWL01032212.1_pt1 | contig 16158 bp, 13 predicted proteins | sample 590931 | NCBI WGS metagenome assembly CXWL01 (sample SAMEA3498368, study PRJEB10139) | groundwater metagenome | biome: water well; material: biofilm material | place: Germany | collected 2015-04-27 | reverse complement strand
CGCACCCGTCGCGCGGCATCAAGCGCGGCGTCGTGGTCGATATCGAATCGACCGTGCAGTCGATCCAGCGCGCGGTCGAAGAAGCCGAGAAGATGAGCGATTGCGAGATCCGCTCGGTCTACGCCGGCATCAGCGGCAGTCACGTCAAGAGCTTGAACTCGCACGGCATCGTTGCCATCCGCGACAAGGAAGTGACCGATTTCGACGTCGACCGCGTGCTCGACGCGGCGCGCGCGATGCCGATCCCGGCCGACCAGCGCATCCTGCACGTGCTGCCGCAGGAATACGTGATCGACGAGCAGGAAGGCATCCGCTATCCGATCGGCATGAGCGGCGTGCGCCTGGAAGCGCGCGCGCACCTGGTCACCGCGGCCGCGAGCGCGGCGCAGAACATCACCAAATGCATCGCCCGTTGCGGCCTCGCCGTCGACGACCTGATCCTGGCGCCGCTGGCCGCGAGCCACGCGGTGCTGACCGACGACGAGCGCGAGCTCGGCGCGGCGCTGATCGACATCGGCGCCGGCACCACCGACATCGTCGTGTTCGCGCAGGGCGCGATCCGCCATACCGCGGTGCTGCCGATCGCCGGCGACCAGGTCACCAACGACATCGCCGTCGCGCTGCGCACGCCGACTCAGTACGCCGAGGAAATCAAGCTCAAGTACGCCTGCGCGCTCGCGCATCTGGCGACCGCCGAGGAGAGCATCCAGGTCCCGAGCGTCGGCGATCGCGCCCCGCGCCGGCTCGCGCGACAGACGCTCGCCGAAGTCGTGCAGCCGCGCTACGAGGAGCTGTTCACCTTGGCGCAGCTCGAGATCCGCCGCAGCGGCTACGAGGATCTGATCGCGGCCGGCATCGTGCTGACCGGCGGCGCCTCGCGCATGGAAGGCGCGGTCGAATTGGCCGAGGAAATCTTCCACATGCCGGTGCGCCTCGGGCTGCCGCAGCACGTGGGCGGGCTCACCGATGTGATCGGCAATCCGATCCACGCCGCCGGCGTCGGCCTGCTGATCTACGGCGCTCAAGTCGAACGCCCGCGCGCGGCGACGCGGCAGACGAGCGCGGTACAAAGTTTGTGGGAACGCGTGCGCCACTGGGTGCGCGGCGAGTTCTAGAAGAATTCTGAGGACGGGAGCCACGGGATCGTGGCGCTCGGCCTCCAGTGAACACAGCGGAGGGGCTCCGCTGGGGGAGACCGGAAGGCGCAGGGAGTGCGCCGACCGGCAAAGACGACAACTGGCTGGTTTTACGCGAGGGTCCAAATCATGTTTCAGCTCATGGAAAGTGCGACACCCAACGCGGTCATCAAGGTGATCGGCGTCGGCGGCGGTGGCGGCAACGCCATCAACCACATGCTCGGCGGCAACATCGAAGGCGTCGAGTTCATCTGCGCCAACACCGACGCGCAGGCGCTCAAGCGCGTCGACGGCGTCACCCTGTTGCAACTCGGCACCAATGTCACCAAGGGCCTCGGCGCCGGCGCGAATCCGGAGATCGGCCGCCAGGCCGCGATCGAGGATCGCGAGCGCATCAGCGAGGCGCTCAAGGGCGCCGACATGGTGTTCATCACCGCCGGCATGGGCGGCGGCACCGGCACCGGCGCGGCGCCCGTGATTGCGCAGATTGCGAAGGATCTCGACATCCTGACCGTCGCCGTTGTCACGCGACCGTTCCCGTTCGAAGGCCGCCGGCGCATGCAGGTCGCGCAGAAGGGCATCGAGGAGCTGGCGCAGCACGTCGACTCGCTGATCACCATCCCGAACGAGAAGCTGCTGACCGTGCTCGGTCGCGAAGTCTCGCTGCTGAACGCGTTCCGCGAGGCCAATGACGTGCTGCTCGGCGCCGTCCAGGGCATCGCCGACCTGATCACGCGCCCGGGCCTCATCAACGTCGATTTTGCCGACGTGCGCACGGTCATGAGCGAGATGGGCCTGGCCATGATGGGCACCGGTCGCGCGCGTGGCGACGACCGCGCGGTGGCCGCGACGGAAGCCGCGATCGGCAACCCGCTGCTGGAAGACATCAACTTGAAGGGCGCCTGCGGCATCCTGGTCAACATCACCGCCGGTCCGAACCTGACCATGCGCGAGTACAACGAGGTCGGCCAGACCGTGTCCGAGTTCGCCGCCGAAGATGCGAACATCAAGATCGGTACCGTGCTCGACATGGACCTCGAAGACGAGATCCGCGTCACCGTAGTCGCCACCGGCCTCAACCGTCAGGCCCAGCGCCAGCCGATCGAAACCTTCGCGCCGGTCAACCGCAACAACTTCCGCGTCGTGCGACCGGGCACCGAAATTGAAGTGCCCGCGCCGTCGCCGATCGCCGCGCGCGGCCAGCCCGGCCGCCGCTTCGGCGGCGCCCCGGTCACTCCCGGCACCGCAACCGCGACGGCGGAATCGGAGTACGACTACCTCGACATTCCGGCGTTTTTGCGGAGGCAGGCGGATTGAGAAGCGGTTCGTGGTTCGTAGTTCGTAGTTCGTGGAAGGAGCGCAGAAGCGCGCTCTTGAACCACGAACCACGAACCAAGAACCACGAACCGCTGTTAGACCAGCCAGCGCCGCCGTGGGGCCAGGATGGCCCCCGGCGGCTGCACTCGTCGTTAGGTCGCTTGAGAGGGCGGTGCCTCATCGGGAGACCTAAGCTTCACATGTGTGGTGAGCACGCAACAAAGTGTTGCGTGCGGGCCAGTGCGCATCTTTGCTCTGTCAAGGTCGTGTGATACTCTGCGCCGACCTTATTGCCCACGAAGCAGAGAACTCACACGATGATTCGTCAGCGCACGTTGAAGAACGTCATCCGCGCAACGGGCGTCGGCATTCATTCTGGTCAAAAGGTGTACATGACGTTGCGGCCGGCGGCCGTGAACACGGGCGTCGTTTTTCGCCGGACCGATCTTGCCGAACCTGTCTGTCTGCACGCGCGCGCCGAGAATGTCGGCGACACCAGCCTGTCGACCACCTTGCAGCGCGATGGCGTCAAAGTCGCGACCGTCGAGCACCTGCTGTCCGCCTTTGCGGGTCTCGGTATCGACAACGCCTATATCGACCTGTCGGCCTCCGAAGTGCCGATCATGGATGGCAGCGCCGGTCCCTTCGTCTTCCTGCTGCAGTCGGCGGGCATCGAAGAGCAGAACGCGCACAAGAAGTTCATCCGCATCCGCAAGCCGATCATCGTCAAAGACGGCGACAAGTGGGCGCGTTTCGAGCCGTTCGACGGATTCAAAGTCGGTTTTTCCATCGAGTTCGACCATCCCGCATTCAGCCAGAAGAGCTGTCGCGCCGAGATCGACTTCTCGACCACCTCATTCGTCAAGGAAGTCAGCCGCGCACGAACCTTCGGGTTCATGCGCGACATCGAGATGCTGCGCGAGCGCAATCTGGTGCTCGGCGGTTCGATGGACAACGCCATCGTGCTCGACGACTACCGGGTGCTGAATGAAGATGGGCTGCGTTACGAAGACGAGTTTGTAAAACACAAGATTCTGGATGCGATCGGCGATCTGTATCTGCTCGGTCACAGCCTGATAGGCGCCTTCTACGGACACAAGTCCGGACACTTTCTCAACAACAAGCTTTTGCGAGCCCTGGTGGCCGACGAGAGCGCGTGGGAAGAAGTCGTCTTTGATCGACCCGAAGAAGTACCGATTTCATACGCACACCCCGCGCAAGCGGTGTGATGGGTTGCCGTTGTCCCGGGCGACCCCTCAATAAGAATAATCAGGATCTACAGGAAGAACGGCAGGACGCCGACGGCCAGTGAGGCCACTTATAGACGGCCGATTGATTTCGGCAAGCTCGTCACATGCGGCCAGTACGGCGCAGGTGCGGAGCGGGGTCGAGCGAACTTACGCGAACGGGGAATTTGCGTCGGCGCGTGCGACCTTCACGGTGAGTCGCAATGTTTCCGAGCCGAGCGCCTTCTGGGCCTCGTCGAGGAGTTGTCGACTCGAAAGGCGCAGCTTGGACGCCCACACGGGCGTACGCGCCAGGAACACGAGTTGTCCTTCGCGGTAATTTGCGAGGCGGCACTCGGCGGCAAGTTGGGGTGGCAGCAGTGCGCGCAGGCGCCTGTCCAAGACCTCGATCTGGCGCGCTTGTTGTACGAGCGCTGCCAATGCCGGAAGTTCCTGAAGCGTTTCACCAAGCGCGGGATAACGCGACATCGCGAGTCCCGAAAAAGCGCACCGGCGAAGGCGAACAGGTGGCATTAACGATGAATATCATTTTGCTTGGCGGTCCGCTCTCCGGTTCAAGAGCGATCAATCTCGCATGCCGTCGCATGCGCTGGCTAGCGGCCAGCGCGACTGCCCTGGTTTTGTCAGCGGTCGTCGGCACCGGGTACATTGCCGGTCGCACGACCACCGTCACGGACACATTGTCCGGCACGGAACTGACCAAGCTGCGTGAAAATCTGCTCGCACAGCAGGCGCAATTGGACGCTACCGAAGCGAAATCGCGGCGCGATCTCGACGCGCTGGCGATTCAACTCGGCGACCTGCAGGCGCAGGCCGCGCGCATCAACGCGCTGGGCCAACGCCTGACGCGCATGGGCAAGATCGACGACGGCGAGTTCAATTTCGGCGCTGCACCGAGCGTCGGCGGTCCGGAGCAGGACGTCGCGGCGGAAAACACCTTCCTTGCGCCCGAGTTTTCACACACGTTGAACGATCTGCGTTCGCAGTTCCAGGCACAGGCCGAGCAACTAGGCGTGCTCGAAACCCTGTTGCAGGATCGCGATCTCGATGCCGCCTTCATGCCCGCCGGCACGCCGGTGCGCAGCGGCTTCATCTCCTCGTCCTACGGCTATCGCATCGACCCGTTCACCGGCCGCAGCGCGCTGCACGCCGGCGTCGACTTCGACGGTCCGCGCGGCGCCGATGTGCTCAGCGTCGCCAACGGCGTCGTCGTCTGGTCCGGCCGCCACCCCGATTTCGGCAACATGATCGACATCGATCACGGCAACGGCTACGTCACCCGCTACGCCCACAACGACAAGAATCTGGTCAAGGTCGGCGACGTCGTGCAAGGCGGCCAGTTGATCGGCAAGATGGGCGCCACCGGCCGCGCCACCGGCTTCCACGTCCACTTCGAAGTCGCCTACGAGGGCAAGACCGTCAACCCGAAGAAGTTCGTGAGCACGATCCGCTGAGAAGCGGTTCGTAGTTCGTGGTTGGTGGTTCCTGGAAAGGGCGCTGCGGCGCCCTTTTCGTTTGTGCCTGGCTGCGCGGACGGTTCCCTTACGCTCCGCTGCAATTAAAGGGATAGACCGCCATCGACGAATGCGCGTAGCCCGAGATACCCCGCGTAGCGGCTCACCGGGAATGCGCCGCAGTCCCGGACAGCGCTGTCGCGCAGTTCGGGCTACGCGTCGATGCAATGCCTGGCCGGTCAGGTTGTCCCGCAGGTAGAGCGTCATGCCGCGTCGGTGTCGACGCCGATCCAGACCAACGCGCACACGGTCGCCAGGACCAGTGCCAATGCCAGCGTGGCGGGCGTCAGCGCGGCTTGATCGGAGGCCGGCGCTGACCCGGCAAGGCTCGCCAACACCGCGATGGCGGCTGCCGTGATGCCGGCGTGGCGTATGCGGCGACGGTGCAGCCAAGCCTGCGTGAGGCGCGCCTCGACGAGGTCGGAAAAGCCGTGGTCGGGGAGCGCTTCCGCGGCCAGATGGCGCGACAGATAGTCATCGAATCGTTTTTCCCGCGAAGCGAATTCGCTGTCCTGGTTCATCCCTGCACCTTCTGATTGGAGGCTTGGTGGCGTTCCTGGAGCTTGATCCGCGCCCGGCGAATCAGGGTCTTGACCGTCCCCAAGGGCAAGTCCAGGGTCGCGGCGATTTCCGGATGGGTCATTTCGTGGCGATAGTGGAGCACGATGGCCGCGCGCTCCTCGGCGCCGAGGCTAGCCAGCAACTGATCAAAGGTACGCTTGGCCACGGCATCCTCGGTACTCTCAGTCGCGAGCAGCTGGTCGTCGACCGCAATATGAACATGGCGAAGCGCCGCGCTGCGCTGTTCGGTGATGAACAGTTGATAGGCGATCTTGAGCAGCCAGCTCAGAAAGCGCCCGCGGGACTGGAAGCCGCCGATATTGCGGTAGGCCTTGAGAAACGTCTCCTGCGCCAGGTCGTCGGCGCGGCTCCAATCGTTTCCGATCAGGCGTCGCAAGAACAGTCTTACCGCGGACTGGTGCCGGCGCAGCAGTTGCGAGAACGCGCGCTGGTCGTCGTCCAGCACCACCCGCCGGATCAGGTCCGCGTCGAGCGCATCGGCGCCCTCAGCCATCGAGTTTCCACAGCACCAGACTGGCCAGTCCCAGTGAGATCGGCGCAAATCCCATGATCCAGGCTGAGCCACCGATGCAGAAGGTGATGCCGGACCAGGCGACGCCGATCGCAATCAGCAGGACGCCACGGCGGCGATCACGATTACCGCGCGGCAACAACCCGGCGGCTCGCAGCAGCGCTTCGCCANNTGGTCCACGAGTTTTTGCAGGCTGCGCTGCTGCTCGATGCGCAAGCGTCCGAAGACATGGATGCTGACCGCGAGGATCAGCGACAGGCCGAGGATTCCGGCGATGACGATCAGGGTCTGATGCACGAGGCGATCTCCGGATCAGGGGTGTGCTGCGCGGTCGAAGCGACTCGGCGCGGCGGGAAACAACGACGGCATCTGCACCTCTGCCGGCAATCGCGGATGCCCGCCGGACAGGAATGCGCGCATCTGCCGGTGCATCGGCGGCCAGTGTTCATAAAGATTGTAGAGCGCACCGTGATGTCCACCGCGCACCTCGATCAGTTGCGCATTCTTCAGCGTCGCCGCGACTTCGCGGGCGTTCTCGATCGGCGTCGACAGATCCCAGTCGCTGTGCACGATCACCGTAGGAATGTCGGAAACCACCGGGGCACGAAAGGCCGCTCCGAGGTCTCGATGCGGCCACAGATCGCAGAGGCTCGCATATTCGAAATTGATGTCCCCGAGCACCGCGCGCGCACGGGCGGAACGATAGCGCTGGCGCCGTTCCGGGCTGATGCCGGAGGCGCAGTCCATCGAATAGTGCATCGGGTCATCCAGCGGAATATTGCGATGCGCCAAGGCGCCCTGGGCAGCCAGTGCAAAGTCACCGCGATCCATCCCCGAGATGAATTCCGGCCATGCCAGCGGTGTGCTGCGGCGCCCCGCGCGATGATCGGCGATACGGCGCACCAGGACGGCGTCGACGACGACTTCGCGACTCCCGCTTTCAGTCTCGACGAGTACCCGCTGTGGCGTCGCAGCCAAGCGATCGAGTACGCGCGCCAGCGCCTGCAGCAGTCCGCCCTTCGGAATCAGCAAGGCGCCGGAGCCTTCGACATCGGCGGCAATGCGCGCCAACGCGGCGAGGATCGCGTCGGGATCGTCCCAGGTGTGATCCGGGCCTTCGATGCCGAACAGCAACGCGCGCGCGACCGTCTGCGGATAGGCACGCATGATCTGCAGCGCCAGGTGCGAGCCATAGCTGCCGCCGACGAGCGTCATCGTTTCGTAGCCGAGCGCTTGTCGCAGCGCGTCGACGTCGGCGGCGCTTTCGACCGTGTTGTAGGCCTTGAGATCGACCCCGGCCGCGAGCCATTGATCGCGACATTGCGCCAACGCCGTGCGCATGACGGCGCGCACGCGTTCGAGCTCCAGCGGCTGATCGGCAGGCAGGCGTGTACTCTGTGGACAGTGCATCTGCGGTTGCGAACGCCCGCCGCCACGCTGGTCGAACAGCACCACATCGGCAATCGATCGGTAGAACAGCACCTCGCGGAAGTTCTCCTCGCTGGTTTCGAATTGATCGAGCCAGGAAGAGCCGGGTCCTCCCGCCAGCAGGAAGATCGGTGCCGCTGGCCGCTTCGCCGTCGACTTCAGCCGATAGAAGGGCAGGCTGAGGCGCCGCGAAGCGCGGTTCCCGCGACTCTCAGGAACCTTGAGCTCGCCGGCCTCGACCACGATCGTCGTATGCGGCGAGTCGCTCAGCGTGACGGTTTTCGGGATCGGTCCGACGAGGCCGTCGGCGGCGACCGCTGATTGCGGCACCAAGCCCACCAAGATTGCCGCGAATACACAGGCGCGCATTGAGATCTCCGAGTGCGGCCGCGATGGGCAGTCCGCTTCGGAAGATCAGAACGCTTCAGCGCGCTCGCTGGATTCACGATGAACCCACGGCTGGCGATGCTGGTCGTGTGCTGAGCCGCTCCCGCAGCTGCGTCGGCGTCAGCGCCTTGGCGTACAGCCAGCCCTGCTGCAGGTGCACGCCGAGGGCGAGCAGGGTGTCGCGCTGGACTTCGGTTTCGACGCCTTCGGCGATCAGGCCGAGGTCGAGCGAGCGCGCGAGGGAGACGATGCTTTCGACCAGGCTGGCGGTGACCGCTTCGGTGTTCAGCGCGCGCACGAAGCTGCCGTCGATCTTGATGTGGTCGAGCTTGAGATGGCGCAGATGGGAGAGCCCCGAGTAACCAGTGCCGAAATCATCGAGCGAGACGCGCGCGCCGCGGCGCGACAGCTCGTCGACGATCGCGCGCGCGTTGTCGACGACGTTTTCGAGCAGCTCGCGCTCGGTGATCTCGAAGCTCAGGGAGTCGAGCGCCTGGCCGGCGCCGAACACGCGATCCAGGCTNNCGATCCAGGCTCGCGAGCAGGCTGGAATCGGCCAGTTGTGCGCGCGCGAGGTTGATGCCGATGCGGAAGCCCGGCGGCAGCTCACCGAGCTCACCGAGGTCGCTTTTGACGCGCGCGATCACGCGATCGGTCAGCGGCGAGATCAGGCCGCTCTGTTCGGCGAGCGGGATGAACTCGTCGGGCATCACCCGGCCGCGCGACGGATGGTGCCAGCGCGCGAGCGCCTCGGCGGCCACGATGCGACCATCGCGGGCGTCGACGATCGGCTGATATTCGAGCTCGATCTCGCCGGCGTCGATGCCATCGCGCAGGTCCTCGGTGGCGTCGCGTCGCGGCAGGAAGCGTCGCAGGATGAGGAACGCGAGCGCGGACAGCAGGAACCCGGCGATCACCGCCGGTTGCATCTGCGTGCGCCAGTGCTGCAGCACGTGTGCGCGGCTGATCGAGACCACCGAGTAGAACGGGAACGGCAACGAATCGGCGATTGCGTAGAACTCGTCCTCGTTGCGGTAAAGGCCGGCGTCAAGCGGGACCGTCAGCCGTGCCTGTACACCGCCGCCGCTACGGCCATCGAAGCGGAACAGCGCGGAATTCGGCCGGTCGTCCAGAAAGGTGCTCGCTTCGAGCCCCTCCAGCGAGCGTGAGGTGTCGACGAGGATCTGCGGGTCGATCAGCAGGTTGATGAAGCGTGTGCGATCCGGGCGCAAGGGCCGATTCAGAATGATCGACTTGCCGCCCTGGATGGTCTTGGTCGGCGACAGGAGCTCCATGGCGCCGATACGCACTGCCGGCTTGCGCCGCGAGTTCTCGATGTTGAAGCCGGGCGCGATCATGCCCTCGCTCGTGCAGGCGAGGTTGCCATCGCGCTCGATCCCGGCTTCGCGGAAATAGATTCCTTGGAACACCGCGTGGCTCATGGTCGCGATGGTCGCGTCGTTGCACTCGCCGTTGGTCGCCTTTTCGAGCAACGCGAGCGCGGCGTCGCCATCGTGCAGGATGGTGTCGATGCGGCGCGCGTTCGCCTTGGCCAGCGACGTGAGCTCGCGATCGAAGTGATACACGCTGAGCCCGTACGACAGCGCCAGACACAGCGACAGCGGCAGGACGCCCATCGCCAGCCACGCGAGGACGACGCGCATTCGTGGTCGTCTACGGCGCATGGGCTCGACCGTTCGCCTGGCAGCGTGAAGCAATACAAGCTCTTATCCACAGATTACATGGATGAAAAGCGGATTACACGGATGCAAGCAATCGCGTCCGAATCATCGCTCTTCAACCTGTGTCATCCGTCTTGATCCATTTAATCTGTGGATATGCCTTTGACCTTTTGCTGTTACTCGAACCCACTCGCGAAAACGGCATCGGCGGCTGCCGGCTGCAGCTCAAACGCGCCGATGTCGCAGTTCGCGATCTGGTCCTGGTCGCCGTCGCGCGGGCGCGGGAAGCCGCGCTGGTCGAGGGCGATCGGCTGCGCGCTGGCGTTGAAGCAGCCGGCCGGATCGCCGCCGTCGATGGCGACGCTGCCGGGCTGCAGCGCATGCGTCAGGCTGGCGCCGCCGTTGTCGGCCAGCAGACCGAGTTGTGCGTCGACGTCGAGGCGATCGCCGGATTGAGGCGCGACGGCACACCCTTGCGTGCTCCCGACCAGGTTGTAGCCGTTCGAGCTCACCGCGCCCGCGCAATCGGGGGCGCGCGTGGTTGCCGAGCCATCCAGATTGGCGGCGACCAGTGTGTGCCTTAGGCTGACGCTCGCGCTGCCGGACTGGCTCAGCGCACCGCCATCGCCGCTGCCGTTGGCGTCGGCGTCGGCAAGATTGTCGGCCAGCGTGCTGTTGTAGCTGCTCACGGCGCCCGAACTCGCCGCCACGCCGCCACCGTCCTCGCGCGCGCTGTTGCCGCTCAGCGTGGAATCGACCAGCTCCAGCGTGCCACCCTGGACGCGTGCACCGCCGCCGCCGCGCAATGCCGTATTGCCGGCGGTCAGGCTGCCGGTCACGGTGACGGCCGCACCGGTCACGGCCAGGGCGCCGCCTGCGGTTGCCTGATTGCCGACGAGCTCGCTGTTGACGATCTGCACCAGCCCGGGGGCGATCGCGCCGACGCCGCCGCCGCTCGCGAGATTGCCGAGCGCCCGGTTGTTCTCGATGCGTACACCGCTCAGCAGCATGCCGGTGGTCGAATAGACGCCGCCCCCGGACACCGGCATGCTCGTGCCGCCCTGCACCTGGTTGTCGCTGATACTGCCGCCGCTGACCGTCAGCAGCCCGAGATTGAAGATGCCGCCGCCGCTCAGCACGGTTCGCGTATCGCCGCCGTTCGTGCTGACGTCGCAGCTCGTGAGCACCAGCGTACCCGCGTTCTGGATGCCGCCGCCGCTGTTGACGTTGCCGCCGGCGTGGATACCGATGCGGGTCAGGCTGACGACGGCCTCGACGCGCACATCGAACACGCGATCGCCCGAGCCGAGGACCCGCGTGCTCGCAGCGTCGCCGCCGACGATTGCGAGGTTGCCGCTGAGGTCGAGGTCGCCGCTCGCCGCGGCGTCTTCGTTGGCACCGACGAGGCTGAGAGCGTAGTCGCCGGGCGGCAGCGCAATCAGATCGCTGCTGGCGAGCGCATTCGCCTGCTCGATCGCCGCACGCAGGCTGCACTCCCCGGCGAGCGTCACGCAGACGCCATCGGCGAGATCCGCATCGCGCGTATCGAGCGTTGTATTCACCTGGAAGTTCGCCGCGCGGACGCTGCCGCAGAGCACGGTCAGGGAGAGGACCAGGAAAATCAGGCGCATGGTGGGACTCGGGTCGGAAGGAGCCCCAGACTGGCCCTAACCCGGTTCACAAGCTTGAGCGAGCTTGCCGAAACTGTCAGCGGATGTCAGCCGGGCAGCAGTCGCTTACGACTGCTTACAAAGGCGAGCGGGCCGCGTCAGGGACAGACAATTCCTAGCGGTCGCGTCAGCCTTTCCAGGGTCAGGGTGTGGCTGGCCGCGCTGATGCTCGGCAAGCGGATGGTCAGGCTGCCGCTGTTACACGCGAGATTCAGGTTGGCGTTGCCCTCGCTAGTCCGGGTCACGCTCGCATTGCGAAAACCGCGACCAAATAATCCGCCGCGGGTGCGCATCGGCGCGCTGGCGAAGCTGATTTCGCCGTTGGCGAGAAGCGTTCCCTGCAGGACTGCCCAGGCCGGCTTGCCGTCCGCGGCAAAGCTGAACAGCACCGCGAGCAGGCCGTCTGCGCCGGTTTCCTGAACGATCAAGCCTTGCCCGCGATAGGCGTGCTGATACCAGCTGCCACTGACACCGCGTGCGCCGGCCCCGGTCTGCAGGCGCGTCAGCCGCTCGATTGCATACTCGCCGGTGCGACCCCCGACCCGAAAATGCACGGTCCCGCGCTGGTCGTCGGCGAACACCAATGAAATCTCTCCTACCGTCGTGTTAGTCAGCTGAGCCGGGTTCATCGTGGTGCCGAAGCTGCCACCCTCGACTTGCAGCAAGCTGCCCTGCAGCGAAGATCCAACGACCGCCGCATCGGCAAGCATCCAGTGTTGACCNNCCCGCCGATGCGCCCCAGGCCGTCGGGTCATAGGTGAACCAATAGATCAGCGCTCGGTCAGGGTCGAGCATCTCGATCAGAAAGCCTTCGCCATCGTGTTGCGGCGAATACCAGGCTCCGCTGAGCGCGGCGCCGGGAGGAACCCCAGTCACGTATGCCATATCCGGCAACAACTGCGGATTACTCGGTTCCTCGATCGGCATGCCATCGCGCCACAGCTGCGCCCGCAGTTGCAGCGGACGGCCATTCGCGGCGAACGCCGACGACGCCAGGACTGGCGCGTCCGCGGACAACGGGTCGCTCGCGGGCCCGGTCTTGACGAAGCCGCTGCCGGATTGCAGCCAGCGCAGTTGCGCGCCATCGACGCCGCCGGGCACCACGGACGGGTCGATCGATGCCTTGATCGAGCCATCCGCGGCACGCACCGTCTTGACCGCTGGCGGTCGTGGCCAGTCGCTCGACACCCGATCGATTTCCAGCACATAGTTGGCGCCGGGAGGGCTGACGCTGCCGCGAACCAGCACAAAATCGCGCCAGACCAGGTCCGGAAACGTATGTTCGGCACAGGCGCCGGCGTTGGCCGCGAGTGAGAAGCCATAGCCATCGGCATCCGTGACTTGCACGCGTGCGTCGCTCGCGCACAACCGCAGCGACAGGGCGCCGCTAATCGGCGTTGCCAGGGAAATATGGTCGAGGTCCTGAGCTTCGCCTGCGGGCCGATCCGGCAGCGTGCCGCGGATGACCACAGGCCAGTTTCCGACTGCCGTCCCGAGCGTCAAGCTGTCGCTGAAATCCAGCGATGAAAATGCGGATTCATCGACCGTCAGATCGTCGACGCGGCCGTTGCAGTCATTGTCGAAGTGATCGGCNNGTTCGGGCGCCCCGGGATGCACGTCGGCGCGCAAGTCGTCGCAATCGTCGAAACGAATGGCTTGATCCTGGTCGCCATCGAGACATCCCGCGAAAGGCGCGGAATATTGTGCGGCGCCGCTCAAGCCCGCGCCCTGGAACCAACGAAAGTGCGTCGCAATACAGCGCGTATCGCTTTGCGTGACGTCGGCCAGTAGTGCCAGCAAAAAATCGCTGCGCGCGCCGGACCCGTTCAAATAGGTACCCTGGTTCTGTGCGGCCAGCGCGCCACGCAGCCAGGCCCGCATCTGCAGGGGGCTACTGTGCCTGCCGATCTCGACGCCGAGGCTGCCGGCCAGATAGAGCACCGATTCGCATTGCACTGGGTGCGAACTCGTCGCCGCGCAGAGTTCCCAGGTTAGCGCGCTATTGCTGAGAAAGGGTTGCCAGTGCCACCGGAGCCAATCGGACTCGATGCTGGACCAGACTCGGCGACGGTCGTCCATATGCGCCTGACGCCCCGCGAACCAGTTGCGCAGCAGCGTGGTCCAGTCATGGTAGGGGTCAGGACCGTAGTCCCAGAGGTAGATCTGGTCGAAGTTGTGCGCCAGTTCGTGCACCCAGATTTCGCCGAGCTGATCGTCGTCGACCGCGAGCTCGGCAAGCACCAGATTCGCGTATTCGCTCGAATCGCCAGGGGCGAAAGCATTCCCCCGGTAGCCGGAATCATTCGGCAACACGGCAAATACCTGCTTGCCGAGCGGGTCGGCGTATTTTTCAGGTTCCCAGTCGAGCAACTCGCGGTAGCTTGCATAAAGAATGTCGAGGCGGTCGACCAGGACGCGGATGCGATCGGCAGTGGCGTCGTTCGCACGCGGATGTACCGCGGGAATCAGCAGAGTCACCCAGCGACCGTCATAGCGCAGCGCCTGGTAGCTCAGGCCGAACTGAGAGAAGCTGCTGTAGATCACGGGATCGCCCCAGCAGGGCGAGCACGGCTTGCCAGGAAATACGATCCGAAAGTTCTTGTCGGCCGCCGCTGCGGGCACCCAGTCCTGAGTCTTTGCGCCAGCGAAGCGCAGCAGATCGGACGTCGCTCGCGGATCGGGCTCAATCCGCTCGGATGCCAGTGCCGCAACCGAAGTCGCAGCAAGCATCAACAGGGTGGCTTTGAGCAACGTTCGCATAGCGCTCCATCGTCCAGGGCCAATACAGGCCAGCAGCAAAGACTGCACTAAACGATCAGGAGTTGCAGTGCTGGCATGCCACGCGGCAGCACGACACCCTTTGCACGCACGCCGGATTGGCCGCAGCATGGCCGAACCCGCCCGCCAGGATCTTGTCGATGGCCCGCCTCCGCATTGCGCGAACCCTGCTCGCCGTCCTCGCCTGCGTCTGGCTGTCCCCGGCGCTCGCCGACGACCACCCGATCGAGGCCGAGCTGCAGCGCTGCATGGACACCGTCAGCGGCATGAGCACGCACGGCATGCGCGCTTGCCTGGACACGGCAAACACGGCCTGGGACAAGGAGCTCAACCGGGTCTGGAGCGAGCTGATGGGCGCGCTCGGCACGCCCGCGAAAGCGGCCCTGCGCGCCTCGCAGCGCAAGTGGATCGCCTTTCGCGACGCCGAGATCGCCGCGTTGGACCTGGCCTACGGCGCCATGGACGGGACCATGTACCAGGTCATGCATGCAGACGCCGTCACGCAATTGACCAGCGATCGCGTGCGCCAGTTGGACAGTCTGCTAGAAGCGCAGCGGATGTAGGGCGGAACCCGCGCACGACCACGGTTGAACCGTGCGAGCAGGCGGTCGCGCGGTTTCCGCCGTGGAACCCGTGCACGCTCGGCGGAAACTGCACGATGAAGCTGTGCAGGTTCCGCCCTGCGCTTGCTCGTCGCCGATACCGGCCCCTTGATTTGACTGAACGCCGGCCCCAATACGGGGCCTTGGCCGTTCAGTGGCCGCTGCTTCCTCGAGGGTCGGCCCGAATCTAATCGGGTAGACTCGCCGCCCCGCGTTTCCCTTCCTGTGTGTCCTCTCAAGCCATGCTCAATGCCCTTTTGACCCGCATCTTCGGCAGTCGCAACGATCGCGTGGTCCGCGGCCTGCGTAAATCGGTCGCCCGCATCAACGAGCTCGAACCCAGTTTTCAGGCCCTGACCGACGCCGAGCTGCGCGCGAAGACCGACGAATTCCGCAAGCGCCTGGCCGACGGCCAGACCGTCGAGCAGTTGCAGGCGGAGGCCTTTGCGGCCGTGCGCGAAGCCGCGCGCCGCACGCTCGGCCTGCGCCACTACGACGTGCAGCTGATCGGCGGCATGGCCTTGCATCAGGGGCGGATCGCCGAAATGCGCACCGGCGAGGGCAAGACCCTGGTCGCGACCCTGCCGGTGTACCTGAACGCGCTGCCGGGCCTCGGCGTGCATGTGGTCACCGTCAACGACTACCTGGCCAAGCGCGACGCCGCCTGGATGAGCCCGGTGTATTCCATGCTCGGCATGACCGTCGGCGTGATCGTCCCCGGCCAGAGCATGGACTCCAAGCGCCAGGCTTACGCCTGCGACATCACCTACGGCACCAACAACGAATACGGCTTCGACTATCTGCGGACGAACATGTCGTTCACGCCGGCGGATCGTCTGCAGCGTGGCCTGCACTACGCGATCGTCGACGAGGTCGACTCGATCCTGATCGACGAGGCGCGCACGCCGCTGATCATTTCCGGCCCGGCTGACGAGTCGCCCGAGCTGTACATCAAGATCAATCGCATCACCCCCGAGCTCTCGCGGCAGAAGAGCGAGGAAGAGGACGGCGACTTCTGGGTCGACGAGAAGCAGAAACAGGTGCACCTGTCGGAAAACGGCATGCACCACGTCGAGCAGATCCTTAGCCGGAACGGCATCCTCAAGGAAGGCGAGGGCCTCTACGACGTCCAGAACCTGGCGGTCGTGCACCACTTGAATGCGGCTTTGCGGGCGCGACATCTGTATTCGCGCGACGTCGATTACATCGTGCGCGACGGCGAAGTCATCATCGTCGACGAGTTCACGGGTCGCACGCTGCCGGGCCGACGTTGGTCCGACGGCCTGCACCAGGCGATCGAAGCC
>CXWL01110982.1_pt1 | contig 16166 bp, 11 predicted proteins | sample 590931 | NCBI WGS metagenome assembly CXWL01 (sample SAMEA3498368, study PRJEB10139) | groundwater metagenome | biome: water well; material: biofilm material | place: Germany | collected 2015-04-27 | reverse complement strand
GCCTGGCACCTACCGGCCATTGATCCGCATCGTCGACGACCAGCTTGTCATCGACGACTGGTTCTGGGGATACTACGCGTCGTGGGCGGTCGGCAAGGTGCCGATCGCGATCAACGCGCGCATTGAAAAAATCTCCAACCGCTACTGGTCGCCGCTGGCCAGGACCGGCCGCGCGATTATTCCTGCCGACGGCTGGTACGAATGGACCGGTGAAAAGGGCAACAAGCAGCCCTGGCATATCCACCTGAAGACGCGCGAGCCGCTCTTCATGGCAGCCATTGCCGCGACCGGCCCATGCCGCGAGAATGCCTGCGAGGCCGGCTTTGTGATCGTCACCTCGGACGCCGAAGGCGGCATGGTCGACGTGCATGACCGCCGTCCGGTCGTGCTGTCCGCGCAGGACGCGAAACTGTGGCTCGACCCCGCCCTGTCGGCCGAGGCGGCCGAGCAGCTGGTGCGGTCGATGGCGCTGGGGCCGGACGAATTCGAGTGGCATGCGGTCAGCCGCGAGGTCGGGCGCGCGACGAATGAGGGGCCGCACCTGGCGGCCCAGCTCGACCTGCCTTTGTAGTTACTTGTGTTTCTGCTTCTGCTTGGCGCCACCGCCGGCGCCTTCGCCCTTGCCTGCCTTTTCGCGGCTCATGTGGTCATGGCTGCTTTTCTCGGTGTTGACGCCGGCGCTCTTCTTGGCCAGCTCTTCCTCTGACGCGTGGGCCGACTGCTGGTTCTGGGTATCCGTCGATGTATTCCGGGTCATGATGTGCTCCTTGTCATGGGTGGCAAATAAGGAAATCGCACTGCTCGGCTGTCCCGGCAGGGCCTGTCGGCAGCACGTTTTTTGTCACCTTAGCATGGAAGATCTGACCAGTCGGTACGCCCCGTTCAATCGTGCNNTTGTTCACCAGCGCGGCAGTGGCCGCACCGATGACCCTGGACGACTACCTGAAGCTCTCGGGCCCGGTCCCGACGACGCGCATCGCCTACGGCAGCGCGCCCTCGCAGTACGCCGAGCTGTTCCGGCCCCAGGGCAAGGGCCCGTTCCCGGTAGTGGTGCTGGTGCACGGCGGATGCTGGACCATCCAGTTCGGCGGCATCGAACAGATGCGCAACGTGGCCGGCGCGCTGGCCGCCGAAGGCATCGCCGTCTGGAATGTCGAATACCGCAGGTCCGACGAGGAAGGCGGCGGCTACCCCGGCACCTACCACGACATCAACGCGGCGCTCGACAAGCTGGGCGAGGAAGCGGGCAAGTACCAGCTCGACACCACCCGCATTGTCGCGATGGGCCACTCGGCCGGCGGCCAGCTGGTGCAGTGGCTCGCCGGGCGCAGCCGCATTCCCGCGTCGAGCCCGCTGTTCCACCCAAGCCCGCTGCCGGTGCGCGAGATCATCAGCCTGGGCGGCCTGGCCGACCTGCGCAACGAGAAAGAACTGATCAAGTCAAGCTGCGGGCGCGACACGGCCGAACTGGCAGGCACGCCCACCGCTGCGCGGCCGGACGTGTTCATGGATACCAATGCGGCCGACTTGACGCCCAATGGCAGCCGCACTGTCCTCATCACCGGCGAGCTCGACACGATTTCGCCGCCACGCGCCGCGCACGACTACGCGGCGCGTGCCCGCAAGGCGGGCGACCGGGCCGAGGTGCTCATCCTGCCGGGCGCGAGCCATTACGACGAAATCGCCGCGAGCTCGCCGGCGTGGAAGCTCGTGTTGCCGGTGATCCGGGCGGCGTTGGAACGCTAGCGTCCCTTCATGGCGCCGCCAGCGTCAGGTCGCTTTCCGCCACGGCGACACAGGGCAGCAGGCAGCCTTCGCGTTTTTCGTCCGCACTCAGGCCCGGCCACGCGATGAGATGGCGCGCCTGTCCCGCCAGCGCGCGGCACAGGCAGGTGCGGCATGCGGCAGGCGTTGGGCATGGCGATGCCTGCGCGTTCTGCGGCTGCCAGCAGGGTTTCGCCCTGGGCGGCAGTGAACACGGCGCGCGGCGCTTGCAGGACAATGCGGAAAGGCGAAATTGAACGCATCTGGGTATTCTAGCAATGAGTACGGTACCGCACAGACCTTGATGCCCCGGCGGCACTACTCTTGACTCATCGCATCATATTGAGTTCGGGAGCCCCATGAAAAAATTCGCACACATCGCCGTCGGCGCCGCCATCGCGGCCGTCTTTTCCACGTCGTACGCAGCCGCCGCAGCGCCTGCTCCCGGCCTGACGGTCGATGCGGTCAATTCGGCCGGCAAGCTGGCCAGCCAGGCCAAACAGCCCACCGCGGTGATGCTGCGCGCCCAGATCCTGCTTGAGCGCGCGCAGTTCTCGCCGGGCGAAATCGACGGCGCCTACGGCTCCAACATGCGCCAGGCGCTGTCGGGCTTCCAGCGCGCGCGCGGCCTGCAGCCAACCGGCATGATCGACACCACGACCTGGGACGCGCTGAACGCCGACCAGGGTCCTGCCCTCGTCAACTACACCATCACGGACGCCGACGTTGCAGGACCGTTCCAGGAGATTCCGGAAGAGATGGCCGACAAGGCCAAGCTGCCGGCGCTCGGGTTTGCCAGCGCCGCCGAAGCCCTCGGTGAAAAATTCCACGCCAGCCCGAAACTGCTGGCACGCCTGAATCCGGGCGTCGAATTGCGTGCCGGCGAGCAGATCGTCGTGCCGAATGTGACGGGTCTGGCGCCATTGCCGAAGGCCGGCAAGATCGTGGTCGACAAGACCGATCGCACCCTGACGCTGTACGATACGGCCGGCAAGGCCATCGCCCAGTACCCGGTCTCGAGCGGCAGCGAAAACGACCCGCTGCCAATCGGCACCTGGAAGGTGAATGGCGTGTCGAAGAACCCGGTCTTCCACTACAACCCAAAACTGTTCTGGGATGCCGAGGAAGGCGACAAGAAAGCCAAGATCCCGCCTGGCCCGAACAACCCGGTCGGCGTCGCGTGGATTGACCTGTCCAAGGAACACTACGGCATCCACGGCACCCCGGTTCCCCGCACCATCGGCAAGACCCAGTCGCACGGCTGCATCCGCATGACCAACTGGAGCGTCGCAGCACTGGGCGAATCGGTTGGCCCAGGCACCGTCGTCGAACTGCAAGAGTAAGTCAACCAAAGGAGTGACGACAATGAAGTGGATTCTGACGTTTATCGGTGGCACCCTGCTCGGCGCGATCGCCTTGTTCATCTACCTGCGCAAGGTGGGCACGGAAGCGCCGCCGCCGGTGGTCGTCCCTCCCGCAGCAACCGTGCCGGCGGCGCCTGCACCGGTCCCGGCTGCGGCATTGCCGGCCGCGCCGGAGGTGCCGACCGACCTGACCGAAGCAGACCTGCCGATCCGTCCGGCGCCATCGGAAGTGCCGGCGCTCGCCCGGGTCGACGGCCTCACCGCCATGGCGGCAGGCAAGCTGATGATTCCCGTGGATGGCATCAAGCTATCCGACCTGTCCGACAATTACAGCCAGCTGCGCGGCAGCGACCGGACCCACGAGGCGCTCGATATCATGGCGCCGAAAGGCACCAGGGTGTTCGCAACGGCTGACGGGAAAGTGGCCAAGCTGTTCAACAGCAAGCAAGGTGGCCTGACGGTCTACCAGTTCGATCCGACCGAGACCTACGCCTATTACTACGCGCACCTGGACCGCTACGCCGACGGCATCAAGGAGGGCGATGTCCTCAAGCGCGGCGACCTGGTGGGCTATGTGGGCGTGACCGGCAATTCCGATCCGAACGGCCCGCACCTGCACTTTGCGGTGTTCGAGCTGACGCCGGAAAAACAGTGGTGGAAGGGCACCCCGGTCAACCCTTACCCGCTGCTGGGCGGCCAGGCGCCTGCTTCCACCCCGGCGCAAGCGACGGCGAGCGCATCCGCAACGCCTACTCGCTGACGTCCGCCCCGACGTTGATGGCAGCATAGGCGCGCTGCACGGCGATGGCTTCCCTGCTGTCCATGCCGTACAGTTCCTGCGCCGCCGCCAGCACCTTGTTGCGCGCATCGGCATAGTTGGTGACCGCCGTGAACTTGGTGGTCAGCGCCTTGAACCAGATGCGATAGGCTTTATCGTTGCCGATCCCGGTCATGCCGAGCGGCTCCCTGGTCAGGTATTTGCTGTAGTGTTCGCTCGCCTTGTCCGCGTTCGATCCCTGCGACAGGAAATAGAACATCCGGTTGTTTGGCCCGCTGCTGTAGTGGACGTCGATCCGCTTCAGCGTGCTGTTCCATGCATCCGGGCTGCTGCGGTCCTTGCTTGGCTTGAACATCCAGCGCAGCGGCGTGTTGGTCTTGCTGATTTCCGTTCCCATCATCCAGTCATTGCCCTTCGGCGGTATCCCTGCGCCAGTGCCGCCATCGCGCGCATACGCTTCCACCATTTCGCCGGCGATGTCCGAGGCAGACTCGTTCAGTCCGCCCGATTCGGCGAAGTACAACAGGTTGGAGGTTGCGGCGGTCACGCCATGGCCCATTTCGTGGCCGACCACATCGATCGCGCCAAGGTTGTTGAAGCTGGAACCGTCGCCGATGAACATGCACTTGCAGGTATCGCTGTAGTAGGCGTTGTCGTAGGCGGTGTTCACGTGGACCGCGATGTAGGTCGCCTTGTTCTGGCCGTCGAGCGACTGCCAGCCCAGTGTATTCTTCAGCATGTCGTAGGTGTTCATCAAACCCCACATTGCGTTGACCGCCGCGGTCTGCCCATTGGCGCCGGTCGTGCTGCCCCCTTCGACGAACTGCTTGCCGTCGCCCCAGGTGTTGCTCCAGTGCGCGTACAGTTCGCCGGCCGTGCTGCCGTGATTGGCGTTGGTCACCGCCAGGCCGCCATGCGGCCCGCCCTGGCCGCGCAAGGGATCGACCATCTTGTAGGTAGCGCCCTGCTGGGTGGTCGACAGCGGCACCACCCCGTTGTACTGGCTGTTGCCGACCCCGGTCGCGGTGGTTTGCAGCATGCTCCACTGGTGGATGATGTTGCCGTCGCGCGCGCCGACCACCGTGTCGTGGTAGTACGGCTCGTTGCCGAGTACCATCCGGGTGCGCACCAGGTAGGCCAGTGCATAGCCGACCACCACATCGTCGACATCGAAGGCGTTCAGTTCCGCTTCCGGCTTGCTGAGCGCGGCCGGTACGCGCTCGGTCCTGACGATCGGGTAGACGATCAGCTCGGCCGTCGGCGCCACCAGCGGCTTGCCTTTCGGCGCCGCCGACTTCACCGCCACGGCAATCGCCGCCTGCACGCCGATGGCCGGCCTGACGCTGAAGTTGGCGGTGGCCGCCCCCAGCTTGTTGGCCGGTCCGCGCCCGAGGTGGAGGCGGCGGTCGGAGACGGATTCGTTGAGGATCTGCCCCGCCGCATTGACCACCACCACCGATTCCGAGCCGAACACGCGCACGCCTTTGTACGTATGGCTGGCGCGCGCCACCGTCGTACCTTGCACGCCGGGATGCTGGTTGGTGACGACATAGCCGTGGTCGGCGTCCAGCCCTTGCAGGGTGCGCTGGGCCGCCAGCTTGGCGACCAGCGCCGTTGCTGCCTGGCTGTCGATGGCGGCCGGTGCGCTCATCATTGGTGAAGCGGCCAGTGCCGGGGCGCCGGCACTGGCGGCCAGCGCGCAAATCGCCGCAGCCACGGCGGTCATGTTGATCTTCATAGCGGTCTCCAATAGTCAGCTGGCCGCGCCAAACGCGCCGGGCTCCCTAGGCATATTGGATGAGACAGGATCGTCGGATTTGCCCGTTCGCAAAAGCCGCGCAGGCTCAGCCATTGCGCGATTTGCGCGATCACAACGAACTATCAGGGACGCGCGGTGCTGATCGGCAGGCGGATCGAGAAGGTGGCGCCGTAGCCGCGGCCTGGACTGGCGACGTCGATGGTGCCGCCATGCAGTTCGACGATATGCCGGGCGATGTACAGGCCCAGGCCAAGGCCGGAGTCGTTGCCCCGCTTTTGCAGGTTGAACGCACCGAACACGTGCTGCAGGTCGTGGGCTTCGATGCCCTGGCCCGAATCGGTGACGTCGATGACCACGTGGCGCGGCTCCTGGCGCACGTTCAGTACGATGCGCCCGCCCTCGGGCGTAAACTTGACGGCGTTGAGCAGCAGGTTCCATACCACTTGCTGCAGGCGCTGGGGGTCGGCCTCGATCAGCACGCGGGCGGCATAGTCGGCGGGCGTGACCTGCAAGGTGATCTGCTTTTCATGCGCGTTGATTTCGACGGTCGATACGGCGTCGTGCAGCACCTGTCCGAGCGACACCGGCTGGCGTTCGATCGACATCTGGCCGGTCAGGGTGCGCGAAGCGTCGATCAGGTCGTTGACCATCAGGCTTTCCTGCGCCACGTGCTTGCGCATCATGCCGATGCTGGCCTTGGCCGCGTCGGGCAGGTCGGGCATCGTGCGCTGCATCAGTTCGAGGCGCAGCGACAGCGCCGCCAGCGGCGTGCGCATTTCATGCGAGACGGTGGCGAGGAATTGTTCGCGCGCGCGGTTGACCCGGTTAACCTCGGCAATGGCCTCGCGGTGGCGGTCGGTTGAATCAACCAGGGTGCGCAGCAAGGCCGTCAGCACGGCCATGCGGGCGTCGGACACTGGCGACTCGAGCCGCACCTCGCCCCACAGGGCATGGCCGGGCAGGCCGACTTGGCGGGCGATGCGGTCGCAGGCCATCGGCGAACTGAAGTCGCGGAAGGTCCAGCCGTACACCACCACGCCGTAGGTTTTGCCGAAGCGGGTCAGGGGCATCGCGCTCACCAGCAAGGAGTCGCAAAATGGGGCGGAGACGGCGGCGCCGTGGTCCAGCACCTGGATCGCCAGTTCCTGTTCCAGCAAGGCGCCGGGGCCGCCGTCGCGCCACAAGGTCGAGCCTGCGAGCAAGCCAGCGGTGCGCGTCGAATGCAGCGGGCCGATCTGGCGCCTGGCGTGCTTGTCATACGCCGAGACGACCAGGCCCGACGCATGGGCAAACTGGCGCAGCGGCGCCGACCAGTCATCCCAGTCGACGACCGTTTCACCGTTGGCGTGGACGCTGATCACTGGCTTGGTTCTACAGGCAACTCGGCCGAATCAGGCAGTTCCTTTCCCTGTGCCACCGCCACATCGATGCTTGGGCTGGTGCGCGAAGGCGAACGCGACAACAGTCCGTAGTACGACGAGAACGGCAACTGCGGCACCGTGCCCGGGTCGTCCTTCGCTTCGTCGTCGACCAGCAGCAGGCCGCCTTCGCCGATGACATACTCGCGCGTGACCTGGTGGATTCGGCTGCCGCGCACCTTCGGAATCGCGATCGCGCGCCGCAACTGGGTCGAAATCTCGACGTAGTTCAGCAGGATGATGTTGTCGACCAGGTGCGAGCCCTTGAGCTCCTCGCTGATCTGCGAAATACCCAGCAACTCGGGGCTTTCGTAATTGAACAGGATCGTCGCGAGACGGTCCTTGAAGAAGGTCGCCAGCGCGTACAGGTAGTCGGCGACTTCCTCGCGGCTGGTCATCTCGTACACCGCGACCGAATCGAACACCACGCAATCGATCCCGTGCTCCTCGACCAGCTTGATGATGCGGTCGAAGTGCACGTCCAGCTCAAGCTCCAGCGGCGACTCGTAATGGATGAACAGCTTGCCGGCGTCGATCTGGCCTTCGAGGTCGAAGCCGAGCGACTTCGCGTTGCGCATCAGCTGGCGCGGGTGCTCGTCCAGGCTGACCAGCAAGGTCTTGTGGCCGGCCTTGATGGCCGAGGTCAGGAACTGCACGCCGAACACCGTCTTGCCGGTGCCGGAAATGCCGGTGACCATCGTGACCGACCCTTCGTAGATGCCGCCGTCCATCATGCTGTCGATGGTCTTGGAGCCGGTCGACAGGCGTGTGCTCGACGTCGGCTGGTCGTCCGAGGTCACCGGGCGCGACTGGGCGCGGCGGTAGACGTGGATGCCGACATCCTTTTCGATGCGCATCGTGTGGCTGCCGCCGATGAAGTCCTGGCCGCGCGACTTCAGCACCGTCAGGCGGCGGTGCACGCGGCGCTGCTTTTCCTCGCGGGTCAGCGAAATGATGGTGTCGAACACGAAGCGCTCGTGCGGATAGACGCCGCCGGTGCCATCGTCCTGCTCGGCGGTGACCATGGTCGTGACGCCGAGACGGGTCAGGCCTTCGATCAACAGGTGGACGTCTTCGCGGAACGCGATGTCGTGCACTTCGGCATACAGGCGGATCGGGGTCAGGCCATCGATCAGCAGGCGCCTGGCGCCGAGTTCCTGCAGCACGCTGGTCAGTACGCCGTCGGAGGAACGAAATTCGTTCAGCAACACTGCCGGACTGGTCTGGATGATCTTGATTTTTCCGGCGTCGATCATGTCCTGCATCGGCCAATTGAAGCCGGCGGCGTCGCGCAGCAGCTTTTGCGGCTCGAGCTCGAAAGAGATAATCGCACCCGGTTCGTCGTAATGCGCCGCGCCGGCATAGATAAAGCCCAGTCCCAGCGTTGTCTTGCCGGAACCCGGCGCGCCCTCGACGATCAGGTTGTTATTCCGCGGGACGCCGCCAAGCAACACCTCATCAAGTCCAATAATGCCCGTCTTTACCAGCGTTTCCACGGATGCCTCTCGCACATAACGATGTTCCTACAGCGCCGCAACTCATCCACGGCGCATCAAAAAACAGTGTAGCAGTGTTACTTATTATGCGCGGCACGTTACATTGCGCCTGTGAAAGCTGTTGCTTAAAACACGCGGCTGAAGTTCACTGCCAGGGTGCGGCCACGTCCGGCATAGGTATTGCCCGGATCGGTGGCGGCGGCCGATTGGGAATAGTAGCCGACGTACTGCTTGTCCAGCAGGTTTTCGATGCTCACGCCAATCTTGCCATGGCGCGTGTCCCAGCTCGCTGCTGCATCGACCAGGGTGTAGCCGTTGAAGTGCTCTTCCAGGCGGCTGGTGCCGACCATGCGGCCGATGTTGATGTCGCGGTCGAACAGGTGGGTCGCCTGCAGGCGCAGGCTGGACGCCGGCATCCATTTCCAGTTGGCGCCCAGCACGGCCTTGTCCGGGCCCTGCGAGCGCGCGCCCAGCGAGATGTCCATCGGCGCGCCCTGGGTGGCCGCCGTCTTGCCGTCGGTCCTGGCGTAGCTGCCGAACGCGCTGACCGCGCGGGTCGGGCGCCACTCGCCGCTCACCTCCCAGCCCTTGACGGTGGTCGGAACGCGCTCGACCAGCCCAACGCCGGCCGAAGTAATCCGGATCACGCTGCCCAGCCTGGAGCGCGAATCGTAGCGCGAGATGCCGAACTGGCCCTTCCCGCCACGCCAGTTGAGGCCGATTTCGTTGTTGCGGGTGACGATAGGCTGCAGGCTGATCAGGCTTGAGACCGACTGGTCAGGCTTGTTCACGCCGCGCAGCACCAGGCCGGCATCCGGCAGGCCGAAGCCCTCCGAGCTGGCGGCGAAGGCCGACCATTGCGGGGCGAAGCGCCATACCGCGCCGATATTCTTAACCGACTTCGAGAACTCTGCCGAGCCGCCCTGCACGGTGCGGCTGCCGTAGGCCGCCAGCGTAGTGTAGGTATCGACTTCGAGGTCGGCGATCTCGTGGCGCACGCCGCCGCGCACGGTGACCGGGCCGAACTCGTATTCCAGCTGGGCGAACGGCGCCGTCGAATTGAACTTCAGCAGCGGTACCCAGGTGCGGTCGGTGATGGCCAGGCGCTGTTCGGTTTCGTCGCGCAGGAAATCGACGCCGACCGTTGCCTCGAGGCCGGCGATCAATGTATCGGGACGCACGTAGGTGATGCGCGCACCAAGCTTGTCCGCCAGGATCTGCGACTGGTCCCACAAGGTGCCAGTTGGCGCGATGCGGCTGTCCTGGAAGGTGGCGACCTTGGTCGCGCCATACAGCGACTCGAACTGGTGGCCGAACAGCTGGGCGCTGAACATGCCGCCGGCCAGGTCGGCGTGGCGGTAGTCCAGGCTGGCACTGCGGACCTTGTTGCGCGGCGCATCGCCGATCGGGGTGCCAGGCAGCGAACTGGTCGGCACGCCTTCGGCAACACTGCCCGGATCGTTCATGTAGTCGCCGTCGCCTTCGAGGTTGAAGCGGTTCAGCGACAGCTGCAGGCGCTGGGCGCCGAAGGTCTTGCCGATCTTGACGAACAGGTCGTTGCCGTGGGTATCGAGGGTGTCGCCCTGCACGGTGTCGATGCCGAGGCGGCGGCCGCTGCCGTCGTAGCTCATGCCGCGGCGCTGCACAGCCGCGTAGCCGAGGAAGTCGAAGGCATCCGACTTGTGGCTGATCGAATAGCCGGTCTTCCAGTCCAGGTTATCGGAGCGGAACTGGGTCGCGGCGCGCAGGTTGATACCGTGGGTGGTGCCGTTGGTGCGCGGCGCCTTGGTGATGTAGTTGATGATGCCGCCGGTCGCGCCCATGCCCTGCACTGCCGAGGCGCCATTGATGACTTCGATGCGCTCGATGATGAAGCTGTCGGCGAAATAGCCTTCGCGCATGCCGGCGCGCAGCGGATTCGATTGCGGGATGCCGTCGAGCAGGATCAGCGGCTGGCGGCCGCGCAGCGACTCGCCCGTCGAGCTCATCTTCTGTCGGCTCGGCGCGTAACCTGGAATATACGTCGACAGCGCCTGCGACGGGTCGTCGGCGATCAGGTACTGGGCCGCCAGGTCCTGCTGGCTGATGACCGAGATCGCGCCCGGGATCTTGTCGACTGCCTTCGCGCCGCGCGTGGCGGTGACCACGACTTCAGCCATCGGCGCCTCCTGGATCGCTACGGCCTGTTGGGCAAAAGCGTTGGCTGCCATGGTCATGCAGGCTGCGGCAACGGCGCGGGAGAGAGGCTTAAGAGAAGTCATGCGACAAAATCCTTGATTAAAAAAATGGCATTTGCCGTTAAGCAATGTACAATGCGAATGATAACGATTCCCATTTGAATAATCAAGCGTATCGAGAATTATTCTCATTTATACTGATGCTTTCGCCCGCAGAAACCCGCACCATGAAACAATTCATCCGCACCGTGCACCTCTGGACCGGCCTCGTGTTTGGCACCATCCTGGTCGTGCTCGGCCTGACCGGCTCGGCGCTGAGCTGGATCCACGAACTCGACAGCATGCTCAATCCGGGACTGCTGCACGTGGCGCCGCCGGCGAACATGCGCGCGGGGGATCCGTTGCGGGTCGACGCGGCACTGGTGCAGGCGGCCACCGACACATTGGTCGACGACCCGCGCTACGGGCGCCCGAGCATGCTGGAATTGCCCGAACGTGCGGGCGACGTGTTTGTCGCCTGGTACCGCCCTGCCCCGACGGTCGGCGGCGCGCCATGGCGCATGGCGGTAACGCGCCAGGTGATGGTCGATCCGGCCAGGCTCATGGTGACCGGCGAGCGCAACTGGGGCGAGGCAGGCCTGTCGCGTCCACTCCTGATGCCGACGCTGTTCCATATTCACCGCTACCTGGTGGCGGGCGAGGTCGGCAAGACGGTGATCGCGGTGACCGGCGTGTCCGCGCTGCTGATGACCCTGACTGGAATTGTCCTGTGGTGGCCGCGCATGGCGAAGGCGGCGATCTGGAAGGCGATCACGGTGCGCCATGGCGGCTCGTGGCCGCGCTTCAGTTTCCAGCTGCACCGCGCGGGCGGCTTCTTTGCCGCACCCATGCTGCTGGTGACCGCGTTCTCAGGCATCTATTTCAATATGCCTGGCTGGGTGACGCCCGCAATCAAGGCGGTGTCGCACGTGTCGCCGAATGGCAAGCTGACAAATCACAGTGACGCTTCGCGGCACCGGGTGTCGGCCGCCGAAGCGCTCGCTGCCGCGCAAGCCGAGTTTCCGGAGGGCCGGGTGTCGCGCCTGTCGTTTCCTGCCGGGCCGGATCAGCCATTCGAAGCGAGGGTACGCCAGAGCGGCGAATTGCGCATGGGTCCGGGCGCTACCAGGATCAGTATTGATTCCGGCAACGGCGCCGTACTGCGGGTGATCGACCCGGTGCAGGCGAAAGGTGGGGACAAGTTGATCAGCTGGCTGTTCCCGCTGCATACCGGGGAAGCGTTCGGGACCGCCGGGCGGGTCGTCATCAGCCTGTTCGGCCTGGTGCCGCTGGCGTTCTTCGTCACTGGGCTGGTCGTGTGGCTCAAGCTGCGCAGGCCAGTGAAGGCGCCGCGCCGGAAACAAGCGGCTGCCGTCGCAGCCTGAGCCGACAAGATTACTTGCTCTGGGCTGGTACAAACTCCTGCATCACAGCCTTGCGCAACAGCTGCGGCGGAACCAGGCCCTGGGCCAGCACGAAGTCATTGAATGCCTTCCGGTTGAACTTCTTGCGCAAGGCAACTTCGGCAGCCTGGCGCGTTTCCATCAGGCGCTGGTAACCGTAGAAGTACGACGTTGCCTGCCCCGGCGCGCGGAAGGTGTAGCGCTGCATCTCCTGCGTTGCCATGCCTTCGGACATGCCCACTTCATCCATCAGGAAACCCTTGACGCCTTCAGGGGTAATTTCGCCGAGGTTGACCATCGGGTCGAGGAACGCGCGGGCCGCCCGCAGCATGCGCGCCTGCAGCGCGAACAGCTGGCCATCGAGCGGCTCGTACGGCTGCATTTCAGCTTCGGCATACAGCGCCCAGCCTTCCACGTTGACGCTGTTGAAAGCGAACACCGCGCGCGCCGTCGACACGCCCGTCTCAATCATCTTGGCGAACTGCAGCTCATGGCCAGGACGCGCTTCATGCGCGGTGATCGACCAAGTACCGGCCTGGTGGGTGAAATCGTCGAATGCCAGCGACTTGCCGCTCGCGTCGGGCGCCATGCCTGTGGTCAGGACGAACTCGCCGTACTCGCCGGTGTTACCGATCAGGCGTGGCGGGTTCATGTGCGGCGCAGGGCTGCGTGCGTTTTCTGCAGCGCTCGCCAGGCGAATCAGCGCTTTGCGCGTCGGCAACGTCACGATGTCCTGCTTGCGCACCGCATCTTCAATCTGCGCCAGCCGTTCGGCGTACAGCGGCATCACTTTGTCGGTCGGGATCTGCTCTTTCTTCAGCTCGAGCATGACTGCACGATAATCCGCGTTCGGCAGTTTTCGCTCGCTCGCAATCAGGCCGGCCGTGATGTTCATCTGGTTGCGGATCTCCGCGAACGAGGTCAGCGCCTTGGCGATCAGTTCCTGCGGCGGGATATCCACGCCGAACTGCTTCAGGTTGTTTGCGTAGACCTCTGGCGGCAGGCGATGGTCGGTGCGCGCGCGCGGCAGGATCTGCGTCTTCACATGCGTGTTGTAGTCGGTCAGCTGCTTCTCCAGCACGGCGAAGGTCGGCTCCCATCCTTTCAGGTCGCTTTTGGCGAGCAGGTCTTTCATGCCCGCGATCAGGGTCGGGCTGTTATTGATGGCCTGCTCTACTTCGCCCTTGAACGGACCCAGCAGGTTCTTGTTTGCTTTCAGCCGTTCCTGCAAACGCTCGTTGGCCAACACGGTGGCAGGACGGTGGCCCTTGGCCAGGCCAGCATATTTCTGCAGCCGGACGAGCAGGGTTTTCTGGCGTTCTTTTGGAATGCGCGGATCGAGCGTCGAGCGGACGACACCGAAGATCGTCTGGGTCAGGTCGTTAAACGGTATGAAGTATTTACGGTCCAGGACTCCCGAGCGCATCTGGTCCCTGGCGCTGCCGATCAGGATCTCCAGGTCCTGCCTGACCTTTGGATCGGTCTCCTCTTTGAGCCGCTTTTCCATTTCCGCGATCACGGCGCGCAGGTCCTTGTTGGTCGGCTCGTACAGGTCACGCGACAGGTCGGTGATCTGCTCGTCGAATCCATCCACGCCAAGTGCACTGGCGCCTTCCGGCGAGTACTTCGCAATCACATTCAAAAGCAGCTTGGCATTGGCGTTGCTTTTTGTGACCCATGGCAATTCCGCTGCGGCCAGTGGCATCGACAGCAGGGCCAGCGTCAAGCCGCTTATCAGCGCGCGGACTGTGAGATTCGATTTCGGCATTGCATTCCTTTTCGTTGTGGTGAGATGCGAACTTGAAACTGCTGGGAAGTATAGAAGTAATCGACATGCCAGGCAAAGCAAATGGCGAAGTATTCGATATGTATGACGACGCATATTGCAGGCCCCTGAACACCAAGACTTCGGACGTAAAAAAGCCGCCATATGCCGGTAATGCCGTCAAGTTGAGCTCTAAGGGAACCTGAAAAAACGTCATTCCCGCGGAGGCGGGAATCCTTAACCCCGATGAGCATGCGTGCCATGGATTCCCGCATTCGCGGGAACGACGGCTAAACTGAACGGCATTGGCATATATTGCATCGCCCCCGCATTCCCCGCGCCAACAGCACCGCAATAGTGCGTCCAGCAATGCAAGAACGGCAACGGTGTGCCGGTCCCTCCTTCCCGCTGCTAAACTCATCAAACATCCGGCACGCTGCGGTCCCGACTCCAAAGGGCGAGAAATGGACATTCGATTCACCCGTGCGCGTGCGGTNNGTCCTGCCGCCGGCTTTGCCTGAATTCACGCTCACGCTGCCCGCCGCGAACGTGGCCCCAACGGCCGAACTCGGTTCCGTTCAGTTCATCGGCAACGCAACGGTGCTGCTGCGCTATCGCGGCCTGACGATCCTGACCGATCCAAATTTCCTGCACAGAGGCGAGCATGTGCACCTCGGCTATGGCCTGCACTCGCAACGGCTGACCAATCCCGCTATCGAGCTCGACGCGCTGCCGCCCATCGACCTGGTGATCCTGTCGCACCTGCACGAGGACCATTTCGACAAGGTCGTGCAGCAGCGGCTCGCGCGCGACACGCCCATCGTCACGACCCGCGAGTCGAGCGAAAATCTGGCGCGGCTCGGATTTACCAGGCGCTACCCCCTTTCGCGTTGGGAGACGCTGGACGTTATCAAAGGCGACGATACGGTGCGCATCACGGCGATGCCGGCCCGGCACGGGCCGCCAGTGGGGGCTGTGCTGCTGCCGACCGTGATGGGCACGATGCTGGACTTCACCAGCAAACATGGGAGCGCCTACCGCACCTACATCAGCGGCGACACCCTGGTCTATGACGACATCGCCGAAATTGCGCAGCGTTATCCGAATATCGACCTGGCCCTGCTCCACCTGGGCGGCACGCGCCTCATGGGGGTGATGAAAGCGACGATGGATGGCCAGGACGGCGTAAGGATGATCCAGGCCATCGCGCCGAAGCGGACGATTCCAATCCATTACAACGACTATGACGTGTTCAAGTCGACGCTGGAGGACTTCAAGCGCGAAGTCGACAGGGCCGGGCTGGGGGGGCAGGTCATCTACCTGCCACCGGGCAAAAACTACCGGTTCGAGCAGTGATCAACGCTGTCGCCGCGCGCACTGTTGGTTGTCGCCAGCCAGACCAACTCGTCCATTCGCACGTGTCGTCACGAATAACTCAGCGCCCGCGCCTTGCCCCAAAATACACGGTACGAAAAGATCGTGTATCCGATAATGGTTGGCAGCACGACCACCACGCCGGCCAGGATAATTTTCAACGACTCCGGGGCGCTTGCGGCCTGCCAGATCGTCATCCTGTCGACCAGCAGGTACGGGAAAAGACTGTACGCGAGGCCACTGAACGCCAACATGAAGATCCCGACGGTCGCCGCAAACGGTAGCCAGCAAAGGGACGGATTGCCGGCGGCCAGCCGGCGTGGCAAGCTGCGCAAGATCATGAAAGTCAGCAGGAACAGTCCGGCGGTGATTGCCGGGACTGGCGCGAGCAGCAACACTTCGGGGAAGGAAAACCACTTGTCGAATATTTGCTGGCTCACCAGCGGGGTCGCCACCGATACGGCCGCCACGCCCAGGCCGCACAGCAGCATGCTGCCGCGCGCCCACGCGATCGCCTGCAGTTGCAGTTCACCTTCAGTCTTCATGATCAGCCAGGTTGCTCCCAGTAGCGCGTAACCGGCGAGCAATGCCAGCGAAGTGAACAGCGCGAATGCCATTTGCGGCGCGCTGTAGTCGAAACCGACGATGTACAGGCCAATCATCAGTCCTTGTGCAGCAGTTGCCAACACGGAGCCGCCGTAGAAAGCCATGTTCCAGGCGTGCTTGTGATCGTCGCGCGCCTTGACCCGGAAATCGAAAGCCACGCCGCGCAGGATCAGGCCGACCAGCATCAGCGCCACCGGCAGGTACAGCTCACCAAGAATCACGC
>CXWL01029381.1_pt1 | contig 16167 bp, 17 predicted proteins | sample 590931 | NCBI WGS metagenome assembly CXWL01 (sample SAMEA3498368, study PRJEB10139) | groundwater metagenome | biome: water well; material: biofilm material | place: Germany | collected 2015-04-27 | reverse complement strand
GGGCGGCACGTATTCGCCCTGGTACTCGTCTGCGCGCGGGACGACGAAGCCGTCAAGGCTGCGGCGCTTGAGTTCGGCGCGCAAGGCGGCGAGACGCGGCGGGCCTTGGGTCGGGCTTGTGGTTTCGGCGAAGGATTGGAATTTGGTTTGGTGCAGCATGGGTGGAACCTATTCGGCGGCGGCGCTGCTCTCAAGGGCGGTTACGTGAATTTGGCGGTAGGCTGCTGGGGTAACGCCGAAACGGCGGTTGAAGGCGCGGATCAGGTGGTCAGGGCCCGAGAAGCCTGTCCGGGCGGCGACCTGCGCCAGGTCCAACTTATCCTCGTCCAGCCAGCGTCGTGCCGCATCGAGGCGGATGGATTCCACGAACTTCGCGGGTGACATGCCGAGTTCTCCCTGCATATGGCGGTGAAAAGAGCGCGGGCTCATCGCGGCGCGCGCGGCCAGCGTTTCGACATCGAGGCGCTTCGTCAGGTTCGCTTCGACCCAGGTCGCCAGATTTGCGAGCTTGTCGTCTTTGACGTGCTGCGCGTTCAAAGCTGCTGAGAACTGCGTCTGGTGGCCGGGGCGGCGCATGTAGACGACCAGGCGGCGTGCGATTGCCATCGCGACATCGCGCCCGTGGTCTTCCTCGACCATAGCAAGCGCCATGTCGATGCCGGTGGTCACGCCGGCGGAGGTCCAGCACTTGCCGTCGGTGACGTAGATCGATTCGACATCGACCTTCAGATCCGGGAACACCCGTTGCAGGTCGGCAGTGGAGCTCCAATGCGTTGCGGCATTACGGCCGTGCAAGATGCCGGTTGAGGCAAGCAAGAAGGCGCCGGAGCAAACAGAGCTTGCGCGTATCGCGGCGCGGGCAGCGTCGTTGATCCAGCGCATGAGGGCTTTGTCGCGTAAGGCGTTTCGGATCGGTTCGTCCTCGCCACCGGGGCAGATGAGTGTGTCGACCGATTTCGCGGGAACGCCGCGCAAGCCGTCGCCATGAATTGCGAAACCTGCCGACGTGCGAACCGCGCCGGGTTCGGTTGCGACGAACTTGATGCGATAGGTCTCGCGGCCGAGCGCTTGGTTCGCGCTGCCGAACACCTGAGCCGGGCCGACAGCATCGAGCGACTGCAGGCCGGGGAAGATCGGAATTGCGACGATATGGGGTTTTGGCACACGCCACCTGTTGGCAGAAAAGGTCGATTGTTTGTCATTTGTGCCACGACGACCGCGTGCTAGCAAGAGGCCAACAGAAGGAGCTATGCCCCATGACACAGCCGTTTCACGTTGGTTTCCTGCTCTACCCGCATCTGACCCAACTCGACCTCACCGGGCCGGCGCAGTTCCTGGCGCGGGCGCCGGGCGCGAAGGCGCACTACATCTGGAAGACGATCGGACCGGTTCCCTCCGACGCGGGCCTTTCGTTGATGTCAACGACGACGTTCAAGGACTGTCCGCAGCTCGACCTGATTTGCGTGCCGGGCGGTGCGGGTCAGGTGGCGTTGATGACCGACGACGAGACGCTGGATTTCTTGCGCCGCCAAGCGAAGGGCGCGAAGTACGTGACGTCGGTGTGCACGGGTTCGCTCGTGCTCGGCGCGGCGGGCTTGCTGAAGGGTTACAAATCAGCGTGCCACTGGGCGTGGCGTGATTATCTGACCGCCTTCGGCGCGACCCCCGTCAACGCGCGCGTGGTCAAGGACCGCAACCGGATCTCCGGCGGCGGCGTGACCGCGGGCATCGACTTTGCGCTGACTGTTGTCGCCGAAGTCTGGGGCGACGAGGTGGCCAAGCAGATGCAGCTTGGCTTCGAGTACGACCCGCAACCGCCGTTCGACTGCGGTTCGCCGGAACGCGCTGGGCCGGAGCGCACGGCGCTGGCAAAGCAGCGGCTCGAGGGCATCTTGGGCGAGCGCGAAATCGTGAACGCGCAAGCCGCGGCGCGGTTGAGGGAGGGTGTGTCGTGAACCTTGCTTTCCAATTCTTGCGCTTCGGCGTTCTGGCCCTCGTCACTATTGTGCTGCTGTTTGTTGCCGGAGTATTTGCCTTCATTCCGGGCACACGGCAGGCAGCGGCGACACCTACGGCCATCAGTGCTGATGAAACCGCGAGGACCTTGGCGGCGCTCAAACCGCCAAAGCGCGCGCGCCCGGTGATTGCCGTCGTCGGGGTAAACGGCGGAACGGAGACAACGGACTATCTCGTGCCCTATGGCGTGTTGAAGCGCTCAGGCGTTGCCGACGTCTTTGCGCTTGGCACGAAGAGCGGGCCCGTAATGCTGATGCCGGCGCTCACGGTCGTACCGGATATGACGACGGCGGAGTTTGCGAGGCGTTATCCAGACGGTGCCGACTTTGTCATCGTACCGGCGCTGCACGATCCTACGGATGTGGCGGTGCGCGATTTCATCAAGGCAGAAGCCGCGCGCGGCGCGACGATCGTGAGTATTTGCGATGGGACACTGGTGATGGCGAATGCCGGCTTACTCGACGGTCGCCGCGCGACGGGTCATTGGTTCCAGATTGGTGCTGTCGCGAAAGCGCATCCCACGATGTATCGCGTTCGTGACCGGCGGTACGTCGCGGATCGCGGCGTGGTCACGTCGACCGGTGTCAGTTCGTCAATCCCGGTGTCGCTTGCCCTCGTCGAGGCGATCGGCGGACACGAGCGCGCACAGGCGCTTGCCCACGAGATCGGCGCCCTCGGGTGGAGCGCAGCGCACGACAGCGGCGCTTTTCACCTGATCCGCGACGACATTTGGATGGTGCTTGGCAATTTGGTCATTGGCCTCGTGGGCAGTGAGACGGTGGGTGTACGCGTCACCGACGGCGCCGACGTCATTGCAGCGGCGTTCATGGCAGACTCCTATAGCCGCACGTTCCGGTCACGTGCCGTTGCGATCGGATCTGCCCCGGTTCGGACGGCCGACGGACTGGAAATTCTTCTCGATTCAAGCGTTACCGTGCCTGACCTTGTCGTCGATCCACCGCAAAGCCAGCCAGCGCACGCGCTCGACATAGCGCTTGAAGGGATCAAGACGCGTTACGGAGATGCGACCGCCGCATTTGTGCGCTTGCAACTTGAGGACCGCGGGCACACGACCGGCAATTAGTTTGGACGTTCGAAGGTCAGCGTAACCCAGCCTTCGAGCGCGCTGCGGCGGACCAGGCGCAGGTTTTGAGCGCGGGCCATTGCGCAGATGGCGTTTGCTTGTTCGTCGAGGAGGCCGGAGAGGATTGCGTTGCCGCCCTTGGCGAGGTTTGCCTTGATGCCGGGAAGCAGCTTCATCAGTGGGCCGGCGAGGATGTTCGCGAAGATGAGGTCGTAGGGCGCGTGCTCCGCGATCAGGGGTGTGCGGAACCCGTTCGCTGTGGCGACGCGCATGTATGGAGCGGCGCGGTTCAGCTTTGCGTTCTCGATCGTCTTGGCGCTGGCAAGCGGATCGATGTCGGTGGCGATCGCTGGTCGGTGCGTGAGGCGAGCGAACGCCATGGCGAGGACGCCGGTGCCGCAGCCGAGGTCGAGCGCGTTCGTGAACGTGCGCTGCTTGGCTAAGCGTTCGAAGGCAAGCAAGCAACCGCGCGTCGTGCCGTGGTGGCCGGTGCCGAAGGCGTAGGAGGCTTCGATTTGGAGGCCGATTGCGTTCGTCGGGACGCGGCCGGCCGTGTGATCGCCGTGGAGGAAGAACCGCCCGGTGACGACCGGCGGCGACCCCTCGAGCGCGCGGGCGACCCAGTTCTCGTCTTCGATGGCGATCACGCGCATCGGTACGCCGAAGCGTTTCAACAAGTCGTCTTCGTTTGGTTGCTCTGTAAAGAACGCTTCGACTTCCCACTGTCCTCGTTCGCCGAGTTCGAAGGCAGAGACGACGGGCGAAGGCTCAAGTTCCTCGAGCGCGTCGCTTAGCGTTTGCGCTTCGCGTTTGGGAAGTACCGCGCGGGCTTTCCAACAGACGGGCATCAGGCGCGGGCCAAGAAGTTCGCGATGACGCGCTTTTCGCCGGCCTTGTCGAAGCTGACGGTCAGCTTATTGCCATCGATCGCCGTAACGCGGCCGTAGCCGAACTTTTGGTGGAATACGCGTTCGCCGCGTTGATACGTGGCGGCGTCGGGGTCGGAGGTGGCGACGAGTTCGGCGTGCGCTTCGATCGCAGGGCGGGAGCCGAACGTCTCGCCGCGACGGGCCTGAGCGCGTTGCCAACCAGGGGAAGAGTAACCGGAGTCGAACGCAGGTGCGGTCGACAGGTTCGAGTTGCCGTAGGGCAGACCGGGGTCGCTTTCGAGTACGATCGCATCGGGCGGTAATTCGGCGATAAAGCGCGAGGGCATCGCGCTCTGCCACATGCCGTGGACGCGGCGGTTTGCGGCGTAGGAAATCTTCGCGCGTTCGCGGGCGCGGGTGAGGCCGACATAGGCGAGCCGACGTTCTTCTTCGAGGCCCTGCAGGCCGTTTTCGTCGAGCGTGCGCTGGCTCGGGAACAAGCCTTCTTCCCAGCCGGGGAGGTAGACCGTTGGGAATTCGAGTCCCTTGGCACCGTGCAACGTCATGATCGTGACTTTGTCGGTCGTGTCGGACTGCTCGATCTCCATGACCAGTGAGACGTGTTCGAGGAAGCTCTCGATGGTTTCGAACTCTTCCATCGAGCGCACGAGTTCTTTGAGGTTCTCGAGGCGACCGGGTGCCTCCGCCGAGCGGTCGGCCTGCCACATGGCGGTGTAGCCGCTTTCGTCGAGTACCATTTCGGCGAGTTCGATATGGCTTAGTGCTGTCGCCTGATCGCTCCAGCGCTTGAAGCTTTGCACCAGATCGCGCATTGCCGAGCGGGCGCGCGCCGGCAACTCATCGGTTTGGACGAGCGCATCGGCGGCAGCGAACAATGGCTTTTTCAGCGCACGCGCCATTTTGTGCACGGATTGGAGGGCGACATCGCCGAGGCCGCGCTTTGGCTTGTTGAAGATGCGCTCGAAGGCCAGGTCGTCGTCGGGTTGGACGACGACGCGCAAGTAGGCGAGAGCGTCGCGGATTTCTTGGCGTTCGTAGAAGCGGGGGCCGCCGACGACGCGGTAGGGAATGCCGAGTTGCACGAAACGTTCTTCGAACGCACGCATCTGGAACGAGGCGCGAACGAGGATTGCTATGTCGCTGATCTTCTGGCGGTTGCGTGCGACTTGTTCGATGTCGTCGGCGATTTGGCGGGCTTCTTCTTCGGCGTCCCAAACACCGCGGACGGAGACGCGCTCGCCTTCGCCGAGTTCGGTCCACAGCGTTTTACCGAGGCGGCTTTTGTTGGCGGCGATGAGGCCGGAAGCTGCCGCCAAGATGTGAGGCGTCGAGCGGTAATTGCGCTCCAAGCGGATGATTTTCGCGCCGGGAAAGTCGCGTTCGAATCGTAGGATGTTGTCGACCTCCGCGCCGCGCCAACCGTAGATCGATTGGTCGTCGTCGCCGACGCAGCAGATGTTGCGCCGCTCGCCCGCGAGTAGCCGCAACCATAGATACTGCGCGACGTTCGTGTCCTGGTACTCGTCGACCAGGATGTAGGCGAAGCGGTTGCGGTATTCCTGAAGCACTTCGGGGTGCGTTTTTAGAATGGAGATGACGTCGAGCAGCAGGTCGCCAAAGTCGGCCGCGTTCAACGTTTTAAGGCGCTGCTGGTAGGCTTCGTAAAGCTCGGCGCCTTTGCCGTTGCCGTAAGCGAAGCTCTCACCCGCGGGCACGTCTTTCGGCGTCATGGCGCGGTTCTTCCACGAGTCGATCAGGGAGGAGAGGTGGCGCGCGGGCCAGCGCTTCTCATCGATACGGGCGGCGTCGATCACTTGTTTCAAGAGGCGCAACTGATCGTCCACATCGAGGATCGAGAAGTTCGACTTCAGGCCCACGAGTTCGGCGTGACGCCGAAGGATCTTTGCACCGATCGAGTGGAACGTGCCGAGCCAGGGCATGCCTTCGACCATGCCGCCGATGAGCTCGCCGGTGCGGTGGATCATCTCGCGCGCGGCTTTGTTCGTGAAGGTGACCGAGAGAATTTGGCTCGGCCACGCTTTGCGCGAGGCGATCAGGTGGGCAAGCCGTGTCGTCAGCACGCGCGTCTTGCCCGTGCCGGCGCCCGCCAGCACAAGCACGGGTCCGTCGAGCGCCATCACCGCCTCGCGCTGGGCCTCATTGAGGCCGCGCAAATAGGGGGGCTCGCCAACTGCGGGCGTTTGAACGGGCGACGGCTGGGTCATGATTCAGGCGGACACTAGCACGTCCGCGAACGATCAATCCGCTATGGCTTTGAAGCCGTTTGTGCTGATTTCCGCACCTTTTTCGTCCAGTTTTTGGGCTGGCGGGCGCGTCGCCCTGTCGCTGAACGCAGACAGCTTCATCGGGTTGCCGGCGAGCTTGAGTTCGCCGATGTCGGCGTCTTGCATGGTCACGACCATGTTGCGCGAGAGCACGTGCTTATCGGCCAAGACTTGGGCGACGTTGTTGATCGGGCCGCAGGGGACGCCGGCAGCTTCGAGCTTTGCGAGCCAGTGGACGGCCGTGTTCGCGCCGAGCGCGCGTTCGAGTTCCGTGCTGAGAGCTGCGTGGTTCGTGTTGCGCAGGTCGTTCGTTGCGAAGCGGACGTCGGAGCTGAGTGCAGGGGCGCCGATGGCTTCGCAGAGTTTCGCGAACAGGCCGTTGTTGCCGGCGGCGATGATGATCGGTTGGTCGTCTGTTTGGAATGCGGCGAACGGGGTGATCGAAGGGTGGCGCGAGCCTAAGGGGCCGGGCGGCGTTCCCGTCGCGACGTAGCGGGCGATGGCATTTTCCAGGAGAGCGACTTGGCAGTCGAGCATGGCGATGTCGATCTTCTGCGCCTCGCCCGTGCGCTCGCGGTGATAAAGCGCCGCGCCAATGCTCGAGAGTGCGAAGAGGCCGGCCGCAATGTCGCCGATTGAGGTGCCGACGCGGGTGGGTGGTCCGCCCGGCTGGCCCGTCAGGCTCATGACGCCACCCATGCCTTGGACGACCATGTCGTAAGCGGGCTTTTCTTTGTAGGGGCCCGTGTGACCGAAGCCTGAGATCGCGCAGTAGATCAGCTTGGGGAAGCGCGCGTGCAGGCCGGGCCAATCGTACCTGAGTCTCTCCATCGTGCCGCCGCGGTAATTTTCGACGAGGAGGTCGGCTTCGGCGAGCAGGCGCTCGAACACGGCGCGGTCGGCGTCGGCCTTGAGGTCGAGGGCGATCGAGTGTTTGCCGCGGTTCAGCGACATGAAGTAAGCGGACTTACCTTTGATGAACGGGCCGATGTGGCGGGCGTCGTCGCCGGTCGTCGGCGGCTCGACTTTGATGACGGTCGCGCCGAGGTCGGCCAGCATCATCGTGCAATAGGGGCCCGCGAGAACGCGCGTGAGGTCCACGACCTTTAAGCCACGGTATGGGCCGTCAGTCATTCGCTTCGTCGTCGAGGCGCTTGCCTTCGATTTCTGCTTCGGTGCGTTTGCGCTCGGCGTCGCTTTGCTTACGCAGTTGCTTTGGCGTGCCGTGTTTGACGCGATTGTTCGCGGCCGTCTTTTCGGCCGCAGCCTTCGCGCGTGCTTTGCGTGCGCGGTTTAGGTTTACGACTTCGCCCATCACGTCCTCTTTCGATAGTGCGCCAATACGAATACGCGGAGCGCGCCGGAGAGATTGTTACCGCGTCCCTCGCGTTTGTCGATCTCGTCGATCAGCTGCGCCAGCGGGCGCTTCAGTTCGGCGGCGATTTCGGTCAACGCCTGCCAGAATTCGGCTTCGAGCGAGACGCTGGTGCGGTGGCCGGAGATTGTGACGGAGCGTTTGAGCTTCTTGACCGGCATGGGCTTAGAGCACCAATGAGGCGAGCCAATAGCTGACCGCCGCGATGATGGCCGAGGCCGGGATCGTTACGATCCAGGCTATGACGATCCCGCGCGCAATGCCCCATCGGACCGCCGAGGCGCGGCGTGAGGCGCCGACGCCGATGATGGCGCCCGTGATTGTGTGCGTGGTCGAAACGGGAATGCCGAGCGAAGTTGCGCTGAACAGCGTAATCGCGCCAGCCGTCTCGGCGCAGAAGCCCTGCATCGGCGTGAGCTTCGTGATCTTCGAACCCATCGTGTGCACGATGCGCCAGCCGCCGAACAACGTGCCCAAGCCCATCGCGAAATAGCAGGAGAGCGCGACCCAGAGGGGGATTTCGAATTGCTCGCCGGTCATGCCGTGAGAGAACAATAACGCTGCGATGATGCCCATCGTCTTTTGTGCGTCATTGCCGCCATGGCCGAGCGAGTAGAGCGCGGCCGAGACAAACTGAAGCCGGCGGAACGTTCCATCAGCAAATGCCGGTGTCGCGCGAACAAACGTCCAGGTCACGACAAGAACCAATACGAGCGCGAGCAGAAGACCGGTCAGCGGCGAGCCCGCGATAGCGACGACAGTCTTCGTCAGGCCACCCCAGATGACTGCTTCGAACCCAGCCTTTGCGACGCCCGCACCGACGATACCGCCGATGAGCGCATGGGAACTCGATGACGGGATGCCGGCGAACCAAGTGACGACGTTCCAGACGATCGCCCCCATCAGGGCGCCAAAGATCACCGCGTCGTCGATCAATGCGGGCGCGATGATGCCCGACCCCACGGTTTTCGCGACCGCGACGCCGAAGAAGAAAAAGGCGACGATGTTGAAGAATGACGCCCAGGCGACGGCGTAGTGCGGTTTCAGCACGCGGGTCGAGACGATTGTAGCGATCGAGTTCGCGGCGTCGTGCAGGCCGTTCAGGAAGTCGAACGCGAGGGCCACGACGATCAGAAATATGAGCGTGATCTCGGCCCCGCCGATTTCCATGAGCGGATCGCCTTACAGGTGTTCGATGACGAGACCGCTGATGCGGTTTGCGACATCTTGGAAGCAGTCGGCGACCTTCTCGAGGTGGTCGTAGATTTCGGATCCCTTGATGTAGGCGAGCGCGTCGTTCCGGGCGGGGCCGTGGAGCAGCGCCTTCAGGCCTTCGAGGCAGATTTGATCGGTCTGTTCTTCGATGCGCACGATTTCGTCGGTGATGACGTTGAGGCGCGGGGCGTTGGGTCCGAGTGCGCGCAAGAGCGGTACCGCTTCGCCCATCAACGATGCGCTCTTCACCACGAGGTCGCCGATTTGGCGCATTTGCGGCTCGAACGTGTCGACCTCAAAAAGCGAAACGGCCTTCGCCGTCTTGTTCATCTGGTCGATGGCATCGTCCATCGAGCTGATGAGGCCACGGATGTCGCCGCGGTCGAACGGGGTGATGAAGCTGCGCCGGATCGCTTGCATCACTTCTTCGGTGATGAGGTCGGCCTCATGTTCGTGAGCCGCGATCTTGGCGCAGAACTCCGTCGTCTTCGGGCCGCCGTCGAGCATGCCGCGCAGGGCGTTCGACCCGCTTTTCAAGCATTGCGCGTGCCGCTCGAACATGTCGAAGAAGCGCTCTTCGCGCGGCATGATCCGGCGAAACCAGTCCAACATCGTCTTGCTGCCCCGTGAAAAGTTCGCGGCTTGTCTAGCCCGGCGGCTCCGTCGCGTCACCCTGAGGTGGAGAGCGCGGCTCTGGATAAATGATTACTTCGGCCCGATCATGGTCTCGGGGTGCACGATCCGGCAGATTCCCGGGGCTGATCGGCCGCTCGCGAGAGGCGCTGCTACGCCGTGCCTCCTCCGAGGACCCGAGAGCGTAGGCCTTCGAGGCGAGGGCACGGGTAGACTTCGCATGCCCATTTAATGAGCTCACGATCGTCGTCGAAATTGTGGAGTATCAATGGCGGGTCGCGCTGAGCGGAACCTGCAATCCGCATGAGTTCAGCGAAGACTTCATCTCGCCAAGCGCGCGCTTCGGCCAAGTCATTGGCTTCCGCGCACACGATCTCCAAGATCATGCCTTCTTTCTTGCCTCCAACCACAACCACAAACGCCGGTCCTTGGCCGTAGTTGAGCGCGGGCCCCACGAGAATATGATCGCCGGTATTGGCCTCCACAATATGCGCTGCGATCTTGCTTACGCCGCTCATATCCGCTCCTTGCCGCGTCGAAAGTCCGAAGGAACTACTTCGGGCCGATCATATCTTCGGGGCGGACGATGCGGTCGAATTCGTCGCCCGTGATGAGCCCGGTTTTCACCGCCTCTTCCTTAAGGGTCGTACCATTCTTGTGTGCCGTCTTAGCGATCTTGGCCGCGTTGTCGTAGCCGACCTTTGGCGCAAGCGCGGTGACGAGCATCAGCGAGCGGCGCATCAGTTCGTCGATATGCTTCAGGTTCGGCTGGATGCCTGCAACGCAGTGGTCGGTGAAGCTGACGGCCGCGTCGCCGACCAAGCGGATCGAATGCAACACGTTGTGAATGATTACCGGCTTGAAGACGTTGAGCTCCATGTGGCCTTGGCTGCCGGCGATCGTGACGGCGACGTTGTTGCCCATCACTTGCGCGCACGCCATCGTCAGTGCCTCGGCCTGCGTAGGGTTCACCTTGCCCGGCATGATCGAGGAGCCAGGTTCGTTCTCCGGCAGGATAAGTTCGCCGAGGCCTGAGCGCGGGCCTGAGCCCAGCAAGCGAATGTCGTTTGCGATCTTGAACAGAGACGTCGCGACCGTGTTCAGCACGCCCGAGAATTCGACCAAGGCGTCGTGGGCTGCAAGCGCTTCGAACTTGTTCGTGGCGCTTGTGAACGGATAGCCGGTGATTTTCGACACTTCGTCGGCGAAGCGTTCGGCGAAGCCGGGTAGGGCGTTCAGACCTGTGCCGACCGCCGTTCCGCCTTGCGCGAGCGGATAGAGGCGGGGGAGCGCCGTGACCACGCGGTCGATGCCGAGTTCGACTTGACGCGCGTAGCCGGAAAATTCTTGGCCGAGCGTGATCGGCGTCGCATCCTGCAGATGCGTGCGGCCGATTTTGATGATCTTCGCGAAATCATGCGCTTTCGATAGAAGCGCGCCGTGCAAGCGGCGCAGGCCCGGCATCAAGCGGCGATGAATTTCGAGCACAGTCGCAATGTGCATTGCCGTCGGGAAGCAGTCGTTCGAGGACTGGCCGCGGTTGACGTGATCGTTCGGATGCACCGGCTTCTTCGAGCCCATTTCGCCGCCGAGCATTTCGATCGAGCGGTTCGAGATCACCTCGTTCGCGTTCATGTTCGTTTGCGTGCCGGAACCGGTTTGCCAGACGACGAGCGGGAAATGATCGTCGAGTTTCCCGGCAATCACTTCGTCGGCGGCTTTGGCGATCGCGTCGCCGAGCTTCGGATCGAGGTCCTTTAGCCCGACATTCGCGGTCGCCGCCGCCTTCTTGACGATGCCGAACGCATGGATCAGCGCGAACGGCATGCGTTCGCCACTGATCTTGAAGTTCTCAAGTGAGCGCTGCGTTTGCGCGCCCCAATATTTGTCTGCCGCCACGGCGATGGGGCCGAACGTGTCGGTCTCGGTGCGAGTGCTCATTTGGTCAGGTCACTTCTTACGGAATTTGTCGAGGCTCACGACCTCGCCGTGTTCCGGTTTGGGGGCAGGTTCCGGTTTGGATTGTTCGGCCGGGGCAGGCGCGGGTTCTTTGGGGGTGGGCAAGCCCGGTTTTGGCGCGGGCATCGTCATTTGGAAGCCGAGCTGGAATTTCTGCGACGGATCCTCGAACGCGACGACGGCAGCGAACGGCACGACGAGCGTGGCCGGGATCTTGTTGAAGCTCAACGTCACCTCGAACCGGTCACTTTCGACGATTAGGTTCGCGTATTGGTTCTGCAGAACGATTTTCATCGCCTCCGGGTATTTCTCCCGCAGGAAGTCCGGCATTTCGACGCCGTCCATGCCGGTCGCGAACACGATGTTGAAGTGGTGCGCGCCCATGATGCCGCCCTTGGCGGCATGGGTCAGCGCGTCGCGCACTACGCCCCTTAGCGCTTTGTCCACCAGCGCCTGGTAGCCGATGAAATCCTTGGACATGGGAATGGTGTAGCGCCGCCGCCCATTGCTCCGCAAGGCGGCATAAATCCGCGGGTCCTTGACTATATTCTCTGGAATGTTTATTCTATTCCTTGGAATATATCGGAGAGATCGATGGATCGTACGCGGGAATACGGCACGGCGTTTGCGGTGACGCTTGTTCATGTGGGCTTGTTGTCGGTGGGGTTCCTGATCCTGGCGGATCAGTTTTCCTTTCCGGAGATTTTGCGGGCGCCGTCGGAAGAGCGGCTGGCGCTTTTTCGCCAGAACCAGGCGATGATCGTGCCCGCCTATTACATGATGGGATTGTCCGGGCTGACGCAGATCGTGCTCGCGGTGTTGTTTCATCAAAGCTTCGCTAGGGCCGGCAGCACGCTGCTCGTCGCCGCCCTCGTCGCCGGTGTGCTGGCGGGCGCGTTCCAGATGATGGGTTTCATGCGCTGGCCAATTGCGGTGCCGTATCTCGCGGAGCAGATGGCGGGTGCGGGAACCGCCGAGGTGCGCAATGTCGTTGCCCTGCTCGAAGGGCTGCTCAATCGCTACGCCGGGATGGTGGTGGGCGAGCATCTGGGCTTTTTGGCGCAAGGTGCGTGGACGATGCTGATTTCACTCGCCATGTTCCGCGGGCCGTTATTCGCTTGGCCTTACGGGCTCGTGGGCCTCGTGTTGGGCGCGCTCATTGCGGTCAGCGCGTTCGAACAGTTGGGCGGGCCGTTTGAGGCGATCGGGTTTCTGTCCGCGCCAGTATCTGCTGCGTGGCTCGGCTGGCTTTTGATGTGCGGCGTGTCGCTCGCGCGGACGCAAGCCAACGGCATAGGGCCCCGGTTCTTTGTGTTCTCCGCACTCGCGCTCGCCGCGCTCATGGGCGGGCTTGGCTCAACCGCTTTGATGTGAGGATGATCTTATGACCACGCGCAGAACATTTCTACGTGTCGCCGGAACTTCGGTGGTGATTTTGGCGGCCGGTGGCGCCGCGCTCACGCAAGTGGATCAGATGCCCGACTCCGCCGTCGAAGCTTGGCGCGGACCTGCGGTCAGCGTCAGGGACCCGCGTGTGCGTGCGATCTCCTACGCGCTCCTGGCGCCCAATCCACACAACATGCAGGCGTGGATCGCGGACTTGAGCGAGCCCAATGTTGTGACGTTCGTCTGCGATCCGGCGCGGTTGCTGCCGCAAACCGATCCGTTCTCGCGGCAAGTTGTGATCGGCTGCGGCTGTTTTCTCGAATTGCTGAGGATTGCTGCGGCCGAGCAGGGATTTCGCGTGGAGCAGCAATTGTTCCCGCAAGGGATTTGGCCGGAGAACTCAGTGGGCGATACGGCGCTGGCGCGGCTGACTTTCGTGAGGGACGCCAACGTGTTGCGCGATCCTCTGTTTGCGCAGATCTTGCGGCGGCGTTCGACGAAGGTGAACTATCGCGCCGGCGAGGCGGCGAGCGCTGCGCATGTCGCGGCGCTCGCGGATGTTGTCAGCGGCGGGGTTTCGTTTGCGGCGACGGGCGTTCCGGGCGAGGTCGCGCGGTTGAAGGCGATTGCGGCGGCGGGCTATCGGATCGAAGCGGGAACGGCTCGCACGCATCTGGAGACGGTCGAACGTTTGCGGATCGGCGCCGACGAGATTGCGGCGCATCGCGACGGCCTGTCGATTCACGGACCGGGGATTTGGCTATTGAAAATGGCGGGCTTGATGACGCCCACGGCGTTCGCCGATCCGAAGTCGCTCGCGTTCAAACAAACGATTGATCTCTACACCGGCTGGATCGAGAACTCGTGGTCGTTCGGGTGGATGACGACGCCGGTGAACGACCGCGCGGCGCAGATTGCGACGGGGGTCGCCTACGTCCGGGCGAACCTGAAGGCGACCGAGGTGGGGCTTGCCATGGCACCGCTTAGTCAGGCGTTGCAGGAGTTTCCGGAAATGACGCGCGAGATGCAGGCGCTCACGGCGGCGACAAGGACGCCTTCAGGGCACACGTTGCAGATGTTCTTTCGCACGGGCTATGCCGATCCTGCGGAGGCGACGCCGCGACGACCTCTTGACGCGATCATACGGAGCTGACGCATACATAGCGCATGGCGACACGACCCACAGAAGCGCAGGCTGCAATCGGTTGGCGCATATTCAACTGGATCGGCATCATCGATCAGTTGGCGCAGGCGCGCGCGGGCCGCGCGCTCGACGAACTCAAGCTGCCGATGCCGCAGTTCGTGATGCTGAATCACTTCAGCCACCGGCCGGTGGAGGCGAAGACGGTGACGAGCGTGGCCTCGGCTTTGCAGCAGCCGCAGCCCGGCGTGACAAAGACGGTGCAAAAACTCGTTGCGCGCAAGTTCTTGAAGGCCGATCCGGCGCCCGGTGACGGCCGTTCCAAGCTGCTCACGATCACACCGAAGGGGCTTGAGATACACGCGCGCGCCGTCACTGCGTTCGTGCCGCAATTCGCGGACGTGTTTTCGGGGTGGGAGGACGCGGAGATGGAGACGCTGGCGCGGCAATTGGACCGGCTGAAGGTGTGGTTGGATACGAAGGGAAGGGAGTAGACCTCAGTGCAACACGGGTAACGCTTCGAGCGAAAACGGCTTCAGTTCGTCGAAGCGGCCCGCTTTTACCATTTCGGGCCAGTTCGGGTTCACGATCAGCGCGCGGCCGACGGCGACGAGATCGAAGTCGCCGCGGTCGAACATCTCGATCAGGCGGTCGAGCGAGGCGGGGCTCGCGGGCACACCGCGATAAGCAGCGATGAATTCCTCGTTCAGCCCGACTGAGCCCACCGTGATCGTCGGCAGGCCTGTGATCTTCTTCGTCCAACCCGCGACGTTCAGATCGGAGTCTTCGAATTCCGGCTCCCAGAAGCGGCGGGTCGAGCAGTGGAAACAATCGACACCCGCTTTCACCAGCGGATCGAGGAATTTTTCGAGCGCTTGAGGTGTCGGCGCGAGCTTGGTCGTGTAGTCCTGCTGCTTCCATTGCGACCAGCGCAGGATCACCGGGAAGTCTTTGCTCACTGCGGTACGAACCGCGCGGATGACGTCGGCCGCGAATTTCGTGCGCTTGATCATGTCGCCGCCGAACGCATCGTCGCGCTCGTTCGTGCCTTCCCAGAAGAACTGGTCGATCAGATAGCCGTGCGCGCCGTGAATTTCGACGCCGTCGAAGCCGAGTTCCTCCGCGTGGCGGGCGCTCGTGGCGTAGCCCGCGATCGCTTCGTCGATTTCGCGCGTCGTCATCGGCTCCGTCACTCTCTTGCCGGGCTTGAACAAGCCGGAGGGGCCGACACCGGGCAGATGCGGGTTGGGGCCTGCTCCCGGCTTGCGCATCAGGCCGGTGTGCCAAAGCTGCGGCATGATGAGGCCGCCGGCGCTCTTCACCGCCTTCAGCACTTTCGCCCAACCGTCGAGCGCGTCGCCGTGGAAGTTCGGAACGTTCGCATCGTTGAGCGCGACGGGGTGATCGGGCGCGACACCTTCGGTGATGATGAGACCGACGCCGCCTTCGGCGCGTCTGCGATAGTAGGCCGCCACGTCTTCGCCCGGAATTTGGTTCGGGCTCTTCGAGCGTGTCATCGGCGCCATGACGATGCGGTTGGGCAACGTCAGATTTTTCAACTTGAAGGACGTGAAGAGTGATTTCGGTGACAGGGACATTGGGCTTTGACCTGTGAGTGGCGACAGACGTTAACAGCGGCGCGACGATTGATGCGTGGAATTCAATACGTCGCGCTCGTGGAATGCAATCGCGCATGATAGTTTTCCGCGCGTTGCCCCCGTGCCGGTCCGGGCGGGAGGCGCACCCCGCGAGGCTACAAGGGACTGCAAGCTATGTTGAAGGAATTTCAAGAATTCGCGCTCAAAGGCAACGTCGTCGATCTGGCGATCGGCGTCATCATCGGCGGCGCGTTCGGGACAATCGTCAGTTCGCTCGTTGGCGACATGATCATGCCGCTGATCGGCGCATTGGGCAGCGTCGACTTTTCGAACTACTTCCTGGCGCTGAACTCCGCGGTCACTGAGGCGACGCTCGAAGAAGCCAAGAAGCAGGGCGCCGTGCTCGCGTGGGGCAAGTTCGTCACTGCGGTGATCAATTTCGGCATCATCGCGTTCGTCTTGTTCCTGGCCGTCAAGGGCATCAACCGCTTGAAGCGCCAGCCGCAGCCTGCGCCTGCCGTACCGGCAGAGCCGCCCGCAGACGTGAAGCTGCTAACTGAGATTCGCGACTTGCTCGCAAAGCGC
>CXWL01103205.1_pt1 | contig 16178 bp, 9 predicted proteins | sample 590931 | NCBI WGS metagenome assembly CXWL01 (sample SAMEA3498368, study PRJEB10139) | groundwater metagenome | biome: water well; material: biofilm material | place: Germany | collected 2015-04-27 | reverse complement strand
CGGGTCTAACACCTTGGCGATGGCGTTGACGTAAGGACCTGTATAAAAGAAGTAGCCGATGTCTAGCGACTTGAGCCAGCGGTAGCCATTGAGCTGCTCGTAGTAGGTGTAAGTAATCGTCTCGAATTTGGCTTCATCTGCCGGACCCAACACAGCCTCGCTGTCGCCACGGAAATAGGAGCCGGTCATGGCTACCAGGTGCACCTTATCGCGGACGATAAACGCGCCCAACTGACTGCCTAGCTTATTGTCCGGGTTGCTGGAGACGTGGTGAAACTCGTCGATGGCGATAAGTCGGTTGTCGAACGCTTCGACACCCAATTCGTCCACCGCAAAGCGGAAGGTGGCATGAGTGCAGACCAGCACCTTTTGGGGGCTTGCAAGGAACTCGCCCACGGCTTTGACTTTTGACTTGGCGACCTTCACATCGTCCACCCCAGGCGCATTGCACAGGTTCCATTGCGGTGCGACCTGCCAATCCCAAGAGAAACCGTATTTAGTCAAGGGCTCATCAGCAAAGCTGCCGCCAATGGAGCGCTCCGGAACCACGACAATGGCCTGCTGCAAGCCCTGGTTGTTGAGCTTGTCCAACGCGATGAACATCAGCGCGCGAGACTTTCCTGATGCCGGTGGCGATTTGATCAGCAGATACTGCTCGCCGCGCTTGGCATATGCACGCTCCTGCATGGCGCGCATCCCGAGCGCGTTCGCCTTGCTCGAAATGCCCGTGCGCGCCGTGGCGATGGACACTGACGGGACTGTATAGTGATTTGTCGGGTTGCTGGCTTGCTCCGTCATACTTTCTTCCCCTTTTTCGGTTTCGGTGTGACTCTGGCCGCATCCGCCGTCATCTTAGTGTAAAGGTCAAACAATTTTTCTAGCCGCTCGGTGTCGTTCTTGAAGCGGCGGCCAATGTAGATGCGCTCCAGCACTTCGTCGTTACGCTCGTGTGCGTGGCGTAGGTTATCCGGCATGTTGTCTGGGTCGTACAGGTCGCCAATGGTAGCGGGGAAATGCGCTTCACGTGCCAGCAGGATGCTCTCGGCGCACGCGGTCAGGTCGGCCCTATTCTGCTCAGTGAGCAGCGGTACGGGGAAGGTGTTCCAGCCGAGGGTGTTGGAGTACGAGAAACGCATCTCTAAACGCACACATACTGTTCCAATCCATACCCAGTGAAGGCGCGAGGCAATCAAGGCCATATTCCAGAGAGGGGCGTCATAGAGGGCATACGCCTTGTTATTCATTACGGCACTGTTTGGCATCAACCCCACAGGCAAATAGTTTCGTCGTTCTGATGAAATGGCTGGAATAATGATGCTGGATTGAGTGCCGTACCGCATTAATTTAAGTTGATGCGCCCGTTTAGCCAGCGCTTGAGCGCCCTTATCCGGGCTGGCTAGCCGCACTTTGCGCACAGCGTCGATGCGTTCATTTAATGCCGGAATACCTTGAGCTTCAGCTAGGTGTTTATCCTCAATCCAGACGCAAAATCGCATGCCGCCGTTGATAAAGTCGTCCGATCCATAGATGCGACGAATGAAACGGTCGCGCTGCGCCACTGTCAAGCCGAGACCATTCAGTTCATCCAGGTTCAAAAGGAGGTTGCCACCGTCACTCGGCTTGTTTCCGAACTCCATGATGCCTAGCCCGGAAATTGGCTCCTTTTTCTTCTCGACGATGACGCGTGAGCCAATCGTCAGATACGGGGTGATAGCCGAACCCTCGCGAAGAACGACTGTGCCATCATCACGGTGTTCGTATAAAGCGCGCGGCTCATTGGTCGGCAAGCCAATGCCCACCACTGCAACCGTTACGCCTGCATTGTGGCTTGCCAGGTTCGCCCACTTGAATGATGTGTATGCAAACCGGATGTCGCATCCCGTATCAAACAGGATTGGCCAAAGAATTGGTACCGACTGACCTTGGCAAATTGAATTTGTACTCACGAACGCGGCAACGCCTTGGCCCGTGGCAGCAATCCAATCCGCAGCTTTGATGAACCAACCAGCCACGTAGTCAAGGAAACCCGTAGAGCTAGAGCGACCGTTTACCACGTTACGAATGTCTGCCTTCTGCTCGGCGGTCTGCCAGGTGTTCCCCACATACGGCGGATTGCCGCAGATGTACGTTTCCCCGCCTTCGTTCTCGAAGTTGATCTCTGCCTGATTAAGCGGCAAGCCAAACAAATCATCCGCGAGCAGCTTCACACCGGTGCCCGTGGGCGGGCAGACGCTCAACCAATCCAGTCGTAGCGCGTTTTCACAAACAATCCAGTTCTGCGCATCCAACGGTAGGAACTCAGCCAACGCATCCTTCTGACCTCGATACAGCACATCGCACTGAAACTCTGCAATTATGAGCGCCAATCGCGCGATTTCCGCCGGGAAATCTCGCAGCTCAATACCTCGGAAGTTGGTCAGCGGAATCTCGCTACTCAGGTGGCGTTCTCCTCTGCGGCGGTTGATTTCCGCTTCGATCTCGCGCATCTGTTTGTAGGCGATGACCAAGAAATTGCCAGAGCCACACGCTGGATCGAACACACGGATACGCGACATACGTTTGCGCAGATTCAACAGCTTGCGCTCGTTATCAGCGGCTTCAGTCAACTGCGCGCGCAGCTCATCCAGGAACAAAGGGTTCAACACTTTCAGAATGTTGGGCACGCTGGTGTAATGCATACCCAATGCACCGCGCTCTTCGTCGTCGGCCACAGCCTGAATCTTGCTGCCGAAGATGTCCGGATTTATCTGTTTCCAGTTCAGTCCGCCCGCGTGCAGCAGGTAAGTTCGCGCCATGCGCGTGAAGCGGGGTACTTCGGTGCCGCCCGAAAATAGGCCGCCGTTCACATACGGGAACTGATCGGCCCATGTGCGCAGCTGGGCAGCAACTCGGTGGCGGTTATCGAGCATGCCCTCGTGGCGGGTGGGCACGTTCATGGCGCGAAATATCTCAGACAGCACCAAGTGGGTATTGGAACCGTCACGCTCGCTCATCTGCTCGACGGTCTTAGTGAACAGGCCATCGCGATTGAAAATGTCGGTGTCTTCGGCAAAGAAACAGAATACCAACCGGGACATGAAATGGTTCATGTCGTGGCGACGCTCGCTCGTGGCCCAGTCAGGGTTTTCATGTAGCAGTTCTACGTACAGTTTGTTCATACGCGCGGTAGCGCGCACATCGATGGGGTTGTCCTTGATCTCCTTGATAGTGGAGATGCCGGCAAGCGGAAGGAAGAATCCGAAATGGTCGGGGAAATCCGGAAAGGAGCAGACGATGATTTCACTGCTGACCAGTTCTTCAGCTTCCAGCGTCTGCCCGTCGGTCGCGAGGATGAACTTGGCCTTGGCTTTTGTGGTGGCCGGGCTGGTGCGCAATGCCTTGAGCGTTTCGCTTACTTTCCCGACCTCGCACACAGCCATATGGATGTTGTTGCGCTGAAGCACGCCACCAGCTACATCCGAGGCGTTGTTGTTGCCAACACGTAGGCGCTTGATGGCTACGTCCTTATTGCCGAATGCCTGAAGAAATGCGAACGGGAATTCCGCTGGGTTAAACGGCTGGATCGCTAAGTCGGATACTGCTGATTCGATTTCTACTGCATTCATTGAACACTCTGGCAATCTGACGAGACACACCTTCTAGAGTGTTGACTCATAAGCAATACTTAGGGGCAAAAAAGAACTCCATCTTAGCATTCGAGTGCTTGAAAAACGACCCTTTTGATGCTCTGCTTTTACGTGGGGGCCACGGTTGGCATGACTGTAGGTGCAGCAAGGGGAATGGACAGCGCCAGCGCCAGCTTCAGAGCGCTTCCAAAGGCTCACTATCCAAAAAATTCTCGGACACATATCACCATGTTGGAGTCTGGCATATGCCAGGCTTTATGCCGTTTTTCATCCTTAATCAAAATCTCCGTTCACTTAAGACATTCCTGAGGACTCAGCATGCAACCAAATAATTCTCCGATTGAACATCTTGCCGCGTTTGCTATCGCCTTCGCGGCTGGGATCTTGTCCGCTGCAAGCTTGGCGGCGTACATTGCGCGAGTTCAACGAAACGCTGATCGTGGGCACCGCACACGGGCTGGACCCCAAGACAGTCTTTCATTTTCAAAACTGACAAGAAAGAGCATTGCCAAATGACATATCGATGCCCTAGTTGCCAGTCTGCTCGCGTTGAAACTAAGGACTACGCACGAAAGACAGGTTGCACCATTGGCACCATCGCTGGCGCCGCTGGGGGGCCTCAGGTGCTGCCGGTGGCGCTGAGGTTGGCGTGATTGCAGGTTTGACGATGGGGCCGCTAGGCAGCGTTTTTGGCGGCTTGGCGGGTGCTATTGTCGGCGCGCTCGTTGGCGGCGCTGTCGGCGGCACTGCTGGCGTACGCCTTGGTGAAATTATTGACGAAAATGTCCTCAAGAATTTCTTATGCCTGGCCTGTGAGAACAGGTTCAGCGGCACCGATGCTGCTGCATCGGACAACCCGTTTTTCGAACAATAACAACCTGCACTGCGCGTGCCAAAATGCGCGCCGGCTTTCATATCCGCTGTTGAAATCCCGTGACACGCAACGCCCGCAACATTGCGCCTCTCGTTCCCTCCCAACATCGCACCAACCTGGCTTGCTGTCTGCAAACGGCAGCTGAGCGGATACACGCAAATCAATCTGAAAAGGAAATATTCAATGGCACACCTTCTTGAACAAATGGCATACGTCGGTGAGACGCCCTGGCACGGCCTCGGTAATCAGCTCGAAGCCAACCAACCCATCGAATTTTGGGCAAAGCAGGCCGGTATGAACTGGCAAATTCGCGAGGCCCCCGTGCGCTTCATGACGGGAGGCGGTGGTTCGGATACGGCCGGATCATTCCCGGAAAGCAAAGTCCTATTCCGTTCCGACACGAACGCTCCGCTGTCCGTCGTGGGACATCGCTTCAAGGTAGTGCAGCCAAGCGAGATTTTGGAGTTCTACCGCGACCTAACCGAGGTTTCTGGCTTCGAACTTGAAACTGCTGGAGTTCTGAAAGGGGGGCGAAAAATATGGGCGCTTGCACGGACAGGGCAATCGTCAACGCTCGTGGGCAACGACGTGACCAATGCATACGTGTTGCTGGCTACTGCATGCGATGGCACGCTCGCGACCACAGCGCAGTTCACCAGTATCCGGGTCGTTTGCAACAACACGTTGGCCGTGGCACTCGGCGGTAGCACGGGCGCAGTGAAAGTTCCGCACAACACATCGTTCGATCCGCAATCGGTAAAGCGTCAACTTGGGATTTCAGTCGCTACTTGGGACTCGTTCATGTACCGGATGAAGGGCTTGAGCGAGCGGAAGGTGATGACACATGAAGCGGCGAACTACATTCATCGTGTCTTTTCCAATCTCGACAAGACAACTTCTCAGAACACCAACGAACGTGCAATGGCAAAGGTCATGACGCTGTTCGATGGGCACGGGAAAGGCGCGGCGCTGGCGTCGTCAAAAGGAACGGCGTTCGGCCTGCTTAACGCCGTCACCGAATTTGTTGATCACGAGCGGCGTGCAATGAGTTCCGATCACCGGTTGGAATCCGCGTGGTTCGGACAAGGTGCCGCACTGAAAGGAAAGGCACTTGAGCAGGCGATCACGATGATTGCCTGATATCCCCCGGCCTGAACTTTCGACGCATCAAGCAGTTGCTATGCGGCAAAGGGGCGTAAGGTTCCAGTGCCGACAGCCAGCGCTCACCAGAAGAGCCATATAGCCCAAGCCGTGGTCGAAAAAGGGCATCCTCGGGCTTCAAGCCGCAGGATTGCTCTTTTTTTGGCTTCACTGCCAGCCATTCTAAGTTGTTGGTGCCCCCCCATTCTCATAAGTCGCTGCCAAGCGCCACCACTTAGCTGGTGAGATTTCGCGTAGTTTCCAGATCGGCAAGATGTTATCCTCTATGGCAAATGGCTGAGTTCGGCCACAGCGGACGCTCAGGGATTTTTGAGACCTCCAATCTAAAAACAAGCTCAAAAAAAATCTAGGAAATACGTGGATCGATACGATATCAGTGAGCTTCTGACCAAGTCTCCACTGGAGGACGTAGTAAAACGACTCGGTATTGACGCTGAGAGGCGCGGCTCGCAGACCCTCGCACTTTGTCCGTTTCACCAAGACACACGGCCATCGCTGACTCTGTTTCGAGCTGATGGCACTTCCCCTGCGCACTTTCATTGTTTTGCTTGTGGTACCCATGGCACTGCCATTGACCTAGTTAAGCAGGTTGAGGGACTGGACTTCCTGCCAGCGGTGGCGTGGCTGGCCCAGCAATTCGGCGCCAAGCCTTTGCGCCTGAGTTCCGCTCGCCGGGACGAGCGAAAAGCTACTAGTGAAACCGCGCTGGACTTTGCGCTACGCACTTTTGATGCGCAACACGACGCCGAGCGATTCAAGTCCTGGTGCTTCGAACGTGATTTCAATGAGGGGTTTCTCTATCGCCAAGGGCTGCGTTGCATCACGCGTGGTGTCTTGGTTGAGGCCTTACAGAGTAAGGATTTAGGCGAACGTGTCGAGCTGCTTGATGGACTGGAGAACCTTGGTCTGATCAAACGCCTACGCTCCCGATCCTCGTCCATCCAATGGAAGCTAGATTTGCTCGATCAGTTTCAAGACTGCTTTCATGATGGACGCGTGGTCATCCCAATCCGTGGCGCCGATGCCAATAAGCCCGACGTAGGTGGTTTTGCGGGCCGCGCGCTACAGAATGTGCCCCCTGACGGGGTGGCGAAATACTTGCTAACGTCGGGCTTCGAAAAGAGCAGTCATCTTTTCAATGCGACAGATGCATTCAAGGCCGTCAAAGAGGCATTGAAAGGCAACCAACAGGCCACGCTTTATCTGGTTGAGGGCTTTCTAGATGCGCTACGACTTCTGGAGCTGGGTCAACCCGCAGTGGCGCTAATGGGCATCAGCCTGAGCAATCCGCAATTGGGTCTGCTGAAAGCGCTAGCAGAGAACGCGCCCGGAAACGGCGAATTGGTCTACAGCGTTTTTCTAGACAGCGACTCCGCCGGTTTCGGTGGTGCCAGCCGCTTGGTGCGTAGGCTGCTTGACCTCCAAGGCGTGGATCTGCGATGGGTGGGTCTGCCCTGGCGAACTGAGCCGGCGCTTGGCAAAGACCCCGATACCTGTCTGCGCAGCTTGGCCTCGTCCGAGCAAGCTACCGCTTGGTTGCGGAGCTTCGAACTGCCGGCCGAAGGGCTGCTTCTTGCAGCTGAACTGGGAAGTCAAGACGCATCAGAGCTTCAAGTATCCCGCTGGAGTCAATTAGCTGCGACCATCCGCGAAAGGGCTTTATTTAGAACTGCTCTCACCGTTAAGCGGCTCTACGGCCAACGCTTGCCTGACGTGCCTGCGAAAAGGCTCAGTGACAGCAAGTTGCCATGGGCGCAGCAGCTGCAGGGGATGCTGGCAGTATCCAATGATGCCAAGCCGTCCATACAACGCAGCTTGTACCTCGACGATGCCCTCCCACGCGCAGCATTGGCCAGAAGGCTTGCCTATCACGGCGCGCGTCGTGGGGAACTGCCTTGCGATGAGGAGGCTTGGCAGACTTTAAATAGTAATGAGTACCTGTTTGACCAGACAGCGTTGCACCGCCTGAGCGCCACTCTTCAGCAAAATTCGTGGCACCAGGCAGCACCCTTCGATGCTGTGCATCTGCCACGCAAGCTCACTGGGGACAAGAACGTACTGGACGATCCACGTCTAAAGGTGATGCCTCACCCGGCTGACCTGCACGCGCAGCAGTTGTTCCTCAATGAATTGCTCACCGAGCGGCATGATCGCTTAAGCGCCGGAGGACAGACGTTCTCGGCGTGCATTCCCGCCGTGCGCTGGTACGCATCTCGACAGGAGGTGGTGGTTACCGGCACTTATGAAGAGCTCAACGAGCCCGATCCTGAATGGGATGAGCCTAAAACCTTAAGCTTCGGCTATCAGATCGACATGGACGTTCTGGAAGGTGATAGGATCCCAACGGACCAGGGCATGTTCCGGCCGTTCGGGCAATGCTGGCGTGACTTCATGGCGAGCTTGACGGATCAGTGTCACGCCATCGGCCCCCGGGTGCATGTGCTGCGCCTGGACGCCAAGCGCTACTACGACTCTATCCAGCGTTACGTGGTGAGAGAGGAGTTACTTAAGCCGCTGTCAGCCGCATTGCGCAACCACAATCCGGAGGGCTTCGAGAGCATATTCGGTTTGGCGGCCGATTCGCCTGAACTGGATGGAGCACTGGAGCGCCTTCTGACCGGACTCATCTTTGGTTACGAATACCACGATCCCGAGATACTGGAGCGAACCCGATATAGCAAAGAGGCGGTCGGCATTCCTCAGGGACCCGTGCTGTCGGCCTACATTGGCACCATTGCGTTGTTCCCTGTGGACCATGCAGCTCGCAAGTTCATCCGCCGCACTCGCACCGAACAAACGGGCCCCGACAACAAGCGACGCCCGCGCGCCGGTTACGCGCGCTACGTGGACGATGTCGTGCTATTCGCCGAGAGCGAGGCGCTGCTGAAGGAGCTGCGCGAAGTGCTGCAAGCGAAGGCCGCTGAGCGTTCCATCGCTTTGATCCACAAGGGTGAACGCGTGCGCTCAGGCACTCCCATCCAGGTGATGCGTCAGCTCAACGACGGACGGGGCCTAGCGGCGTCAGTACCGGCTTGGGCTCACCCCATCGTGGGTGACGGCGAGGCCGACTGGAGCCTCGGGGACGACCTGCCGAAGGTTGATCGTCAGTGCGCCCTTCAGATGCTGCGAGACCCAGCGCTCATGGAGCGACCTGAGGACATTGCCAATCACGTGAAAGCGGCGATGACCGCGCCCGATCTGCGAGCCAATGACTTGGGCCTCTGTGCGCGCTGGCTATGGTGGTATGTGGCGGCGGTGCGCCAGCCGGTCGATCCCGAGGCCGCTTGGGCCTGCTTCCGTACGCTTTGGGACGACGTGTGTGAGAACCACGACTGGGCTGCAGCCTTCGCGAAACGTGGCTACGACATGCTCTTTGCGGTCGAAGGGCTAGACAGGCTGCTCGATCCCAACCCTTGGCAGGCGAACGGTCAGTTCCTGGCCGAAGTTGACAAGAACCGGAGCCACCGTATCGCTCTGGCCCGCTTGGTTTGCAAGGAGGACTTTTTCCGAAGCGCAAGGCCGGCCACTAACCGTGACCACGTAGCACGGCGGACGCGGCTGATAGCCCGCAAAGCTCGGCGTTTGGCTGGCGATGGGCCGGTGCCATCGGTCGTGACGCCGCAAAGCGAACGTAGGTTGACTGCCATCGAGTGGCTGTGTCTGGCAGGTACGGTTTTGATGAGCGCAGAGGGTGATCGACCGTTGGCTGCACTGCAAGACCGCGAACTTGTTCCACATGATGAGCTAGGGCTCGCGCATGGCGTCATTGAGCAGTTGAGGGAACACGACAGTGATGCAAGCGCTCGTGCCGAGGCTGGCCTGGCTATCGATTTTGTCGTGAGAAGCGCACCTCCCCAAGAGCGACTCAGCGTACTGTCAAAATTCCGCGGACTGCTTTCGAACCTCGGCAGTGACCAGAATCGGAAGCTGATTCCGCACCTGCCCGTCCTCAATCACCAGACCGCCTCGTTCTATGAGATCGACGCAGAACCGGAAACTGGCGGCAGATATCTGTACCGTTGCGGCCTGCGCAAGGCGACTCAAGACAGTCAAGAAGTGACGTCTCAATTCGTACAGGCGGCACTGCCTGCAGGGCCGTCGAGCGTCACTGAAACAACGCAAGTCCGTTTCGAGGCGGAAGGAATCCATGCCTCCACGGTTTGCTGGGGCAAGAGCCTGGCCCCTCAGGCGTGGAACGACTTGGCTCCACTGGTCAAAACGGGTCCAGAAGCCCGAATACATTTAGCGGCACGCCTGTTCCTAGCGCTTCTCTCCATGCACCAATTGCAGGGAGACGAGAAAGGGGAAACCACCTATGTTCCGTTCTTGCCTCAGTTATTCCGAGAAGGCGAGGGAGAGCATACGACGCTCCATCTGGTGGCCGACCCCGTCCCGCGCAATCTGTTGGGCGTAAGTGCTTGGTACCACGACCGCGATGAAAGAGTTCAGTCGGAGAACGTGCCGCTGGCTGATGCAGATCTTTGGCGTGTAGGTTGGGCTGTCGCCGATGTACTAGGTATCGCCGCTGATATGGCGGGTGAAACCGGCGCCCGCGACGAGCTACTCGACGAAAGCGAGGAGATTGATGACGAAGCGCATGCCAAGCAGGCACTGGAAGGCTATGTGCTGCGACAGCAACTGCGCAAGCTGCAGGGGAGCTACCTTTCCGGGGCGCCGACCGCCGTTGTAAGCGACACGGCCTTTTCGTTGCCGGGCACCGTGCAGCGGGCGTTGAAGTTGTTGCTGGACTTCCCTGCGGACCAAGGGTTGGACGCGCAGGTGCGCCACGCAATTCTGGTAGAGGCCGAGACCCGGGCCATGGCCATGCGGATGCAGGCGCGCAGCGGCGACGACTTGCGACACGTTCTGCATCGCACGATCCCAGATGCCTTGAATCGATTGCCACTATGGGCTCTGGAAGGACTTGAATTACGGCGTCTAACGAACCAATCAAGCGAATTGCGCCCAGATTTGGCACTGATGTTGGGCCTGTACCGAGCGATATATCCAGAAGAGGCGGAGACCAATATTCACGGGACGGCACCATCACTGCGCATGGCGCTGGCGTTGGCTACCGTCGGCGTAGGCCTGCGCGGCAGCGTGGCAGCGCTTTGGGGATACGCTGCTGATCTTGGATCGCGCCGCATGGAAGAAAGCCTAAGCCTGCCGACCAAATGGGCAATGCCCGATATGGCCCGCCTAGATCCGCAGGGCGATTACAAAGCCATCCGGAAACTGTTGTTCGATGACAACTGGCCGGAACTGAGCAAGGCCAGCCCTTGGAAATGGATGTTGGCCTTAATAGGTCTGTTGAATGCAAGCTTTGCACAGGCTTTCGATCTGCCGTCGTTGGAAGTGCTCTACAAAACTCTCAGTGCCTGGCAGACCACACCTGCACGGGGCGATGACACTGACCCCGCGCATGAGCCCTGGCCCTTCGACGCTTTGCCTAGATTTACGCTGCAGCAATGCGAAGACTTGATGCGGGCACTGCCAGCGGCGATGTGCGACCTTGATCGGAAGCGGGGTATGCGCTTGGTGTGCGTTCAAGGCCGGACGTTTGGTCGTAGCCGGGACACCAACGAGTTTACGGATGTTACCGGCGCCGGCTGGCAAATGAGCAAGCCGCAATACACTAGCCTTTACGCCAACTCGCTGGAAGAGCACCGTCCGTTTGACGGCAACCGGATACTCAAAGTCTGGACCGAGACACGCCGCATTGCTGACAATGATTTGCTGGCTGTACACACCCTAGACAACAAGCTGGGAAAATGGCTGCCATCTCAACCGGAGGCGGTCGAAGTGATTCCAGAAGGTTCGGTAGTTTCCTTGAAACCCGTTTGGTACGACGATTTTCCAGCGGTAATAGATGACGTAGCCGAAAACCCTGAAGTGCTGGCGGATTCGCAGCTAACGTCTGCAGAGGAGCAGCCTCCAGCCACTGAGAAAAATGGTTCACTGGACAATGAAGCCTCGAGCCAGTCTAGATTTGGTAGGACGAATGGTGTAGAAGCGGGCAAGACTGAATCAATTCCGTCAGCAGGTGGCAACGATTCGTCGATGCATATGGATCGCGCAGCCGGGGATTCGACGATGCCACTGCATCCCAAAGAAGAACTCGACGTATCCCAGCAAGTAAGTAAGTCGGACCACGAGAACTCAAACCTGGCCCTTCTCGATAGGTTGAGCGAATGGCAAAGTGAGTCGTGGAAAAATCGCCTTGGAGGAGAGAATAGCCACGATCAGGAAGCACGTATCAGTTCCCACTTTCGCGTCGCGTTATTCCAGTGCCGCGTAGAGGAAAGTTACAGTCATCCGATAGCCGAAGTCGGGTTAGGCGGTTTGCCTTTAGCCAAGTCGTCGCAAGAAGCACTCCGTGCCCATCTCGCGGACAAGGGCCAGCTCAAGGACTTGAGCAAGGCGACCCAGCGACATTCTGAGTTTCGTTGGCAAGATGAACGGCGAGTTATCTCGTGGCCCGAACATCGGCGCCGGACACTTTTACGCCAAGCGTTGAAGGCCTGCCGAGACCTCAAGGTGCAACTTCTGGTCTTGCCTGAGGTATCGGTACGACCGGATACGGTCGCGTGGTTGAAGGAGCAGCTTCGAAATTACCCTGGATTGGCCGTGCTGGCGGGCACCTACCGCCAGTTCGAGGAAGCCGACAGTAGCAATCACTTGACGGAGAAACTGACCCTGTTATGGCAGCCGGACAAGGCTTTGGAAGTGCCGTTTGGTCTAGAGGGCGACAGAGGAGTAATTGAACTGCAGCGCGGCAAGAAGTATCGCGCCGTCGCAGCTCACGAACTGTTCCGACCTGATGTCGGGACATTGGAACCGCTCTACACCGAAGATAAGGTGGTAGAGGCCTTACGCGGCATCCGAAGTCGCGCGAAAAAGGGAGAATGGTCACCGGACCAGCTGATTCCGTTGCTTGGGGGGTTGATCCACGGTCCCCAGAAGCTGCGTTACTGCATGGAACTGATTTGCTCCGAGCTATTCATGCTGACAAGTCCAGCTAACCGCTTGCCGCTAGAGCACGAATTGGCCAAGATGCTGCAACTGTTTGGAGGCAATCCTTCCGAAGCTAAGGACCTTGTCAACGCCGACATTAGCGCACTTGGCGAACTACTGACGTCCGCTCAGCGAAATCGTGAGCGGCGATCCGTGCTGCTAGTTCCTGCCTGTACAAGCCGCAGCAACGACTATTGGCATGCCGGCCAAGCCAGCGTCCTAGCATCCGGTACAGCTACTGTATTTTGCAATGCTGCAAACAAAAAGCTTAGCGTCGGAGGTAGTTGTTTTATCGGCATTGACTCGGTCAACCAGGTGAAACCTGACCACGCCGGAACCGTACGCCTGTTGACGCCTTACCACGGTTGGAGCAAGGGAATCCTACAGCCTGACTGCAAAGGGGCCCTCTCTGCAGCTGATCAAGCGTTAGTGGTAGTAGATCTCGATCCTGTCCACGTAGTTAGTGGCAAGCCTCGCCCACAATTGCTTCCCGAACCTATGTCGCTGGTAGCGTATCTACCTATTGTGGAAGTGATAGACAAGATTAAGAATGCTAAGGGACTGGAGAATGCGCTGAGCGAGCAATTGACGTCGGATGGGTGCAAGCTGTTGCGTGAGATATTGACGAATGAAGTTTTTCCCGAAGCATGCGGGCCATTGCACAAGCGCGACGAATTCGCGAACGCGTTCGCGAAGCTGCTTGACGATAAAGCGAACAACAGCTTGAGTCTTGAGACAGGTGGCGCGACAGTCGAAAAATTCAAGGATTTTTTCGGCGATCCAAGCGCCGTGCGCGAGCGCATAATGGCTTGGATCAGGGACCGTCATCAGCAGCCTGCACCAAAGGCAGGCGAGCGGGATCTGGAGCCAGTTTGGCTGGATTTTTTGATCGCGGATCTGACGTGGAGGCCTAGCGATGACCCGCCAAAAATCCGGGTCCCGAAGTGGCTTGGCGGATTGCCAGGTGCTTCCACCAAAACCTAAATCGACGTCGATTAATCTTCGCCGCTTCTGTGGCTATACTAGCGACCGTTATTGAAATGGCGGACGGCCTTCTGCTACTTTCGAAGATGACTCTAACCACCGTGCAGGTGCAGTACCGCAGCGGTGGCGGCAAAAAGTACCTCCAAATGCATGCTGGGATGGGAATCGTCAGCGGCGGAGTCGAGATGGATCGCGAACACCATTGGCACGACGCCTGCGCAGATGCACATGCCTCCGACCGTCGGCGGGAAAAATCGGCTGGTTGCATAATTTTCAATTATCATTAGGGAATAATTCCTTTTCGTCGCGCAATCAAAATGATGACTCCATTGCTGCTTGCTGGTCTTAGCGAAAGACACCCCGGCCTGACGAAGGCTATCGGCGACAGCTACGCCGAAGCCGCAGCGGTTTGCATGCATCGGCACCATGTGAGTCCGGCCGACCTGAGCGCTGTTGTTCGCGATCTCGCGACAGAATGTATTCTCCACTGGGACACGCCAACGAATGGAATCCTGCGGGCATATGCCAACGAGATCGATACAACTGAGCAGGGCGCATATGCGGTGTCGTTGGCCACAACTGAGGCGGTAGTCGGCTTGGTGGCGGTGAGCCGGGCGGAAACGATGACTGGGGCGGATTACTACGTTGCTCCAGTTGGCAGCAACCTAGAGGATCTCGAAACCTGCATTCGCCTCGAAGTCTCAGGCGTGAGCGCTGGCAGCGAGGCTGTCGTCCAAGCCAGATTGCGCCAAAAGGTGGCGCAGACGGCAAAGGGCAAGAGCAATTTGCCGGCGCTTGCCGCTGTCGTGGGGTTCAAGGAGCGTTTGATCGCCATCGCCAAGTTGGGAGACGAGCAATGAGCNNGGTCGCAATGGCACTCCAAAAGCGAGCGGCTCGCGTCTGAGGCGGAAATGGCGATGCGGCGCAACGAAACGTCAATCGCCGACGGTCTCTATCGGCAGTCAGCCGAAGCTGAGAATCAAGCCCTGATCGAGTTAGATCCCAGCAAGGTGCGCACGCTCGGAATAACCGCAGTGAGCGCTGCCTCGCTATGGTTCAAGGGTAAGGCATTTCAAAAAGCTGAACAGTTGTGCTATCTGATGTTGAGCCGGACAGACCTACCGGAATTTGCCACGGATCAGTTGCGCAACCTCGTGCAGGCCATTTGGACCGAGCACTCGAAACAGAGCGCCGGAGTGTCGTTTCTCCCTGGGCAGGTATATGTCTCGGTCAAGGGGGGCGAGGTCGTCACTGGCGGAGCTCCTCTCGATCTAATCGTTGACAAGGTCCAGGCCATTCAGTCGATTTTTTACAGGACAATTGAGGAGTCGAACGGCATGCCGCTCAGGCTGCGGGGTGGTCCCGTTCGGGAGTTGCAGGAGGCTTGCCGTCCGTGGATATTTCAAGCGCCACCGGGAAGCTACCAATTTAGCGTTGCAATTCAAGAGCCGACACAGTCGGACATGTTCAAGGCGACAGTCGATCCAAGCTCCATCGCTGAGCGCTTTCTTGCGGTCCTGCGAGCAGCTGTTTCGAGTGATCCAGCCCAGCTTTCGCTGCTGGTGCCTGACCAAGGATATCGGTCCACGTTCCTGAAGCTNNGGACAATAATCCTCTCGCATTGCAGCCCGAAAATCGCAAGGTGATCAATGCGACGCTGAAGTCAATGGTCACGCCTACCGCGCCCGAGATTGGCGTGACGGAGGTCGTCCTACATGGCATCCTGCGCGCCGTTAACCTCGACAAGGACTGGATCGAAGTTTCGGTTGATGGCACTTCTCACCACATCACAGGCGTTGCCGAGGCGCTGGACGATGTGATCGGGCCGATGGTAAATCGTCGTGTGGCGGTGCGGGCGCAGAGAGGCCTTGCACAAGGCTATCGTTTCGATGACATTGAGCTTGACGAATAGTCGCTGGCCAATGCTCCCTCGTACAGCCCATTCGCACTTGTTGCGACCTTAATGGCCAACGCGCTCAAGCAGGCAGTACTGCCGCGCAGCCTTGTTCTCGCGTTCTCGCTGAAGTACCGGTGCTGACCGGCCATCAACACTACGCATCAAAACATTCGAATCCCCATGACGTCCAGATCATGGGGATTTTTGCTATCTGACGCATCAACTTACAACAGGAAACCAGCAAGACCATGACGAACGTTATCACTGGGGCAGGGTCATGTGATCCGGCCCACCGTCCGTCAGAAAAACTATCAAATGGGCCACTAGCTCTAGGGCCTATTGATAATATCGCAACATCTAAATTCTATTGATAAAAAGGAATGACCATGATCACATATGGCTACGCCCGGACCTCGACCGTTGAACAGGTTGCCGGGCTTGCAGATCAAATCGCAAAACTCAAGCAGGCAGGTTGCTCGGATCAGTCGATTTACCAAGAGCAAATTAGCAGCGTCAAGATGGAGGAACGTGTTGAGTTCGTGAAGGTGCTCGCCGCGCTCAAGGCCGGCGACGTACTCGTATTTACCAGCCTGTCGCGTGCGGCGCGTTCGATGATCCACAT
>CXWL01017010.1_pt1 | contig 16178 bp, 15 predicted proteins | sample 590931 | NCBI WGS metagenome assembly CXWL01 (sample SAMEA3498368, study PRJEB10139) | groundwater metagenome | biome: water well; material: biofilm material | place: Germany | collected 2015-04-27 | reverse complement strand
TTTCAACGCTTCTTAGAATTTCAAGAACCACATGCTTTTTGGGAAGCATGCATATGGCATCATGCATTAATAACTCAGTGTCGACTTTAATAAAACCGCGCCGCTTTCCTATTACATTTTCAATGCCTATTTGTCCGTAGGTATCAATGATGACATTTGCCGAAGCGGCAGAATTATCTATGACAGTAACAGTGTTATGCTGATCGGAACGGAATAAAAGTTCATAAGCGACTAAATTTTGCTTGCTGTCAAGAATCGGTAACCTGCCAAGATAAACCTCCTTCATATATTCTCCTGTATCCTCAATCTATCTTGCACGCTTTTGTTTATCGTCTTGAATTAAACCAACTTGAGTTTTAGCATGCGCATCAATAGATACTGTAATAATTGAGATACTCTTTGGTGATTCTTAAGAGGGAAATTCTTCTGGAATCATCCTATTACAAGGATGAGCTGCCGATTTGATCAGTGCACAAAGATAACGACATTCATCAATAATATGCTCTTGTGACTTCTTGATGCCTACCGTATGGCATTGAAGACTTCTACTACTTGCAATTTAGCCACAGTCATCACTGACTCGATAATTTCAACCGACAAACCAAGGTAACTCCATGTTTTTAGTGCACGTTCAGGTATTGTCTCTTCGTGATTTATTTTCTGATTAGTACAGGGCTGAATATAGTTAGCGATATTGATTGCTGCGCAAAGCGTGTTGGCGTCATACTCATATTCCGCATCCTTCATGGGATCGAATTGGTGCTCAACCATTTTCCAAATATTAGGGGGTAATTTCCATTGCTTCAGAAGCTCGGCACCTAATTGTGCGTGAGTAAAGCCAAAAATCTTGCGTTCTGCAAGCATTGCAGCGTCCTCACCTTGATTCATGCACCCCAAGACTTTTGCAGATTCTTCCGGATACTGACTGAAGAGGATTAATCTCCCAACACCATGCAACAATCCAGCGATAAAGAAACGTTCTCTACTGTCAACACTCGATGCGAGTAAACGCGCAGTTACACCACAAGTGATGCTGTGATTCCAAAATGTATCCATGTCGACCAGATCGGATGAGATACCTTTAAATGTAGACGTTACTGATGTTGCTAAGACCAGATTACGCAGTTCCTTATGCCGAATTATGGAAATTGCTTTTAGAACTGTTTCTACTTTGCCGGAAAAACCAAAGTACGTGCTGTTCGCAAACTTCAATAATTTTGCTGTTAATGCCGGATCACTTGAAATCACCTGGTCCAATTCATAATTGGATGCGTCCCCTGAATCAATTAAATCGTTTATGCGAATCACAACATCCGGTAAGGAAAAAATTGAGCGAACATTCGTGGCTATCGTGCGAGGATCCATTTGAGTCTCAGTTAAGAAAATGTCAATTAGCGCTGGTCTTAATTTAATTGGATAGTAAAGGAATAAACATTTGGTTGTAACGATGGAATAGCTGTTTTCTTGCCCATCTGAATTCCATCGGAACGCTTCGCAAGCAAAACCAAAATGCTCCATGCGAAGATTAAACCAATATGTGCAGTAATGCGTTGACGATTAAGCGGAGAAAACTGTCTGATTTCGTGCAGTAGAGTGGTGCGGTTGCGGAGGATTCCTTCGGATAGGCTATTTGCCAGAGATAAGTGACTGATATTTAGCTAGTAGTTGTTCCTTGCTTTCAATCCTGTCAGGATTGGTAACAATACAATCTACGGGACATACTTCGATACATTGCGGTTCATTGTAGTGCCCAACACATTCCGTGCATAAGCTGGCATCTATCTTGTAAATTTCTTCACCCTGAGAAATAGCGCCATTAGGGCATTCGGGTTCACAAACATCACAGTTAATACATTCGTCAGTAATGATTAATGCCATTTAATTCTCTAAACTATTTTGTTATTTTTTCGCGTAGTTTTTTTGCCACCAGCGGGTGTACAAATGCATCCGCATTACCGCCCAATGATGCAATCTCACGCACGATGGTTGCTGAAATAAACATATATTGTTCTGATGGCGTCATGAATAAAGTTTCTACATCGGGATACATACTTCGATTCATCCCAGCCATCTGGAACTCATATTCAAAATCTGAAGCGGCGCGCAAACCGCGCAGAATTATTCGCGCGTTTTGTTGCTGCAAGAAATTCATCAATAAGCCAGAAAATGCCATAATTTTGACATTCGGGCAATCTGACAATACTTCGTGAGCCATTTCCACTCTTTCTTCTAAAGTAAAGAATGGCTTTTTACTGCTGCTTACGGCTATCGCTACGATGACTTGATCAAACAATCGTGAAGCGCGCCGGACAAGATCTTCGTGCCCACGGGTTATTGGGTCAAACGTACCGGGATAAATTACTTTATCCATTCAGTGCTAACTCCAGTAGCTGATAGTATACGGTGCCAGCTTTTGCGCTACGTTTTACATCCCACTGTTTATCCGGAATCCAGGCGCCTTTAGTCTCCATGTACACTAGCCCGCCTTTTCCCAGGTGTGATGGCAGTAACGGCAACAATTCGGGTAACAGCTCAAGACGATAAGGCGGGTCAAGAAAAATAACATCAAATCTCCGCACATCAGAATTCATAAAATTCAACGCGTTCATCATTTTCAGTTCAACCTGCGTGGCTTGCAATTTTTCCTTATTTTCGCGGAGTGCATTATAAATTCTAGAATCTGCATCGACCATAACCACTTGTGATGCGCCGCGAGACGCAGCTTCAAATCCCAACGCGCCGCTTCCAGCAAACAAATCAAGACAACTCAGACCTGTTAAATCCTGTCCCAGCCAATTAAACACTGTTTCACGTATTCTATCGGGGGTGGGTCTTAAATCAGGATTCGCCGGGAAAGTCAGCAAGCGGCTGCGCCACTGACCGCCAATGATACGGACTTTTCCTCTAACTAAAGCCATTGGATCAAGTTTTTACTCTATTGCTCCCACGACAACAGTGACCATTCCGTCAGGCTGAATTCGTCGCTGGAATGCTTGCCGGATTTGCTCGGTTGTTACTGCTTCAACTGCTACCAGATAATCCGTTAAATAAGTTAGTGGCAAATTATAAAAGCCAATCATGGAAAGAAAACTCAATATTTTGCTATTACTATCTATTCGAAGCGGGAAACCGCCAATAATATTTTGTTTAGCAGCCAATAACTCTTCCTCTGTTGGACCACTTGCAACAAATTCTTTAAGTACTTTCTGGGTTAATGCCAGCGCTTCTTCTGACTGCTCCTTTTTTGTTTGCAAGCCTATCTGAAAAGGCCCTTGTTCTTTATAGGGAGCAAAGAAGCTGTAAACACTATAAGCCAAACCGCGTTTTTGACGAACTTCTTCCATTAAACGTGAAACAAATCCCCCGCCCCCCAGTATATGATTTCCGGCTAGAAGGGGAAAATAATCTGGATCACTGCGACGCAGTCCAGGGTAGGCCGATTGAATGTGACTTTGCGTTGCCGGGTGAGGAATTCTTTTCGTTTCTGCGACGGGTATTGGTACTGCAGGAACTTCAGCTTTCAGTCCGCCGGAAGATAAGTTTTCAGTTAATCGTTCCGCAATTGCTGCGGCTTCAAGCCGCGTAACATCCCCAATGATCGCTATCACTGCGTTCCCGGCAACATAATAGGAGCGATAAAAAGTAAGCAAATCTTCCCGCTGTAATTTATTCAGTGTTTCAATTTCTCCCATCTCATTGAATCCGTAAGGATGGCTCCTATACAGCATTTTCATCAATTCGCGTTCGCCAATGTAATCTGGTTTGGTGCTTGATTCTTTAATGCTCGAAATTATTCTTGCCTTTTCACGCAACAATATCTCCTGCGGGAATTCCGGGGACTGAATAACGCGTGCAAATACGTCAAGGGCTTGCTTGCGTTCCCGCTCACTGCTCAAAGTACGCAAAGCTAATCCGGCACGATCGCGGTCAAAATTATTTTTAAGTTGCGCGCCGACATCAGCCAATGCTGTAGCAATTTGGTCTTCAGACAAGCCACTCGCGCCGAGACTGAGTAAATGCTGTACCAGATTGGCGCATCCTGATTTACTGGCTGTATCCATGGCACTGCCCGCAGCAAACTCTACATTGATATCCAGCATCGGTAAATCGTGATTTTCGACAAAATAAACCCGTGCGCCGGAGGATGTCTGCCAGTACTGGATCGGCAGTGAAGCCAATACCCATTGGGAATAAAAACTGAACAACACGATACAAATGAATCGCTTTATGTGCACTAAAGCCTCCTACAGCTCAATCATTTCAGTAATAAGACGCTGTGATTAACCACTATTGCGTAACCCGGCTGTTACACCATTAATTGTAAGGTGGATGGAACGCTTAACTTCTTCACTATCTTCCCCGGACCGGTAACGGCGCAGCAATTCCACCTGCAAATGGTTGAGCGGATCAATATAAGGGGTTCTGTTGCGAATACTCCGTGCTAGCGTTGGATTGTCTTGCAATAACTCGGTATGGCCGGTCACGGCAAACAGCCATTTTTGACTTCTTGTCCATTCATCTTTGATACGCCCAAAAATCTGCTCGCGCAATGCAACATCTTCGACTAATTCTGCATAGCGGGATGCAATACCCATATCAGTTTTAGTCAGCACCATGTCCATATTTGACAGTAATGTTTGCATGAAGGGCCAATTTTGATACATTTCCTGTAATAATTCCAATCCTTGCCCGGGTTGATCTTCACGATTTACAAAAGCTTCCACTGCATGACCAAAACCATACCAGCCCGGCAGCATCATACGGCTTAGACTCCAGCTGAATACCCAAGGAATAGCGCGCAGATCTTCAATGGCATCCGAATTCTTCCGCGATGGGGGCCGACTGCCGATGTGCAGTCCCGCCATTTCCCGGATAGGCGTTGATTCCAGGAAGAATTGCTTAAACCCGGGTGTTTCATACACCAAGTCACGGTAAGCCGCGAAAGAAACGGATGCCAGCATCTCCATAGCCGGATAATAGCGATCTGCATTTGCACCCAGTGAATCATGGCTCAATAGTGTAGCTTCCAAGGTTGCTGCCACCAGTGTTTCAAGATTCCGCCGCCCTATTTCAGGTTCAGCATATTTGCTGCTGATAACCTCGCCTTGTTCGGTTACGCGTATTTGCCCGTTAACACTGCCTGGCGGCTGCGCCAGGATACTTTGATAACTGGGTCCGCCCCCTCGGCCTACCGTACCGCCGCGGCCATGAAATAGGCGTAATTCAACTTGGTGTTTGGCAAAAACTTTGGTGAGCTCAATTTCGGCTTTATAAATCTCCCAATTCGACGTGATAAAGCCACCATCCTTGTTGCTGTCAGAGTAACCCAGCATAACTTCCTGTACGTTGCCACGTGAACTCAGCAGTTTGCGATAATAGGGCAGTGAAAATAACTGATCCATAATATTGCTACAACTGCGCAAATCAGAGATCGTTTCAAATAGCGGGATAATATTGAGGAAAAGCTGCGGATTTTCTCCGGCTTGCAACAAACCAACTTGCTGTAACAAGAATGCCACTTCTAGCACATTAATGATATCGGTTGTCATTGAAATGATGTAATTCGACATCGCTATACGCCCAAAGCGGCGATGAATTTTGGCGGCGCATTGTAAAATGCGCAGTTCGGATTGCGCCAGCTCGGAAAAATCAGCGTACGAGGCCAGTATCGAACGTGGCAGACTAATTTCTTTAAGTAGCCACTCAATGCGATCTTTTTCACTCAGTTGCGCATATCCTTTCCGCCCTGTGCTGTGCTCGAATAATTCACTGACGACCTGCTCATGGATCTTGCTATGCTGGCGCATATCCAGCGGTGCTAAATGGAAACCAAATACATCCACGGCACGGCTGAGATTACGTAATGCGCCACGTGCTATCCAAGATGATTTGTGTTGTTTGAGCGAATGGATGATGGCATTAAGGTCGTGCAAAAATTCAGTACTGCTCGCATAAGGTGCTCTAGTCTCTCCCGGCGTGTATTGCGTAACCTGATGACCTAGTTGATGCGCGGTCGCAACCAAACGTGCGGCTATACTGAGGAAAATACGCCGGTACGGTTCGTCAGACCGGTTAGGAATATCCGGTGCGGTAGCGGCCAGCTGCTTGACTTCATCGCTGACTTGTACCAATTGCTCGGTCAGACTCATAGAGCGGCCGATTTTCTGCACGGCATCAATATAAAAATCCAATGCCACCGACGACTGACGTTCTATCGCCCTTAACATGACATCATGTGTGACAAAAGGATTGCCGTCACGGTCGCCGCCAATCCAACTACCGATGCGTAAGAAAGATGTAACATAGGGAACATCTTTAACCAATCGGCGTTCGAGCAGGTCTTCAATTTTGGCATAGATGTAGGGGATCTCTGTCAAAAAAGTGTAGCTGTAATATGCCAAGCCATTTTCAATTTCATCATACACAGACAAGCGGGTGGGGCGTAACATGCGAGTCTGCCACAATATCTGAATGGTAGCGCGCAAGCCTTCTTCATTATGGCGCAATTCATTTGGCGTGAGTTCAGTACGCGCACGCTCTTTCAGCAAACGCTCAATGGTTAGCTGACAATCCAGGATACTTCTTCGCTGGACTTCTGTTGGATGGGCTGTCAGAACCGGTGATATCATCGCCTTGTTAAAAAAGTCGGCTAGGACTGTAATATCCTTCCTGCTTTCCAATACGCGTTCCAGTGCCAATGTAACACTTCCAGCCTGCGGCGGGGATCCCGCGCGAAGATGTGCGCGCCGGCGCCGGTTGTGATGAACATCCTCAGCAATATTGGATAGTAATGAAAAATAACTGAATGCACGAACAACAGGCAATGAATCTTTGTCACTCAACCGGTTAAGTAACGCATCAAGCTCATCCCTCGCCTTCAGATCTTGGTCTCGATGAAAACGAATCGCAGTCTGGCGTATATTCTCGACCAGTTCGAAGGCGCCATCTCCATCCTGCTCACGTAACGTATCACCTAACATCCGCCCTAGAAAACGAATATCTTCGCGCAATGGTAAGTCTTTATCATCCACCAATTTATTATTGGCAACATTATTCTCTGAATCAGCTGCGTTCATCGCATCACACACTCACTTAAAAATGAATCCGGCACGCACTTGCGACAAGCCAAGTCCGTGCCGGCCATGCTAGAATGATTATTATTAAGAATTTTTTGTAATTTTTTCATTTTATACTATTAATGCCCAATTCACTTTTATATCCCCAGAAAATCGTCATTGCATCACGTGAAAGCCTGCTCGCAATGTGGCAAGCAAAGTTTATTCAGAAATGTTTAGGCGAATTATACCCGCAAACTGAAGTCAGCATACTCGGCATGACAACGCGCGGCGATCAAATACTGGACCAGTCATTATCAAAAATAGGCGGGAAGGGTTTGTTCATCAAGGAACTGGAGCAAGCTTTAGAAGATGGGCGCGCCGATATCGCGGTGCATTCGATGAAAGATATGCCCATGAATGTGCCCGAGGGATTCAAGCTTGCTGCCATCACGGAACGGGAAGATCCTCGTGATGCTTTTGTTTCCAATCAATATGCTAATCTGGATACGCTGCCAGAAGGCAGTGTCGTGGGTACATCAAGCCTGCGGCGAGAAAGTCAATTGCGTGCTCGTTTTCCTTATCTTCAAGTACAGCCATTGCGCGGCAATGTGCAAACCCGGTTACGTAAACTCGATGAGGGGCAGTATGCTGCAATCATACTTGCTGCGGCTGGTTTAAAACGGCTTGGATTATCTGATCGCATCACAGCACTGCTGAATCCGGAGCAAAGCTTACCGGCGGTGGGGCAAGGTGCTTTGGGTATCGAATGCCGGGCTGATCGCATAGATTTGGTTGAGCTAATGCAACCTTTGCATCACCAGCCAACGGCCTTTTGTGTTGAAGCAGAACGAGCCTTAAGTCGCGTATTGGGAGGTAGTTGCCAGGTACCATTGGGAGCATTTGCTGAAATTATCGATGGCATACTCGAGTTACGTGGATTCGTTGCGCAACCCGATGGCAAACGCATTGTCAGTGGCGCATTGAATGGCGAACCTGAAACCGGTATCGCTATCGGGCAACAATTGGCTAAAAAGTTAATAACAGATGGCGCTGATGAAATCTTGGCAACACTGGTCCCTGCAGAAGGTTGGAAATAGCGTTGCTTGCAAATAAACAGTTAGACGGTATTAATATTCTGGTTACTCGTCCAATACATCAATCGGTTTTTTTGGCAGAAGGTATTCGCGCTATCGGTGGTAATCCAATTCTACTTCCGGTACTCGAAATAACTGATGTAAAAGATTTAAATCCATTTCTGGATCTAATTGGCCGCTTAGATGAATTCGATTGGGCGATATTCGTCAGTCCTAATGCTGTCAACAAAGCAATGCAGTTAATAGGCAAGCAACGTATATTGCCTTCTCATTTGAGATTTGCCGCTGTCGGAAAAGGCAGTGCAGATGCATTAAAGCATTATGGCATCAACGAAGTACTCGTTCCAGTCGAGCATTTTGATAGTGAAGCATTACTGCAGCAGGAGCAATTGCAAAACATGGCTGGCAAACGGGTTGTTATTTTTCGGGGTAACGGTGGCAGGGAGTTACTGGGAGACACGCTCATTCAGCGTGGCGCACTTCTCGAATACGCAGAATGTTACCAGCGCAGGAAGCCAGATATCGATACAACGTCACTAACTGCTGCTTGGTCGCAAGGCGAGATACACGCCGTGATTATCACGAGCAGCGAAGGATTGCATAATTTATTTGACATAATAGGCAAGCTTGGCCAACAATTACTGAAATCAACCCCAGTTTTTACAACTCATGAACGCATAGCCCGGACAGCGAAAGAACTGGGGCTGGGAAAAATCGTAAAAGCGACGTCTGCTGGAGATGAAGGTTTGTTGGAAAGCCTGCAAGCGTACTTTAAGGTAACCGGGAAATAGTACAATTTAGTAGAAAAAGCACGCGGGCCGCGGAATAAAGCTAAAGCGTTTATTACACCACTCGAACTAATCATGGCTGGTGTCTATGTAATTTGTGGTTCACATTAACAATGATCGCTCTACTGCAATGAGGAGAAAATATGAAACTAATACTCTGGCTATTGGCACTATTTGCTGCTGCTGTAGCTGTTACACTTGCGGCAAAAAACATGACGGGCCGTGCTCTGTTGGAGATGCCACCCTATCAAATAGAACTATCACTTGATCACTTTATTATTGGGGTAATTGCAGCATTTTTTATTTTCTACATTGTAGTCCGGATTATTCTGGGAATATTTGGATTCAGTCGACGGCATCGCCATAAAAAAACAGACGAAATGCTATTGTCTGGATTGAAAGCTTATTTTGAGGGCGATTTTGTTAAAGCCCAAAGAAATACAGCCATTGCATTAAAGTTAGCTGATTCATCGACGGCCCAAGCAATTTGCGCTGTCATTGCAGCTCGCTCGGCAAATAAGCTTGATGAAATCACAACGCGAGATCAATATCTGCGCACTGCACTCCATCAAGCACCCGATGAAAAATCGTTATGCCTTGCCACTAAAACTGAATTTCTATTGAATGATCGGCGTTACGAAGAAGCGCTTAAAACGTTGCAATCATTGTATGCGGATGGCGGTTTACAATCGACTGTTGTTTTACAACTGGAGCTGGAAGCGCAACAACAGGCTGGGAATTGGGATGCAGTCATTGAGTTAACTGAAATCCTTGCGAAACGTCAGTCAGCCAATAAAACGCTGGTAAGGGAATTAAAACATCACGCACAAATAGAAAATATTAGAAGCAAAGCTTCTGATTTACAGTTACTAAACCAGTATTGGCAGCACATATCACCTATGGAGAAAATGGATAGCAAACTTTCTGTTGCTGCTGCTCGGGCCTATATCTCATTAGGAAACTGCACGATTGCAAATCGGATTATAGAACAAAATGTTCCCATTACATGGGATAGCGAATTGATTGAACTCTATGCGGAATGTCTAGATTATCATGTTAATAGACAGATCGAGTGTGCTGAAGTTTGGCTTAAATCACAACCCAATAACGCGCAATTGTTATTGACACTCGGTAAACTTTGCACCTACTGCGAGCTTTGGGGTAAAGCGCAAAATTATTTGGAAGCCAGCTTGTCTGTTGAACCGGGGCATAAAGCGCATTTTGCTTTAGCTCAACTTAATGAGAAATTAGGTAAACACGAATTAGCTATGAATCATTATAACAAAGGGCTTGAATTGACACTTAAACAACTTAGTTAATGCAGCTAAGATTCCTGTACAACTTGGGGATTGCTGGTTGAAGGTGTAAATACATCCGAGAAAAAAGCATCTTTCGGTAAATCGCGAAGATTGGTAAAGTCGTGGTAGGCAGCTTTTACCATAGCCGGGGCGCCACAGGCATATACCTGATGTTTTATCAAACTGCGATAATCTTGCATGACAGCTTCATGTACCAAACCTATCCTCCCTTCCCAGTTGTCGGTTGGTAAGGGTTCAGACAGCACAGGGACAAAAGTGAAATTCTTGTGCTGTTGTTGCCACTTATCTGCTAAATCCGCTAAATATAGATCAGCTCTTTTGCGAGCACCCCAGTAGAGTGTCATTCTCATTTTTTTGTTTCGACTGTTCTCTTGATGAAAAATATGTTCAAGAATACTTTTGATTGGCGCAAACCCTGTGCCGCTAGCCAGAAAGATAATGGAAGTATCCTCGGGTGCATCGCGTAAAAAGAATGATCCTAGAGGTCCTGTGAAGCGGAGAATATCTTTGACTCTCATGTGTGTAAAAACATGTTCAGTAAATGCGCCTCCAGGATAATTACGTGCATGCAATTGTAAAAACTCATCATCATGAGGTGCATTTGCTAAAGAAAAACTCCGGCGTTTTCCATCTTTGAGCAAGATATCGATATATTGACCTGCTAAAAACTGCAAACGCTGATTAGTAGGAAGTTTTAGAGAAATAATCATCACATCAGGAGCGACAAGCTCAAGATTATGTACACGGCACGGTAATGTTTTAATTTCAATATCCTTAGTGGCACCGATTTCATGACATTCAATAACCAGATCGGTTAATGGAGAAGCACAACAAAATAATGCTTTACCGGCTTGTTTTTCGTCTTCAGTTAAGGCTTCTTCACTAGGGTGGCCATAGTCTACTGCTCCTTGTATGATTGTTCCTTTACAAATCCCACAGGAACCATTGCGACAGCCATAAGGCAGCGAGAAACCTTCACGGAGGGCTGCTTCAAGAATTGTTTCTCCTGACTCTACTTTTAGAGCATGATCGCTGGGTTTAATAATGATTTGATACGACATCGAGTGGCGGGCAAATAGAAGTTTATAATTAAAAATAAATAGCTGATATGAAAAAAACACTATTAATTGTTGGTTGCGGTGATATTGCCTTACGAGCAGTGCCACTATTACAAATGCATTATCGAATTCTCGGTTTATATCGTAATTTGGATAACGCTGACCATTTAAGGTTACATGGTATTATCCCAATTTACGGAAATCTTGATCTCCCGAGAAGTCTTGAGAAACTCGCTGGGATTGCACAATTAGTTCTTCATTTGGCTCCACCGCCCAGCCAAGGATTATACGATCGCAGGACTACGCATCTGCTATCAGCATTAACCAGACGAACAAAAAAACACACGTTAATTTTACCACAACGACTCATTTATATCAGTACCAGCGGGGTTTATGGCGATTGCCACGGGGAGTTAATAGACGAAACGTACCCAGTTCACCCGGAAAACGGTCGAGCAATACGGCGCATCGATGCTGAAAGACAGATACGTAATTGGGGAAAGCGGAATTATATTCCTGTTTCCATTTTACGCGTACCGGGGATTTATGCAGAAAACAGATTGCCACTAACACGCTTACGAGAAGGTCATCCGGCATTATTGGATACTGAAGACGGTTATACCAATCATATACATGCGGATGATCTGGCTCGAATAATTTATGCTGCCTTGCAACATGCAAAGCCAAATAGAATCTACCATACCTGCGATGACTCGCATCTGAAAATGGGAGAATACTTTGATTTGGTTGCGGATCATTTTGGTTTGCCGCGCCCCCCTCGTATCACCCGCAATCAAGCTCAAGAACAGATATCGCCTACGATGCTATCTTTCATGAAAGAGTCCAGACGGCTTAATAATCTAAGAATGAAAAAAGAGTTGCATGTTAGCTTGTTGTACCCAACAGTTTATGATGGCATTAAAGCTGTACATACAGAGAGCCCATAAAATCTATGATTGAGCGATGCTATTGAAATAGCGCTAAGTAATACAAGAAACTATGCCGTTACTACCGCACAAGCTCAAAATAATCTTTTGCGCTTTGTTGTCAATGATGGTGGCGGAATTTGAGTTTTTGCAATGTTTTTCTAGTATCCATTTCTTGGTTACTCTCAGTTTTTTAGGAGCTAATTATGGCAACTGTGACAGCGCACACAGAAAATAAAATAAAAGAAATTAATTATTCGTGGGAAGGAAAGGACCGAGCTGGTAAACAGATTAAAGGTGAAATGCGCGCTGCTGGGACGGTCATTGTTACTTCTACGTTACGCCGCCAGGGTATCAAAGTTACAAAAATAAAGAAAACTCAGGCTGGTGGCAAAATTACTGATAAGGATATTACGTTATTTACCCGTCAGCTGGCTACCATGATGAAATCTGGTGTCCCGTTGCTACAAGCCTTCGATATAGTGGGCAGAGGGCACAGCAACCGGGCCTTGAGTAAACTACTATTGGATATTAAAGCCGATGTAGAAACTGGTAGTAATTTGACTGATGCATTTCGCAAATACCCGCTTTACTTCGATGCATTATATTGTAATCTAGTGGGAGCGGGGGAAGCTGCCGGTATTCTGGACCATATTTTAGATCGTTTAGCAACCTACAAAGAAAAAATTCAAGCCATCAAGGGAAAAATTAAATCAGCACTTTTTTACCCTATTTCAATTATCGTGGTTGCTTTTGTTATTACTGCGGTCATCATGATTTTTGTAATCCCTGCCTTTAAAGATCTATTCGAAGGATTTGGCGCTGAATTGCCCGCGCCAACGCTTCTTGTAATGACCATTTCAAATTTCTTCGTCGCTTATTGGTGGGCCATTTTAGGTATTCTGGGTGGTGGAATTTATGCTTTTTTGTATACTTGGAAGCGTTCGATCTCAATGCAACGTGTTATGGATCGTTTTGCACTTAAGCTGCCTATCTTTGGAGAAGTAATGCGTAAAGCCACGATTGCACGCTGGTCACGTACGCTTTCAACTATGTTTGCTGCAGGTGTTCCTCTGGTAGAGTCATTGGATTCTGTGGCGGGTGCGGCAGGGAATCATATTTATTTTGAAGCCACAAAGAACATACAAATTGAAGTCAGTACAGGCAATAGTTTGACGTCTTCCATGGCCGGCACCAATGTATTTCCGAATATGGTGATTCAAATGGTCGCCATCGGTGAAGAGGCCGGTTCACTTGATTCCATGTTAAGTAAAATTGCTGACTTCTACGAAGCAGAAGTCGATGATGCAGTTGCTGCACTGTCAAGCTTGATGGAACCAATCATCATGGTTGTATTGGGAACACTAATTGGTGGTATGGTTATTGCGATGTATTTGCCCATCTTTAAAATGGGTATGGTTGTTAATTAAATGCGACTCCTAGAATCCTTCTATTACATAAAATAACCATGTCATTCCAATCTATGCTGCAAGATATGCCTGCTTTCTTTGTTTCATTTGTCGCAATAATCGGATTAATGATCGGCAGTTTTCTAAACGTAGTGATATATCGTCTGCCTGAAATGATGAAAAGAAATTGGCTGCAGCAATGCGCGGAGCTGCATGGTGAAGCGAACAAAGCATTGCCGACATTTAACTTGATTATCCCGCGCTCAGAATGTATCCATTGCAAACATAAAATAACTGCATGGGAAAATATTCCTATTGTTAGTTATTTTTTTCTACATGGGCTTTGCTCTCAGTGTCATGCAAGGATTTCACTGCGCTATCCTATTGTAGAAGCAGTAACAGCCCTTCTGAGCGGTTTTGTTGCCTGGTACTATGGTTATGGTGTGATAACCATTGCGGTATTGATTTTTGTGTGGGCACTCATAACCCTTGCTGTCATTGATTTGAATACGCAATTGCTGCCGGATGATATAACGTTACCACTATTATGGGTGGGCTTACTGGTTAATATGAACGACGGTTTTACTGATATTCAATCTGCGGTTATTGGCGCTGTAGCAGGCTATCTTTCCTTGTGGTCAATTTACTGGTGCTTTAAACTTCTAACGGGTAAAGAAGGTATGGGCTATGGCGATTTTAAATTGCTGTCTGCCATTGGCGCGTGGCTTGGTTGGAGCATGCTTCCGCTGGTCATCCTGTTTTCATCGCTGGTGGGTGCGATTGCCGGTATTGGGTTAATGTTAGCAGCTAGACTCAATAAGAACATTCCCATTCCATTCGGTCCTTATCTGGTTGGCGGGGCATTTATTGCTCTATTTTGGGGAGAAAAGCTAAATCATGCTTACTATGGTTTATTCTGATCAATGACTTTTATCGTTGGATTGACCGGAGGGATTGGTTGTGGAAAATCCAGTACCAGTCAGTTTTTTTTAGATTTAGGTATTGACGTTGTGGACACCGATGTAATTGCTCGAAATTTAACCCAGCCTCATGGCTTAGCCATTAACCCAATTCGTAATGCCTTCCAAGATAGTATGATTGCAGCAGATGGTTCTTTGGATAGGGAAAAAATGCGTAACCTGATTTTTTCGGATAATGATTCACGGTTCAAGCTCGAAAAGATTCTACACCCCCTCATTCTTAAAGAAACTATTCAGAAAATTGCACAAACCAAGTCTTCCTACATCATAATTGTCGTTCCCTTGTTATTTGAAACGAATGATTATGACAATATTATTCAACGTATTCTGATTGTCGATTGTGAGGAGCAGCAGCAAATTTCACGTACCATCGCGCGCAGTAATTTGTCTGAGCAACAGGTACGAGCGATTATGGCAACACAGATTTCGCGAAAAGCGCGCTTACAAAAAGCTGATGATGTTATTATTAATAATCAGGATATTGATTACCTGAAAGCACGGGTAATTCAGCTGCACATTAAGTATCTTAATCTTGCAGAGAGTAAACTGGATGCTAGGATATAACGAGTAAGAAATTATTTGGGAAATTTAATTTTTTTGTGAAATAATCTTATCTAAGGCAAGATTCTAATATCTCTAATCTTTCTTGTGGATGCATAGCTATTGTGATTTGTTACGAACACCCGCTTAATGAACGTATCCGTACTCTTCTGCGACTTGAGGATTTATTCAATAAAATTGATTTTTTTTCAATTAAAGATACCGCTACTGAGCATCATGCCTCGCTCATCGCACTATTTGAAGTCCTTGAAATTACCAGTCGCGCAGATATTAAATCAGATTTATTACAAGAACTTGAACGACAAAAGCAGATACTGGAGATGTTACGCAGGAATCCGGATGTTTCTGAGGTAGCGCTCGATATTGTGCTCAATGACATAAAAAACACCTTCCGGGAAATGCTGGATTTTCCCGGCAAGGTTGGAGAGCATTTGCGGGAGAACGAATGGCTAATGGCAATCAAGCAGAGAATTGGGATACCGGGCGGTTGCTGTGTATTTGATTTACCATCTTATCATTATTGGTTGAACTTGGACCCCGTTCACCGGCATAAAGATTTTAACGAATGGCTAACACCATTTCAACCCATACGCAATGCATTTGGGATTGTGCTTCACTTATTGAGAAAGAGTGGCAGAACTTTGCAAGTTGTCGCAAATCAAGGTATTTTCCAGCAAACAGGTTCGGAATATTCGGCACATATGCTGAGATTGAACTTAAGTGACCAACTGCCTTGTGTGCCTGAAATCAGCGCTAATAAATATGCTCTGAATATCCGCTTCATTCCCACGCAATCGGGTCAAAGAAACAAAGTTTACGAAGGTGATGTTACATTCGAACTCACCTTCTGTAATCTCTAGAAGGCAGTTAAAAAAAGATCTTCGTTGCTGTTGCGGTGTTAAGGAAGCTCTGATTAAGTTAATTAGAGCTTACTCAGAAATTCAGCGATCAGATATGCGCTGCCAAGTAAGAATTCCGGTTTGAG
>CXWL01119438.1_pt1 | contig 16189 bp, 13 predicted proteins | sample 590931 | NCBI WGS metagenome assembly CXWL01 (sample SAMEA3498368, study PRJEB10139) | groundwater metagenome | biome: water well; material: biofilm material | place: Germany | collected 2015-04-27 | reverse complement strand
TTAAAATCAACCTCAGACGCGGGATCGGAGCGCCCATACCGCGAAGCGGTTTAGTCCTTTGGCCGGTTGCGGCCATTGTAGTTCATATGCATATTCGTCTGCTTAGGCCGACAAACGGCCATGTCAATGTGTTGCCCTATCTCCCAAAATCTCTTTCAAGCGTTTGTCACGACCGCAATTCCAGCGATAAGTCTTGTAGCGAATGGGATTCTGTTTGTAGTAATCCTGATGGTGGCTTTCGTCGCCTTTAATGGGGTAAAAGGTGGATGCATCCAGAATTGGCGTCACAATTTTTTTAGCAGGAAATTGCTCTCCCACTTTTCTTTTGGATTGCTCGGCTATTTTTCTCTCTTTTTCGTTTGCCACAAAAATTGCACTCAAATAGCTATGGCCCTTGTCACAGAACTGCCCTTCATCGTCGAACGGGTCGATGTTTACCCAGTAATGCTCCAGCAGTTTTTCATAACCGATCTTGTTGGGGTCATAGGTGATTTCAACGGCTTCATAGTGTCCTTGATGGTTGCCGTAATAGGTGGGATTTTTCAGGGTTCCCCCGGTAAACCCGGAGATGACATCGGTTACACCCGCAAGTTTTTCAAAATCCGATTCCATGCACCAGAAACATCCACCGGCCAGCACGGCCTTGTCTGCCGCAGCATTGGATGCATGGAACAGCAAGCCTGTTAACAGGAATAGCACCAATTTATATTTCATGATTTTTTCCTTTCAATGTGGCCGAGTAAGGAATGGCGGTGGCGCTGCCAGCGCAGTCATTACAATTGCTTAAGTTTCCAGCTTCCTGATTCTTTGAATGAACTCTTCGACATTATCAAACTTGCCCAATTCTTCTGCGGTTATAACAGGCTTGATCGTTTCCTCATTCTCCAAGACAACAGGGTAATCAAATGTCAGCTTATATTTTTCTTCAAACTCATCCTTGTGCAAGAATTCCAATTCAAGTTTTGTAGATGCCTTGAATTCTGACCAAGCCTTTTTCTCCGATAGCGCGCCATGTGTTATTGCGCATAGAGAACATTGATAAGTCTCCGGCTTGATAATCTTATGCGCGATATCGAATAGGGCGTTCAGCTTCCCGCTTTCTGCGTTATATACAAAGATTAGTTTCATCACTTGCTCCGACCTTTCATCAGCGCTTGATTGGCATGGGGAAATCAGACACACATGCTTATGCGGATACTGAATTTCGTGTTCCAGCGAATTAAAGGGTCGTGGTCGAATTAAATTACCACGCTTTGGATAATCTCACCATCGGGTATGTGAACAGTTGCGACGCTGGCCTTTAGCCTATGTGGTATCTTGGGCACTATGTGCCCCATGCCGACTCCTGCGGTTGTCGGCATGAAGGGCTCGAAACGTGCAAATGCTATCTGTTTGCCATATCGGAGATGCTTGGTTCATGAAGGAGAAATTTATGGCTACTCAACTTGATGTTTCAACACTGAATCTGCAGGATGCGCTTGACATGGCTTTGCTAATCGAAAAGGAAGCAGAAGAACGCTATCGTGTGTTTGCGGAGACAATCGGAGAGCGATACCCACACGATGCGGCCGCTTTCTTTAAGATGATGGCAAAAAACGAGCATAAACATTGTGTTCAACTGGCTGAACAAAGACGCTCGCTCTTCGGCAACGCCCCTTCGCGCATCACAGGGGCCATGTTGGGGTCAAACATCGAGGCCCCTGAGCTTGAGAAAGCGGTGCGCTTCATGTCTCCTCGTCGCGCCCTGGAGGTGGCACTGGAGTCTGAAATAAAGGCCTACGAATTTTATGACCGGATTTTGGCTAGTGCACAAACCACTCTGGAGCCAGAGGTTCAAAATCTGATCAAGGAACTGCGGGATGAAGAAGTAGAACACCAGAGGCTACTGAATGAAATGAAGGTCAAGTATCCAGACACAGCGGATACAGACTATGACCCGGATATCGACGGGCTTTCTTCATACCACGAAATTACTTGATAACTTTAGATGGCCTGAACGCCTGCTTAAGCAAACAGACACTCCATACTGGCGTTTCAAACCAATGCGCAATGGCCGTGATAGACCCTGCGGGCCGTCTTTTGTGGGTCGGTTGCTGCCTTTCGTGAACGTCCGCTGTCTGGCAGCGGGGCGGTAAGACTGTTCGACAAATGCACTGAAAAAGGTGCCCTCAAGCCAGCCTGATTTTCGCTTGACCTTGGCTAACCAAACTTATTCTCCAGTTGAAGCCCGCCCGGAAATTTCCGCAATACCCGGCAAAAATACTTCCGTGACCAGCAGCGGCGCGCCGTGCAGCGTGAACAGCGAGCGCCGTGCCCACAAACGCGCGGGCGCGATATCCAGCGCGGCGGCCGCGCGGCAGTAAAGGGTGTGCTGCGGTTTGAGCAGCTTGTAGCGCAGCGGGGCGCGTTCCACCAGCGGGTGGGCGAACAGCAGCGCCCCGAGCGGGCGGTTGCCGAGGTTTTGCAAGGCGTGCCATGCACCGCGCAAATGGTGCGCCCCGGCCACGCTGTGCGCGAATACCACCGGCACGCCGTCGGCATACAGCAGCACTTCGCGGGTGTAGATTTTTTGCCGGGATGGCAGGCCGAGCAGCGCGGTCTCGTCGCGGTCGGCCAGCGCCAGATGGCTGCATATATTGCGCACGCTGAATGCCGAGCAGCGTTGCTGGATGCGCCGGGTCAGCGAACCGTGATCGCGCAGCCAGGGCGCATAACCGGCGGCGTTGGCGGGCAGGAGTTTTTTCCAGTAATCGTCATGCATGGAGGTAATCATGCCTGTTAGCCATCCAGCGCTGCAAGTGCGCGCGCGCCTCCTCCGGAAAATCGCGCAGCATTTCATCGGCGGTGGCGCGCGCGCGGTCGAGCAGGGCCGCATCTGCGCTCACGTCGGCGAAGCGCAGCATCGGCACGCCGCTCTGGCGCGCGCCGAGCAGCTCGCCGGGGCCGCGCAGGTGCAGATCGTGCCGTGCGATCTCGAACCCGTCGCTGTTTTCGTAAATGATTTTCAGGCGCGCGCGCGCCAGCTCCGACAGCGGCTGCCGGTACAGCAGGATGCACAAGCTCTGCGCCGCACCGCGCCCGACGCGGCCGCGCAACTGGTGCAGTTGCGCCAGCCCCATGCGTTCGGCGTGCTCGATCACCATCAGGCTGGCGTTGGGCACATCCACGCCGACTTCGATCACCGTGGTGGCCACCAGCAACTGCACTTCGCCCGCCTTGAATGCCGCCATCACGCGGGTTTTTTCGGCGTTGTCCAGCCTGCCATGCACCAGGCCGACAGCGAGCTCCGGAAAGGCGGCGCAAAGCGCCTGGTGCGTTTCGATGGCGTTCTGCAACTCCTGCTCCAGCGCATCCGATTCTTCGATCAGCGGGCACACCCAGTAGGCTTGACGCCCTTCGCGGCACGCGGCGCGGACGCGAGCGAACACTTCGTCGCGGCGCGCGTCGGCGACCAGCTTGGTGATGGACGGTGTGCGGCCAGGCGGCAGCTCGTCTATGACCGAAACATCCAGATCGGCGTAGTAGCTCATCGCCAGCGTGCGCGGAATGGGGGTGGCGCTCATCATGAGCTGGTGGGGTTCGGCGCCCTTACCGCGCAGGGCAAGCCGTTGCTGCACGCCGAACTTGTGCTGCTCGTCCACAATGACCAGGCCCAGTTTGCCGAATTCAACCTGCTCTTGAAACAGCGCATGGGTGCCGATGGCCAGTTGCGTTTCGCCCCGCGCAATGCGCTCGACAGCCGACTGTTTGTCCTTTTTTTTCAGGCTGCCGGACAGCCACGCCGGGGTGATGCCCAGCGGTGCCAGCCAGTCCAGCAGCTTGAGGTAATGCTGCTCGGCAAGGAGTTCGGTAGGCGACATCAGTGCCACCTGATAGCCGTTCTCTGCGGCCTGCAAGGCGGCCAGCGCGGCAACCACGGTTTTGCCGCTGCCGACATCACCTTGCAGCAGCCGCTGCATCGGGTGCGGTTGTTCGAGGTCGCGGCTGATCTCGGCATACGTTTTCTGCTGCGCGCCGGTCAGCGCGAACGGCAGGCTCTTTAGCAACTGCATGGTGAGGCGGTGCTGCGGCGCGAGCCGGGGGGCGGCGCGCTTGCCGCGCTCGCGGTGGTGGATGCGCATGGATAATTGCTGCGCCAGCAGCTCGTCGAATTTGATGCGCAACCAGGCCGGGTGAGCGCGCTCTTCCAGCGAGCTTGCCGACACATCCGGTGGCGGGTTATGCAACAGCTTCACGCTGTCAGCAAAATTGGTCAGCTTCATTTTTTGCAACAGCGCCTCCGGCAAGGTGTCATCCAGCGGCAGCTTCTCCAGCGCGTCGGCGATCAGCTTGCGCAGCACCGTTTGCGACAGCCCTGCGGTGGTCGGATAAACCGGCGTGAGGCTCTGCGGCAACGGCGTGTCATCGCCGGCGGCGCGGCATTTCGGATGCACCATTTCCAGCCCGTAGTAGCCGGTGCGCACCTCGCCGATGGCGCGTATCTGCCTGCCTTCCGCAAGCTGTTTCTGCTGGCTGGGGTAAAAGTTCAGGAAACGCAGGTACAGCTCGCCGCCGCTATCCTGCAGGCGGCAAACCAGGGTGCGGCGCGGACGGAAAACCACCTCGCTGTGCGCGACGACGCCCTGCACCTGCGTGCTCATGCCGGGCTGTACCGCAGAAATCGGCATAAGCCGGGTCTCGTCCTCATAGCGCAGCGGCAGGTGCAGCAGCAGGTCGGCGCGGTGATGGATGCCGAGCTTAGCAAGCTTGGTCAAAGTGGCAGGCGGGATTTTGGCGGGGGCGGTCAATTCGATAAGGGCGGAGTGTTTGACCGTGCTTTGCGCGGTGAAAAACTATGAGGCCAGCCCACCGCTCAATCCTGTATGCACAGCACGCCGTCCATTTCCACCAGCGCCCCGCGCGGCAACGCCAGAACGCCTACCGCCGCGCGCGCCGGATAGGGCTGGTGAAAATAGGTCGCCATGATTTCGTTCACTTTGGCGAAGTGGGCCAGATCGGTGAGATAGACATTGAGCTTGACCACGTCGTTCAGGCTGCCCCCTGCGGCGGTAGCCACAGCGCGCAAATTCTGGAGCACGCGGTGGATTTGCGCTTCGATGCCCTCCACCATCTGCATGGTGCCGGGGTCCAGCCCGATCTGGCCAGAGAGATAGACCGTGTCATCCACGCGAATGGCTTGCGAGTAGGTGCCGATGGCGGCGGGCGCATCGGGGGTTTGAATCATGGTTTTATTGGACATGGCCTATCTCCTTTGTTTGTCGCATACAGGGAGCCTCTATAAATCCAAACTACGTCGCGATACTGCGTTACTCAGAAAATTTTAACGCTTACATATCAAACATATGCGGCACGCTAAAATTTTCTTCGCGCCTTGTCTCGCTTAGTATTTTGAATTTATAGAGGCTCCCCACAGGTTTGGCAAATTTTATCTCGATTCCCTGCCGCTATGAAAGGCGCAGCGGGAACCGCGCCAGCACCCGGTAGTTTGCGCCACTTTCGTCCGGCGCCGACTGCACCAGGGCAAAATTATTGATCTGCCACATCACTTCGTGCATTTCGGGTAGCGGGCCATCGCTCCATTCCGCATTGCGCAACAGCGTGGCGTGCGGCTGGTACGGGCGCTTGTCGAATTCAAACCGGTGCGCGGCCAGGCGCTGTTCCAGATTATGCGCCAGGTGCGCCAGTGGCGGCGCCACGCTGCCGGGTGCGGCGTACACGATGCGGTTGTGCCGCCAGTAGCGCGCCTCGGCGAACAGCAACCGGAACGCTTCCCCGCCCGCTTCCTGCGCCGCCAGCTTCAAGGCCGCCAGGCGATATGGCTCGACATTGCCGATGAATACCAGCGTATTGTGCAAGGTGTCGGCGCGGGTGGCGCGCCCGCCGCAGAGCTTGTGCAAGGCGGGCTGCCATGCGGACAGGGCGGCGCGCTCGGCATCTGTCGGCCACAGCGCAAAAAACACCCGCACGCTCCTGTTCGTTTCGGCAACCATAGCCGCGCAGCTTACCATTCCGCCCGCTTCCGCATACCCACGCTCGCTTCCAGGTCGAGCGTAAGCGCGCGATGCGGTAAAATGCGCCACCTTGCACGCACCAGCCAGCGACACATGACCACCCGTTTGCGCGAAATCCCCTATAACTACACCTCGTTTTCCGACCGCGAGATCGTCATCCGCATTCTCGGTGGCGAGGCCTGGGACATCGTCAACAGCCTGCGAGGAGAGCGCCGCACCGGGCGCTCCGCACGCATGTTGTACGAAGTGCTGGGCGACATCTGGGTAGTGCTGCGCAACCCGTATTTGCAGGATGACCTGCTGGGCAACCCAAAAAGGCGCGGCGCACTGGTCGGGGCATTGCGCCACCGCCTGCACGATATCGAGCAGCGCCGCCAGAGCAACGAGGGGGTGAAGCGCCTGCTGGAACTGGCGCACCACGCGGTCAACGAGTTCTCCGCCGAGTTCGAGCGCACCGCGCAGTTGCGCCGCCGCACGCTGCGGGTGCTGGGGCGCCTCACGCGCCGCGACAACATCCAGTTTGACGGCATGGCGCGCGTCTCGCACGTGACGGACGCCACCGATTGGCGCGTGGAATACCCGTTCGTGGTGCTGCACCCGGATACCGAGGAAGAAGTTGTGTCGCTGGTGCGCGCCTGCATCGAGCTTGAGCTGACCATCATCCCGCGCGGCGGCGGCACCGGTTACACCGGCGGCGCGGTGCCGCTGGACAAGCGCTCTGCCGTCATCAACACGGAAAAACTGGACGCGCTTTCTGCCGTGGAGCCGCTGCAGTTGCCCGGCTTGGGAAAACCGGTTGCCACCATCCGCTGCGGCGCGGGCGTGGTCACGCGCCGCGTGATGGAAGCGGCGGAGGCTGGCGGTCAGGTGTTTGCGGTAGACCCGACTTCGGCGGATGCCTCGTGCATCGGCGGCAACGTCGCCATGAATGCGGGCGGGAAAAAGGCCGTACTGTGGGGCACCGCGCTGGATAATCTGGCGTCATGGCGCATGGTCACCCCGGACGGCTTGTGGATGGAGGTGGAGCGTATCGGGCACAACCTCGGCAAGATCCACGACGCCGACCTGGCGTGTTTCCGCATCAGCCGTTTCGAGGCGGATGGCAAGATCCCGCACGGCCAACCGGAAATGCTGGAGATTCCTGGCAGCAAGTTCCGCAAGGCGGGGCTGGGCAAGGACGTGACCGACAAGTTCCTGTCCGGACTGCCGGGCATTCAGAAAGAGGGCTGCGACGGCATCATCACTTCGGCGCGTTTCATCCTGCACCGCGCACACAAACATACCCGCACCATATGCCTGGAATTTTTCGGCCAGGTTCACGAAGCGGTTCCGGCGATAGTCGAAATTACTTCACTGTTCGACATTCGCGGCACCCACCCTTCCCCCTTCCCACTTCTCCCTGCTCCGGCCCTGCTGGCAGGGCTGGAGCACCTGGACGAGCGTTATCTCAAGGCGGTGGGTTATGCCACCAAGTCCCGGCGGGGCACGCGCCCCAAGATGGTGCTGCTCGCCGATGTGGTGGGCGACGATGACAACACCGTGGCACAGGCGGCATCGGAAGTGGTGCGGTTAGCCAACTTGCGCAGCGGTGAGGGATTTGTCGCGGTATCCGCCGAAGCGCGCAAAAAATTCTGGCTGGACCGCGCACGCACCGCCGCCATCGCAAAACACACCAACGCCTTCAAGGTCAACGAGGACGTGGTCATCCCGCTGCCGCGCATGGGCGATTACTGCGACGGCATCGAGCGCATCAATATCGAGCTTTCTCTGTCCAACAAGCTCAAACTGGTAGAAGCGTTGCAGGAGTTTTTTGACGGCGAGCTGCTGCTGCACAGCCAGGATACGCAATTGAGCGCCGCCGAACTGCTCGACAGCCGCCCGCAGCAGGCACGCGACCTGCTGGCCGACGTGAAAGCGCGCTGGCAAGGGCTGCTGGATAATCTGGATAAAAGCAGTTCTGAGTCGTTAGTCGTTAGTCCCGAGTTAACCCAAGAACCCACAACTAGCAACTTGCGCCTTACGACTAACAATTCAACGATCTTCCGGGCTCTCCAGGACCACACCCTGCGCGCTTCCTGGAAAACCGAAATCCGCGAGCCGCTGCACCGCATCTTCGATGGGCGCACCTACCAGACCATCCTGGACCAGTGCGACACCATCCACCGGAGCGTGCTGAAAAGCCGGGTATTCGTGGCGCTGCACATGCATGCGGGTGATGGCAACGTACACAGTAACATCCCGGTCAACTCGGATGATTACGCCATGCTGCAACAGGCGGGTAAGGCGGTCGAGCGCATCATGCATCTGGCCAAGTCGCTGGGCGGGGTAATTTCCGGCGAGCACGGCATCGGCATCACCAAACTCGATTTTCTGGAGCCGGAAGAAACCGCCGCCTTCGCCGCTTACAAGCAGCGGGTTGACCCGCAGGGCCGTTTCAACCGCGGCAAGCTGCTGGCGGGCGGCAACCTGGAGCGCGCCTACACCCCCAGCTTTAACCTGATGGAGCTGGAAAGCCTGATCCTGGAAAAAAGCGAGCTGGGGAAAATTTCCGACTCGATCAAGGATTGCCTGCGCTGCGGCAAGTGCAAGCCGGTGTGCTCCACCCACGTGCCGCGCGCCAACCTACTTTATTCGCCGCGCAACAAGATACTCGGCACATCGCTGCTGATCGAAGCGTTTCTTTACGAGGAACAAACGCGGCGCGGGGTGTCGCTCGCGCATTTCGACGAGTTCGGCGACGTGGCGGATCACTGCACGGTGTGCCACAAATGCCTCAACCCATGCCCGGTGGATATAGATTTCGGCGACGTGTCGGTGGCGATGCGCAACTTCCTGCGCAAACAGGGAAAGCAGAAGTTCAATCCGGGCAAGGCGGCTGCCATGTTCTTTCTCAACGCCACCGAGCCCGCCACCGTCAAACTGGTGCGCAAGGTGATGATAGAGTGGGGCTACCAGGCTCAGCGCGTCGGCTACCTGCTCGCCAGGCATTTTGGCTTGTCCCGCGCCCAAGCCGCCCATCCGCCCGCCACGGTGGGGCTCGCCCCGCTCGTTTCTCCGCTCGCCCGCGCGCGGGTGATACACATCGTCAACAAGCCGATGCCGGGTGGGCTGCCGAAAAAAACCGCGCGCGCGCTGCTCGACATCGAAGACAGCACCGTGGTGCCGGTGATCCGCGACCCGCTCAAGACGAACGAGGACTCCGAGGCGGTGTTTTATTTTCCCGGTTGCGGTTCGGAGCGCCTGTTCGGACAGGTGGGGCTGGCGACGCAGGCGATGCTGTACGAGACCGGCGCGATCACCGTGTTGCCGCCGGGCTATCTGTGTTGCGGCTACCCGCAAAGCTCGGCGGGGATGGATGACCGGGCCGGGCAGATGATTACCGACAACCGGGTGTTGTTCCACCGCGTCGCCAACACGCTCAACTACCTCGACATCAAGACCGTCGTGGTGTCGTGCGGCACCTGCATGGACCAGTTGCTGCACTACCAGTTCGACAAGATCTTCCCCGGCTGTCGCCTGCTCGACATCCACGAATACCTGATGGAAAAAGGGGTCAAGCTGGATGGGGCCAGCGGCGTGCGGTTCATGTACCACGACCCCTGCCACGCGCCGATGAAAACCCATCCGCCACTGAAGGTGGTGAGCGAGTTGATGGGCGAGCCTGTCGCCCTGAGCGACCGCTGCTGCGGCGAAGCCGGGACGCTGGCGGTTGCCCGCCCGGACGTTTCGACCCAGGTGCGCTTCCGCAAGGAAGAGGAATTGCGCAAGGGCGCTGCCCTGCTGCGTGCCGACGGCTACTCCGGCGAGATCAAAATGCTCACCTCCTGCCCGGCTTGCCTGCAAGGGCTTTCACGCTACAATGATGACACCGGTATCGCGGCAGATTATGTGGTGGTCGAGATGGCCAGACGTTTGCTCGGCGAAAACTGGATGAGCGACTACGTGAACAAGGCAAACCATGGCGGGATCGAGCGGGTATTGCTTTGACGGCAGTGAAAGGTGAAACGTGAAAGGTGAAACGGTTCGCGGATTTCGTTGGCAGCTTGCTGTGAAGAGGCCATAAACCTCCATGCTGACTTTGCCGCTCGACCCCACCGACGACCGCGCCGCCCCCGCCTTCAAGGATGTCGCCAGTTGCGCGCAATGGCTGGGGCAAATGCAGCTTACCAACCTGCATGCCGCGCACGGGGTGTTGCGCAAGCAGGTGGAAGAGCTCAACCGCTACCCGATGCGCGGACTCGAACGCCTGCACACCCTGGAACTGCTGCGCGAAACAGTATCGTCCGTACAGGGCGACTACGCCAAAAAACTGGTCGCAAAGAAACTCCCGCTGAGCACCGACGAACTCGCCGTATTCCTTTCCATCATCAGCCTGTGGCAAGGCATGGTCACCGGCTACCAGCGCTGCCTGCAAGCCTACATCGCGGGTGATGCGCAGCTTTCCCAGCTTGGCGCATTGCTGTGCCAGCGCTGCCTGCTGTATAGCGGCCTGCAAATTTGCGAGTATTTGTGCGCGGGCTACGAGTTCGATGGCAGGCTGTGGCGCCAGTTGCACGCGCTGTACCAGTTTAGCGAGGAGCAGGGCTTGCATCTCGCGGAAGTGCCCGATAGCCTCGGCGGCAACGCCCGCCCCTCTACCTGTCGCGCCGTTTATGCCAAACGGCTGCTTGCCAGCTACGCCCACCGCGCCAATTTGACACGCAGCCAGATCCAGATGCTGGACCGCTGGCTGTCGCTGTGGAGCGAGGGCATTACGGTAGAGCGCAGCTTCACCAAAAGCCGTGGCGATGCGCCTCCTCTGGCGGTTGACACGGAAAGCTCGCTCGGCTTGCAGCCGCTCCAGCATATCGGGCAGTCCGACAATGTGCGTTACCTGGCGATGGTGCCGTTAAGCAAGCTGCTGCGCGTTAAAGTGATTCTCTTGCAACAGGGACAATCGCCGCAACAGCAGGAATTGGGAGACGGATGGGGCAAAACGGAATGTATCGCATTTCTCGAATTCCTGTTGCAGCGCTGGTGCGAAGGGCGCAGCGAGCACCAGATTAGAAGCCGGGTTGAGCAACTGCTGGCTGAAGTGTGTTACGGCATGGAAAGCTGCTACGCGCACATTGCCAGCAAGCCGTTCCGGCAGCCCGGCAAGGATTCTGCGGTAGACACTATTGCCCGCAAGCAGATCGAGGCGTTCGGGCGCGTGCTGTCCGATACCGACCGGCACGACCTGTCCGAGATGGGGCATACACTGGAATCATGGAGCATGCTGGATGACAGCATGCTTGGCGCACAAATGTTGCGCGAGGGAGCCTCTGGCGCGCGCCTCGGCCCCAACCAGCTCATCGCAGTGCGCGCGGGCAGCGCAGAAACTTTTGCGCTGGGTGCGGTGAGCTGGGTCATAGTCACGCAAACCGACCAGTTGCGTGCCGGGGTGCGCTACTTTCCGGGCGCCCCGCAGCCTGTCGCGGTAAAAGCCAGCGGAATCAACCTGACCGTATCCGACAAGCATGTCGCTGCGTTGCTGCTGCCGGCCATGGATGCGCTGAAAATCCCGGCCAGCCTGATCGCGCCGCGCGACTGGTTCAAGCCCGGACGGGTGGTTGAAATTATCCGACCGGACAAGCAGAAGCAGAATATCAGGATGGATTTCAGCGTGGAAAAAGGCCTGGACTACGAGCGGATCAGCTTCACGCAGGTTTGATCTAGGCGCGCCGCCAGGTCGTGCCTTGCGGCGAGTCTTCCAGCACCACACCCGCCTCCAGCAACTCTTTGCGGATGCGGTCGGCTGCGGCAAAATCTCTGGATTTCTTGGCGGCGATGCGCGCCGCGATTTGCCCGGTGATTTCCGCTTCGCTCAAACCTTCCGCACCAGCGCATCCTTGCAGGAATTCCGTCGCTTCGCGCTGCAATAAACCGAGCGCCGCACCCAGCGCCTTGAGTTGCGCGATCAACTGCGGTGATTGCGTGCGGTTTGCTTCGTTGGCGAGGTCGAACAGGGCCGCCACCGCTTCCGGCGTATTGAAGTCGTCATCCATCGCGGCCTTGAAGCGCTGTGCGTGGGGTTCGTTCCAGTCCACGGCATCGCCCCCACTCCTGCCCTCCCCAGTAGGAAGATGGAGTAACTTCAGCGCGGTATACAGCCTCGTCAGCGCGCCCTTCGCATCATCGAGATGCGCGTCGGAATAATTCAGCGGGCTGCGGTAATGCGCGCGCAGGATGAAAAAGCGCACCACCTCCGCATCGTATTTTTTCAGCACCTCGCGGATGGTAAAAAAATTGCCCAGGCTTTTCGACATCTTCTCGCTGTCCACGCGCACGAAGCCGTTGTGCATCCAGTAATTCACGAAGCGGCAACGGTGCGCGCCTTCGCTTTGCGCGATCTCGTTTTCGTGGTGGGGAAACTGCAAATCCGCGCCGCCGCCGTGGATGTCGAAATGTTTGCCGAGGATTTCCGAGCCCATCGCCGAGCATTCGATGTGCCAGCCGGGGCGGCCCTTACCCCACGGCGAATCCCATTTCACCTCTTCCGCTTCGCTGTCTTTCGCGTGTTTCCACAGCACGAAATCGAGCGGGTCGTGCTTGTGGGTATCCACTTCCACGCGCTCGCCCGCGCGCAAATCCTCCAGCGATTTGCCGGACAGTTTCCCGTATTCGGGGAATTTGCGCACCGAGTAATTGACATCGCCATCGTCGGCGAGATAGGCCAACCCGCTGGTTTCCAGTTTGGCGATCATCTCCAGCATCTGCGGCACATATTGCGTGGCGCGCGGCTCGTGATCCGGCGGCAACACGCCCAGCGCGCGCTCGTCCTCGTGCATGAAGGCGATGAAACGTTGCGTCAGGGTGTGGATGGATTCGCCGTTTTCCGCCGCGCGTTTGATGATCTTGTCATCAATGTCGGTGATGTTGCGCACGTAGGTCACGTCCAGCCCGCCCGCCTTGAGCCAGCGGTACACCATGTCGAACACCACCATCACGCGGGCATGGCCGAGGTGGCAATAATCGTAAACTGTCATGCCGCACACGTACATGCGCGCCTTGCCCGGCTCGATGGGGACAAAATCCTGTTTTTCGCGGGTGAGGGTGTTATGGATTTTTAGCATTGACCAGTCTTTATCGTGAAATTTGCACAGCGATTTGTTAGCGAAGTAGCCGCCTGGGTAGGTGCGAATTTATTCGCACGTACATCGGGTGGTGTGCGAATGAATTCGCACCTACAGGCTAGATTTTTTGGAGCCATCGCCTCGCATTGTTTCATCAGCAGATTTTCAATCTTCCCCGCGCACCAGCAACACCGGCATGGTAGCTGTGCGAACCACGCCCTCGGCAACGCTGCCCATCAAAATATGGTCTACGCCTTTCCGCCCATGCGTACCCACCACCAGGAGATCGGCACCCCATTTTTTCGCCTCTTCCGAGATGGTGCTACCCACGCGGCCACCCAATGTTTCAGACAGCCTGGTTTCCACCGCCACGTCTTGTCCGGCAACCTGCCGTTCCAGCTTGCCAAGCAGTGTTTTGCCCGCATCGGCGATTGCCTGCATGACATCCTGGGTAGGCAGCATGTTCAGCCCGCCCGGTTCCCAGATGGCGGGAATTTCTTCGCAAACGTGGAGCAACAGAATCCTGGCGCCCGTTTCCCTGGCAAGGCCGACCGCTTCCCGCAACGCCTTGTCGGAAGTCTTGCTGCCATCCACCGCCACCGCGATACGCTTATACATCGCAACTCCTCGCAAAAGCCCGTTTTCTGGAAATTCAGATCGGCATGGGCTTGCCGTCGTTCAGGTTGAGCCAGCCCTTGACGATGCGGTAGATGATCCAGCAGAAATTGGCGAACAGGATGGCCGCCCCGATCAGAATAAATACCGTCAATCCTCCGATCACCGCCCACAGCAAGCCGAACCAGAAGGTGCGGATCTGCCAGCGGAAATGGCTCTCCAGCCAGGTGCCCGCCACATCTTCCTTTTTCACGTAGTTGACGATGATGCCGACGATGGCCGACACGCCGGTGAAATAAGAAAGCGCGTACAGGACATAGACCACAAAGGCCACTGTCTTGAGCGACCTCATTTTCGTTTCATCCGGAACGATCACCTCGCTGTTCATGGCTGCTCTTTCGCCCAGGAATCCTTGAGCGTCACGGTACGGTTAAACACCAGCTTTGCTCCCGGCTGATGGTCGCACCGGTCGGCGCAGAAATAACCGAGCCGCTCGAACTGGTAGCGCGTTTCCGGCGCAGCATCGCGCACCGCAGCTTCCACCCATCCCCGCATCACGGCGAGCGATGCGGGGTTGATGTACTCGATAAAACTTTTTTCCTTGTCCGCATCGGGCTCAGGCACGGTAAACAAACGGTCGTACAGGCGAATCTCGGCGGCCAGCGCATGTTCCGCAGACAGCCAGTGGATGACCCCTTTCACTTTGCGCCCCGCCGGGTTTTTGCCCAGCGTATCCGGATCTATCGAGCAGCGCAGCTCGACGACGCTTCCCGCCGCATCTTTCACCACTTCGTCGCAGCGCATCACATAGCTGTAGCGCAGGCGCACTTCGCCACCCGGCACCAAACGCTGCCAGCCCGCCGGGGGTTGCTCCGCAAAATCGTCGGCCTCGATCCATATTTCCCTGGCGAACGGCACCACGCGGCTGCCAAATTCCGGGTGCTCCGGATGAAACCCCGCCTCGCGCGACGGTGTTTGGCCTGCCGCATAATTGCTAATAACCACTTTCAGCGGCTTCACCACCGCCATCACGCGCGGTACGCGCGTCTCCAGGTCTTCGCGGATGCACGCTTCCAGCACCGCCATATCCACCACGTTTTCGCTCTTGGAAATGCCGATGCGGCGCGCAAATTCGCGGATACCTTCCGGCGTATATCCGCGCCGCCTCATGCCGGTGATGGTGGGCATGCGCGGGTCGTCCCAGCCGGATACGCGGTTCTCGGTGACCAGCTGCAACAGCTTGCGCTTGCTGGTGAGGGTGTAATGCAGCTCCAGCCGGGAAAACTCGATCTGCTGGGGGTGGCACGGCATGTCGAGCCGACCCAGCACCCAGTCGTAGAGCGGGCGGTGGTCCTCGAATTCCAGCGTACAAAGCGAGTGGGTGATATTTTCCAGCGCGTCGGAAATGCAGTGGGTGTAATCGTACATCGGGTAGATGCACCACCTGTCGCCGGTGCGGATGTGGTGGGCGCGGCGGATGCGGTACAGCGCCGGATCGCGCAGGTTGATGTTGGGCGAAGCCATATCAATCTTTGCGCGCAGCACCTTGCTGCCGTCCGGAAACTCGCCACCCTTCATGCGCGCGAACAAATCCAGGTTTTCGGCGACCGTGCGGTCGCGGTTCGGGCTGTTCCTGCCCGGCTCGGTCAGAGTGCCGCGATATTCGCGCATCTGTTCCGGCGTCAGGTCATCCACATATGCGATGCCCCGCTCGATAAGCTTCACCGCAAAACCGTAGAGCGCGTCGAAATAATCCGACGCCCAGCGCACCGTGCCATCCCATTGAAAGCCCAGCCAGCGCACGTCTTCCTGTATGGAACGCGCGTATTCCTCGCTTTCCTTTTCCGGGTTGGTATCGTCGAAGCGCAGGTTGCATTTGCCGCCGTATTCGAGCGCCAACCCAAAATTCAGGCAGATAGACTTGGCGTGGCCGACATGCAGGTAACCGTTGGGTTCGGGCGGGAAGCGGGTGACGATGCTGCGGTGCTTGCCGCTCGCCAGATCGGCTTCGATAATATTGCGGATGAAATGCGAAACCGGTGCCTGTGGGTTGCTGCTCATCGTTCTAAAGTTCTTCCGGAAATTGCCGCCCAAGCCCTGCTGCAAGCGGCGCAAAGGTGCGGATTTTACCCGAATCATAATAGATGCGTTGCGCTTCAGGCTTACCCCTGCCGGAAGGCCAATCAACCCGGGAAACGTCATTGCCGTGGCCCAACTGCGTTTTGCGGCAAGCCCGATGCGGATGTTCCCTTACCCCAATATCTCTGGTGGGCGGCTGGTCATTCCGTTAAGGGTCCCTCTAAAAATTCACATTTCATCCCAACTGCTGTGTTGCTGAAAAAATTTCAGAGTTCGCCCAAATGCAAGGCGCAGAAAGAATTTCGCAGCGCCGCATCTGGTTGATCTTTAAAACCGCAATTCAAGCCACATAACCAGCGACTTGGCTGGCGTTTCTTGACAGCCTAGTCG